>Ga0065711_1000264_pt1 | contig 77586 bp, 38 predicted proteins | sample Hoacrofraction12_FD_59098 | JGI IMG/M metagenome (GOLD analysis project Ga0065711, IMG submission 59098) | Hoatzin crop microbial communities from Cojedes, Venezuela - Epithelial fraction 12 v2 (version 2) | ecosystem: Host-associated > Birds > Digestive system > Esophagus > Crop | place...
GTCCGCTGCAGCCCCCTCCTGCCAGCTCCAGGCTGTCTGCCTGGAGCCAGCGAGCAGCACGTCGTCTGGCAGCCTCCGGCTCTTTCTCTTTCCCCCTTGCCCTCAGCCTCCGTGCGCTGAGCACCCCGCCGGCACGGAGCGAGCTCTGCGGCCGGGGCGCTGGGGATGCTCCCGCCGCCCGGGACCGCGCTGCTTCGGGCGGCTCGGGGGGGCTGGGCGCGCGGTGAGCCCGGGCTGGCTCAGAACCCCTGGTTATCCTGAGGCCGTTGCCAAACTGCCGCGATTCGAGTTAAAAACGCTTTACTGAGATCATGGTTGCAAAGAAGTGGATGGACTGAGGTGGGTAGGTGAACTATTTAGAGGTCTAGTAGAATACTGGTATTTCTTGTGTTGCAAGGTGATGTTTTAAAGCCTGGTGATACCAAACTACGTGCTTTGGGGAGTTTTTAGTCTGTGTAAATACACTCAGAATAGCTTTAGCTTGGCGGGGCTGGCTGTCGCTTGCAATGTCGCGGTAATAGCAGGGACTCGGTGCCAGCGTGAAAACCTGCTGGAGAAACCTGCTTTGAGGATTACGAGTTCCTGCGGAGTTGCCCGGTACCACAGCTATGCTGATGGCAGGAGTGGTTTCTACCTGGTTTTCCTGTCTCTGAGCTATGAGAAATACTGCATGACTAAATATTTGGGTATTAAGAATAAAGATTTTACGTGGGGGGATTTGGCCAAAAGTAATATGGAATGGCCAGTTTGGCTGTGCCGTGGGTCCCTGCTTCTTCCGAGAGGTTGGTGATGTGTGAACCTGATCTGGAGAACGAGCCCCGACCTACAGACGTGGGGACTCGGGTCGAACCCTGTAGGCTTTGTGTTGCTGTCCACCTGTGTTAAAATCTTCCTAACCCTTAGTGTAGCTGTAATGCCTGCCCCGCTGCCTGCCTTCGCTGAGTGTTTGGAGTTCACAGTGTGAATGCAGCTGCCTGGTAGTCTGCAAGCACTTGAATAGCATCAGTGAATTTGTGCTTTAATTCCCCCTTTGCTGTTGTGTGGAAAAGCTGTTTTCTGGGCATCAGCAGGAACTTTAGAGCTTGCAGACTTGGATATTGTAGTAAAGCTCCTTCCAGTGTGATTGTTTGCAGTGATTGCAATTAGACGATTATTTTTGAATTGAAAGCTTTTCTGTAGTTTTGGATTTAATTCACCTGTAAGGTATCTTGTTCACCTGGGGCAAAGCATCTTTTCTCATATGCACCCAGCAGCCTCCATCCCAGGGCGTTTCTGTATTGTAGCAAGCATGCAGTGTTCTTAGCTGCAAGAATTTGATACCAAAACCTGGACTGAGCGCTTTGGAGCACAGCATTAGAGTTTCTTTTTGGTAGTTTCTTTGGAGTGAGGTTAAGCCTTCTGGGAGACAGAAGTCTGCATTTCTGTACATCAAAGTGTACCATAGAAGTTTTATGACCTTTTGCACATCACTTGATCTCTCTGTTTTGCCCTTCATATTTATAAAGCATTTACTTTGCAGGCATGTTACAGGGGTGGGGTTAAACATTAAGACTCCATTGGGAAGCATTATATGTTGAAAAATATAGATATCGGTGTCTTTCTCCTCTGAGCTCAAAACTCTGGAAGAAGTTGATAAAAGACCCAAACTCTAATCTAGTGTAAACTCAAGTAACCTAATGTGTTTTGATGGATTTCAGCTGTAAACATGTCTGAAAGCAGTATGTCAAAGCATTTTGGGATAAGGTCTTGGGTTCCCTAACTTGTCAGTGGGGCCTCTCTTGGTAACAGCTGGGTGAGCTGTGGCTGTTTGCATCCTACTCCTGGAGGAGTCATGGGATGATTTAACTTGGCTGACATCTGGTTTTAGTAAAGAGGAATTGGGGTTCTTGGGTCCAGCTGCAAGTAGAAAAATAATGCTCAAGGTTTGGCTCATGTCCCTTGTGCCCCAAGAGGGCCCAATGGCAGCCGCATAGCTCGTGGTTTAATCAAGACATGTTTTTTGAGATGGTGGTTTTGATGCTGAAAGACCCATAAATGTTGTTTTCCAGTTCCTAACATCTTTGAGTAGTTGGATGGAGAATTGTGTCACTTGTCAAAGCTTTGTAAGTTTAAATGGGTGAGGGTCCAGCTTGCTTTAAAGAAAAATATTGGTCCCTGTGAGTGCAGGGGGGGTGTTGAAACGGGGGCCCACAGAGGCTGTGGCACCTCAGTCATTTACAAGACGCAGCTGGCCAAAGCCCTCAGCATCCTGTTCTGGCTTCTGTTTTGACCCTGCTTTAAGTGGAAGGATGGATGACATGGTGACCGGAGGAGCTCTTCACATGTGCTTGTGGTAGCGCATGCAAACAGTGTCCTTCTCTATCTGCATGGAGCGAGGGACCCCCCTGCTCCATTAAGTGCCTTGTTAAAAATCACTGGGTGACTTTCACCAGCTGCTTCTGCTTTGGCTCGGTGGGGAGGGAACTAAAGGCTACATGCTTTTAGTTTTTTTTATCCTTTAAAAGTTAGAGGGTACAATGCATGACCAAGAATGGAGTATATTCTAGCTTTGTATGTCTCTTAGGCTCTCTGTTCAGCAATGTGTTTGCTGAATTGGGGATGTTATGGCCCATGTGCTTCTATTCCAAGTGGTTTTCGGTTGGAGACGTAAAAATGTCTTAGTTGTGACATGGTGTTTGAGTCTTCCTGCTGCAGATGTAAAATCCATATGGCAGTGAGTCTTAATTGAAACCTGCTGGAGTTATTTTTCTCCTGTAACATACATGAAATGTTCTTTATGCAGCTGGCTTGAAAGGATTACACTTCATTAGATATTTCTAATCAATTATTGCTGTTCCTTTCTGTAATGCTGTTCCTTTCTAAGAAACATGATTTTGAGTTTTACAAGGCACTTATTTTGATATTCTACATATCAAATATGGTCTGTATGATTGATTCATTATTTTATGCTATGGACTTCAGGTAGAAGTCATTCACCGCAGCATTGTTAATCGGGTGGGTAGGTCCCTCAAGGTGTGTTGTGTAGTGAAAAGCTTGTCTGAAATCAGAACCTGTTGCTTGAAAAGTTAGGTCTCTAAATAGGTTTTAGATTCAGCTGTTTATAATACTTTTTGGTATTTGTTGCTGTTTGGAAAGACCATTGTGTCAGTTTGCAGGGGAGTATGTTTTGTGATTGCGAAGAAGTTTGGAGAAAGAAATACAAAAGCTGATGTAGCTTAAAGCGTATTCCCTAAAGTAGATTACTCCAAGAGTCTGGAATGTGTCGGTGGGAGGCTTCAGTTTTAGTGAGATGTTGCTCCATGCACGCAGGAGTTCTTCCCCTCCTAAATAATTGTTTCCATCTGCACAGCTTATTCCATCAGCCCCTGGGCTGCTACAGCCTGGACTGTTGAGCTGTCTGCAAAATCCGGGTCCCTTGTAAAAATGAGGGTCTTTCTTGCTAGATCCTTTGTGCTAGCTATGTATGAAGGGAACTTTGCTGTTATACAGAAAAATAATAGGGCAACCCCCACTGGGGGACATTTTAAAATAAACATTATTCTTCTCTTTCTTTCATGACCTTTAAAATTTTTAGAGTGAGAAGTTTCAGGACCCTCGAATCTTCTTGCATAATGTCTGGCAAGCCTATTATTAACTCACAGTTGTCTGAGAGTTGTTTAGCTTTTATATAATATGATTTATTTTCTTTATCTATGATAAGTTGCAATGTCCCTGGCTACTTGAATTGAATACTGTGCCTTATGTTCAGCGAGATGTCCGAGCGAACATACACGCTCCCATCATGTGGTGGAGCCTGGGCATAGGATATGACAGTGAATGCAACGTATAGCTGAGACCTCAGCATTTCAGTAGACAGCTTGGCTGAGACCCAAACACACTTCTAGTGAGTGAATTCCTGTACTGTCCTGCACTAATGTACTTATCCATTTGTCTTGTTTTGCCCTTTAATAGATGGGGTTTTTTAGGATGATGGACTTTGTTAGCAGTGGAGCTTGGTACTGACACGTGTTACTGTTACGTGTGTGCTGGGAAGGGATGGCCAAGGAGGTGGTGAGGGCAATGGCAAGAGTCTGCTCAACCAGCCTGTGCATGGACGAAGCAGTGACAGCCGACTCCCAATCAACAGTTACCGTCTTACACTTCTCAGTTATCCCTGCCTTCGTCACCTAATGAAGCACGGGAGAGACATCGTTGTAACTAATGGCACAAATGTGGTGTACTCTTCTCTCTGAAGGGTCTTGTTTCTGAATTAGTTGAGGCCAGTTAGTTGAGGTCAGTTCAGTGCCTGTTTCCTAGAGGAGGTGGCATGACATATGGGTTTTTCCTTAAGCTGCAAATCTTGGTGAACCTTCACTGGGCTTAGGCTGTAGTGGACGTGGAGAGCACACACAGAAGAGAAGGAGGTCTGCCTGGTTGGGTGCTGGGGCATTTGAAGGGCTGTCTTGTAGCACTGCTGGTTTGGGGTGGAAAGATGACTTTTGCATGAGGCTGTCTTGCTGATGGTGGTTGCTGTTCAGCTGCTGTGACTTCAACCTTTTCACAGCTGCTGCCAAATAAACAGTTATGCTGAAGTCCTGGGAGCTCAGATTTCTCAGTGTCTCTGTATGTGCACAACTGAGCGTGCTGCCAGTTCTTGAACCCTCGTTTTTCCTGCTTGATCGTACAACCCTGACCAGATGACCAATGCTGGAAATGAAAGCCGTGTTTCTTGCCTGGAGGGTCCTCGTAAGCGCTGGGGTGAAGGGGAGCCTGTAACTCGTGCAAGGTCCCTAGCAGGTGGCCAATGTATAATGGAACTGGAAGGATATCCTCTTTAGGCAACAAATAGCTTTGCTGATGAAAGTTGTTTTTCTCGGTCAAGGTAAAGCTCAGACAATGTTAATGTTTGAAAACAGCAGGGCTAACACAGTGGAAGGAAATCCTCGCATGCCTCATAGCGGAAGGTAGACATGAGGCTGCAACATATACATCCCTGCAGCTGATCTGCGATACAGTTGTTTTGGTCAAATATCCCAGAATCCTGGACTCCCTCCAGCTTGTGCATGAGAAGGGTAAAAGCAGATAAAGGTAACAGCTGTATTTAGATGCAGTGTTTCCTTTGACTAACGGGAGAGGAAGGCTGCCTCCTGGGAGCAGTCCTTCTAATGATGTCCCTAATCCAGGAGTTTTAGAGTTCATTCACTTCGTGCTTCCTGTGCTTGCTTTGCCAGCGTAAAGCAGGCGTGAAGCTGCTGGCTGTTTGCAGGCCAGGAAATGTTTGCAAGCACAGAGCTGCCAGGTCAGATGGGAGAATTCAAGGCTTTATTAAATACCAGCATGTGGAAAAAGCTTTTTGGAGAGTGGCTTTTTGAGAAGCTTATTCTAGCTGCAACAATGTGTTGGCTGGGAGAAAACCTAACCAGGGAGCAAATCTGTAAGTAGGACCGAGGAATTGCTGCTTTAAGGCTTTCCTGCGAACTCCGCTAGTGAGGTCTGTGCAGTTTTGTGCTGGATTAGCTTTACCTCATTGTCAACAAAGCAGATGGCAAAGAAAAACGAGTCTCTGTAAAGGTCAAGAAGCTGCTGCTCAGTTGCTAGCTGGGGATCAGTGAAGATCATTTAACCCTGTATGAGTACTTTTTCTGACGATAGTACTGAGTCAAGTGTCGTGGTTCTTATGGACCTCTCAAAGTTACAGGGGGATGTACCCTGTGGATCCAACTTTATTACATGAGCTCATTAGCTAAAAATCAATCAAGGGCTCAGTCCACTTTCAATGGGCTGGTGTAACTTGTGAATGCTCTAATTCATTACTTCATTAACTAATAAATTCACTAACTTGTGCTTATGAGGAAGCCAGTTTCCCAGATGATGGTGAGAATGCTGATTCTTCCTCCCCTGTCATGGTGCAAGCATCGCAGTGGGAAGCCTGGGACCCTCAGCAGTATGGATGCTGGTGGGTCGACTTGAAAGCTTTTTGGGTAAGGTGATGTATTTACACCTTCCGTCATGGAAGTTTGGGTTCTGCCACTCCTGTGGGTTGTTCCAGTTAATTCTGAAGAGTTTCAGTCATAGCAGAAACTGCCCAACAGCTGCAAGGAGGACAGCAGGTCTTATCTCCTCCTCTCCTTTGTATCTGGTGTACGTGTAGCTCTTGCTTCAGCCCAGTGGTGCTGCTCCCAGCATAGACCAGGCTGAGCTCTATCGGCGTGAGCTGTGTTCTGGGCCAAAACCTGAGCAGGAGGTGAGTCAGCAGCCACAGTCCTGTGCTGCCCGTGTCAGAAAATGTCCGTTGTGTGAAAGTTTGGTTGCTTAGACTAGTCTAGGTAAAACACATCATCCTGAATGTCAGTTTGCTTTCAGGAGTTCATCAGCCTTACCACAGCTGTGAGGTAAAACATGGGTGTTGTAGTTCATCTGCTTGTGTGTATGTCTTTAGATTTACTTTTATGAAATCTTTGCAGTTTTCAACTCACCTGTGAGTCTGAATTGAATTTCTGCTTCTTTAGTGTGTTGGATTTGATGGTGCTTATTCAGTGGATGATCTATGTGATGTCATCTTTTTGCCCTTGCAATAGCACTGTATTACTCTGAACTTGCACACTGGGTGTAAAGTGAAGAATAAAAATCTGTCTTGCAACATTACTTGACATTGATACCTGAGACTTCAGACGTCTGATCTCCTCTTTGGCCCTGCAGTTAGAGCACTGGATTTTTATACAAAAGCAAACAGCTTTTGTGTGGGAATTTATAGGCCCTACTGTAGTGTGACTGACCTTTGAGATGATCTTGCACCATTAACCTCACCTGCCCTGTGTTTTTCTGCCTTTAAATCCTGCACTACACAGTTTGGAAATGTCTGTAGCAAGCTCTTCCATTCCTCTCATTGGCCCCTAAGTCTTAGATCATGCCTGCAATCTTCTGATTCTGGTTTTCATGAAGACTCGTGGTAATTAAACTTTGTCATGAATATTTTGGAGAAACAAGCCCTCTCCTAATGAGTTAACAAACTCTTGAGTACTAATAGCTCTGTAAGAGATGTGTTGTGAAATCAGGTTCAGCATCTCAAGCAGTTTTGTTCCAGCTGTTGCGTCGTTTCTAGATGAAACTAGTACAAACAAGCTCTGTGTGGTGACTTCAGAGCAGGGTGCCAACATAGCAAAAATACTGACAGCTGACATTCTTTTTTAACTTCTGAGACTTTAAAGCAGCAGCCCAGTTCTGTTTCTGTTCCAGCTCTCTTCTAGAGGACAAAAGAGGAGAATGCTCATAAATTTTAATTATGGGCCGCTTGTAATCTCTCCACACACAGAGAAGTTTGGATTCCTCCTGACGGACCTGTTACTGCTAAAGAGGTGACACAGTAGAACAGAAGCCTGTTAGGAGAAATGATGGCACTTTTGAGTACAAGCACAACTGTTGCTTAGGAGTGGGAAAATTGGCACTTACTATTGCCCGACTGCTACATAAAAACTTCTGCTACTAGGATGTAGTAAATTTCCTTTTTATTTTGGAAATAATTGATTGAGCAATCAGGATCTGTAACGATGCGGCTCCCTTTGAGAGGGGGATGTCATTCTGTTCCCCTGCTCAGGGGCTGATGGGTGTCCTGTCCACACATGAGCACAGTGGCATTTCATTCCCAAGTGACTGCCCCATACCCACGTGTGTAGGGATAGTGTGTGGGGACCTGTTTGGTAGGTATTTTTCTCTGGAGCTTGAATTTGGAGTATTTAGGTAAGTGGATTTAGTTTTTATTGTAATCGTTCAACAGACAAGCTCCAATAACACAGTGGGGGTTCCAGCCTGATGGCTGAAGTAGTTTCAACTATTCTGACCCAATATAAAAACTTCTGGGGAGATTTTTAAAACTAGAAGATACTGAAGTCTATTAAAATAACCCACAAACAAGACATTGCTTTGAAAACTGCATTTGTGCTTAGTCCACACTCTGGTCTTTAGGTGTTTCACTTCTAATCTTACTAAATAGCTTAGATGTGTAGCTATGATCAGGTCACTCCTACTCTTCTCCTCGTCTTGTCTCACCATCCTTGCTAAAACTCGAGCTTAGCTGAGTCAAGCTATCAGTAGCTATTGTTCAGCAGTCTCATTTGCTTCTACCCTGATCGTGGGGCCATGCCATGTGCATGACTTCTTTCGAGAGTGGATGTTTGGCATTCTTTGAGCAGTAACTCCTCTGGGATGCCCAAAGTCACACTGACTCATGGTGAGTTCAGCCCATGGAGCCCATCCCGCTGCGTGTGATTGTGGTGCAGGAAATAAACAAGATAACAACCTAATCTATCACGTCTTTGGGCTGAGAACTGGGGCAGCAGAGTAAAGTAGTCCATTTCTAACACTCTGTAGCTCTGTTGCCCCATCCTTTTCCCAGAAGGGAACAGAAAATTCAACTTGTAAAAATCAAAATGAGTTTTGTGAAGTGGGCTGGGACGTAAGCTTGGAAATTTGAGCTCGTGCATGTTCGTTTTCTCTGAAAACTAAGGAGGTGCAAAGCGCTCTGTGGAGGTGGTGCTGGGGACGAGCTCTGCAGTGTGGACTCCAGTCCCGTGTGAGCTCGACTGGCACAGCTGGGCTGGCATGGGATGAGGGTTACTCATCGCAGCCGGAGAGGACACTGACTGCTGATCCTGTGTCCCTCCTGCCTCTCGTCTGTCACGTCTTAGCAGTGATGTGGAGCACTTTGTTAGCTGGTTGCAGTGGTAATCAGTCGCTGTGTTTAAAGGAAGTGAACAAGCAGCTTATGGTTATTAATCTGGTGCCTGTCACTTCTTTCTGCCTTGAGTGTCCGGCAAGAAAGATACGGTTTTTGCAAGGCACAGCACCCGGTAGATGTCAGGCACGTGTTTGAACGGGGAGGTAAACAAGGTCATCCTCAAAAAGCTGCAAAGACTTCTAATTTTATACAGTCTGAAAAAGCCCAGGAGGCAGAAACATAATCAATTTAAATTAGTAAGTATGTCTTGGTTATTCATCAGAATAAGTGTTTTTGTGTGTGAAGAATAGCTGCTGTGTCTTGGTGCTTCCTCCTATTATTACAGCTCTTCCTTGAGCAGTGGAAATGTTGGGTGGTTTAAATTACATTTATAGTAGTAATTAGGTTTAGGCAACTTTACAGTTTTCTTATCTAAATATGCCTCTGTGTCTAAAGAGCGTATGATTATTTTTTTTCCTCCTCCTTCACTCCCCCAAGCCATGACATTGTCAGACGGGGTGGGCAGCTGGAGGCGGCCGTGTACCCAACAATATCTGGTGGATATCGCTGCTCAGAGCTGCTGCTTCTGATGGCAACGTGACAAAGTGGCTCTGGCTTTGACTGCCAGCCGGCTAGTCCCGCTCTGCTGCAGCATCGCAGCCCACCACATACCAGGGGTTCCTCCTTTGCCTGGTGTTGTTTTTTCTTTAATGTGAGATTAATAGCCATCTGCGTACAAACAATCTCAGCTCAGGAAGCATCTGTTGTTGCTGTATGTCCACTGCCTGAAGTCCTAATCCTCTGTTTGTTGCAACTCCTGGGTGCAGTAAAGCAGATTAAGCACTCTGACAGCTTGCTGCTGCAGGCAGGTTGGGTTTTACAGTAAGCAGGGCCTGACCGTTCATCGTTGGGTCTACGTGTGGGTGGAGCAGGGAGGGTCGAGGAGACGGTGCTGGGCAGTTGGGGAAGGTGATGCTTTACCTCTCCACTTGCACTGGGTTGATACCCCAGCTCCTGTGGGCATGCCTGTGTCTCTCCAGTAGGAAGGCAAGTTAGGTCTTGTCTCACGAAGTCAAGTCATGAGCAGAAGCACTTTGTAAGGTCCGAGTGTTGCTGTGGCTGTTTCTCGGCAGCCGTTGGGCTGAGAGATGCTTGTTGGATCTCCCAGCTCCAGGCAGAGCCGAGCCAGCCGGCGTTGCGGGGCTGGCTGCTGCGAGCCGGTGCCTGTTACCCAGAATTGACTGCAGCTCAGGGCTTCGCCCCAGGCCACAGCCTGGGAGCTGCCTCCCTGGCAGACTGGGAACAAGCTGGGACTCGGATCACCTCACTGCCTCGGTGACTCCAGAAACTGTAATAATCTCTTAATCTTAATGGGTCCACGTGATGGATAGGTAACACTACGTGATAGTTTTCTTGATGTGTGATGGGATGGAGGGAGGATAAATTATTTTCAGGCTTTCCTAATATTATGTACTCTGTAAAAATAAAGCTGCTGGAGAAGAAAGAATTATGTGTGAAGGATTTCAGCTATGTTCAAGTTTTTCCACTCTTCTTCACATTGCAGTGTCTTTCACTTGCATTTGATTTTCATGATAACTAATTACTTTGGGGATGCTTGAAAAATATAGTGCTGCCACAAGTTCTTGCGATGCAGCTCATGCACATTGTGTTCAAGCCGGCCTGAAGGCACTGATGCTGAGCTCTGTCAGGCAGTCTTCAGAGGCAGGTCTCCCAGGCTGGTGGGCTCCCTGTGGTCTGGCAGAGGATTCCTGTAGTCTTTAGGTCTCCAGAGTGCGCGTACTTTGCCCAGCTGTAATTCCCAATTATCCAAAAGCATGCTGGACGTTTTTCCTCCTTCTTTTTGGTCCTGAAACAGTCAGGTCTACTGAGCGAGCCAAGTCATGTCAGTCTGGCAGGGCGTGCAGATACCTTCAGAAACGCCTCGTGCGCTGAAGCTGTGACGATAACAGCGCTGGGTTTGTGCCAGTGATTCATGTGAACTCATTGGCTGCTAAGAGCATTGGTATGTCTCTTTGTCTCCATGTTTGAGTAAGATTCAGCTCCTGTAATCCAGATGATCTCGTCCTAGTGAGCTTGGCTCATCTCTAATGACGCCAAGCAGACTGTCCAGGAGCATGAAACGTGCTGGAGAGCTCAAAAGTAGAGTTGGAATATTTATCCGGATTCCCTCTGTCCAAAAATGCAGACTCAGCTGGCCTCGTGTCCTATTCCTTCAGCTCTTTTCTCACAAGCTAGGAAATAAACTTGCTGATTATTTCTCTCAGATGCCATGAATAACTGAAGTCCAGACAGGAGTGAATATGTGAAAGGCTGTAGATGGTAGTGCAGCTGTTATTACCCACAGAGATCTTAAACATTCAGTAACGCTTGTGTACTGCTTTATGTGAGTAATCAGAGCTGAATGTACTATTAAAGAATTCTGCTTTCATTCTGGATACTTTATTCATCTCAGTTCTGTGATGAGCCTGGATGAATTATTACTGCTGCGTTAGAAACCTGTGACAATGAAGCTCACTCGCAGGAGTGACTGGCAGCCTCTCTGTCTGAAAATCCGTCGGTCAAAAATGGCAAGCAGCTGGCTGAAGTTATTAAAAGAAATGTAATGAGAAGGAACATAGCTGAGGGATAAAAGAAATGTAGTTGTGGGCTGTTGTGCCCATCTGCTTGCGGTACTGGCAGCTTAGATGTGCTTTTGCGTACAGGAGAAGGAGTGGCCTGAAACCCAACCACTTGTTTCAAGGCATGGAGCGCTTGGTGGGAAGCTGTTTGGAAAGGCTGGGTGCTCCCTGGGGCACCTTCCTGAATTTGTAAAAGCAGTGAAGCTTAGAGCAGCTACATCTCTTCTTTTCAATGTTATTGCTGTCATTCTCTCCTTGCTCTCCCCTCTTGTGTCTCAAACCCTGGGCAGTTTGTGTGGTCACGTAGGACGGTGTACATTTCCATCCAACCTAGCTTTGCAGCAGCTGTTGCCTGCGTACCTGAGTAAAAGCATCAGAATTGCTTTGATTTACCTTTTGCACGTTGCTAAGGTCTTTAGTAGTGGATGCATTTTTTATAATATGTTACCTACGTATAATTCAGTACTGTCGTAAAAGCTGTGGCTCATAGAAGGGCTTTGGTTATAACTCCGGGTTTCACAAGCAGAGATTCTTCCAGGCTGGTACATTCTGTGGTTTATCTGGGTTCAAAGCTGGTGGAGGAGGAGCTCTATGGATAACTCGAGTTTTGAATTGAATCCCTCATGATTCCTATCAGCACCACTTGTAGCGAATAACCAAAATAAGAAATATAACACAAAGTGTATATACAGCAGCTGTGGGTCTATCAGAAACAGGGGTGAGCTGGTGGAAGGCAGCTCTAACTCCTGCTGTATACAAGACCTTTCCCACAGGTGCCTTCAGTTACCTGGGGAAAGACCCACCTTCAGCGGGGTGGTTCGTTCTTGCTGGAAGGCTGTCGCTTCACAGGGTCTAAAATTTGCGGGGAAGGAATAAAATTTTGCAGAAATTGAAGGCAGGGAGAAAGGGCCTGGGGAATATCCTGTTAATATATTTTTGCATGCTTAGCATGGGGAGTTGTAAGCATCCCAGAACAAATTACCCTGCCTCTGTGGGGGGACTGGAGCTGTGCTGAGGCATAGCCAAAGGCTGCGGGCTGGGGTTGTGCCTAAACCATGGCAAATTGACTTCATTTAATGTAATGTGGAGGGTGTTAATTGGGGATCCCTCTTGGAAGTGGCCAGGGCTCTGCCTACGGGTAGGCTTGGGAGAGTCTGGGCTGGCCCTGCTCCGCGGAGGGTGCGAAGGGGGTCGTGGCAGGAGTTCGGGCAGCGTTCCTGCTACAGCATGTCGGATGTGTCTGCGCAAGGTGGAGTAAAAGCGGCTGCGCTAAAGCAGTGGGTGGAAAAATCACTGTATTCATGGGTGAGGAACAAAACTGAGATGGCCTCTTTGCGTGCTTTTATGAGGAATTGTCTCTGAAACAGCTGCTGCTGCCCTTTAAGCTATTGCAGGGAGAGCAGGCTGAGCCATGGATCCACTGGGAATATTGGAAACAAGGAGCGGGGTTAGTACATGTGCTGCAGAAGCTTTGCGTGTCTTTGTTAGGGAAACTTTAAATGACTTGTTGTCCCTTTAACTTCAGGATTATGAATAGTAAATGTTAGAGGCAAGGCAAGTTATAGAAACACTGTGAAAGGAGGTTTGGTGGAGAGAATAACAAGCAAAGACCTTGGCTCCAGGGAAACCTATTCCTTTAACTCTTTGCTCACCCATGTATTGCTTGTTGATGAGATTTTTGAAAAGGATCTGGATCTTATAAAACATTGTCTGTGAGTGTTATGAGTTTATGCTGCTCTTTCGACACCAGCGTCTCACAGCTGGGATTTACTCACTGCTTAGCTATGGTAGGAAACGCTGAATTTGCTTTTTTTAAATAAGCGCTCGGGTTTTTTGATGCCCCCCCCCGAATCCCCAGGCAGAGATTTTGTGCTTGATGTTCTCTTACTTCAGAGAAGTACAATTTGCAGGAGTAAATAAGCGGTTTGACTCCTCCCTCCCAGTGCTGCTTGTGGGAGTTACTTTTTCCGCGCAGCTGAAGCCTGAGTTAATGTTTAGCAAGCCTTAGCTTCAGCCCAGGCTTGGAAATTACTCCTATTTTCTGGCTGCTCCGAGGGCTGGATGCTGGCTGTGGGCTGTGTCCTTCAGCCCGTGTCCCAGGCGTGCGCGGCTCACCCTCGGCTCCGCTGCCTTGAAGGCGGAGGTGGATCTGCCCGGGCCGGTGGATGCAGGCGGGGAGGAGAGGATGCTCGGGGCCACCCCGCCGGCACCTCGAGGGTGACGAGGAGCCGCTCTTCGTTACCAGCCGCGAGGCTCGGCAGCCGCTGCTCCACCCGACAGCGGACGGGCACGGATGGACTGACTGCCGCTCCCCTCTCCACCGGGACATGGACGAGCGTGGCAGACGCAGCTCCGGGGCCACCACGAGTGGGATCCCGGGACACCGGGCAGTGCTGGTCGGCTGCACCCGCCTCGGCAGGTACGGGGAGCAGTGGTGGGGTACGGCTGTATGGGGGGATCACCGCTCCTCTTCCTCCCGAAGGCAGGGCGTACAGGTAGGGCAATGCCTGGGGCACGAGAAGGTGAAACAAGGTAAATTTCTAGAGGTGAGCAGGCTGTAACATGCTCTTAAAACTGTGCTTTGACTGCCTTGATCATGAAATGAGACCTATTAAAACCTGCTTTTTTTTTTTTCTTCTTTTTTTTCTTTTTTTTTTTTTTTAACTCTATAGCTGAGTGCAGCAAGTGGTGGAATTGGGACCCGGGGGGGTGGGAGCATGGCTGGGGGGGCTAGAATGCAGACTGCGTGTTTGCTTGTGACTCTGTGGTAACGTTGCCCTGGAAGCTTATGGGGTTTGAGGGCTCTTCAGCGATTTGTAGAACAGTATGAAGGTTAGAAATGCTTATTTATAAATAACATGGAAAGCATATGTACTAAAGGACAGAACTGAAAATCAAACTGCTTTGCTTGACAAACACCGTACTGTTTGTGTGCTTACTGGATATTAAATGACTTAAGACTTCATCTGAGATGTATTTGCGTCAGCTTAGAAGTTGCATTAAGTTTCAAAACGTTTCCCTGCTGCAGTAATGGAAACCTGTTGTGTTTGTGTGAATATACTTGCAGTGATTTTATTTCTAACCATAGTCCACATTTTCATGTTTCTGTCTGACTTCTCATTTTTCCTAGTCTGCTTTGACCTTGTGTGTAGAAGCAAGAAAGGAAATATTTAAAAGATCCCAGGCAAAATTTGGGGAGGGGGGAAGAATTAGAATCTTAGGGGGAGTAACGCAGGAATAGTATGGCAAATTACTTTAAAATTACCTGTGTATAAAAGAATTAGACTAGCACCTAGAGTATTGCAGGGTTTCTTTTGATAAAAATCAAAATATACAGTAACAACTTCCAGTTTTTGCCAAGCAAGTTAGTTGAGTTCCCGTGTCGGTACTGGTGCCAGAACACCTCTGTGGTCAGGACTGAAGACGTTCTACAGCAGGAACGCCAAATTTTCTCACCAACTTTGACCAAAGCACTTGACTCCCAGCAAGTGGCACTTCAGGGCTGTTCATTCGGGACCCACCAGCAGGTGAAACGCGTCCCGTATGCATGTGTGTAACTAAGCCTCTCTGCTAGGATTGACCTAACACACGCCTATACGATAAGGTGATTATACGCCAGCCATCCTGGTTTTCTAATTAGTTGACTTTAACGACTGTTTATTTTTGCAGCAGTAACTGCAGCATGCTCATTGGTTCCCATTAAAGCACCTACTGGTTTACCTGGCGGCAGTGGTGTCGTGCCTCCAAAGCGCTGCTGAGAAAAAGCCATGGCAGAGGCAGCTCTGCCTCCCTTGTGCTCCTTCTCTCGGTGCTGTAAAGCTTGAGGTACATGGGGTGGCTGGGGTCGGCAGCCCTGGGCTCGCAGGCAGCACTCCAGTTATTAGTTACAGATCTCAGCCAAGGGGAGGCTTTTCATAGCAATGTGATGGCCAGACACTTGTCTTATGTGTAATAACTCTCACCTGAGAAATCCAAGCGAGGAGCTATGACTGTCCTTCCTGCATCCCTAAACCTGCCATGTGTGAAGCATAGCTAGGTTCCAACACATCTCTCAACCCCTCCTTGCTTTATGCTCGTCAGCAGGTTGCTCTTGTGACCTCTTCGGTCTCTTGCCGGTTCCCATACATCTGAGCAACAAAATATAGTTGCTCGATCTCTGCTGTAATGTAGACACAACTGGTAGAATGGGCTGCAAGAAGAAATAAGAACGAGCTCTATCATTCCGATCTACTCCAAGTTCAACACTAAAGAAGTTGTAGGACAAATATTTAGTTATGTGTGAATCTGCTTTTGTGAAAAGCCTTTGTGTTGATGAACGATCATGTGAAAAAGAAGCTCACAGCCTTTATATAGTGGATTCAACCACACCAGTAATCTTTCCTCTGAAAGCCCAGTGGTCCCTCGCCCACTTTGTCCCTAAGCTGGGCAGCTGAGCTGTACAGAGGTTGAGCATCTTGCCTAAAGTCACAGTGGTGATGGAAATAAAGATGTCTCTTCTGAAGTAACGGTAGCGTGTTTTGAGGATGTGTTGAGTAACTGGGAGGCATTGACTCATTCTGGCCTTGGTGAGATGCCTGGCAGTGAGTGCTATGGGGCTGTGACAGCCAAGTCACTAAAGGGCAGTGAGTCCGTGCCAGTGGCTTCGTTGGAATCCCGGGCACCGGCTCTGCCTCGCAGCAGCCGGAGGGAGCCCAGGGCAGCTCCTGTGCTGAGGACAAGGCAATGGCTAAGAACAATTTTGTGGGAGCTCCCGTCTGCAGCCCGACACGCACCGGTCTGTGGGTTTTGACATCCCGGTGTTGTGCTCATGGGTGGGATGTGAATGGCAGACTGGATCTTTGTGGCTGCTGGATGGACAAAGCTGCTTGTGTGTTTGGATGAAGATGGATTCAGTGGAGCATGTGCAGGTGGAACTAGGGATGAGAATGCCACCTTTTAATTAACGATTCTCATATAATCGTCAGGTAGATCAGGCTTATCAATTCACAATTGCATTAAAGATCACAGTACTCCTAAAGCTGTGTTTTGGCCAGGTACCTTTTCTCGCAGTGGGTTTCCATGTTGGTGAAAGGCCTTTCCTGTTTGGCTTACCGTGCGAACGCGGGGAAAGTGAACAACGGGCTTCTCTGCAGTGACCTTACAGTGAAAAACACGTACAGAGAGCATGGCTTATGTCTTCTGAGGCCAAAACACACTCGCGTGATGGGACACACGCCCGGCTAATAGACTAAACTAAACATGGCTTGGAATATTTTTAATTGGGCTGTATCTGCATGGGTTTATCAATCTGGTGTTTGTTCTGCTCGGAGTTTCAGTCTGAGACACCTCCAGGATGATCTGTAATTACAGGCTAATTTTGCTATTCCTTAGCTGGCTTGTTTAGACCCTTACTGGACAGAGTGGAGACAAGTCTACTCCCTAGGAAGGCCTGAGACACAGATGTTGAGAAGGATTTTCTTTATCCTTAAATGCTTTGATAGAAACACTTATTGTCAGGTAAACCTATTGGTATTGTAAGGTATAGTCTACGCTTTATTTAAAACTCCCAGTGCTGCTCCGGAGTTCAGGTCCATCACAGAGAGCGATGGAGGTGTTAAGCTAAAGCAGCGCATTGCACAGAAGCATCAGGATTCAAGTCTATCACTCCATGTAGCACTGGGCGAAGGATCACTGTTTTGTCTTTCTGGTGTCCCTAGGGATGCCAGGACAGGAGTTGGAGAGTGCCTTGTTGTTGAGGTGAGGGAAATCTGGATCTGGTATGAAACATTCCACGCGTGCAAAGCGATCTGGCACGTCCTCTTTATCACTTGCAGAACAGGCTTCTTCAAAACAACCTTAAATGACGTTGCTCCCCAAGCTGCTTGCATAATGGAAGATCTTGATGAACTGATTGCTGTGTTGCTGAAAACAAGCTGTAATCTTATTAGCAAATTGTAGTAGTGACATCTGAGCTATTCTTGCTGGTGCTGTGGAGACAGACCTGGAAGTGTGCCATCCCATGTGTGTGAAGTCCTTTATAAAATGCCTTGCTGTGAACCTAAGCGGTGGTGGGCAGCAGTGCTATAGAAAATAACCTGAGCTAGAGACACTGCGACTTCTCGTAGGGGATGCTCTCAGGGAAAGCACTAGGTACAGGAGCAAATCCCCTATGGACAGGGGTATGCAAAGCCGTACGTCAGCAGTGCAGCCTGCTTCTAAGATTGCTTTAATTCTACCTCTTCAGCTGCTTCGGTTTAGTTAAGCCAGGGAAGGTGAAGCATGCTAAGAGTGTATCGGGTAAGTTGCTGTTCGTTGCTGCCGCAGTAATTCGGTAGTTAGTCTGTCTACTTTTATGGTCTGGTCCAGGGAGTATGAACCAGCCTTGAGCTTTTCATTTTCTCCTCAGAGTAAACTTCAGTTTTGTTCTTTGGCTGCTTGTTGTGAGGAGGAGGAGGGAATTGGTAGTCCGCGGTGTTTGTACTTTGTGTACAAAATTTGGGGGATTGAAAGGGTAACAAAGCCAGGCTTTGAAGATTTGCAGCACAGCTTTGTTTTGGTTTAGAGGTTTGCTAGGAAAGTTGTGTGGTTTGTGTCCACAAGGCATCTCCTGGATAAATTTGGTATTTCTGTGTTGGTAATGGAGTCTTGTGTGATTCTGTCTGAAAGAAATAACTGATTATGCATATTTCATCTAAGATTTTGATAGTAAGTAGGTTGACTTCTTTCATACAGGTTTTAGTTCTTATATTAACATTGATGTCTTCAGAAGACTGAGGCTTAAACTATCAATACTTTCAGTAAGCAAAATATATCTATATTCTATATAGATCTAGCTGTAGATATGACTTACTACTTCAGGATTTTCTCCAGTTTTTCAAATATTCCTATCTGCTGTTTCTTTATCCTACTACACAACTTTAAACAAGAAAACCTATCATGTTATGAACTGTGCTGGGTTGATCTTTAGGTGATTCTTTCTCTTCAGAATTAACTACGTATTTCTTCATTCAGGTTTCAACTGCTTGCTTAGAGTAGGAACTTGGAAGCAATATGAAGAAGGATTTTTTTCCTGCATGGACTTTTTTTTTTCTGGTTTCTTTTTATCTTGTGCTTTTGTACCCATTGATTGTTTTTGACCTTGAAGTAAACAGAAAGCTGGTAAGATGTGCGTGTGTTGTGACGCTGCCATATTTTTTGTTCTCTGACTTAGTGTCTTTATCTGTCAAAATACTACAACCAGTTGATAGAATAATGTCTCACTTTATTTTTTCCTTTCAAAAGAGCTTGTATTTCATGCTAGTGGTCTGAATTGCCATGATGCTGTGACCTGGTGTGCTGCTCCTGACTTGCTGTTGAGGTTAATTCAAACTCCTTCCATCTGTTTGTTTAATGTGTGCATTTGTGCTCACTCCAGATATTGGGAAGTGTCTTTAAGAACTAGATGCCTGCGCATAAAAGGACTGCCTTATATAGCTTAATTCTTCTGTTCTTGATGCCTTTTTCTCATCTTAGTTTTTCTGGAAACAGTATTAAAAAAATTCAATTTTCTTGACTTACACTTGTCACCTCCTGTTCTGTTTGAAATGCTTGAGAAGAAACTTCTTTGTTTATTCAACTGCTAGAGAGGTATTTCAATGAGGGAAGGATGTTGAGCAAGCAGTGAAGTAGTCTAGGCAGCTACAGATCCTTTGAGAAACTAGCTGATGGGCATGATTCAAGCCTGGAATGAACAAATGCATAGCAATGGTGTTTATTTTATTTTGATATTCAAAAGGGCCAAGAGTTGCAGGAGTGTTTGCAATATGTTTGCCCTGTGTTGACAGTATCTAGGAACAGATCAAAAACCACTCTGAGACTTCATATTCTAGCCCAGGACTGGTGGGCCACCAGCACTCAGTCAGCGTGACCCAGGCACACAGATCGTGCTCGGGGCTACCAGTGCTCGATGTGGAGAGGATTTATAGAAGAAATAATAAGAAAATGAACTGTGTAAGGTCTGTGCTAGTCTAATTTCTCATGAGTCTGCTGTTAATATTGTGAAGTCAGGGTTAGACTGAAGGTGTTAGGGGAGTCAGCTAAAAGAATCTTGAACCCCATTAAAACCGGCTCTGTTCTTAAGCAAGAAGAGAAGGTTGCATTAGGATGGTCAGGCTTTCCACAGAGTCATTCCTTTAGGGTTGTCCTTAATTAGATCCTTCTGCCAGTTTGCTTTTTGTTGTGTTAATTTTTGAAACTCTGTAATCTTGAGCTTTTCGTTCCATTGACAGTGCAACTGAGTGAACTTCATTATTCCGCCTACTCTTTGCCCAGCCGCAACGGAGCGATTAACATTTTAAGCCAACAATCTACAATTTCAATCTAAACTGTTGCTATGTTTATACCTCACAGATTGCCCTCTGTTGACTTGGGAATGCAATGAGGAAGAATAATCTCTTAGATGCACTGAATCTAAAATTAACCTTCCACCTGGATAGCTGTGTTTGTGCAGTGCAGTGTGTTCAAGAAAAAAAGTACGGAGACCAGCAAGTAAAACATTTTCTAAATGTAAGACCTGACTTAGCTTTGGTGTTGTCCTGTGAGACAGGAACAACAGCGTTGGCTTAGGAGTCGTAGCGCTGGGCTTTGGATCCTGCTACTGCTGTGTAGAGCTGTTATGTGGTGTTAGCATCCTGCACCTCGGTGACATCGGGTTTAGTGCATGAGTCTGTGGGGTTGTTGAGAAAAGAAGTTGGGATGGCCTTTGAGCCGTTTGACACACAAGTAGTCCAAATATGGCTCTCCTAGAGCAGGGAGACAGTGTGACTGGTGGTGGAGAGTTTTGGTGCAAGCACTATTAGATCAACTCTATTTCCAGATGTGGAAAGAAGCAAAATAACTGCGGGTGGTACAGAAGCACAAGTCAGAGTGCATAGGGGTACAGCATTTCGGTATTGTCTGGCAAAACTATACCACTGCCCCAGTACTGTGTTGTCTTGATATGGACTGGAGGTGCCGGTAGATGAAAAACAGCTGCTGGCAAGGCTATAGCCTACAACGTGGGCTGTAAGTGTTGTGAGCCTTCTCGGAGTGCACCAGGAATATGCCCTGATGCTTTAGATAAGTATTACTCCACTTGGCTGTAGTATCTCCTGGACTAAAACTTGCATTCAGGGTCTGGTATTGGCTAAGTCATGCAGAACATCTAAGTCGAGAGTCACCCTTTTGAAAGAGCTGAAAACTATATTTACGTTGGCTTAAAGTTTTGTTTTTCTTCCAGGCAGGTCTGTGGTGGGTGTGGGGAAGGGATTGCCGTACCCACATGTGACGCAGGCTCGCTGCAGAGCGCCTGTGCCGGGAGCAGGCTGCTGATCAGATCTAGGGTGCGTTCTGCTGGATCTGCAAACCTAAATCCTGGTGTTAATCCATAGGGATTACTGGGATGTTAGAGGAGCAGGCTCTAAACCAAGTTGAACATGAGGGAAAGGTATGCTGCAGAGCAGCTTTGATCTGTAAACCTAGATCCCACGGTAATATAGGGCAATAACACAGAGCGAGAAGAGTAGTTGTGTGCCTGTTGAGTACCTTTAGTAGAGTGATTAGGAGAGCCTGTACGATGGTTCCTTAGCCTGTCTAGTGTTACGCGCTGAGAGACTGCTCTGCAGTGCAGATTCGGCTGCCACGGTGTCTCTGGCACTGATACGGCCAAACCCAAGTTACTCAAGATAATCTAAAATCCTCCTAGTTTCGTGTTGCAAGTGATGATTTCTATTGACTGGCGCAAAATAGAGTTCTAGTGAGAGATCATGGCAGGGTATTAAACAGACTTTTTGAGGTTAGCAAGGTGGCTTTGTTTAAATGTAATCACAACGAGAAGGTTGTGAGAAAATGGAGAGGAGTACTCAAGATGAAGAACAAACATGAGGGACGTGATCTAAGTTTTTAACTCCTGAGGTATAAAGATATAAGTAAAAAGTTGAAAGGGGAAATAATGATTTGGGATGGCAGCTGTAGCAGAACTGAGATTGGCATAAACTATGAAGGAAAAAAAATAATTTAAAAAAAAATCTTTGACTATTTGAAAGTGCTCTACTGGGCTATAGAGTGGCATCTCAGCTGGAGGCCTGGTATTTGGATATCCAGGAGTAGGAAAGGGGGGCGGGACAGGTGGGGACGGGTACTAAACAAGTGGATCACCTCTGCCCTTGTCAGAGGTGGGCTGGGTGGCAAAACAGCTCTTTTCAATCTTTAACTGTTCTGTTCCTGTAAAACAAACAAAAACCTTCTTATTCTTGTTCTCAGTGCCGTTGCTGGCTCCACATGTTCCTGGAAGGAGGGTTATTGCTTAAGTTCTGATCTGTAGAAGAGAAGGGCTGCCTATGTGCATGTTAGAAAAAGGTGTGAGCATAATATGCATGCACACGTGTAAATAGAAGTGCAGATTATCCTACTATGTATGCCTCTGAGTTGTTAGATCTTCAAATTTAGTCATTTATGACTTGAAATGCTTGTTGTAACAGAAGCAAGTTAGTCCTAGAACTTCTAATAATGGCTTTCTGGAATGAAAGGAACTAAAACTTTCCAGATACTTTGCCATCTACAACTTTCTAAGTCCTTCTAGGGTTAGGAGGCTAAATTGCATTTTGTGGGTGTTTTGTCATAGTGGTTTTCAAGACATAAGACTCAATCTGTTTTTTTGTCATGAAACTAGAAAGCAATTTCGATCTGTGTTTGGTGGTAGCGGCTGTTCACAGGTGTTCTTCAAACCATCCAGAGTTAGCGTTGTGTACAGTCTCTTTAATTTTGTGTTCATACGCTGAACCATTGAGGTGTTCTCACAAGTAGATTCCAGTTACCTATGTGGTTTTTTTTTTAAGTCTTTGAAAAATATGTACAATGGAGTTTAAATGGCTTGTAACCCTTTGAAGTGAATTAAAATTCATTTTAGGAGAGGCATTATTTTACAAACTGATGAGAACCTCACACCTTTCTGCAGAGAGGTTGAAAGCTGGATGAAGCCAGTCTGGGACTTTGGCCGCCCAGGAATTAATCAGCAGTGTGGTAAGAAAATTCTGTATGTTTGGGTTTCCCAGGACACTTGTGCTCTCTCACAGCTGAAAAATCTGGTCTGGACAGTAAAAGAGGGCCTCAAACATCCGAGCTGTTTACTGCGTGAACTGAAGTGCAGGAGACGGAGCTGTGCCGGTTTCTGCACACAGAGGACGAGCCCACTGGGTGCGTTCTGCTGTGGCTGGGAGTTGTCTGGCTTGCAGGTGCATGCCAGAGAATTGGAGCGCCTGTGCACCAAGCTTGAAACGTCTTGGTTGTCTCTGAATGTAGAGGGTATCGGTGCAGGTTTGCAGGGGAGTCGTAGAAGCAAATGTAGGGGAGGTAGGTGGTGCCTTGGAGGTCACTGGAAGGACAGCATCGGAAAACCCGTGTTGATGCTGTCTCCTCTCACATGTTTGGACAGCAGTTTTTCCCCTACGCTAGCAGGTTTGATCCCAACCTTGTCTGTATTGCGAAACACTAACCGAAGGAAGTCTCGCACTTACCTCTGTTTGGCTTGTATTGCAGTCATTAATCAATGAAGACTGTTGTATTGTGAATGCCGTACATGAATACATGTGGCTTGATCTCTCTGTCCTTCTCTTCCTCTCTCAGTACCAGAAATTGCCTTTGCAAAATGAGCCAGCTTCCTCCGAAGAGTCTTTTGGCATCCCCGGTGTCAGAGGGCACGAGTTCCAGGGTAGAGTCTTTGGACAGCTTGCCAATGGACAGTTTTTGGCTGGAAGTAGAGAACATTAAACAGAGCGCTAAAGCCGAGCAAGAGGAATGCAGCCTTGCAGATGTCAAAACACAAGAGGGTAGGTTGCCAAAAATCTCGGGATTGAGGGGAGAAAGATGAACGTCTTAGAGAGAAAATTTGCTTATGCACCTGAATGATTTAGAAGCCTGTTGGAATATGGTTAGAATATTACCAGTCAAATCGGAGATATAAATATTTTTCATGGATTGGTGGATAATGCCCTTCAGAAGAGGACTACTGGCCTGGCTTGGTTTCAGCTGCTGAAACAAAGCTGACTCTAAAGGTCGGTCAGGAGTATGTTCGAGGCTCCAGATTTTTTTGAACAGCCCAGAATGACTTGAGTCCATCTACACAAGGTTTTTCCTATATACCTCCTTTTTTCCCTCCTTTTTTTCTTTCTTTGGAAGACTGCTTCATTTGCATGGGGTGTTTTTAATGGGTTTTCTGTAGCACTGGTGTTATCCAGTACTTTGGAAGAGCTGGAACCTGGGCTGATTGCCTTTTGACATGGGAGGTACGACATCCTGGGGTGCAGGAGGGATGAGAAACTGGGATCAGCACCCAGCGATCTCGCAGATTGGGATCATGCGTTTTCAGGTCCGCTTTGAAGAATGTGATTTAGGTGGCTGTGCATCCTCTTGAATGGTCACGTTTGCAGCCTGTACAGCCTATGGCTGTTGTGCTGGCCTGATACGCAGAGGGATCCGTGTGTGGCATGGGGAAATTTTGGAGTGAAAGTCCCAGAGTGCTGCTCTGCTTGGGAAGGGTGAACAGCTGTCCTGGGTGCATGGCGGGGGCTCTGGAGAGCTGGATGGGAAAGAGCATTCTCCATGTCTGCTGTAGTAGGCAAGACACGGTAAGCATTAAGGTCTGCTGTTAGTGTTCCTGCATAAAGGATGTAAACTTGTTTTTTAGAACTGGAAGAGATCAAAAGTGACTCAGAAAATGAGTGCTCCAGGAAGGAGACTCTGGAAAAGAGGCCATGCCGTGAGATGAAAAGCTGTCTGGGATATCCAAAAGACTGATATGCTAGAGGCAATTTGATTACTGTGTGTAAGCAGGGACACAAGGAAAAGTGTCTTTTAATACTATATATTAATCTAGCAGGCAAAAGCGGACTGCTTAATTGGCCATTGAAACCAGACAGACTTGAAATTATGCTCCGAGTACCGAAGCCTTGCCGGCAGGCTGGGGAAGGAGGTGCGGCACGCTCAGCCTCCTGGTGCCTTCTGCAGAGGAGCTTAGGCAAAGAAGTGTTGTGCTGGAAGTATAAGGAGCGAGGGGAAGCTTCAGATGGTGTGGATGCAGGCAGCTGGACTTGGTTGGTGCCTTTTGGCTTTCACATCTCTGCAATTTGCGGCTGGAGCACTGCAAGGTGGCAATGCAGCACAGAGGCTTCAGGGCTCGTCGGAGCCGAAGGCACCATCACTCTTTGCATAAAGCCTGAGAAGCTGTGCTTGGGCAGCGTCTAACAGCTCCGTCTGGAGACGGCGTGGCTCGGCCGGACAGATCACTGATCCTAATCCCGGTACAGGGACAGCGTGGAGGCTACGTGTAGATAAGGCGTTGCAAAAACACTGACCCAGTTGGAGAACGTTGGTCTCCTGCGCAAACCCTGCGTTAAGGGTGGCGTAATGGGAAGCTGCTGGTGACCTGGTGTTAGTGGGAGGCCAGCATGTAGCTTTGCAGAGGAACTGGGTCAGCAGAAAGGCGCTGATGGTGCTTGTGGCCTCGCTAGGAGTTGAAAGGGGCATAAAGTAGCTTTTTGCTGAAATCCGAGCAGCATTGTCCTTTCCTTGCTGTCTGCTGTTTATCCTGCTCTCTCCAAGGTCCGATGGTACAGCAGACTGACAACGCAGGCACGCTGTGCAGCAGTGCTGCTGAAATACCTGCTAGCACCTAATTGCGTCTGCGGAGAGTGATTCTTCTCTGCCTTCAAAAACTGTGTAGGAAGTTGTGCTTAATGTTTAGTCTGAAATTGTAGGATGCTTAGCTGTCCTGTAACTTTTTGGAAGCTAAATGATTTATTAGGAATGGTGGTTCTGGCCAGCTTATCTTTCAAGTAAGGTTTTGGGAATTGGTGTTCTTTAGTTTTGCAGATTTATTCCCAGCGGTGTCCCCCTGAAATGCTGCTTGCCTGGAACTCGCAAGGCAAATCTTAGCAGCTCTCCAAGCTTAAACCTGCAGCTCAGCTTCTGTGGACCTCTCGGTTCTGACCTGTTTCTCTCCAAATTCCTCCTCCTCCCCATAAATACTCTATTTTTCTGGTTTCATTTGCGTAATTGGCAAACATAACTGGGCCAAAAATATAAAGTAGAGGAGTTAAAATGTGGTGCTTTGACATCGGATGGGGCAGTGGGCTCGCACGGATGTCCGATTTAGGGCCTGCTGTTTAGTATCGTGTATTCAATTAGCTTCCTGTTATGACTGGAATTGGGTATTTTCAAAATTTGTGAGCAATGCAGTTAACTTCCTTTAGTTCCCAAAGACAAAATAAACCAGAAGTCTTGTGCGCTGTGCTGCTGCGAAACCACAGATGTCGGACAAATTAGGTTAGGAGTTAGGGTTATGGCACGGTGAGAGTCATGAACAGGACCACGAGCACGTGAGCAGCTGCAACCACGCGAGCGGTGCCAGGGGGATGCTCTTACCTTGGAGCTGCTGTAGAACCATGGGAAGTGACCAAAACTTCTGACCATGTAAGAAAGCTAGCCAGCTGGCTAGAAGATCTGTTACAGGAAACACTTCGCTTCAGGTCCAACCCTACTTATTGTGGTATGATGCTGAACACAGTTCTGTTTCATTGCAGCGCCTAAGAACACAAAGAGCGTGCTCTGAAGGCTGAAAAGAGTTTGAACGGAGTCACAGTATGTTTTTGTAAGTTGCGTGGACACAGAAGTTTGCCCAGAAAAATGAAATTATTTAATCTCTCAAGAAAAGCTGCATGGCTTTTTTTATTAACGATGCAGCAATAATAAAACTTTGCCGGAGCAGCTGTGATAACTGAGGAGATACCAGCTGCATCGGAAAGGAAGAGTGGGAGTGAACTGTTCTGTTTCAGTCAGTTCAGTCGTGACTCTTCTTTTTCCCGGTTTAACCTTTGGTAGAGCTGTGCTGGAGCTGCCTGCAGTGAATGAATGCGGTACGTAGCATTGAGAAGATAAAGGCTTTGTGGAGTTCACTGTATTTAAGTTGAAACCACCTGCTAAATTGCTTCTTTTATCCTTGGACCGCTCAGGGCACTTTCTCACCTGCACAAAGAGTGCATCCCGTAAGGAAAAAATTGTCTTCTGTATTTGAAGTGCAACTTCATATGTATTGTAGAATGAAGTGGAATTGATCTTGTTGGAGTAATGCTGCTGTACTGTCTCCAGGCTTCTCACACTTCACTCTGGAACTGGAACTGTCTTTAATTTTAGTGATGTTTTGAATAGGTGCAGACATAAAGAAAACGCAGAGTAAGGATAACGTTTTTGCTCTTGTTGAGTGACTGTATGGATACCAATCCACTTAAAAAGGTAAAGAATAGGGATGGTGCATACAAATAGTTCTGCAAGTATAGTAAAATACGTTTGAATCTTAAAATACATTTGGATCTACCAGATCAGTGTCTAGATATTTAAAATAAATGTAAAAAACCCAGATGTTGACACATAGGTATGCAACAGATCAATAAAAATTAGAACAAATAGCCGAATAATTGGGAAGAGTACAAAAGCCAAATGTGCAGTGTTGTAGGTTGTGGCTTCCCACAGACCTCTTGTCCATTCCCAAAGCTGCCGGAGGATCGGGTGTGCTGCAGGGACGGAGGCAGTGCCATTCATTCCAGGTTTGCTGTGCGCTGTCACCTGCTGCCAGAGCTCCCCTTTGCACAGGCAGTCCACGTAAAGGCAGATTTAAGCAAGTGCCTCTGACTTTCCTCTCATGCCCTGTGAAAGCCCCCCTGGGTTCAGTTCCCATTGCAGTCCTTGTGCTAAATACCATGCAGAGTTGCACTAGTGCCCCTCTTCTGCCCAGCTTCTGAGGGAGCCTGAGTTCCTGACAATATCCACGCCTCTGTGGTTTTTTCTTCTCTGTTTCCTCACCTAGGGTGAGGAGAAAGGAGTATGTGGACAGTTGCAGCTGTGTAAAGTGCTGTGTATCCTCTGTTTTCACCCTGACACCCAGCTGGGTACCTGGGAATAGGACTAAGATTTTGAGAAGAGCCGTGGCTTCCTAACAAAGGTGCAGCTCCCAGTCATGTCCCATTGCTGTCCCAGAAAGGGGGTGGCTCAGGCTTCTGGTTTTCTGCCTCTGACGTGTTTCAAGCACTCAAATTGTTTCTCTTCTCACTTGTCCTTCTCATCCCTTGCCTCGCAGAGGGAGAAGCTGAAGCCGAGTGGCTCCAGGACGCAGGTCTGTCCGACCTCCTCGGGGACCATGCCTCGGAGAACGACAACATCGTGCTGCTCTCCACCCTGACCAAGACCCAGGCTGCTGCTGTGCAGCGGCGGTTGGACACCTACTCCCGGTCCCGGAGGAGGAAGAACAAGCACCCCGTGCGTGATGTCAGAGACATTTTTGGAGTGGTCAGCGCTGAGGTATGTTGATTCAGTGGGATCCCCTGAAAGAAGTTGGTGCATTGCAGTGCTGACTTGGCTTTCTGGGTCCAGGGCTACTTTCACTTCCAAATAGATGACTTCACCTTTTGAGGTGAAATGAAGCTGCGATTGTAGAAATTCTGTGTCCAGGTTGCAGTGTTGAGAAGTTGCTACAAAACCTGCAGATCCATGAGCTTCCTGGACACTGCTGGAACACTTCTTGCACAGCGCCTGCCGTGCTGCAGTCTCAGGGAGCGCTGGTATTGTTTGGAGCCCTCTTGTGTTTCCTTTATTCCAGTGACATGTTAAATCATTATTGACCAAAAAAAGAGAGAGCTTCGTAAGTTCAGTTCTGATAAGGTGATCTTGTACAGCTGGTAATTCTAGAGAAAGAATAGCCGCTGCCTTATTTTTTTGCTAGATAATACGTGAACATGAGCTTTTCAGCTGCTTTCTTGCTGTGCTGCTCCTCTTTTGCTTGTGACCACAAGGTAGGGTATCCATATTTTTTTTCTAGCAGTTGCTGGGAAGTATCCCAGTCAGGGCTCCTTGTGACTTTCTTTGCTTGGTCAAGTGTCTAGTCAGAAGGTGTTGAGCTTAACCAAGATCTACCTATATCATCAGCATGGGACCCTTGCTGTCTAGCAGAACTGAATACTCCTTTTCCTCAGCCTGAGCATCTTTAAAAACTTCTTTTATAATGAGATGAATCGTACACATATAATCCCTGGAAAGCCTTAAGGGTGACACTAGCAGTCTGCAACCTTACTAGAAACTGCTGTGGTTGTGTTCTTTGCAAAGATTTTTGAGCTCTTAATCTTATCTGTCCACTCGCTAGGTTGCTAACATCTGTATTTGATAATTTGCATTTGATAAGCAACTGAGATCAAACCTGATGGTTTAAAGTGACATTTCGGTATAATGAAGGCATGTACAAAAATACTAAACCTGCCTGTTTAAATTGCCTTAATTTAATTGGAAGTTAAACATTTTCTCACTTCTTTCTTTGGGCAAGATCACCAAACTCTTTTCCAATAACTCTGCTGGATTTATTCATATTTTCTTTGGCTTATTTTTTTTTTTAAATCTTTGCAGTTGCCTCTGAGATCTATGGATTATAGCGGAGATAGCTGAAACAGGAAGTAGTGGGGTATTTTGTCCCCTCTCTTTTTAATGGAAGTAAGAAAATGTATTTTAAATTAGTCCACTGGACTGTTTGTTCCTTCTTTGCTGAGTGGCCATCAGCTTAAACTCTGTGTACAAGAGGTGGTGTTTTCCCTCTATTTCATGGGAAGTGACAGATGCTTGGCATAGGAAAATTGAGAGTGATTTCTACGTAGAATCATATACTTCTGAGACTTTAGGATCTGGGACTGGGTGTAGGCACTGAGCAGAAGTAGTTCTTTACCTTTGAGTAATCCCTGGAGCAACCCCAGAATGAAGCAGGCTTTTTGGTTAATTTTCCCTGGTGGTTTGCTGTGTCACCCCAGTTCCAAGCACAGTATTGGGGCTCTGAAGGACGTGTTCAGGAGCCATATGCTAAAACAGGCCTGGTGCTGCTGCAACACTTGTTCAAGGCATGTAGCAAAACATGACAAATCCATCATTGCACAAAAGCATATTTGAAATCTTCACTTGGTAAGTGAGGAAACAGAAATGCAGAAAGCTAAAGATTTTTTTCCTGCAGTCTCAGAAATTCCCGATCTGGAGCCCAGATCCAGTATCTGTGCCTTTACTGCTCAATGTGGTTTTAGATGCTTCCCACTACTGACCGCTCTCACAGGACGCTGGGAGCAGAACATTTGAATGGGCTCTACCTATGGAAGAAACTATGGCAAGCAAATCGAGCTTGAAACTAATTCAGTTCAGCTATGACTTGAGTGGAAGCAGCTCAAGCTGTAAAGGTGCAGGCAGTGATGTGTCAGAGTAATTTGGATTTTTATTTCCATCAGCGTATCAAGACAGATTTGCGGTTTGCCTCCTGTCCACCTCTGTCGTGAGCTACCCTCAGGCATCAAAGCTGCTGGCATTTCTCTCAGAACCTTTCTACGCACTTCCCCTGTATTGCTGTTCAGTATGGCCTGTCACACAGCAGCTGGGTCTGAAGCTGCTCTGGTGTTCGTGTGTGGTGTGTGATTAAGCCAGATGCTAAATGAGTTGGTTCTGCTTTCACAGCAGCTCACCAGTTGCGCACCTACTCTAAAGATACAGTACATCTTCCGTGCAAGTTAACTGTTATTTCTGTTTGCAATGACTTTGCACGGGTTCCTTTTAACTTTCAGTCCTTGGTCCACAACTCCGTATCATGGGCAGATTCTCAGAAAGTTGCTAACTTTTGGTGATAGAAGATGCTTTCCTATAGTTTAACTAGTTCTAGCAAAAGGTTTTTATTAGCTGAATTGGCTGCCAAATGCTTCCTTAGACTTGTAAAGATTCATGTCTCTCTCCAGATGTGAAGAGATAGGTTACTATAAAGCCTGTGAAGGGAAGATTTAGGTGCTGGTGTCCATGTGCTTTTTCTTGTGGAAGAGATGTTGTGATCACGGGCAATGGGTAGATCCCGTGCAGCTTGGTTGGTCCGCTGGGTGTTAGCCCCTCAATGCATGATCTAAAAGGGGGAAATTGGTTAATGTTTGTGTGAAAGGAAGAGTTGGCCTAATAATGTGCAAATTTATCATAAATACTGTCTGTGAGATAGTCATCTGTTTTCCATCTGCCTGCCAAATCCTGTAATTATAATTCTTCATTTTAGAGCAGTCTTATAGCCCTGAGCTTGAGCAGCATTTTCTTAGCCTAGCAGACAATGCCAAGTGGGGGGCAGTTTTCTGCCGAAATTGGGTTGTCTTATAATAACTTCTTATAATAACTTCTGTTTTGTGTAGGTAAACATAATCTGGTTTATTTTTCAGGAGACCACACCGGAGAAGAAGGAGTCCAGCCCAGATCAGCTGTGGCACAATCTACGGACTTCAAATGTACAGAAATGTAAGAAGGAAGCTTTTAAATGTAGAGTAGGACGGAAAGGGGAGTAGGATCTGAAGTAGGGCTGGAACTGGAAGGGAAATTATACTGATCTGTGCTCTGAAACATTGGCCTTGTTTGTGTGTTTTGGTTTTTGGTTTTTTTTTTGGAATATGTGCTTATCCACAGATTTGCGTTTAGTAAACTTACAGGCTGTAGTGTTAGGAATTGTCGCTCAAACTCTGACTCTAACTCTTTAAGAAAGCAATTAGAAGATGCAAATAAAATCACACAAGCAAAGATCATGTGGTGAAATTCTATAAAGGCCATACACAATTGTGTAAAGAGAAATTTAGTTGTGTCCTTTAATTTAAGGCCATGGTTATGTCTTACCAGCGATCTGGTGATCGTAGCTGTAGTGTTAAGGCTTTAAGCTAATCTTACCCTATTGATGATTCTCAGGATCCTGCTATGAAAACACTCTTTTCAAAAGTTAATATAGTTTGTAGTTCAAAAGTGGTGGTCCCCAAATCTGTCTCAAGCTGCGCTTTTTGCACATTTGGTTTCTACGCTTCACCCTTCTGGCTTTCTGAAGTTCACGCCTGTCATGGCATAGCCCCAGCTGCCAACGAAGAACATTTTCTCCTCTATAGCAGAAACCCAGGATTACTCCTGCACAGTACGAAACCCTGGAAAAGAGGAGGTGTTCAACATGGATATTGCCTACTCGGAGCAAGCAGCAGTCCTGCTCAAGGGATCGTTACTGTCTGAATCTAGGAGGTTAAAGGATGGAAATGCCCTAACTGTAAGCAATGAAGGAATTTTTCCTGTTAGATCTTATTGGTCTCTTCTTGTCGAGAGGGGTACAAGAGACTTCATTCAATCATGTATGATCAGCTTTTGGAAATGTCCTCTATGCATGTGGTTGCAATGTTTCTATATTAGGTAGGTGTTGTTGGACAGGTAGTGCTGTTATCCCTGCAGCATTGGGCAACGATAAAGTTGTGTAGTGGAGGATCAAAGAAGTATGGCTCATGTATGAAACCAGCTATGGTGATATGGATCTGGGTCATTTCCTCTGAAAAGAGAATAACTGGACTTTCTTACTCATAATTCTAACAGTTTTCTTCTCCGCCATTGTGCTTCTAAAATTCAAGTAGATTAGGGTAGGTATCAGGCTGTGTTTAATTTAGATAAATTGGGATCTTCAAAATGGTTAAAGAGCAATACGGAAAAGGGAAAAATATTTATTCAGCTGTGGATTGAGTAGGAATAGTTTTGGGCATTTGTCTGGTGTTGAAAACAGGGGAATGAATCGATGCCTGGTTGTGGTGAGGAATGATAAAAATGCAGCAAAACTTGGTAACTATTGGGGTTAGAAGTAAGAACTTGCACTGAAACTTTCGGATGTGTGTGTTTTCCCTAAGAAATTTAAGATCCCCAAGGGCAGACTAGGAGTGACCAGGATTGGAGATCTGTCCACTCAGGACATGAAGAAGATCCCCACGCTGGCTCTTATTGAACTAACAGCTCTCTGTGATATTCTGGGCTTTGAGCTGAAGAGAAACAAAGCAGCAAAGCTGAAAACAACAGGTTAGTTGTATGTCATCCTGATTTTTTTTTTGTGCCTTTATTTACACTGATCTTCTCATATGTTTGTGTTTCGAATGGTAGAACGGTAGAACAGAGAGGGCCTTTGATAAGAAACCTTGTGACAGGTGTGTTTTCCTTGATCAGAATTTCTCCTGGAAGTAAATGCACCACAATTATGTCTGGCTATGGAATGCACTTGTCCTGTCTAATTATTCCTCTCTTCTTCAGTATCTACATTTACAAAATGTGCCATCTTAGTCTGCAGTGGGGGATGTACCCCTTACACTTGTGCTAGTGATGATACAGACTTGTTTCTGTTGCAGAGAAAAGACTCTTTGGAGTTCCTCTCAACACCCTGTTGGAAAATGACCAAAAACTGCTCCCCAACACCAAGGTCCCTCTGTTACTCCAGGCAGTAAGTTCACTTCTGGTTTCATTCACACCTCTGATCCTCAGACTAAAGAAGCCTTTGAGGCCTGTGATGAGGAAGGGCTGACTTCTCATCCTCTGTACCTAAGAGCTTGCTTTTTTCCCCCACCTTTAATAGCTGCTGTCCTGCTTGGAAAAGAGAGGACTGGAAACAGAGGGCATTTTGAGAGTTTCTGGGTCCCAGACCAGAATCAAGGTATGAACTCTTGTATTGTTTAAAAGTATCAGACGTGATCAAGGAGCACGTTGCTGAAGCAAGTATCTACATAACCTGAATTATCTCATCTCCCTTCCCAGTACAACTAGAAACGTTCAGTCCTGGGAAATCTGGGAGTGTCTGCTGTGAGGGTGTCTCTGCTCTTTTGACTTGATGGGTTGCCCTCCTACTGTTCAGCTATAGTATTTCCCTTGTGTGTGTTTGTTAAAGCATGTAATAAATTCCATCTTTGTTACAGAGTCTGGAACAGAAGCTAGAAAGGGACTTTTATACTGGCCTTTTCCGCTGGGATGAAGTCCACCAGAATGATGTATCTGGGCTACTGAAAAGATTCATAAGAGAGCTGCCGGCCCCGCTGCTGACTGCAGAGTACCTCCCTGCTTTTGCTGCTGTACAAAGTGAGTCCCTGCTTTGGCTGCTCAGTGTCAGCTTGCTGGTTCGTGCTTTGCTTGTAAAGTTCTGCTGGCCTTGGGCTCTCCTGCCAGGTGTGTTGGGAGCCTGTGGGTTCGATGGGAACACAAAGCACGACATGAACAACAGCCAAACTCGGTGTGCTGGGTGCTGTATGTGCTGTTGTGCATCAGCCTGAGAGTCATAGGCACTGGTGCTTGGCTGCATATGTCTTTGTGTAGGAACACTGTCCTGGAGTCTTAAATTATGTTGTGTCATTTGAGGCTGCAAGGTTGCTGCCATGAATCAGGACGACTTGATAAATAACAACAGGGTGCCCAGTCCTGGCCTGTCTGCAGGTAATGCAGTGTTCTGTAAGTGCCTAATTTTGGCATTTGTGCCTTAACAGGTGATTTGAATGTGTTAGCTGTTTTAAGTGCATGACATTTTTTGTCCAAGAAGTGGGGAACAATGAGGTCTTATGATGCCCATCAAGGGCATCAGACTTGCTGGTAGGCTGCACTCTGAAACAAATCAGCCAGTCTTCTAAAACATAGGTAGTTCTCTTCGTAAGGGCTATATGAGCTTGACTTGCTTCTGTAAAACAGTCTCAATTCCTAGATGACAAACACTACAATAAGCAATTGCATTCTTCCTCGGGGGATTCCCATGCTCAGAAAGAACAGTGTCAGAAGCCTAAATCCTCTGTCCTCTTGTTGCTCTCCCTTTCCAGATATTCCAGACCTAAAGCAAAGATTGCAGGCTCTAAACCTTCTCATCCTGATTCTGCCAGAGCCCAACAGAAATACTTTAAAGGTAACTACCTGTTCTGGATTTAACTGGGAAAACATGATCTTATTCCAGGTTTTTTTCCAAAGAACTCTGTGAGCTTTTGTAGATAACGTACATCAAGCTATTTGGTTTTAATTCACTGAGATGAGAATGGAAACCTATGAATGGGGGGAGCAGGCAAACCTCAAGGCTGTGCAGTGAATGTAAGCTGTAAGCACAGTCTGCCTTTTGAGTGTGAACTGAAGAGCGGTAGGAATCCATGTGGCCTTGGAGCACCCTGTTCAGAAATGTGCTCTTCCCCTTTGGTGTGTTGAAGTGCTTCACTGTGGGGTGAAAGATGTATAGGTCTTACATGGTCCGTGGGCATGCTAAGATGTAGGGGAAGAAATCTGGTCTTTTGATGCATGGTTTGTGGTATTGTCATCATCTAGGAAGGGTAGTTTCAATTTAAAAAAAAATACGTAAAAAGCTACTAAGCTTATGAATTCCTACCCTTTTCTGGCTGGAAGGCATTTCAAATCCTTTCACCTAGTACTATTTGAAAGAAAAAGTGGTGATGGGATCAGCTTTGCTGGCAGTGCACAACCTCTGCCTTTCTGTGCATTGTAAGAACTGTGCTGGTTGCTGCTGCTGGTTGCTTTTCTTTTTTTCTTCCTACTGAGTAGTCCAGCTTCCAGGTAATAAAAGCAAGGCTGACTTAGCACCCTACAGACTGTGTTTAGAGTGCAGGAATACATAATCCAGTCAAAGATGATCTGCCATGCGTCATGGCTTTGGTGGAGGCATGAGGCAGAAGAGATCATCCCAGAAGGCTTTATTTTTCCACATATGGGAACAGCTTTGAGGGGATACTGGGGGAAGAGGGGGGAGTAATCTTTTAATTTGGTAACTTTTATGGCTACTGGACTTTTTAAATTGCTACCTGCCAAGGAGTAAGAGCTCATCTGCTTCCCACACAGGCTGTCTCTCCTGATTCATGAATGCTGGACAAACTCGCTTGCTGCTTGATACAGTTATTTGTTGCTATCCTCGTATTAGAAATTGGTCAACGAACTTCCTGAGTAGAGAAATAGGATTTGCTCGTGGCTATACAGTAAAAATTCTAATTAAATGATCTCTCTGGCAATTGCCACAGTAGTTTCTTGAGCGTTAATAGCAATGGATGTCTTAAGTCTCTTCCCCTCTCTTCAGGCTCTACTTGAGTTTCTCAGCAAAGTGGTTGCCAGGGAGAACAACAACAAGATGAACCTCTGGAACGTTTCCACAGTCATGGCCCCAAACCTCTTCATGCACAAGGGGTTGCCAAACAAGATCCCCGAAGGGAAGGAGAAGCAGCTGGCAGAGGGGGCGGCTGACGTCGTGCGGATGATGATCCATTACCAGGATTTGCTCTGGACAGTAAGTTCCGAAGGTGTTTTGCGCTATGGTGTAGAGGTGTCTTGGTCTGCCTAGAATTAGAACAGGGGAAGGGATAGAAATTTTAGAGGACCTAAATGTCTGTAGGCAAAACCTCTGGCTGAGTTCCAAGACTACCTGTTTTCAAGGTATGTGGATATTTTGTCTATTTAAGGAGCTTCGTAAAGTGACATTTAGGTTCTTAAGTGGCTTCCTCTTTTCTGATTTAATTCCTGTCTTCTTTCTTCTTTCCTTCCCAGGTCTCCTCTTTTCTGGTAGCTCAGGTGAGAAAACTGAATGAGAGCAATAGCAAAAGGTACCAGTTTTGTGACAAGCGAATTAAAAATCTGTTGCGGAAGATTCATGCTGATAAAGACAAAGCAGAAAAGAACCAGGCAGAGGTGAGTTAGGGCCTGCAAAAACTGAGTCCTTTTGTAACAGTGTTGAATATTTTTTCATTATGAGTGCTTTCATGAGAGCTTGGAAAACTTTGAGGAGTGATGCTCGTTACAGATCAAGAGGGAGAAAAATTGGCAGAACCATGAGAAACAGCTTCACAGACCCTTTTGGCCAGGTTGTGGCAAACATTGATCCCAGCAGAAACTGTATTAAATAAATTTCAGACTAGACAATGCTTGGTTAAGATGCTGCATTGTTGCAGGAGATGGGAGAAGGGACCAGAAGCAGAAACGCTGGTCTCTCCCTCACACAAAGAGCAGAATTCACATAGCTCTGGATACCTGCCCCGTGCATTTGGAGAGATACGTCTGCGGTGATAAAGGCAGACTTATTTTCATGAAATTAAACAAAAATTCAGCCTATTACAGTGGTGTAAAAGTACACTTTTGTATCTGATTTTCCTTTTGCTCCATAATGTTGCTGATCAGTATGGGAGGATTTGAGGATGAGGTTCTTGCCACTTACAAGGCGAGAATTAACTTCCCAGAGAAATGAAGTGGCTCTGCTCCTGCTTCTGTTGGTGCAGACTGAGATGTTTTTAAACGGACGTTACTATCAGATCTATCTGTGTATTAAAGTTTAGAAAAGATCCTTGGAGCTGTTCTGCCTTTTTTTGTTTACCACTGTTAGTTGAAGAAGTGTAGGTCTGTGGCAGTTAAGTCACATCATGCGGTGCTGGATTTGAAGTATCGCACAGTAGCGGTGGTGCAACTGGGATGCTCTAAGGACATGAGTCTGCAGGTAGAAATAATATGTAGAAAGCTTGAATCTGCAGAACTGAAGAGTTTGTTTTCTCACAAGCCAGTACCTCTGCCGCCTTTCTATACGAGTTGTGATACTGAGATGACGTCTGCCTAAAATTTGGCTTGCTTGAGGCTGCCTGTCATTGAAGGTCCGCTCACTTCAGAGAGGGCAGCTACTGTTTAGGCAGTCAAACAGATGACCCAATGCTTAGAACAGTGCCAATACTACTGGATAATGGTCTCGGTGTTCAGCGCTGTTTTTGCAAGAGGTTTGGGCTTGCAAAATTAACTTGCTGCAGATCAGACCCCGTTAGAACAGTTCACTGTTCTCCACAAAAGTTCTGAGAATTTACTTTGTGAGGGAGTTGATGAAAACAATCTTGAGGAAACAGCACTTGAAACTCTGCTCTGTGATGTCTCAGAGCTTCCTTGTTTTGAAACTACCTTTCTGAAGTTCAGTAGTCTGCAATCCAGCTGTCTGACCTCCTTTTGCAGTGGTGTCAATTAATTCCAGAGAAGTCTATCAGACTTGGGCAAAACAATTTGTCACAATTCATTCTGACAAATCCTTTATTCATCAAAGCTTGTGTCGCATCTGGTGCCGGTGCTGTATCTGAACAGCAGAGAGCACCAGCGCACGCTGATGGGGAGCGGTGCCTTCCTCCCCAGCCACCACAACCACAGCACCATGATTTGTTTCTAATGCTCACCTTGATGCTTCTGTAACCTTCCAGCCTGTAGTGTGTGTGGGCTGTGAAACAAACCTGATTTCTCTGAACAGCTGGAGGGATAGGTTTAATGCTTCACGTTCTCTCATATATATTGAAACTTGATGTTTTAGCTGATAACAAAGTCTTTCTTCAAGTGTTTTATTCTTTTTGCCTGCCTTGTTCAGCCTTCCAAGATTGTGAAAGTCCACGCTTCGCTTCTCCTGAAGGATTCGCTAGAGGTGCATTTGAACAACGCAACCAAAGCTGCCGATGTCTTGAGGCAGTTTCAAAAGAACCTGTGCCAGAATGGCTGGAATATTGTTAGCACTGTCAACCTCCTCAAGGGGTAAATGGCTTTCTCTCTGCTTTAAAAGAAAAAGTACTAAGTGGTCTAGCTGCTGTTTTCTGTCTTCTGGCAGAGCTGATGTGGCAGCACAGTGAGCTGTTAGGAGACCATGCTCTGCTGCTCTATTCTAAGCTTTGGAAACCGTGTGTTGGCTGGGGCAAGCAAATGTTCACCCAGCCAAGTGATTCCATGGCTGGCTCAGGCTGTCGCGAAGTCAGTCGTCCCCTCGGGGCTGCCGGATGGCAAGTGAACTTCAGCAGCCTTGCTGAAGGGAAGGGAAAGTAGAATGACATTGACCCTGCAAAGCAAACTCTCTCTAGTGCTCCTGGAGAAAAACATCACCTGTGCAAATTGTTTGCCTGGAGTAGTATTTCCAGCATGCTTATGTTAGTATAGAGATTTCCTAAAATAAGCTCTGCAGTGCCTTCCTATACTCCAGTGGTGAATTGCTGAAATAACCCCAAAAATGAGCAGAAGAATTCCTGCCCCCTCTCTGTCACCATGCCTGCAGACAGTGTTTAGTAGGTAAAGTGTCAGTGCATCTCCTGACTGTGTCCCTGGGCAGGAGATGTCTAGACAAGGAGGGTGGGTTGGAAGCTGGCTGAATGTGGGTCAGCTGGTAGCTCGCTAACAGGCTACTGCAGCTGGCAACGTCTCCCTGCAGGTGAGCTTCTCCTGAGCAGGCCATCAATTCTAGAGGAACGCTGCCAATGAACTTGGGTGTTTATGCCTGTTGTCTTCCTATCGACAAATTAGTGTTTGCATATAGCGTGCTTCTTGCTTCCAGTGAGGCATATCTGCCTTGTTTTCTTTTTCGCAATTTTGGGCGTCCTTTTCACAGCTGTACTGTCCAGGAGGATCAGCAAGGTCTCTGTACCATGGTCTGTAGCTTTCTTGACCATTGCTGGCCTCTAATCCATAAGCAGTTTTGGGGAAGAAACATTACTAAACTACATAACTTGCCTTTTACAGAGCTTTGCTAACTTCAATCTGGTTTTCTCTCTGCAGTAACAACTCAATGGAGTGCACAAACCTGCTCCTGTATGAAGTGGGAGGCAATATTGGTAAGTCTGGGTGGTAACTGAAAATAAGGACTTTGGTATCCAATTTTGTATGCTTAACTTCTCTTAAGAGGGAGTTAAAAAAAGGATGAAATCTGTAGAGGGCTCCAAAAGTTAAAAGACAAATGACCAAGTGTGGGATAACCTCACCCACAGCAAAGAGCACCTGTCAAAGCTCACGTGTCTTCGAGCCACCACGCAAAGCCATTATAGAGCAAGTATGTGGGAAGGCTGAAGCCTGGACTTCCGAAAATACTGAACACTAATGGATCTTATTCAGAAGCTGCCCCTCAAGAAAGGTGGAAATTCAAGTGTCTAAAAGTCTTGAGGACAGAGACGTGTACAACTTTATCCATTTAAAAAAAAAAAAAAACAACAAAAAAACCCCTCCCATTCTGGTAAATGTACCATGTTAAACTACCTCTTCCCTCAACAATAAAGGTTCATGTTTGGAATTAAGTGTGGAACTTAAAGCCATAAACTACATTCATCTATGTAAAGGGCAACTTCATCCTATGCTGCTATAGGCTTTTAATTGTGTGCTGCTTATCTGGGCTTTAATGAAGTGTGGTATGGTGGCACGTGGTGTCTGTACTAATGATGGCCAGCTGCGGGTGTGAGTTCTGTCCGCCCTCAGCAGCTTTCTGACGAAAGAACCCATACTAACTTCGGTGGAAGTTTCTCAAATGGTGTAGTTAAGTTGATGATGATCATTAGTCATGCATTTCCACTCCTCAGCAGGGTAATGTTATCAGATGGAGAGGAGACTGAAATAATATGCTTACAGCAGCAGATTAGGGGTGCCTGAAAATGGAAGGGGATTCGTATGCCCCGTTACAGCTGCTTCTGGGGACTGTCGGCTACTGGAGTGCTTTGGCTGCCTCTTAGTGTTTCTCTTAGCATCTGCAGAAGAAAAGCTCTATCATTGGAAACAGTTTGGTCTCTGGATTTGATCACTGACATATTTCATGATGGTTTTCAGGTGCTAAAGTTAGCGTACCTTTCCACAAAGGTCAAAGCTTGGGCTTAGTATGATTTTAAGAAACATACATAATAAATAACTAGAACTTTTCCAGGTTTGTGGAAACATTGCTGAATGGTTGTGCTATTGAAATTGATGTGAACAAATACCAGCTTTTAGCTAGGAGTGGGGGGGGAAACCCCTAGCAACTAGAGGACTAAGGATATAAGGAACGCTTTTTTACTGAATCTCTTGTTTTGTAGGTGAACATTGCCTGGACCCAGACACTTACCTCTTAGACTTGTACCGCATCAATCCCCATGCTGAGTGGATAATTAAACAAAACCCATCTTACCCTCGAATGTTCTAAGGAAAGCATGAGCAAAACGAAGCATTTGGCTGAAGTTTTTTGAAGGCATGGAAAAGCTATAGAGATGTTCCTTGTGTAGTCACAGACTGGACAATGCTTGTGTCTTTGAAGGAAAAACAGCTTTATTTACTACTTCCATGACAGCTGGCTGTAAGAGTACGTGAGCCTATGTGCTAACAGGGGTGTTGATAACAAGCAGCAATTATCATTGTGTAGCAACATTTGCAGGAGGGGAATGCTTATTCTTGAACAAAATAGCTCCCCAAAACAAGCCCTGCAAACAAAGCTACAGTGATTATGCAGCAAAGATGGGACTCAAGACGAGAAACGTCTTCTTAAAGATGGTAGAAGGTATCTATTTCTTCTGGGTTTGCTCTTTCTTTTGATCACACCCACGTTGCGGAGGAGAGAGACTCAAATGCTGCAGCGGTACTAATGACATCCCTTTGGTAAGATCTGCTATCGACTGTTGCCCATCGCCGGAGGAAGTTGTGATCCTAGGTTTCACTCGTAAGATGCAGTTATTTTCTTTGAAGAATGAAAAAGGATGCTTCCAAAAAGGCCAGATGGGATGGGAAGCCAACATCCTGTATTAAATGGCTGCAGTTAGATACTTATATGCAACACAAGAAAATAACTTTCCTTGGAAAAAATTGTGGGGTGGACAGCAGCCTTTCAGATGTACAGTTTGGTAGGAGGGATGCCTGTTCCATACAGCTCTGCTGGTAATGCAGAAACAAACATACGAGTTGCCAGTGACTATGGTAAAACAGGCGTTTATTTTGCTGGATAACCTATGTATCAATGGGTAACAAAGGAAATATTCTGAAGTTAATTTGAGGTTAGTAATCTGACTCGACTACGTCAACTTAACTTCTTTTTGGAAGATTCTGTGTGAACCTGCCTATTTAAAAAACAAAACAAAACCCACCAAAGAACCAAACCAAAAACCCCCGAGATGTGCCGTGGCTGAAAGAAGAGGTCCGTGCCTGTATCTGGTCGTGCAGTGGGTGCTGCACCGAGCCGTTCCTGCTCTGACCGCACGATTGCATCCCGCACAGCACAGTGTGAGCACCGTGGTCTGGAGAGACGAGGGCAGAGCAGAACGCTTGCGCCTCGTGACACTGCGTGATCATCGTACGACCTCAGCTCAAATTAGGCTGTGTGTGTAGAAGAGGAGTGCAGAAGTGTTGTTTTCCTTTCCAGTGATGCTGAAATACCTCGTGTGAGGGAGCCAACTATGCAGTTACAGGGGATGGAACATACATCGTTTCTGAAAATCCTGACGTTTTTATGTACTGTTTTTAAACACTGTTGGATATTTATTCATGTGGCAGAAGCAAGACTGCCGTGCAGGTGTGTACTCAAAGTGCCAAGTCTTAGCTGCACTATAGTGACAATCTCCAGTATTATTTCTTTTGTTTAACTGAATTTGTTTCCGTTGCAGTCTGAACTGTCCCTCCTCTGCTTTTTTTCCCAGGCTGATATGTAGCTATCCCTATTCATCATCTCAAAGTCCTAGTTTCTATCTTAAGGGCACTTCGTACTGTGGTTTGTCTGTCTGTGTGGTTAATTTGTCTCGGTGGCTAAGATCCTTGTGGCACAGGTGAGCCATAGTCTGTATTCTGTCTAACCCGTTGTGAATACTGTGTGAGTGGTGCTGATGTCTTCAGATGATGCATGTTAGAGAGTCTGTCTGCTTTCTTGGGTTGAGATGATGCAGATGCATTGACTCAAGGGCCACCTTCATAGTTGTCTTTTTAAGAACCTGTAGCAGAAACTTGTAAAAAAAAAAACAAAAAAAAAGACAACCCAAAAAATCACCTCCCAACCCCAGCCCAGAACCCCATGTCAGGACTTCTTGAGGGGCTTCTGTTTTATAGGACTTGAACTGTGCCTAAAAGGGCCCAGTTCTTGTCCTTGAGGATGGGTGCTCTGTGTCTCTTCAAAGATCAAGCTGCTTTAAAATTGGGCATTAGAAGTCAAAGGTACCTGTTCACTTGTTGCTTCTGGAAATCATTGTTGCAGTGAGGAAGCTTAGCAAAGAGCAAATGCCGAAGATGTGAGACCATAAAAAAATACCTGACTTGCAAAGATATCAGTGGGAGAGCGAGAAGAACCTATCCCTGCTCAAAGATGCTTTGTAACCTGAATTACATCCCTGGAAATCACGTAACACCGCAATTTTTTCCACCCCTTATACGTTGGATGTTTTATTAAACATGCTGTCTTCCACACAGAAGAGGGGGAAATGCTACATCACTGCTTCTGTAAACAAGAAATCAGTGGGGTTTTTTTTGGACACCAAAGGATGTGAATCAGTGCTGTGAAAAACAAGGTTGTTGAGAGGTTCTCATGAGACAAATATCAGTTCTCAAATATGAAAAGAAATGTAAAAAAAAATAAATCTCTTTTCAGATGTGCTTTTTTATTTTTCTTTTCTATCTTTGTACCAAAAAGTAAGTATGAAATTTTCAGTCACTGATGTGCAACTTAGTTCTGAATGCTGGCTTTTAATAACTTTTTTACAAGTTTTTAATTCTGTATTTAAAATTCATTTATTCAATGAAACAATAAAAATATAGTAAAATCTCTTGGCTCCAGTGTCATTAGTGGCTGAGAATAAGTTAGCACGGTAAAAGGCATCACGTCTGTGAATGCCAGCAGGATTTGCCTCATGTCTGAAGGGGGATGCACCTGGGGTCTAAGTGAGTTTGGCAAGAGTTTTGTGTTACATCTTCAGAAGTTCCTCTTCAGAAGATTCTGTTGAGTTAGCTGTGAAAGAACAATCCAGAAGGAGGAAGAGGAGGTCAGTGCTGGGCATAGAAAGCCCAGAGGAAGGTTGACAGGGGGCTGAAGGTCTGTTTGTGAGCACCAAGACTTAGTGACTCCTGAAGTAAGAAAAGCTGTTAAAGATTGAAGCTTGAGGAAGGATGGCCATGTCATGTGAGCAGTCCCATTCCCACCCCCTCCGTCCCTTCTCGCTTGAGCTGTGCTCAGTGACGTACATGCTAGCGAGACTAGCCAAGCTGGTCAAGAATAACAGGAATCTAGTCTCAATCTCTGGTTAAATTATGAGTAATATTTTAGTGTTCAATAGCCTGTGATGAAATGTGGCATAAATCCACTGCTATTTATTTAAAAATAGTAACAGCAGCAGCCAGTCCAGTATTACTGAGAGAAAAGCAGGACTTGCTACCCTATCCAGAAACAAAGGGCAAGGGAGGAGGATCCAAGCGGCTGTAGACAGCTTTCAGAGCAATTATCTGAGGAAAACACCAGCTTATCAAACTCATTTCACCCATTCATCTTCAGTAGTATCAAAGTGCTAATCTTTCCCATCCCCAAGGGCACTTTTTGATTGATCATTACATAGCTATCTCCCCTGCTCAGAACAAAAGCCCAGTATTTATTCTGTATGCAACTTGAAGTCGGGTGTGCTGAGATAACAGGGCATAGCATAAAAGAATCTTGCAAATGCTGGTTAAACATGTTTGTGGATGGAGTGGAACTGAAATACTACACATTAAAAAAATAAATAATTTGCTTCAGGGAAAAAAAATCTTTGCAGAAATACAGAGTCTTCACAGGAATAAATGAAGCTTCAAGCCTTGGAGGGAAACGCTGTAGGAAAACGACTGAACACACTTCCTGGAACAAGTAAGTAAATCATGGCAAATACTGTTGGAAACAAAATACAGTTGCATTTGATTAAATCTGTTTCTTTCCCCTAGTGCACTCCCCAGTGTTGAAAACAAGACGAATGACATCTGTGTTTTTGCATGCTAGAGAATGAAACTTTTTTCTCCAAATCCTGTCTGGTCTTGGTTGCGTATGTCTTCACCTTGCGGAGGAAAGAGGAGGCCATCGCTCAGTGCTTTAAGTTATTAGAAAAGAAAATGCGCAGCTGCACTGACTTCTCAGTTAGGAGATGGCAGTGGCAGGATCAGTTCCTACAGTCTTCCCCACCCATCTCTACTCCCCACAAACTCAAGCTTGTATGCCTTTTATTTTCTGTGTGGTGACAGATACTTCTTTTTCTTGAAGCAGTGTTGTGTTGGCTGGCCCTTCCCAGTTCTTCCTTGTCCAGGGGAGGGCAGGTGACCTCACCTGCCGAGGTGCTGCTCCCCAGCACCTGGGCCTGGCTGGATCCACGGAGCCCAAGGGCTTGCAATGTTTCTCCCCACAGTATATTCCATTATCTAGCTCTATCCAAGGGCTGGTCTAAAGCATGGGGGTGGGGGGAGGAAATCCCTTTTGTCCTTAGCCCTTGGAAGGGAACCTGAAGTAGTGATGTTTTCACCTGTCTGACCTTCTTGACTGTCCCTACTTGCCTGGCTCATGAAGTTGAAGGAGTAAATAACCGGGGGATAAAGGAGGAAAAGAGGAAGAAAAATGACAGAAATGGAGGGTGTAGGTGTACCTGTGGGGGTGGTTATGTTTTTTGTTTGTTTTGCAGGGTTTGGAAGAGATGCTGATGTACACAAGCTCTGCTCTCCTCTCCTTGCTCATCCCAAACATTGTTCTTGGCAGGCTGCGGTAGAAACCTGCTCCAGTGGTTCCCCATCCTTTGCTGGCTGAAAACCAAAGGCTGGTTTCCCTTGCCTCCAGCTTTTGCTCTCCTGCCCTTTCTGTGCCGAGAGGGTAACGTGAGCCTTCAGTACTGAATGTACGTCCTCTTGGTCCATGCGTGTGGATGGATGCTCCAAGCTGTGCGTGGACGGCTTGTGACTTGTGTTGAAACCGAATCTTTTGAGCCTTACCCAGAGTTTTAGAAGTCCTGAGGTGCGTGGTTATATGTAACCCACCTGTGTTACCTCCTGTCTCAGCATTTTGTGCGTGCTGAGTCAGTGCATGTCGAGAAAGTTGCTCCTATCTGCGCTGACGACTCTGTAGTCAGCCTTCTCCGGACACAAGAGGCATTCGGAAAGTGGAATAATTGCCTTTCACTTATAACAAACCAGCAGAGCTAGCTCAGGTTTTCAAGAGAGACAATTAAAGATATGGCATTGTTTTCTTCAAAAGGAGAAATAGACCTGGGGGTTCCCTAATAGCCCTCCTGATTCCACACTGCGCTCTCAGAGCGCATTGTTGTGGGTTGCATTTATTATGAGCCACTTATTATCCCTAATTATTTAGCAGGGGGGAGGTCTCTGAGTAACAGGCGAATTTGTGACTTGATGAACATTCAGCTGTCTGTATTTAAGATAAAATTACTGTAATTAACAAATCGATCAATCCTGCTTTCGCTTTGCCTGGCTGGGACAGAACAAATGGGCTAAATGAGACCTATTTAGCACGAAGGTAGAGAAAGAGGTTTGGAGACCTCGGGATACACAGGCTTAAAGCTCTTTTTTTCCACACACTGTTTTTAACGGTAATGTCGTGTAATTGTCTCTTGTTAGATAATTTTGTCTCCAACAAAAAGCACTCACGCTGCGCTTTCTTCAGCTCAGCCCAACAAGGCAGAGTCACGGCGGGTGAATAGCCAGGTGGGTTGTTTTATTAGAACCTGAGCCTTGAGCAGGGGTGGGTTTGATTCCCCGGGCACTGTGCTTTCTCGTGACTCTTGTCTGGTTGTTTGCTGAACTTCTATCTTTGAGAGCAAGATTAATCCCTCAGCTTGTCTTATGGATGGCAGATGTTGCCTGTTCCATCTCCCACAGCTGCTGCTCTTCGCCCTGCTTTGCTGTCCAAAGGTACATGTGCTTCTGGCCCCGGCCGGTCCTCCCAGCTCACTGGGGTGGGAAGAACTTGTCCCCAGCTCTTCTTCCAGGTATGCAGTACCTGCTAGCAGTTGCTCATGTAGGATAGGAATTTAAATAACTCTTCTGCAGCTGCAGTTTTGCCCTGGATTTCTGGAGAGACACCTACCTTATGCTGGCATCTCTCAGGCTGCACCTAGCGTGTCCTAGTGTGCTGAAATAGTATGGAGTGCAGAACAGCTTTGAATTCGTGCCCTGACTTAGTTCTTAGTTCATGGCAGTTTCCTGAAAACAACACTTGGAGACGTGTGCTGTCTAGAAAGCATTCAGCTAATGGGATTTGTCCCTGTTTAAGCTTTTGAGGCACATCTGTGCACTCTAGCAATCTCACACTGCGTGGGTTGTCAGCCCATCGTCATCGCCTTGTCACTCCAGGATTGTGCGGCATCTGCACGTGTATTTAAGGTGATCCTGTTAATTAGAAAAGATACTGGAGGACCAAGGGGATGTTCTCCATTTCACTGTATTCTGCTCTCCTGTGAAACAAACTAGTAAAGACTAGATCTGCTATAGAAGAAGAAACCAGCTCTGGCCATCAGTATGAAAATGGGAAGGGTAACTAAGTTCTTTCTCTGAGAAATGGGGCTGTCCCTGTGACTGGCTCCATGAAGGGCAGATCTGGCAGTGATGGAGGGAGAGACTGTCCCAGTTGCAAAATGGGATTGCTTCAGCATCAGCTGGCTGCTCTCACAGGAGGATGAAGGTGTCTATGGGGGAAGCTGGCGCTCCTTGCCAATGATGGTGGTTCTTGCTATGCCTGCTCGTCTACCAGAAGAGGTGTTGCTTACACATGCTGTGTAAGAAAATCATGGTCAAATTTATTTCAACAAATGGTTAAAAAAGTGCTTCAAGGGACTGTAACTGCTTAACCTGGAGAGTCATTTTCATCTCATCCCTTTTTGCATATGCCAGTGGGGAGGTTTGTCCTTGCTGTACCCATACCCGCAGGCGGCAGCAGCTGCGGTGTGATAAGGGTATTACGTCTGATGGGTAAATGGGCACCTGAGGATGTCTGGGTTGGTCTGCAATGTTGATGGCTCAATGTTTCAGAGGGCCTCACCATCGCTGCTGTGTTTCGTGGTGTGTGAGGCAGTCCCTCCATTTTGGAGGCTGGTTGCATCTTTTGGGCACTTTGCCACTCTTCTCCGATCCTGCCCATCGCTCTCCACCGGGTATTTCCTCCGTCCAGCTCTGGAGACATCACTGGCTGGAGGGGACATTGAGTCGCTGCTGTAACTGTCACATACATGCAAGGAAAACCTGTGTTGAACCGTCAAAGGCAGAGCCAAGAGCATTTGAAAGCTTCATTAGCCAGGCTTTGTTCTGACGGCGCAGTCAGGCGGGGAAATAATGCTGTGAGTGTTATCAGCCATGTGCAGGAGGTGGTTGCGTAGCAACCCCGATTGGGGTACCGAACGGCTTTTCCGAGAGGAAAGAGAAATACTCATTTTCTTCAATTTAGAGGCATTACAAACAGGAATTCATTATTGACGAAGGATTCACTTAGGTTTTACGTCTTGTAAAGAGATGGCAGGCAGTGTTGGCCTCGCTTTAGCATCGTGTAGGTGCAAACTCACAAGTTAAATGAACCTGTGACAATCTGGGTTTTGTTTGTGTTTTCAGCTGCTGCTTTTCATCCCTTTGTCGTGCTGGGGCTCAAAATGGGATGAGGACTGGAAATTTCATTGCTCCTTTCAGACCGGATGTAAAGGTATCTCCAGGGAGCCCTCCTTGGTGTCACGTTGATTATTACAGGTGAGAAGGGTGGCTGTGTTCCCTCTTCCCTCTGAGCCCTGCTTAGAGAGTAAGTGCAGAAGGGGGTGGTTCTGCTGCTGCATCTCCATGTCAGGCTGGAGAAGTGGTTGGGCTTCAGAGCCCCTTCAAATCTGCAATACCTGGGGGACTGTGAAGGAACATTGGATATACGGATAGGAAACAGATTCACCAACCCGCTTCTTGTCTGGAATGCTAGATAGTGAGATTAACGGAGATGGTCCAGGATTGTTTTGAAGAGTATCTTGACTATGTGGCACAAGTAAGAAAGAAGTCCCAGCATGGAGGAGCGGGATTGCCAACTGTGGAGGTAGGACAGGGCATCCCATCGTCTCCCTGTCCTGCTGCAGCTCTAGCCATCTCTCACAGCAAGGGAACAAAGAGCTTTTTCAGGGTTCAGCTTTGGTGTCTGTTGTGTAAGAACAGCGGAGCGGTAGAGGCAGCTCCATCTTGAAGGAGGAATTGGGCTGCTGAGGCATCACGTGGGTATCCCTGATGAGTCTGTGACTGACCAGGTACAGGGAAGCAAGCTATCATCTGGACAATGTATCTGGCTTTCCAAACAAACTTGGATGGACTGGAGCACCTACCCTTGTACACCCCTCTCTGAGTGCCGAAGAGAGTGCTAGCACAGAAGGGGCACGCCTGAGCACTACCATGAAAAGATATTAAATAGGCAATTAGCAACTACAGAATATTTATTGTGCTTCTGTGGATCTGTACAGTAATGTGGAAATTACAGTTGTATTTTTCATTCAGTCGTTAATATCTGTATTGCCAGGGAGTGCAGATAACAGCAGAAGGGTGCTGGTATTGGCAGTGAGATTTGGGATCCGTGATGGAGGAGACCTGAACAAACATCCTCTATGCGGTCTCGCCCGCGGAGGAAGAGGAGGCATTTTCTTTCACTGAGTAGCTAGTGCATCGGCGAGCAGCAGAAATAATGTTATTTGTATATCATGGAACTCCTTTCTCTGCTCTGTCCTCTGACTTCAGTCTTTCATTATTGAACAATAATACATCTTCCCTTCTCATTAGCAATTCAGTTTGCAGACTGATTCAGATTAAGTTGGACTCTCACTGTATTAAACACTTTAAGAAAAAAACCAAAGGAGCTCAGGATGTTTATGAAAAGCAATTTCCTCAGTGCCAGGCAGTTTAATAACTCTACAGCCATGGCAATGAGGCTCATTTATTTTAAGTTATGTTTCCAAACTGTGACGGGTCAATAATAAACAAGGCAGTGTGGCAGATTTTGCATGGAAAAGAACACAGGCAAGTTCAGTCGGGAGTGCAGAGAAGAATGTGGCTCATAGGTCCACGAAATTAAAGGCTCATTTGAAAAAATGAATCTTCTTGTAATCAGTATTTCCCTGCTGAACTATTGACAGCAAATGAAAATTTGGAAATGTATATGGCAAAAGGGAGAAAATTCTGCTCCTCTCTGATCTAAACAGCTTGTGTTCTTGTAACAGTAAAATTGTTCTTCTGTGTATCGGTCTGGTTTTTTCCTTTAATCAAGTTCATGGTGGAGAGAGGAATGTAGCCCCAGGCAGTCTTTTGCACCTGAGACCTCAGACCTATTCAAGCAATAAATACACACATCACAGTGTGTTTCAAAAGACTTGTTAAAAATATTGGAAATCAGTATCTTGTAGGAGACAAAGTGAGCTGATACTATTTGTTGAAAACACCTTTTACAAACCATGTGGGACACTGAGCAGGTCAGCTGGAATGTGTAACAACATTCACCTATCTCCTGCTTCCCTCTATGGATATTCAAGCAGAGATGTTGGTGGGTTGAGGCTTTATTATCTCCCTTTGAAGTATGGAACATGCTGAAGAACCAAGCTGAATTGCTGTGCTTGGTGTCCTGCTCCACTTAGGGAAACTTCGGGCTCTCCAGCTCAGGAAGGTCTTTCTTCTGCACCTACCATGTTCAGGGGAGCAGGTTCAAAACATAAATAAGCTTCAAAAAGTTGGAATTGCCAGATTGTAGTTAGTATACAGGGACTGGGAAATTAGCTTCTATTGGTGAAGTTTCCTTTCGGATTACTCCCTGGTAGAAAGATACCCCCTTCTTTTCTCTGTGGAGTGTGAAGTGCTGTGGATTGTTCCTTGCTAATCAAGATATTAAGCTTGATTAAAGTGTTATCTATCTCACTACTATTTAAGATGTATCTGTTGGCTAACTTCTGTGAATAATTGAGCAGGTAAGTTGTCCCTGCCATTCTTTACGATCCTGGCTGGGAGGTTTCGCTGTGGCTGGCCCAGGAGAAGAGCTGGCTCTGCTTTTATTTAGGCTGAACAGTAAATTTATAAATCAGGTGCCCAGCATGAATGTTTATTTAAGAGTCCTAACTTTTTCTTAATGTTCCTGAGTGCTCACTCATTAGACATTCATACTGTGAATCCCCAGGAGCTCATGAAATGTTGTAGTATCTGTGTACTTAAATACAGCTCACAAGTGCATGCTGCAGGTCCTAGGCAGATGTATTGTTTCTGAGCAGGCTTCCCACACCAACCTTCCCCTTCTCCAGCTTGGCAGAAAGAGCTGTGCCAAAATCTTGGGGTCTCTTGCCTGCTGATGAATTTACATGCAGAGTTTCTTATTTGAAACAGGGGCTTCAGTGGTGGCCGGGGTGACCCTGTGCTAGTGGTATGAGCGAATCCAAACATAGGTCCATAAGAGCTAATGAAAAATTCTAGTTAAGTCACTTACTGCCTTTGCATGACTGTAATTTATGTTATATCAAATAATGATTTTTATACAGGATAGTGATCTGCCTGTGACACCTGGTGTGTCATTACCCTACAAGCACGAGAACCTATAAACGCTGTCTCTCAGTGTTGCAACATTTCAGTAAGGCTGCTTCTGAGATCAAGACCCAGATCTTTAAAGAAGCAAACCTCTTACTCCTGACCTGCTGAGAAAGGTCAGGTATAAAAATATCTTTACCCTTGCCTTTTTCCTCCCCTCTGTCCTGAAGCCCATGATCTCTATGACCCAATGAATCGGGACTCCTGGCGAGTATCACTGCCATCAGAGTGCTACAGCTGGGAGGCTAATGAGACAGGAACAGAATTCATCTTGAACTCGCGTCCCCTCCACCGCCCCTGCTCAGCGCACGCGGTCCCTCCCGTTCTGCCCACACCGTCTTGCGTACGGGCATGTGCACGTGTGAATACCTACGGCAGGATGCGGATGCGATAGGGAATAATATTGCTTCTCTGGTGGCTAAAGGGTTTTAGCTTTTTTGAAAGCTACCATAACAAATGGAGTCCTATAGCCTGCTTGCACTAGCAAGGATTAACCGTGAAGAATCCGTTATGCCTTGTCCTCCCGCAGTCCTATCCGCAAGGATGTCTCTGCTCTCAGAGCCACTTCTGAGTCATCGCTTGATGAGTTTGGCTGCAGGGGCATTGACTGAGGCCCCAGCACAGTCCAGGGGTTGCATCGCAGTGTGCCACGAAGGGATGCCCGCTGTTACATCAGGTGACTGGGAGCGTGCGTTGCTGACTGCTTCTTGGCTGCTTTTTTTAGTCCTTTGATTCAAAGCCATTCTGCCAGTGTGTGGGGATTCATTTTGCTTAGATATGCTACTTAGAGCCATAGAGAGCAAGAAATGTCATCTAAATTCTGTAACGTTTTCAGTCATAGCCTCTGGTTGTGGATGCTTACATTTTTCTTTTCTGTTCATATTTTAGCTCACACATGCTTTGCTTTCTATCCAGATATAGAGGGAGATGACTTCTTTACCTGCCTTTCCCTCCCAAATATCCTGTCTACTGCATACTGAAAGCTGAGAAAAACTTCTGTCTGAAAAATTATACCTGATTTAAGGCTTCCCTGCCTTAAATCCCTGCCTTAAATCCCTGCCTCTGGTCAGGTAGCTGGAAGCGTATGTAAAAATGGTAGAGAAAGCAGATAGTCTGCCAGTTTTAACAGTGTTCAGCTTTGGTGGTGGCATCCCAGCTGTTTCCAATCTTCGCCTTCCTAGCGAACCCATTTCCATGATGATAATCATTTGACAGCTTTTAATCTCCCAGTGCAGAAATGACAAAATAGTTTCATAATCCGCTTCTGTGCATTAGGCTGCTCACTTCTATTCCTGGAGACCTGTGGCTGACTAAAGCATAGCTTTGTCCGATGGTATGTGACACAACCGCGGCGGCTTGCACTGCTTGAGTGGAAGGGCTGTCATCTTACAGCAAATGCCTCCGGAAAGGGGGTGTGTTGTAAGTGCATGGCTGTGATTTTTAGTGTGAAATGGAAACTTGAAGGAAAAAGCCACAAACAACAATAGATAGCTGCCTGAAAAACTTCTGTATGAATCATGGTAAATAGAAGTCACCGAGTTTGTGTAGTAACCAGGGAAAGAGCAGAGGAGTGATGTTCCCAGTATCATCCATCTGCAACGTGACTGTGCTCAGTAGAGTTAGAGGGATCGGTGGCCTTCAAGCCAAAAATAGGAAGCGGTGACTCACCCCTGCTCCGAAGGGGTGCAGAGCAGCAGCAACAGCGTGATCCCCTCTGTCGCAGGGGATGCCAGTTACTCCAGAAATCCCCAGAGTCGTTTCTGTGAGTCATTTGTGGGAGGCAAAAGTACCGGGATGATGGGGAACAATTTGAGCATTGTGTCACCCGAGGGGTGCTTTGCTACAAAACTTGTGCGAAGGGGATAAAGCATTAAAATCTAACAACGCCGCAACGAGAGGAGCGTGGGGGAACATCTGATTATATGTCTGAAAATTTCATTAGAACTTGCACGTGTGGTAATTTGACTCTGCGTGCATATCTATTTACACTAGCAGTACACTAATTTGATCTCTTTAAAGCCAAATAGTCAGGCACTTATCCCAAGTAAGTGTCTACATGTTCTTTTGTTCCTAGATGACCAAGTGTGTTTAATTAAAGAATTATTAAATTTTCAATAAGTCTCAATGTATAGACAGCTTAAAATGAAGATAAAACATGGCTGAAATACAATCAATATCTTGATCAATCCTTGAATTTATTTTTGGGAGGCGGCAGTGAGCCCTACAGGGGAAAAAAACCAGCAAAAGACCTTTTTCTCTTGAGATCGTATCCCATTAAACAAGAAGGTTGGTAGAAAGAAAAAGCAATTTCCAATTGTGTCTAATGAATCTACTAAAGAGCCTGTGAAAAAGTGTGCATGGAAGGTTTTGACAAAGAATCCAGCAGTTGTTTTATTACTACTACTAATAATACTTAGATGTAGGTAAAGATGGAAACTAGTCCAGAGCTGAGTCTAGGCGTAAATCCTGTCATTTGTCACCTGTGTTCTTTTAGAAACAAGAAATGACTGACATACATGCTTAATTCAAACTAAATAGCCTATAAAACAAGTTCCCCAAGGCTAATAATAATAATATCAGGAGAAATGAATATAAGGATGATTGAATACAGGATACACTGAAGAGTCAATATGGAATATAGATACATATCATGCTAGCAAGAATGGGCTGGTGTTTATGGTATGCTTGAAAGTCCAATCCATCATCTGACCAGAGAATGTAATGCAGTTAGAATCAAAAAAGATGCCTCTGTTTGAAGCAATACATGCACGTTATAAACCAGCAAATGCAAATAATCAATCAAAAGCAGTGAGGGGGCAAAAGTGGAATATCATCAAGCAATAATTCAGATCACAGCTGTGATTATGAGCAATAACCTTAAATCTGCTATTTAATTAATATTAAGCTTCTGACACCCTCTAGGACGAGGTGCACAAACCTTCTCAGGCTAATATGATAATAGTAAGAGAAAATGTTTTGTTCCTTAGATATTTCAGAAAGTTAATTAAACATTCATCGAAGGCTTTCAGATCTGTGTGTATGAGCAATGTTCCGTTGCTGCTGAGGTAAAGGCTGATTTCCTGGGGTTGAGCATCCCTTGGCAGAGACCCCCAGTTCACACTGGGGCCATAGATCAGACTCAGCAGCCCAGTGGGTGACTTTTGGGGTCCCTCTTTTGGTACTGCTCCATGGCTGCTGAGGAGCCTGGTCTTTTCTGCTCCCCAGGGAAGAGGAGCGATCACCTGTGAGACCCTCCTGAGCAAGCCTGGCTGCAGCTGCACCTTGTCCAAGTCTGGTGACTGAAGGCTGGTTTCCTTAGCATAGGATGAGGGTGCCCAACTCCAGCACCCGGCTTCAGAAGAGCTGATCTAACATCTCAGTAGCCAAATACACATGTAGAGAAGTGGCTCACACCTGCTCCCATGGCCTCGATGTCCACACGTATGCAGATCTAAAGAAGTGTCTTCTAGGTGAGCGCACTGGCTGTAGACAGATATATCTTTGTAGTAAGGTTGTAGATTTGCATCATTGATGGAGTGACTGTGATTCCCAAGTCTGGGAATCAAACAGCTTCCACCACCTTCCCCTGTTCTGTGAGTGCGTGTGTGTGTGGTAAATGACCTTTGGAATGAAAATATTAACAGAAAAGGAAAACATGATTGTAATTTATGAAATGTTAGCCCAGATGCCTCTAGGGGGGAATAGACCTTTCGGTCTTGCAAGCTGATACATCGCTGGGGTGCCTGCATTGACACAGGTGCATTTAAAGAGTCAATTAAGGGGAAACTGTGTGTTTACACAGCCTGGATTAATTTCATGTTTTGGCAACTTTCTTTTTAAACAGTTTAGACTATTGATATTGTGAAAAGAGGTTGCTTGTTCAGAGAGTACTGGAGAAGGTTCCAGAGGAAAGAGGTGAAGCACTGACGTCCCGTAACAAACTATTTATGTGGATGCTCGTCTGGGAGTGGAATGGGCTGAGCAGCCAGGGCACACGCTGGAGCAACCCTTGGCAGGGGGGTTGGGGCTCCTGGGTGAAAATGGTGTTGGAAAATGACTGCAAATAATTGTAAAATTTTCAGGGATGTTCTCTGAAGGAGAACAAAGAAAGCGGGTGCTCTCCTGGCAGTTGCTTTGTGCAATTCAATTTTCTGGGTAAAAGCCCTGAGTTTCTGTCTTCATTACTGGCCAGGAGCTTCCACACAGAGCTAGAAAAACCTGAAAAGACTCTCTTTGAACTTTGAGGAAGATCACTGCAAAATGGAATGGGGGAAAATTGTTTACTGCTGAGGAAAATAGAGCACTGTGAATAATATGGGAGAAAATGCAGCTGAGGGCTCAAAATGCATCTCTATTATGCCTATGATTAAAGATAATGTGCTAGGAAAAGGGGATTACAGAAGGGTTTCTGTGCTAGGTTGGATGGCTAAAATCGTGGTGATTGTGGCTGCTGAGCCCTTATTGGCCTGGGCTTGATATCTAAATTATAGGGCTATTACACAGAAATGAGCTCGATGCTCGGTCTGAAGCGCAGAGCCCCTCCGCTGCCCAGCTGGCTGGGGGACACCGGCCCCGCTTGAGGCTTGGGAACTCCCCGTCTCTTCATTTTCCGTGACAGCGAAGGGTCTGTAGTACTTTGCATGCCTGAGGAGCTGGTAGAGCTCCTCCTTTGTCCTTCTGGCGGTGGTGAGTGGGAGCCGAGCCGGTTTGATGCAGGAGAACTGTTGTGTCCCTGGGGCTGACCAAACCCCCTCCCCGGTGACCTGTCCCTCCCTAATCTGTGGCGCTGAGCTGGTGCCTGCGCTCCGGAGCACTCTGTGGGGCTAGGACTTGAATTATCTGAATTCTTGCTTTCCTTGAAAAGCTCAGAAATACCAAGTCAAAGAAAAGGGAGGAAACCAAACCTGACATAGCTCAAACCCACAAGATCCTCCCCCAGCAGGACCAGTGAGCAGGGCAAGGGGAGGCGAGCCGTCTGTGGAGTGAATGTGATGAGGCTGATGAGTTGTAAGGGTTGGACTTCATTTTGTTTCGTTGTAAATGTTATTACAACCTTGAACACATCACTGGCCCTCTCAGCATCTCTGATAGTATGTATAGAATGGGAGAATATAATTACTTTGGTGTATTTTGGTCTGTGCTTGTTACAAGATTTTTTGCAGGAGTATTTGTGTATGTAAAGGGGCATCAGATTTGGTTAAACCTTCTCATCTGTAATAAAATCCAATAATGTGTACTACACCCTGGGAAAGAAATGCAAAAAGAGATAGAGGCCTCTTCACAGTCATCTGGAAACCACCAGCATATACTCTGCACCCCTGTACAGTAGTGTCAGTATACAAATAAACTGCTTAATTCTAATTTAAAACTTCATGCTAAAGCTTTTTCTTTAAAAAAAAAAAATGACTAAAGAAATCAAATATGTATAGGTCCTTACAGTCAGCTACACTCCTATGTAAACCTCCAGACAGTTCATGACTATTTGTTTTGAAACTGATTTCTTTTTTGTTCTAAATCTGTGTCCCTTTATTGATAAGGGTAATGTATGGGGAGGTGGTGCAAGATTTATGATGTTTTCAAGAATATACTTGCATGTTTTTAAGTAGTTAGTGTTGTAAGTGATGGCTTAAGAGTTGTTATTCGACAAACTTAATCACATTTGAGATGTATCTGGGCTTGAATTTGGGAGATACTGCTTTCTCTTAAAACAAAAATGTTTTCTATAGGGATGAGAAGATGTCAGTGACAGGTTTTTATTTAGTAGTCTCAAGGCACCCTTCACAAATTTCAGAACCATTCAGCATCAGAAGTCGTTTTCTCCGGGAAATATTTCCTGCTCCGCATCCTCAGCCCCTGTGAGCCTTGATCTGGGAATAGCTGCTATCAGCTGCCTGCAGTGTTCTGCTCCCAGCTTGTCTTCTCCTGACACAGAAAGGACATCGTCAACTGCTAATCAGCCTCGAGCCCACAGATCTCCCAGTAACATCAACAGTATCTGCACTGTCCTCACTTCTTGCTTTCCTTTTCATCTCATTGTGGTGGGGGGAAGCATCCCTTACTGTCTGCTGTTTCTCTAAACTTAAAAATCAAAGTACAATTTATGATGCTCAGTGAATTGCTACATTGACATTTAGCTGAACTTTATTTTTAAGCACCAAACTAAATTTGGAGTTACGGGGCACAGAGTTATCCACTTAGTCTCCACGCATTAAGGTCAGATGTCCCTCTGGCACCAGTAACAGCAGCATTTGTAGCACGGGTGCTGGGTGGTGTGGCACTACTTCCACGCTGGCTTTGTCACTGCTGCAGGGAACGTGCTGCAAATCCTGTTCCCTTGGAGCCCCAGGTTGGTGGTTGACGGCTTGGTGTCCCCCCTGCGTCACCCTCCCCATTAGTGCCGAGTACTTATTTGATGAACTGGTTCTGGGCTGTGGGTGCCCCGCGGAGCTCGGTCAGCACCTCTGCAGGTGCCAAGGGCCTGGTGTGATGAACTGCAGCTCCTCAGCAAAGGGTGAGGGTAAAGATGCTGTAGCAAGAACTACATCTTCTGTGGGAGGACAGGCCAAACCGTCATTTGGTCCGTCGCCCAGGCAGGTATTCAGAACTGCAGTATCTAACCTGTGCTAAGTGCACCCTTCCAAGGCTCTATTGACCTTGATGTTCCTTTGATTATTTAGTTTAAAAAAACAACCAAACAAACCCCAACTTTTTCTTTTAGCATTTCAGTGGCCAATCCTATTTCTTCTGCTACTCTGGCTGCCTTTGTCTGGGTCATTAATAGCACAGTTGTCACCACTGTGCCAAAATGTGGCAGGAATAGCCAGTGTTTCTTCAGGAGTGCCGGGGCTGAAGAGGGCTTAGAGCCTTGGGGACTGAAGGTGTCTAGGGGGAGTCTGGCTGATGAACCTAAGCATGTGTTTGGTGTTTCTGTGATTTTACTGCAAAATCAGGTAATATGCGCAGGGTAAGCCTCCAGCCCTAAGTTCTGTGCAATTTTTACTGCCTTTAAAGGAGGAAAAATGATTTGAAGTCAGAAGGTACAGCCTGTGGTGTTGGGCTGCAAAGGCTCCAGACACGGGTGAGCAATGCAGCACTGGTGCCATGTGGTTGGAGACCTGCGGTTGGGTGATGCTCAGCTCCATGGTGAGGACAAGGCAATGACATCTGCTTTGTTTTATGGGTCTTGTATGACTGGTTCCTATGAATTTTCCAATGTGCCTTTGTGGCGGGTGAAAACCAGCATGTGCCCATGGTGAGGTTTAGCCTGGCTGTGCTAGACCCCAGCCTCCACCCTTCCATGTCTTGTTATTTAATGTTAGCAAACAAGGTCAACGGCACCATAACTCCCCCCTCCTTTTTTCACAACTCTTCTGCTGTAATTTTTTAAGAGCCAGTCTTGTGTGAGATCAAACAAAGGTTAAATTGCAAGGTTTTCTTAGCCAAGGAAAGATTTGACTCCTAGCCTGAGGCAAGGGTATCTAACCCGAGCTGTTATATTGCTTGTTAAAGTCTGTTTTTTCATAGGCAAAACATATTGACAGCATAACCTCGCTATCCTTGTTTGCTGCGAGGAGTGATGGGTTTTGGTTAATTTGTGTAAACGTGATCTAACACATCCTGGTAACAAATCATCCATAACCGGCCCAACTTCGGGCTGCCAAAGGAGGGGTGGCATTATACGCTTTTACTGACTTACACCAGGAAGAAGCGGCTTGTCTCTCTGCATCTAGTATCTGGTGAGTGGGAACTGGGAATTATTAGATGTCTTTTCAGATATACGCCACTGTAGATGAACGAGACTTGCATATGCAAGACCTGTGTATGCAGGGCACAGCGTTAACCTCTGACATGGCCGTGCGAGCTGGCTGACTGCCTCCGCTTCATAAGGGAATTGAGGAAATTTAACTTCCGTTATAGAAGTTCCCCCACATTGAAAATTATAAAAATGCAGCCTGAAGGTATTTTGCTGTAAGCATCTTAGATGGCAGGTCTGCTTGGGTGAGCTGACGGACTGAGGGGGCACCTGTAACTGCATAACATCAGACTTTGCTGGTCCTGACAAGCCTTTATATGGCTTTTGTAAGAAAAGAAAATGAAGTTTTCACAGTAAGCTGCCACCTTAAAGCTGTAGTGTAGGACCATCCGTATGGACCATCTGGCAGACTCAAGTGAATCGCTGAGCCTGCAGGGCTCTGTGTCCAGTGACACGCGGAGGGAAACCATGCGTAAACAAAAGCATTGCTCATTTTATCAGCAGGAACAGTGCTTAAATATGACAAAAGATTTTATAGTGACAGTCATCTTCTATGAAATCTTTTGTAGTTAATTTTTCCTCACGGTGATATAGGCAGACCTCGCCTCTACAACATGCTGTGTTTTTCTTGACCCTGCATCGATGCTGTGTCCTCCACTCTCTGGCCCCTCATCTCACAATGAAGGTAGTGGTTTCTCTACCCGATCCTTCCAGATTTCCTGAATGTAGTTTAGATTTGAATGAAGGAGGAAGATTGCAAGCAGTCCAACAATGTTACTGAAGTCTCAAATATTCTTTGAGATATGGCTCAACAGAGCTGTATCTCAACAGACATGGCTGTTTTCTTTCTGCCGATTCCTTCTAGGCATCCCTGTCTTACTAAGATATTAGTAAAAGAAATATTTTGGTAATCAGTCCCCACATACTGTTGCAGAATAGCTCTAAGCTTCTATAAAAAGCTGTAAGACCCATTTTTGCGATGAGTGCTGCAGTGGAAGTGTGGGCAGTGGTACAGCCGCAGCGGGTGGGGGTGAAAGCCCAGCCCTCTTTCAGCTGAGCCTGAAACATTGAGAGCCACCTTCCAGGTGACTTATTGCCTTCTGGTTGCCAAATTAAAACGTTCAGGAGCCCAAAGGAGCCAGAATTTAAGGCCTGTAAGAGCTGTCAGCATCTAAGGTGAATTTCAGAAGAAAGTATGGTTGACCTTCCTTCCCCTTACGCAGACTGCTGATTTCTCCGGTGTCTGTACAACGTATGCCCCTGCAGACAGAAAACAACCTTTGCTTTCACACTGGGATTCAGATAAACAAAGGCGTCATCAGCTACCCCCAGAGAGGCTGGGCTGTAATTGAGGTTATTAGCTTTGCTATTTTTCAGAGCGCGGAGCAGGCTGGCAAGAAGCCAGCCCCTCCCCGTAGCGGCAGCATCTCCGCTGCTCCTGCAACTGCTGCCTTAAACGCCTCCCGCACCCCCGCCGGCCCCCGCCTCCTCTGCTCTCTCTTCCCCAGACTGCCAATCCCCTTCCCACCAGGGAGCTTTTGGGATGGCAGCATGTCTGGTTAAAAAGAAAATGAAATTTTAATGACTGCAAAATATCCCCCTTTCCACCCAATTGCCCTCTGGAAGAAGGGGAGGGTTGGGAAGTTGGGGAATGTCTGAGAGCTGATGCAAGGGTCAGTGCCTCTCACCTGCTTTACTGGGGTGTGTGGTGGTAGGGATGAGAAAAGAAATACAACAGATATTTTAACCCATTGCTTTTTTAAATTACCTTTTAGTGTCGAGAGTGCAGAAAAGTGGCCAGGCAAGCGTTTGTTTGACTTGGTTGCCTGTGTTTGCCACTACCAACTCTGTTCGTATGGTTGTGGTGCAGCTGGCGTCTGAACACTGAACGTGTTTTGGGGCTCTGAGCAGCGCCGTCAAATCTGCCCAAGCTTGGGCACTCTGGGAGAGCCAGACTGGCAGAGACCCCTGAGCACCCAGCACCAACTGTCAGAGCTCCGTGGTGGAGTCCCGTCGGGGCACGCGAGCAGAGCTGCCGCACTGGCATCCCTGGACCGTGGTTTTCGGAGGGAGCTAGCAAAGTCCGGTCAACCAGGCTGCTCAGTGTGCTCAGTCCAGATTGAATTTGTCACTCTTCCCCCATTTTGCCCTTGGGAGAACGCTGCGTTACAACACTTGGTGTTTGTGTTCACTTAACCATGGTGCTGAACCACTGCGTTGCTTCCTCCACCACCCCAGAGACCGCTGTGCCCTGACACCTCCCAGCCTTTCTCCTGGTAGCGTTTTGTGGCCTCCTTAATCATTGCTGAAACTAATGGCTTGGAGACATTGGATTAAACTGTAAATCGATAGTAAGGCAACATGTCGGACTCGGATGGGGACTCGGAGGGAAAATAATCAGAGGTGTTACTGTCCTCGTAGGGTTGGCTGCGGGAAGAAGTGTTCCCTGTGGGAGAGCATTATGATGCCCTTTCACATATGAAATCCCTCTGGGGATCTGCAGACTCCAGCACTTTCTGCTCAGGGTTGACACAAGGCCTTTCCCTGCCTGTATATCCTGGCTCCGAAGGCTGTAGAAAGACTCAGATCTGGAGCATCTGACCCAGGGAAGGATCACCCAGCAGGAGCCGGGTCTGGCTCCTGCCCCATTGGCTCACGCGGCAGAGCTGCTGGGGTCCCATGGCTGGGATGGGGCGACCAGGGATGAGTTGCAATGAGTCCTCTCAGGAACTCAACCCGTTGCTCAACATCTCATCGTGATGGCTGCTGGTGAAGTCGTAGGAAATACTAGAGGTTACCCAGGCTCCGTGGCCCGTCCTCTGCCAGGTGAGTGCTGGCACATTTCGAAGGGTGCAATTCAACACAAGCCTCAGCCCTGCGGTGGACAGCAGTCACATCACCCTGGCAGGATTCCCCTCCTTCCTCTACACCATCAGCAATCACTTTTTCATCTTGTGTTTGCTCACAGTCAGAAAAGATAAAGCCACCATCATTATTTTTATGCGTTCTGTGACTTCACAGATTAATGTGATATTTCTGACTGCTGTGATTTGATGAGGAAAAGAAAGTGTTTGCATCTAGAAATTAGTGATGGGTGCTTTGCAAATGTCTAGATACCTACAAATAGCTGCAGAAGACAGTGCCGCTAGTACTTCTTAAGCACAAGAACAAGAAATGAAAGCTTTCCCAGAACTGCTTGAGGGAATAGTAGACTTTTCGTTTAAGGCTGTATTATTTAGTTGGATAATCTGATTAAATATATAGGTTACATGAGGACCTGCTGCAATCCCCTTTAGAAACTGCTGCATAAACATGAAAATGGCATAAGAACCAATTGTATGCGAGGGAGAGTTACAATAAATGCTATTCTTGACGCAATTGCTCTGGAGAAATTGGTGGCAGATGCATTATGTTGCTATTTGGATAAAAGGGCTGTTCTCTCCCACATGAATCGGCTTACGAACTGCAGTGAATTGTCCTTTGCCAAAATAATTGATTAAGTCTGAGTCATTGCTGTTGGGTATTTTGTTTGAATTTCCTTGTTTTATTTATCCTGTGCTTGGTTTACATGTATATATGCCAAATGTACAGACTCTCGCAAGGGCTCTGCTGCATGAATAGACTGAAGTGAAAGCCGCTGAAGCTGCTATTAGATCCCTGTTGTTTTGGTAGCAGTCACATTGGTCCTGTGAGTTGGGTAAGCTGAATATATTTAATTCAGTGCTTTTTCTGTGCCTGAGCAAGGGATTTGCCATACCCCGTGGTTGGCTGTTTATTAGCATAACTTAACGGCTGGCTATAAATAGAAATAAAGGGAGGTGCAGACAGAGACCTGCCTTCCTAAGCTATCTCTGGGGTTGTTGCCTGTGATCTTCCTTTTTTCTTTCCCCCCCCTTTTCCACAGTGATAAATAGTTAAAAGGCAATTACAATGTTAATTTGTTGTGTTAATGTGCTACAGCAGGAAGCCAAAGGGAACCGCGCTGGCGAGCGCGGAGAGCCAGTCAGTTCCCATTAACCATCCAGGCTGCCGGGGGAGTCCTCTCCCACGGAAAAACGCGGAAACACAATCAGCATCTTATCAAGTCTGACACTGAAAATGATGCAATCACGTTCAAGTGTCCCAGAAGGACCACGGCACTGAATAAAGATAAAGCCACTCAGCCCTTCTATTCTTCACTGAGGTCATTGGGAAGAGAAGGATGTTATTAACCAAGTGATAAATCTCACTCCTGAAGCTTCTACTTTTGGTTTTCTCCCCTGCACCTCCTCAGTTCTGCAAGGAAGGGGATGGCACCCAGCAGCCCCCCGTGTCTGCGCACGGAGGGTCCTCACCAGGCAGCACCGCAGCCGTGAGATGCTGAGCGCAGCAGCCACACCGTGAGCACCGGTGGGAGAGGTGTGTCACATCATCACTCCATGGCGAGTCTCTTCCAGCTTTGCCGTTGCCTCTACCTGTGCCCAGCTATTGCTGGAGCGTTTCCCTTTGGGGGCACAGGGACCAGAAAGCAAAACTTCTCGTCTCATCCCGTTCTTGCTGGCAGTGAGCCGCAGTGTGCCTGGGACGCAGTGCCAAGGCTTTGATGCTTTGCATGGGCCACATTTGGACCACGTCTGTCAAGACGGAGTTCTAGTGGGGAACAGCCCTGGGGTTCACGGGCTCCAGCACAGGTCTAGTCTATCCTTTTTTCCTGCTTCTGCTGATATGTTACCAGGGCTTCAGCCTGCCCTCACAGTGCTCTTTATGGATCTCCTGTGCTCCATCAGCAGCTGAAAGCTGTCCAGACCACCAAGCCGTATTCCAATGTCTGCTGTTCCTTAAGCGGGACAACAGGTTTCTCCTCTCTTTTCCTTCTCATTTGCTTGTTGCTTTAGGTTCCCTCTCAAGGAAGGTGGCAAGAGGCAGAAGTGTTGTCTTTTCTGTTCTTGAAACTGGGAAAATTTCTCTCACCTTGAGGATCCTTTTCTATAAAGGATGAGGCTGAGGGAGAATGATTCTCTCCAGAATGGGAGAAGGAAATTTATTCTTCCCTGGCTGGTGTATGAGTGAACAGAGCTCCAAAACTCCTGCAAGAAACAGCATCAGCTTTTCATTCCAGGGCAGAACAGCAAGTGATTTGCAATGGCTGCGAGATCTCCGTGGAGAAAGCAGCAGTTAACAGCTTCTCCTCTCCACGAGCATCAAGAATCTCTTTGCCTAGCTAAATGTCAGTGGGGACATTCATTTTTTTGGCTTCACATTTTTAAGCAATCAGGAATGAGACTGTCCAACTTCTAAATGTTCAGGGTGAGTTAGAAAAGGGCTACGTGCCCCGTCCCCCTGTGGATGCTGTCTCCTCTGGTGGTCCGTTACCTAGTGGTGCTCATTAGAGTAAACATGCAACAGAATCTTCGTTGAGCTGGATATTAATGTGAGATTTGCAAACCCGGACCATGGGCAGACATGATAAAGCTGAAGTAAATAGCCCGAGTTGTGTATTGAAATTTGAAATTTTATTCTTGGCTCTAGCGTGGAAGCAAGACTTAACTGTTGTTCTTCTTGTAGTATCTAAGCCACTCCAGGGTTTTTTTGCACCCTGAGCATATGCAAATATCTTTTATACCAGCGTGCTGGTAGAAATGCTCAAATTTTGGCTTTCAGCTAATGTATTTATTCCATTCCACCTATCCTTCTTTTTGAATGCTTCCAGAGTAAAATCTGCTTCAGCAGTACCCCATGTAATTTCTTGAATAACAAAACACAGCCTTAATCAAATGCTTTTTGGTCAGGACATACATAAGTAACTAAACCAGTCTCTAAAACAGGTTACTTGCTAGTAATAGAAAAATCCCTTTTTATTGAAGTAGCTGACCTTCCAAGGAATTAAAACTAATTAGCCTCTCCCATTTAGAAAAAATAAGGCTTTTAAACATCAATTTAGAATCCATTTGCAAGCTCTCTTGAGGCCCTGTATTGCCACTCGGATCTGGTGAGAAGTCTCCCTAATAAACAGCTGGGAAGTGCAGAAAAGCAGGAGTGATCTGTAGGGGAACTGGAATTCTGAAATCTTTTCAAGTTTTTTGTACTAAAATAAAAAATCAATTGCTATATTAGCATTTAAAAGAAAAAAAAAGCCCACAATAAACCCCAAACAACAACAAAGAAACCCCAACACCCTGCCCACCCCAAACTTCCATGGCTCTTGTACAGTGGAGAAAATTGGATGTTCGGTGCCAAAATACACAAGTGATGGAAAGTTCGAAGCGGACAAATGGCACATTCCTGCTCATCACAGCCCCAGCCTGGCACAGGGCCGAGTGCTTGCACTGTCTGTTCCCCAGAGAGGACGAACAAAAGTGGCTTATATCAAAGCAAGTGTTATCAAGATAAAAAATATTTATTTATTAAAAATGCATGCAGATCTACATTAATGTTTCACAACTTAATACTCTGAGACTTGATGTTTTGATAGTCCAGCTCCCCAAGTCCGCAACTAAAGCAAATAGAATTTGGATTTTGAACATATCAGTTGCTCAAGAATAGTGAATTCTATTGAAAAAAATGAGATTCTGTGTGTTTTGAGCTGACTGTACAGGTAAGCACCATGTTTCATAGGTCAGATGGGAGTAATGCTGCCGTGTCCTACTGTATTGCTGTGCAGATGTATCTATTGGTGCTTGAAAAATCTGGTTGCTCATGAAAAGTGGCCTGTGGGGAAACAAATACTTGTACGTTCAGGACAGTGTCTACCTCTACGCAGTGAATGAAGCTTGTGGCCACACAGTGAAAATACATGAAAAGGTTGCTGTTGTTCTCTGATGGAGTGTTGCCCTTTCCATGTGCGATGTGAAGCAGGACTCGTAAAGATGTGTGTTGGCTGGAGGGCTGAATCTTGGATCTGCTTAAAGATGCTAATTTAAGGTTGTAGGGAGCAGCTCAGCTCCGATGCTTTCCGCCTCCTTCTCGCTTCTTTTTGCAATGGTCACCAAGCTCGGTGGGGATGGTTTGTGTGTACTTCCCTGCCTTTAGAGAGAAAATTGTCCTGTCATCGTTTGCCATCCCTTGTGAAAGCCAAAGGGCTGTGTGTTGGTGTGTTTATTCAGGAGACAGCACAGCTACTACTGGACAATCCTAATGCTGTGTGAGATCTTGGCTCTATATAACTTAGACGTGGTACAGGTTTTTTTTAAAGTATTTCTATTTTTAGAAGTTGCATGAATGTTGTAGATCTGGTGAACGCATTGTTGCCTCTTGGGATAACTGATGAAGGCACTGCAGAGATTTTCGCCTTCCTTGCCTCGAACCTGCTGCCACACTGGAGCTGGTACGAGTAGAGATTAGATGCTATTGCAGCCCACAGTATCCCACGCCAGCTCTATCACATCCGAACGCCGGGCGCTGTGGTAAGGTGTTGCAGGTGGTGGGCGAGGACAGTGGAGCATGGGAACAGCCCTGCTAAGGAAGCCCTCGCTGTGGGAGAGGACAGGGCATGTGGCAGCTTTCCAGGGCAGGGAGAGAGTAAAATTAAGTAAAAATCTAGATTCAATATTTAAATGGGGCAGCTATATTAATAAGGACTATCTGTGTCCCACTGACATCTGCAGGAGTAGGATTTGCTTCTCAAAAAATATAAAGTAGCCTGAAAGAGAAGGGAGATGTAAATAGGCATGTTGGTGCATTCCTGATTTTCAAAGATGATGTCTTGATATAGCTCTGTCTGCCTGCTCTTTCCCCTTGTTACACCTCATTTGGATACCTTGGGTCCTGGTCACTCAATCATCATCACATTAATGAGCTTGTGCTGCTCGTACGGGTTCCTTCACAATGTCTGAAGGCACCTTGTATGTGAGAGCTAAAGACCACGCAGTTAAGAAGACCCATCCCGTTAGTGAGTTTAATTAAATTAGTGATCCCTAACACGGTGTTAGTAGTTACCTACGGACTGAGGTGTTTACAGTCCGAGCTGTAGCCGAAGTGGTGCTGACGGGAGGTAGCTGTTGCCTACGTCTCTGCTCGTATCTGGCCGAGGGCTGGCTGCGCGTGCGTAACTCAGCAGAACAAGCGCACCACCACGTTTGCTATTTTTCTGGGGTATATAATGTGAAACAGTTGGCTGAGTCCAAGATGGCACAACAAACATGGTATTTAGGGTGAAAGTAGGTGTGACACTGTAATTCTGGTTTAGTTTGGATGGGCAAAAAACCCTGTACAGGATCAAACTATGAAGTCTTTCATGTATATCTTTGCTATAAAATCCTGTTTAATGGTAGTATCTCAGCACAGTAGAGGAGCAAGGTACGTTACTTCACTATTCTTTCTAAGGAGTATTTCTCTCTTTCTGTAAATTTAAATGGTTTGCCATGTTTGCCAGGAGAGACAGATTGTTAAAGGCCAGAAAAACCCTCTCCATCTCTTGGCACTCTGCAGGGCCACACAGCTGGTGTGAATTTTAATATTATTCCCTTCAATTAAAAAAAAAATTAAGCCAATTTTAGAAAAAAAAAAAATAGGATTTTTCACTAAGCCTAGCTGACCCCCCCGCCCTTTAAAATGTTATAAATAGAAAAACATCGTCAACAAACTCCTTCACTGTGCAAGAGCCTAATTTCTTCCTCTCCGCTGGGATCTGGTGTGTTTTTCAGACTCTGTCATTAATTGTGCTGTATTGTGTGCATTTTCTGCTTCACTAGTTAGTCAGATAGGCAGCAAATGGAGTCAGCTCTAGGTCACGGAACACAAAAAGCCAACTCCTGCTGCCTCCCAATCAGGTAGAGATATTGAATTGGGCTTCACATAATTGAAAACATTAGCAGGCTAGAAAATAAGCCAATTCTTAAACACACAAGCCTGAAATGCAGAGAAGGGACAAGCTCTGAAATTCCTGGTGAGCCTCATCCACCTTTCCCTGAAAGCAATAGAAATTCTCCCACCTCTTGCAATGGGATCAGAGAAAGGTGCACGGAAAGAAATACTGAGTAGAGATCATAATATTTAAAACACGAATGATTCTTCCTTAAAACCTGTGGATAAAATGAGGCTTAGCATCGCTGTTTTCCTGAATAGGCGTGCTGAGACATAGAAAAAGATGTAGGGTGTTCTGCCATGTTTTTTTAAAGTGAATTAACATGGACTTTTTTCTTATCTATGAATAAATAGGAGTGTCTTATTTATCCAGAGCTTTTTCTTCCCTAATTTGATGTCTAAAAGTTGCTTTTAGTCTATTTACAACAAAAAGGAGAGTTTTGAAAGGCAGAAAATCTCCCGCTGTTACATGGTGTGCATTTCCCCAGCCATCAGCTCTTCTTTCAACGACACCTGGACCTCTCACTTTCCATAACGTTGTCACATTTTCACCCTGGGCTCCTCTCAGAAAGGAAGAACAAAAGCTGAGGGCTATCGCGTGATGCTGCAGATGCTGACTTTGTTATGTACAATGTTTGCTAACTAGGGGCTTCAGCCCAAGGAGAGCCAGGCTTGTGAATCAGACTTGGGCTGATGGAAACTGCTTTTCTAGTGCCTCTCTTCTCCAGCCGAGGAGATGCACATAGCAGGCTGACCCTTTTTTCCTGGATGTTCTATAGCTAAGCCCAAAACAGGGACTCTCAGAAATACAGATCCTGACCGCTGTAAGATGGACACCTCTACTGGGTAGAGTCACGATTTCCACTAGCTGAGGGTGTCTGCCCATGGGGAACAGCAGATCCCCTGTGGCAGGGACTATTTAGATGGCTTTAGGCAAGTAAATATCCCTGGGTAAGTAGGTAAATGTTCCCATGTACATATGTGCATGGGATAAGTTTTCCATAAGTCCATAACTATAAATATTTGACCTTCTGTTTCATAGCTTGCTTTTTTGGTTTTGATGCCGAAGTCAGTGGTGATGGAGACCACCTTGGTCATAGGAACGTGCAGGAGAAGAGGTTACAGTACCTTCAAACGCTCTGCTTTTTATTTACAGCATAACACGGCCGCAGGAGGAAACCAGAGGCTCCAGCTCAGACTGGGGGTGCGTTGCAGGTAGGGTGGGGGAAATGGTGCCCTTGGGGATGGGCTGCTCTGTACGGAGCGTCTCAGAACGCCTACGCTAAATCTCACCTCTGCTGCTAAAATATGGGCCGGGGGGTTCAGGGAGGGAAACGTGCACCACACCTTTTTGTACAGACAGCTTTTTCGGGGGTAACTATGATATTGCTTCCCACCAAATATCACAGCATTCAGCATAAATTTGCATGTTACACTGTAACGTGCAAATACCAGGCCTCCAGGTCGGGTCCCCACGGTGAATGCTGTGACACCAGCAGTTAATATTATGCATTTTAGTTGGAATTAATTGCACATGCTTCTTCCAAATCTCCTTAGATCTAAGAAACGCAGAATAACAGTTGTGGCTATGCAGAGTGTGTAAGGGAAGCAACTGTACCAATGTACGTGACGCAGCTTCTCTTATCAGGCGAGCAGGGCCGGCAGATGCGTCCTTCTGGGACCTGCCAGATTGGGGAAGGGCAGAAATGATGATGTACGCTGAACGACGGAGATAAGGCAAGGAATAATTCCCCGTTGCCTCCTGCTGCTGCGGTCCTCCTATCTACATCATCGCAGCCCCTCGGTCTGTGTACACCGAGCATTTGGCCGTCCGTCACAACAATACCCGCGCAGCGGATCAGCCGCGCAACCAAATGTTCTGGGTTCACGGCTCTGAATCTCCGCAGCAAAACCGCTTCGAAAGGCGTCAGTCGGAGCTGGCTGCCCCTCTGTTATCAGCCCCCAAAGAGCAGCGTAATTCCCTGAGCAAAGGGGCAACCGGAGTAACGATGGGTAGATTTTGATGAGTGGCTGTACCTCCAGTATCTGCCCAGTAACCTACAGAAATTGCCCCAGAGAGAATCTAAGGGCATCAGGCAAATGGACCAAATCACTCCCTAAGGTAACTCCATGGGGGAAAAAATAAAGATCTACAGCAGCCACTGTATTCATATATATATATATATATCAGTTAGGTCTACGTACAGGGCATACCCATGCGTTTCGCTGCCTCCACATTTTAAAAGACAATTCATCTTCTTATGGCCGAGGCAATGAACTTGCTTCTTTCATCACGCAGTACGCTGCCGAGGGGTGTGTTCCCATTCAGAAATGCCTCTTTACAACCTCAGATACTTTTTTTGCTGATGCAAATGGCACATTAGAGGTATAGCACAGCAGCTCCCCAGTCTCGTCGTGGGTGTAGGGAAGTGCTCCGGCTGTGCAGCTGGATGCAAACCACAACTCACGGCGTGCCTCTGCAAGCGCAGGAGACGTACAGCGCGTTGTAAATTCAAAGCTGATGGAAATCTATGTGAGATGTGAAATGTTCAAACGGTAAAACACATTTTAGCTTTGAACTTTCTTCAGTTTCACTCTAGAAAGCACCTCAGAGCTGTATTTCAGTTCCTGACAGCAGACTGCTGGGGAGGAGCAGGGGGAAGCACAGCAATTATGCAGGTAAGTGTATTAATGCTATTGATGACGCAAGCAGAAATCCCTTGGACACGGGGATGGAAAGGGATGTTGGGAACATCTGAAACTAGCTTCCTGGGATGCTGCTACTGTCTGCACACTTTCATGCCACTGTACTGCTGATTATACAGCTACGTGGTTTGTGAGGATCACAGAAAACCAGCTGTTTGTAAGTGACACGGACATACAGGTCACCTTCATTAAGCTTCAGAGTAAACACCACACAGGGATGAAGGTGACAGCTTGCAATGCCCAAAGAATAGTGAAAGAGAGTATTTTTAGGCTTTGCAATGATTTCAGAAGAGTGAAAATGAATCTCTACCTCACCCCAGCTGTGTGTTGTAAACTGACACCTTGAACAATGTGCTTTTACTCGGGGTCTTGTTGCAGCTGAGACCCCTCCACAGCTCCCTGTGTGTGATGGCTGAACACAGGTCCATGTGGTAGAGCAGTTGTCACCTCCGCAAAATGAGACAGCTCTCCTGGGCACGCTGGCAGGGGAGGGAGCCTTGTGCTTTTACAGACGCTGTAAATTTGGGGACGGCCCTGACCAGAAGCAAGAAGAGGATCTCTGCCTTGTTTCCAACGACAGATTCCACCTCGTGGTCAGTAAACCCTCCCTCCCTCCTCCCTCAGCGTTTCTCACCGCGAGCCCCTGCGCACTCCTCGTGCAGTGCCGCAGAGGTGGGCTGTCACGCATAGGTGGGTCTGCCTGAAGACACCAGTGGGTGGAAGAGGCTGAGCCTGGTGTTGAGGATGAGAAGTGCAAGGAGAAAAAGTCCTTCTGTGATATTTATGTGAGTGTGGGGTCTTGGCCCCACACCGGGACCACCCTGCAGAGAGCCAGACAGAGTGGCTTGAAGGCACCTGCAGGTGCTTTTGAGCGACCAGGTCTTCAGCGGTGATGTTCAAAGCCAACGAGTTTTGTGGCCCAGTGGTAAGAGTCTGGGGACACCTGCCCGGCTGACTGCTGAGACCTGGGTGATGTGTGGTAACTCACGCTGCTGCAGCAACCTGCTCACTGCAATCATCTGTCCTCAGTGTGATGGCTGCTTTGGTCTGACCTGACACCGCTCACCCCTTGTTTGCAACGCTGTCGTTGGCTTGGCTTGTGGTCATGCACCTTGGAGCATCAATGTAATGCCAGTTTGCTTCTATTTCAGCCCATAAAAACTGTGTGTAGGGCTCAAATCTTAGGCTGACGCTGACATCCAGAAACACTGGGTTAAAGCAATGCTTTTCTGTGCTATCAGTAAGCCATGGATTTAGAGCCTGGAGAGGGTTTGTGTGCGTGTGCTGGCAAAATGGCTTTGATACTAACTGAAAATCAAAGGAAATGGTCCCAGAGTAACGAGGAACCAGGGAAAAAAAAAGACAGAGAGATACAGATTTTGATAATGAAATAAACCAGAACTTTAATTCTTATAAAGCCCTAAATGAGACACAGGGAGGGCAAATATTTGTTCTGCTGCTGACCTTCTCAGGCAAATAGCACATCTGGCTCTGCGGGGCTGGAGGCATCGCACGGCGGGAAGTGAGAAATCACCGAAAGCCAGAGAAGGCTGTAGAGGAGCAGCTGGTTGCTCAGGGGAACCATGATGATTTCCCCAAATTCCAGCACATTGAGATGCTGGATGAATGTGCCCAGATAACCCCTGGGATCTGGAGGGTGAGGTCTGGCCAGAGGAGCCTGCCCTTTCCCCGCCCAGTGCTGGCTGCCAGGGCGAAGGTACCAAGGGTACCGGTGCAGGTTCCAGGCACGGTCAGGAGCAGCTTTTGGGCAGCCGTGTGATACCAGAGTGCCCCGAGTCCCCTGCCCCCAGGAGCAGCTCTTCCTTATCAAATCGCTCTAAATCTGGAGCACAATTACTGAGTAAGTGCTTAAACAGCGACTTAGCAGGTGGGGAAGAGCAGCTTAGCTGTAAATCATCAGGCAAATGTGTAACTCTTGAAGGATATGAAGTTCTTTTGCACAACTACTGCAACAATTGCTCTCACTCGGATTTACTCTAAACTTTATAAAGCTTAGAATGGAAGCCTTTCCTGAGTCAACACGTTTTCTTCCACTAGCAAAATGTATTTATCTTTGCAGTTATTCTTCGCCGCTGAAGAGAGATAAATACATTTCCAGTGTGAGTCTAGAGTTGAAATCCCAATATATTTTCAGCATATGTATAATCCTCTGTGTGAGCAGTCCTGCTGTCTTGGCTACACAATAGTTTTTAGTATTTTGAGCTGAAAAACGATCTTCCATCAAACTTTGGTAGAATTTGCCTTTCCATTGCGCTAAGCAGCTGATCTTGGCGACGTCTGTGCCTCCAAGGGCACGGCACTGCTGTCACGCCAGGGAAAGGCGCTCACCTGAGCTGGGCACGGCGCAGAATCAGCCGCTTATTTCACCTGCGGTTTGGAAAAGGGATTTTTTTTTGCTCCTACCTGGAGTGCCCGGCTGGGGTTGGCACCAGCCACCGAAGCAGCGGTGGCTCTGATCTCTGCCCAGCCTGGAGGCTAGGACAGGTTTAAGATGGAAAGGAGAAAGACTACCCAGGAGAGGAGCTGCAAATACTAATAGCTGGCTGATGGGTTAACGGGGGCTCCCCGTTACTCACGGCTCCTGAGCTCTCCACCGCAGCCCTGCGTGTCCTGAGAGCACCCCTTAGCCGAGCCAGAGTCTTTCTTGTGGGCAGCTGATCGTCTCCATAATGATGCCGTTTGTGACTAATCTTCCAGGATTAAAAATGAACTGTAGCTGCTGCGGCTTCCACCTTTGCCGCATAGCAACGAGAGCAGAAAGTCAATTAATTACCTTCTCGCTGGAATCCAGGGGCCCTTTCGTCCTCGGCTCAGCCGAGTGTGTAATGGAAAAGGGAGCGAGGCAGGCTGCGGCTGGCCAGCCGGGAATTGCATGACAAAGTGAAAGATGAGCTCTGGGAAAAGAGGAGAGGGAGGGCGCTGGGGGGAAACCCTCGTCCTACAGGATCATTTAAAAAAGTCGCTTGCCACTGATTACACAATCATTGACTCATTTCCCTACTTTCAGCCCTAGCGATGGTTTGACAGTCACACTCTTCTCCTTGCGGCGCATGACCTGAGCTCCTCGGGACGTGGGTGATATGCTCTGAACTCCTCCCTGCTTTGGATCTGGGCTTTTGAGAAGTTTCTTTTGGTGATGGTCACTTTTTGGCTGCCATAGTCCCTTACATTGCCCCAGAGAGATGCCACGTAGCAGCTGGTGCCCAAACCTCAGTTTGGTGGCTTTCGAAGGTGACTATTTTACTGCTTTTTCAGGTGATTTTCTACAGAAAAAGTTAATGGAAAAATAATTTTAAAAGTTGAATTTCCTCAAGAAAATCAGAGGCAAATCTGAAACTGGAGGAACAGAAAGTCATCATGGTCTGTAGAAGGAGTTAAACCTTTAGAGGCCATGGAAAGCAAGACCCCGTAGCTCAACTTTAGCTCTGGGCACTTCTAACCCATCACCAGCTCAGATGTGAGCTGAACTGGGCTCAAATGATTTATCCAGAGCGACAAAGCTTCAGTGACTGAAATGGGAATGAGGAAGTTTAATCTCTTTTCCTGCGCAAGCTGGCAGAGTCTGGGATCCCAGGTTGCCCCTTCCCCGTCAGGGGTTTGTACCAAGAAAAGCAATTTTTGGCAAAACAAAGCCTCCAGCTTTATCAGCCAAAAACCCCTGACATGGCAAGGTGGATGTCAGTTCCTCTTGAAAAGACTGAGCAGGTGCTGTGCTCACCTTCGTAAATTCAATGACACAAGTCTTGAGGAACAAGTCCTGAGGATCTTCTACCCAGTTCAATCATCAAAACGTGTTTAATTAATAAGTTAATCCTAAGATTAGGTGGTTTAGTATTGAAAGAGAGTTTCTGAACCACAGTCCTGCTCTCAGACTGCCCAGCCTTCTCCTTTCCCAGGTTTGCAGTCTTTCACTCTGTTTCCTGATGTGTTCCATGGAGAAGTAGTAACTTTAAGTCTTGTTATTAATTTGTCTCAGCCACAGTTTACATGTGTGCATAGGGAGGTAATCACAGAGCTACCTTCCCTGCTGTTCTTTTCCTGAGGTTTTACACTCTCCAAATTTCTTTTTTTCATAAATCAAATTAACTGAATTGCTTAAGAAGTACTTTTCTATTAAAAGAAGATAGTGTTACGATGCCGAAAGGTTTACTATGAGAACTGTCTGTTTAATAGTAATACTAGGAGTTTACGGGCTGCTGTCTTCTCTTGAAAGTTTAAGGGCTTTGAACGGGCTTAAATCTTCCCTCTGAAATTAATATCCTGGTATGAATTTACAGAGGTCTAAACTGAGGTACAAATGGATGAAAAGTTATAAAGATGGATAAATTATTAGTTATTGTATTTGCTGAAAACTTTTGAATCCCCATGCAGAGCAGGAGTGGGGCCTGGGGTCTCAGTGGACATCCATTGCCAGGACAATTAAAGGTTTGGATCAAATCAAATGCAGCTTTAATACTGGTGTTTACCCAGCAAGGTTTCCATCTTAGCCCAGCACAACATCCAAGCCAGCGAGACCTGGTTCTCAGGTGGGCTGACATGGTTAGACCACAGCGGCGTGCACTGGGAGGTCACAGCTCTGGTTGCTGGACTTACAGCTGTGGGTCTGCAGTACTCTGGAATTTCTGCCCTTCATTCCGGTTTATGGTGGAGATGTCATTGATGATGCTGGACAGATGGAGCAATCAGTGAATTCCTACCCCTGCTTCCTTCGGTGTGATCAGCAGAAATGGAGGCTGGAAGGGGCTGGGAAATTGTTTCCTCCTCCAGGGATGGTGCCAGGGAAACCACACAAGCCAGTCTGGTCACCTGAGCACTAGGAGCATTCACATCAATTCAGGGTGATGGACCCTGCGTCCTCTAAACTGTGCTTTGAGAGTGAATCTGGGCCCTGTTTAGCCTTAAAGCTCCACAGTCACTGAGAGCCCAAGAGCCTGCTGCGCTGCACAGAGCAGTCATCAACATCAGCAAGCCTTGCAGCCGTAGCTGGTCCTGAATTGCTATTTGCAGCCGTGTGGACATGTGCAAGGTCGTGGTCCCAACTGGGTTTGGAAAGCTTCTGAGCCACGAATGCAGTGAGCCTGGCTGGTGCATGCATGGACGCTTCCATGGGAGACAACGACGCGCTTCACGGAGCGGCGTTGTCCCCCTTTGTCTGTTAGGAGATACCCCGGGAAGAAAGCAGTGTGGGGGAAGAGCAAATCAGCGCAGCAAGGTTCCCCAGCACTTCATCTTCCCGTGCAGGGTAAGATGGAAGAGCAGCAGCATGGGAGGGTAAAGCCCCCTCCAAACCCTGCGGTGTGTCCCGGACGGCTGCTCCGCGCTGGGCTGGGCTCCTGGGCTGCTCAGCAGAGAGGTGGCAGTGGCCTCGCTGGCACCACGAGCACCGCCGAGCCGTGGGCAGCCGCCCTGTGCTGCTGCCCCGTGCTGCTGCCCTCTGCTCACCGGCAAGGACAGAGACAGGGAGCAGAAATGCTGCTGTAGCGTGCAGGAAGTACTCCAGGGTGCTGTGCCATCGCTGCTTTGGTGCGCTGTTTGCTGTGATGGCTTTTTAAGGCTAAAACAGGGTCAATGCAATAAAAAGAAAATGGAAAAAAAAAAAACAACAAACCAAAAAATATATTTTAAAAAAGGAGGTTTTTCAGGCTGGAAGAGCGGGGTATTTAAAAAGGAATCAGAACCAATGGCTCAAGTGTAAAGCAGATGCTCCTGTGACAAAGGCACAAGCTTGGGATTCAGTCATTATTAGTGTGATGTCTGGCACTGGGGGAAAAAAATTGCTATTTGTGCTAGCGATTTAGGCCAAAACGTATATACGGAGTGAAGTGCTTAACTGCAGTTTTCTGCACGGGGTAGTGTGGGAGTTAGATACTTATGTACCTGTGGTACCTGTCTCTGTATGCCTCTGTTTACCTTGTCTGAAAGGTAGAACAGTAGCGTTTCCCATGCCGGGAGCACCGTGCAGCCGTCCCTGCGAAAAGCCTGAGTGCTGCTGGGGTGGTGGCCGTGAGAACACCCCTGGGCAGAGTGAGCATGGGACAGGGGCCATGGAGCTGGGACTCAGCATCCCCTGGGTGTGAGATCTTGGGTTTTCAGCCTTCTGGATGGTAAGAGGAGAGTGATTTTGCCTGCTTTTGCAGATACAAGGAGGTACATGTCATGATGAGTACATATGTGTAAGTATTTTATATATATATATATACACACATATATGTATATATGGTATTTTTTACATGAGGGGAAAGGTGTCAACCACTATTAATTGTAAGTATTTTTTTAATCCTGTTTGCCTTTCTCCTCTTAATTCGAAGGCTTAAGCTAAATTTGTGAAAGGGCACGAAAGTTGTCCATGTAACACCGAGCACCCCCGGGGCGAGGACCACCCTGCCTGCACCGGGCCACCTGCGCCTTGCATGCTCCTGGGCCCGTTTCACCGGGAAGCATCTTGCTGGGAAGCCTGACAGCGAACCTCCCATGGGTTTTTGGCAGCAGTAACAGGTGAAATTTCAATTTTGCTGCAATGTTTGCTGTGGGTCAATGCGAGCTGCACAGCAGAAGTGTGAGCTGCTGCGTCACAAAAAATACATCCTCTGCTACAGCTATGATTTCCAGCTCATGGTCTGTTCCCTGCTTATTGTCTCCTGGCAAGAGATCATTTCAGTCATGTCCCAATATCTGTTTTCTTTCTGTCCATTACGCTAGATGAAAAGGAAAAGCCTTTCTGCAGCGGTCTGGTCTTCTGCCTGTGGGGTTGATGCTGAGAACTCCTGGTGCTGGCTGGGTTCCTTCGGTACCCCCGGACAGGGAATGCTCCCACAGCGCTGCTCACCTGCTCATAAGGACAATAAATACTACCCCGTCCCAGTTTTACTAATCTGAAGTGCTGACAGGGAAGCTTTCCAGGTCAGGGTATTTGACAAACTGTATAGAAATGCTACATTTAGATGGTAGTGCCCATATGCTGTCCCTGTGACCGGACCTGGAGTCAGCACGGAGGAGCTGTCTGCAGCACGAGCTGATCTGCTGCTCCATTGTATCAAGGATTAGACACTTGTCAAAGGCAGACGCAGCAGTGAGTTAAGACGCTGAGATGAGCTGATGTCTTTGAGCCATGTAAGAAATAAGCAGGTTCTCTATTTCTTGCGTTAGACACAGGTAAACTGCATTTCCTTGCGCTTACCCCCAGATACACGGTGAGTCCCAGGAAGGCTGGTCCTGCCCCCTTCGGCTGCAGAAAGCCCGGTGCTCTCGCCCTCCTTGGGCTGTAGAGTGTTTTCCCAGCACTGTGCATTGCAGTGCTCGCACTCGTGTGTGTGGGATGAAAGAGAACAATGTGTGTGGAGCCTTGCTGTGAAAAGGAAGCGCTTTTTTTTTTTGCTTTGATATATACTTTTTTTTAAACAGGACTTTGCCCGTGCTGCAGAGCAAGGGAAACTGAGTCGAGCGCAGCGTCCAGTCCTCGCCCACAAGCACGGGTATCTCGGTAGCTAGCAGTGGGCACGCAGAGGACTCACCCCAGCACGAGGTGAGGTTTCCTGTCTCATCCTCTCCATAGCAGACGTAGCAGCACTGGAATTGATGCTGGGGTTGGATCGAGCAATGATGCACTTCGCTTTGTCCTTTGGTTTTTTCCTTACGACACAGCAATAGCTTACCGTGGCATTTTTCTCAGATCAGATTTTGACTGTATCCTTTACATGGCTTTTGTTTTTTTGGCTTCTGGCAAAAATAACCCCACAAACAAACTGATGATACCAGCGTGCAGAGGCTGCACATCCAAATCCTGCCTCCAGAGATAGCAGCGTCCGTGGGTGAGGCTCCACAAAGAGACGGGGGGGGGGGCGGGTTCAGAGACCCGACTGCAATTT
>Ga0065711_1026338_pt1 | contig 77575 bp, 36 predicted proteins | sample Hoacrofraction12_FD_59098 | JGI IMG/M metagenome (GOLD analysis project Ga0065711, IMG submission 59098) | Hoatzin crop microbial communities from Cojedes, Venezuela - Epithelial fraction 12 v2 (version 2) | ecosystem: Host-associated > Birds > Digestive system > Esophagus > Crop | place...
TAAATAAATTGTATAAAGTTAATTGTTAAATAACCCTGTCACTGTCTGTTATCACTGTTATAATTGTTCTATGTTATACCAGTAGTATCATAGTAAGAATCGTCCAGATTAAAGAAGGATGGACTTTTTGATGAAAACCTAGCAGAGCACAGCGACGATGGGACTGGACCTGGTTTTCAACAACTGGCACCCAGCAACTTCATCAAGATCAACATCTCCTGCAGGCTGCGGGCACGGGCTGCACCAGATACATCAGCCGTGAGCTCCGGATGCAGCAAGTGATCGCCCATCACCACACGTCACCTCTCCTGCCATGGAAGACCATTACGACAGATGGAGCCCAAAGTCATGGATTAAATGAACTCAGCGGACACTTTAGAGTGATGATCCATAGACTAAGGGAATGATATCTGGAGACAGGAGAAGTGGTGGTGATCAGCTGGACAATGGGGGACCTGGGCATGGCGTAGATGGTATGGAATAAGGGGTGGATAATGTCCTGGGTTCGGCCAGGACAGGGTTAATTTTCACTGGAATCCAGGAAGGGACACAGCCAGGCGGGCTGATTCAACCTGTCGAAACAGAACAGGGTATTCCATACCATGTGCTGTCATGCTGTGTTCTGGTGGGGGGGAGGGGGGAGGGGGAGCAGGGCAGCAGGAACTCACTCGTGCCTCAGGAGCGTGCAGCGTCGGTCCAGTCTGGGAGAGCAGCTCTCTGGGTTGTGCAGTTTGTGTTGTGTTTTCTCCTTATCTGTATTGTTGTTGTTGCTGTTCCCTTTGTTTGCTGTTCTGTTAAACTGCCCTTACCCCGACCCACCAGTTTCTGCCTGTTTCTTTCCATTCTCCTCCACACCCTGGTGGGGGGAGGGGCGGCCACGTGGCGCTTTTGTTGCCGGCCGCAGCCAAACAGTAACAGCCTGGCACCTCTGGATCATCCCTGTGTAACGGACAACTGTCCTTTGGGTGCCCTGAGGCCAGGGAGGATACTGTGTTGCAGTCTGTCTTCAACTGGGAGCCACTGAGAAGGAAGCAAACTGTGATAAGAAAAGGTGCAAAAGTGTGGGAACATTCTATATCAACGAAGGTCATGATGTCCTTGAGAGTTTCTGAACAAGAGAAAAATAAGGGCGTTATCAGTTGCAACAGAGAACTTCGGCAAAACACCCAGAGCAAATGAAGCAGAAATCATGCATAGCTAAGCTAGCCAACTGAATGTTTAGAATAGGCGTGCGAATAATCTATGTTAACCAATAAGCATTTGGGTTGGAGCGCGTGGACAGCTTTGTAAGGGTATAAAACGCAGCTTTCTGATAAACAAAAGGTCTTCAATTTGGATATCAAAGTCCGTGTTGTCAACCTCCTCACAGAAGTGTCAAGGTGGACCTAAGACAGAAGAGGAACAGGCTTTCATTACGATCATAATCGTCCTCCTGGCAAGAACCCCAGGCCAGGCTGGATGGGGCTCTGAGCAGCCTGGTCTAGTTGAAGATATCACTGCTCACTGCAGGGGTGTGGGGCTAGATGGCCTTTAAACGCCCCTTCCAACCCGAAGCATTCTATGATTCTATGCCGGCAACACATTGTAAAACCCAACTCTTTCAAAGACGACCAAAACTGTCAACTTTAGGCTCCAAAGGGACATTGAAACAGTGAACATAACCTCAAAAAACTAAGGCAGGTACCAGCAACAGTATTTTTCCCATAAAAAGCTCTTTTAGTGCAACACATTTAATAAGGAAAAGACCATTTGGGCAATGGTAAATTAAGAGCAAAAATTTTTTTTTAATTCTACCACGATGCCTCATGGGAGTCAGCATAGAAGTCACCCATTGTCCACTCCCTTCTCACTGCAAAACAGAGAAGGTACTGCAGTGTGCTACTAATAAGGCAGTGATGCATCAAGAAAGGTAAAGTCCAGCCTCAAAGAGGATCCAGCTAAGACTAAAACCTGAGGCACCAGATCTGGATCCAGTTTTCAATCTCAAAGGTTCACTTATAAACAAAAAAAACCCACCCCAATATGCCCACACTCCTATGGAGTCCCTGGAGGTAAGAGAGGAAGTCTGGCAAAAGGAAGACCTTTCTTTAGTTGAGGAGGATCAGGTGAGAGATCAGCTAAGCAACCTGGACACCCACAAATCCATGGGCCCCAATGGAACGCACCCATGAGTGCAGAGGGAGCTGGCAGATGTCATTGCTGAGTCACTCTCCGCCATCTTTGAAAGGTCCTGGAGAACAGGAGAAGTGCCTGAGGACTGGAGCAAAGCCAATGTCACTCCAGCCTTCAAAAAGGGCAAGAACAAGGACCCAGGGAACTACAGGCTGGTCAGCCTCACCTCCATCCTGGGAAAGATGATGGAGCAGCTCACCCTGGAGGTCATCATCAAGCAAGTGGAGGAAAAGAAGATTATCAGGAGCAATCAACATGGATTCATAAAGGAGAACTCACACTTGACCAAGATGATAGCTTTCTACGATGGCATGGCTGGCTGGGTAGATGACAGAAGAGCTGTGGATGTTGTTCACCTCGACTTAAGCAAGGCTTTCAACACGGTCTCCCGTAACATCCTCCTAGGGAAGCTCAGGAAGTGTGGGCTGGATGAGTGGTCAGTGAGGTGGATGGAGAACTGGCTGAATGGCAGAGCTCAGAGGGTTGTCGTCAGCAGCGCTGAGTCTAGTTGGAGGCCAGTAACTAGTGGGGTTCCCCAGGGGTCAGTACTGGGCCCAGTCTTGTTCAACTTCTTCATCAACGACCTGGATGAAGAGTTAGAGTGGACCCTCAGCAGGTTTGGTGATGACACAAAACTGGGAGGAGTGGCTGATACACCAGAAGGCTGTGCTGCCATCCCCATCCAGCAAGACCTGGACAGGCTGGAGAGTTGGGCAGAGAGGAACTTGATGAGATTCAACATGGGCAAGTGCAGGGTCCTGCACCTGGGGAGGAACAACCCCATGCACCAGTACAGGCTTGGGGCAGACCTGCTAGAGAGCAGCTCTGCAGCGAGAGGGAACTGGGTGTCCTGGTGGACGACAGGTTGACCATTAGCCAGCAGTGTGTCCTGGTTGCCAAGAAGGCAAATGGTAACCTGGGGTGCATTAAGAAGAGTGTGGCCAGTAGGTCAAGGGAGGTTCTCCTCCCCCTCTACTCTGCCCTAGTGAGGCCTCATCTGGAGTACTCTGTCCAGTTCTGGGCTCCTCAGTTCAAGAAAGATGAGGAGAGAGTGTAGAGAGTCCAGCAGATGGCTACAAGCATGATTAGGGGACTGGAGCATCTCTCCTACAAGGAAAGGCTGAGGCAGCTAAGCTTGTTTAGTTTGAAGAAGAGAAGGCTGAGAGGGAATCTTACAGATGCCTATAAATATCTGAAGGGTGGGTGTCAAGAGGATGGGGCCAGACTCTTTTCAGTGGTGACCAGCAACAGGACAAGGGGCAGTGGGCACAAACTGAAGCATAGGAAGTTCTATCTGAACATGAGGAAGAACTTCATTCTGAGGGTGACGGAGCACTGGAACATGCTGACCAGAGGGGTGGTGGAGTCTCCTTCTCTGGAGATATTCAAGAGCTGCCTGGACAAGGTCCTGTGCAGCCTGCTCTAGGTGAACCTGCTTTGGCAGAGGGGATCGACTAGATGATCCACAGAGGTCATTTCCAACCCCTACCATTCTGTGATTCTGTGAAAACAGACACTTACTGTGAAAAATTAAAGAAAACAAAACAAAAAACAACCAAACCCCAGTCCAAAGAAACACAGTCTTCCGGAAAATATTAAGCCAGCCAACCTTCCGTTATCAAGCAGATATATGACATTCTCTGTTATTCATGAGCACATTTATTACCATTAACTATAAGGACCTACGCTTTGAAATACAGCACAAAGCATGAGCAATCTCACACACAAAGGATCCATAGAAAGGAGATGAGTAAGCCTAGTACAGACACACAATAAGTGCCATCTGGTTAACCTGTAACACCTGAAACTATTCAGAAAGTTCATTTGCTTCTCATAAGTGTCATTAATTGACTAGATGGACCACAGGCAGAAATTACTAGCTTCTTCCATTAGCTCACTGAATTTCTGGTAGTTGCGAGGATAGCTGGAGCTACCCTTCACTCTTCTACACAGACTTTCCACCTTTGTGGTTGTCTGTTGACTTTAAGGTATGAAAACCTGTCTTCAGCATGCTTACCTGTGCCTGAAAGTGCACTGGGAAGTTTCCTAAATGTACAGATGCTTTAATGTTTTGAAGAACAATAAGATTATGGGAGTACTCCTATTTGTCGTACAGTAATGTATTTTTTGCTTGTATATTGTTACTCTGATTAGTATTGCACTACACAACCAACCAATGTATTAAATTTTTGTTGTTTGAGAGAGAGTTTTTTGGTTTGAATAGAACTAACCTGCCCATTACATTTTCCATCTGTCCGGAATGGAATGTGCAATTTGTGTCTAAGACAGCATCCTGAGAAATGGAGGGGAAAAAACCTCTCACGTCTCTCAAGGTTCATCTCTGATAGCAATATATGTGAGTGTAAATGATCCTTAAACAAACCGATTGCCCCATCCACTGCTTATTGGAAAAGGACAGCTTTATCAATTAATATAATCCAAATCCTGTACTTGCAGGAGCAACTATTTAAGAAGACAACATGATCTTTCACCTGCTGTCTCTGTGCTGCCTTCTGTATGTCTGTGGTTATCAAACTTCCACAGCTGTTAAGGATATTGGCATAAACATATTGCCTTCATGACATCTGCAGAAATGCCATATATACCGTGATATATAATCCACTATAAACTCTTCTGCACAGCTAGGAGGAAACTTAAATTCTCACTGTTATATCAAGTGTCATTGGGAGGAAGGAGCAGTAAAAACTTCTTTTGGCTTCACATACGCAGATACAGCTACTACCTCATTCTTTCATGGAGAATGAGGTGCTCAGCTAGGAGCTTATCAGCATGAGACGTTAACAACAAGCAAACTGACAAATATTTGAGTAAAGGGATTGTGAAGGAGAGAAAGGGAGCTATGTTTATCTCTGTCAACTGCTAACAGCAATCCCCAAACAATCTGCTTGTGAGCCACAAACACACTGCCATTTACTTCAAGCTTCTTAAAAGGGCCAGTTTTACTACAAACACACTGAACAGAATTTGGGCAGACTTGTACAGTAAGAAAATGCAGAATCATACTTCAGAAGAAATACATTTACATAAAATACATATATGCATATACATAATATATTGGAACTATACTTCAAGCCAGAGTTTGTCCTCTGTCTTAAAGTCAGGCCTCTGACGTATTATGCTGCCAGTATATATTACACTACATCCCACTGTCACATAACTCACATCACCTGAAACCAATTCATGCCCACTGTATTACTGTGGCTACAAAAACGAGTTAAAGAGAATGATATAAAATGATCTCACTCACCAGTGTTCTCTTTAGCTGAGGAGAACTTTGAAGTCATTTTACTGTAATATAGATTATACTCTGCTGTAATTGCTGGGCTGTTCATTTTAGTCCCCTCATGACATTTACTGAAATGCCATAAATTTAAATTAGTTTTCATAAACTCTACAGCCTGGGATTTTGAAACAGCATCATTTCCCCAATATTCTTTTTTTTTAATAAATGGCAAATTAATTAACTAACATCTGTTAAATAAATAGGAAAAGTAAAACAAATATAATTTATATATTCTGTTTGTTCTGAGATGGATGATACCATTACAAAAAACACAAATGGTATCTGCCCCTATTACATTTTGCAAATATACATGAACCCTATACAAAGTATTGTATTGGCCTAAACAATCCATATAATCACAATGCTGTAGGAAACAGACCAGTTTACAAATGGTATGTATCACACAGTTTCATTCTGGGGAAAAACACCCCCTTTAATCCTCTCAAAAAAACCCCACAATGCCCAAAATGCCACAATGCCCTCCCTTTTCAGTTTTAGCACGACAAACAAACCAAAAGCCATAGACACAATTTCTTGACAGGAAAAGAGAAAAATCAACAGTAGTTGCTGTAAAAATTTTAGCCTGCTGAATTCGAATCTCACAGTATTGCTTTGTTTTCTATTTTACTATTAACCTTTGGATTTAAACATCAGAGAAACTTGGTTCATAGTAGTTTCTTATTTCTCACATTTCATATCACAACAATTTCCATTTTTATGTGGCTACACCAGTGAAACAAGAGACAATTGGTTTGATTATAAGAACAAGCGACTGCAAAACACTGGGAAGGGCACAGAAGACCATGCAGCATTTTCTTCTGACAAGAAGAATGACTTTAATGTCCCTCTGTCACCCTCCTCACAAATTTCCTTCTACCAAGGCCATTAATCAATGTGTGTCACTGACATGGCAGTAGTCATCAACCCTTTTGGTTGTTATATAGCTGTAGAAAGCATCTAGTGCAGCCTCTCCCAGAACTGACACCCTGAGCTGAACTCAGAGAACACAGCTGACAGATGATTGAGACCTACCTGCTTTGCTGCAACACCTTCCCTTCTAAGCTGGGTAAGCCACTTCTAGTGACCCAATAGAGATATAGGAGTTTGTTGGTTTTTTTTCTTCCCCTCTTTCACTGAAAGACATTTTCATTACTTAAAAAAACCCACTTTTTTTTTAAGAATGATTCAGCAACTCAGAAAAGATGTCCGAAGATTGCTCATAAACTATTTGTTGCCATTATTTCTTACAGCATTTGGCAGACAAAATTTCAGCTTTGTTTACTGAAACCGTATCTCCGCAAGTGCTTGTATGACCCCATCTTGTCCACTGGATCATAAAAGAAATTTGACATCACTATCATCTGCCTCTTTGGGAAACTGAGGAAAAGAGATATACCAAGCAACTTGCTACAACTACATCAGAAAATTATGGCACTGTCTGCAGTAAAAACTGAATTTAAATTCCAAACCAGTGTCTTCAATACCAAGTCAGCCTCCCTCGTGTCTGTTTTTATTTCCTAGCTCAGTGACCCAAATTAAACAAGCAAGAAGTGATCTCAAAACCTTATGTCCTGAAACTTTGACTTACACACGGGCCAAAACCACAATAGGTGGAGACAACGCATATACAAAACATAATTAGGATATTATAAAACTGCAGAACATACTATTGTTATGAATTCAAACCTGATTAATGGAGAAGGCAATGATAAAATAGCAGTAGAAAACTTTAGAAACACCTAATACCTAAAGAAAATATTCTTTAATGAAAGAAGTAAACTCAATAATGAGAAGAAATTCACTTCAACTACAATTAAAACTTGCCAACTCAACTTCTTCTTTCTTCAGTTTTAGGATAACAGTTTAATCTTTATGTATCATTTTGTTTGCTACCACTATCGTCACTGATATCAGATAGAGCATTTCAGAGCTTGGAAAATTGTATTTGTTACTGTTTTAATTGAGCTAACAAATTGCATTTTATATGTGCATATGGAAATATTTCAGTAACAAAATTAAAGGAGGTATAATCTCCTCCTACCTTTAAACATTGAGAGGTTCAAAGTAACTCTGCAGATATCATGGGATTACTTGCATATCACCAATAGGGGCACTGTTTAATCAGGATGCACGCACTGACACACACTGCTGCTAAATGCAATACTAGCCTCAAGATTATCCTGCTCTAAGGGCTCATGCAACAAGCACACTCATTTCTCACAGCAAGGTGACTTTTTCCAAGCAATCCCTGCTGGTGGCATTGATGAGATCTACAGGTTGCCCTCTGAAAGCAGAAAGGGGAAATTGGCTCAAATGGCGGGCATTAAATGGACCACTTGGCCACAACAAATAAATTCACAGCCAAGTGAAAAAAAACAACCAAACAAGAAGAGTTAAACTTTCCTGATGTGTTGAAAACATTTGGATTTTTAAACTCTGATTAATTATATTTCCTTTTAAAACAAAACACACAGCACTCAGTTATGCTTAACTCTTCTAGTTCAAGTCTGCTTACCCGCATGTAAATACAGTCCCCATCTCAGTAAATTAACCCAGTCAGACTACTGAGTTATCACCCTAATGCCTTGAAAATAACTTTATCCCAGAACAAGGTAGGGTTCCTCCCATGCCATTGCAAACTTCTACAGTAAAATCCAACAGCATTCCACTCCTTACTCCCCTCTCGTAGTGCACCAACACAGCTGAGCAAAAAAGCTTCAACAGTAAAGAACATCAGCAGTATGCAAACACGTTTTTCAATCATGGGATACATGTATCATGGGATACATTACAACACAGGCCTGTCAGCAAAAAGTGAGCTGAAAGCTATGGAGGGAAAGAAACTATCAGTTGCTATCATCTACTCTTATGAAGACAGCTCCTAGTAAGCTTGTCATCCATAATCAAGTTTCCTTAGTAACTTTTAAGTTTTTTCAGTATTCCTCAGCACTGTCTTGCAAAACAAATACATCCCTCTCCTTGCAAAATTCACCTGTTGGCACCCAGGCAACGCAGCACCTTCTCCCAATTTAGAGGCCCATATACCACACAGCACAGCAGGCAGACAACTGAATCCCACTTTTTTTTTCCTCGCTCCTCTTGACAGAGGAATAATTGACAAGTAACTAGAGTATTGCAGTGCTCTGATGTGCAATAAACTCCAAACAGTAACGGTCCCATTTCGAGCATTACTCAAAAGGATGCTATAAGCGCAAGAACTCACAGGTTGTGGAGGGGAGTGACAAATGAAAGTCCTTTACATTCATCACTATAGTCCCTCCTTCTGTCTGCTGCTTAAATGTGAGAAAACAAAGCTATTCCCTGGGAGCAGATCTGGAAGAATACGTGTGATTAATTGATCATCAGGTAGGTTCAAATTAAGAAAAAGTTAGAGAAACTGCACTGAAGTATATATTACTACACTGATGTAAAGCAAGTTTTAGCTCATTTCAACAGCACAGAGCTTTAGAAAAACAGAGGAGCCTGGTCAAGATATGATGAACAAGATTTCTTCTGGTAGATGACAGCTGGAGAATTTGAGAATTGAACAGTTTATCTGCATTTTATTAAGGGACTGGCACTACAGAGGTTTTTACACATTGCTGCAGCATGAAGTGATATGTAAGAGCAAGGTGGATGATGAGAGCCACTAGGTCTGTAAAGTGAGAACTTTAGTGGTAATAACATGTACAAGACAGGACTTTCCAGTCCATCAAAGAAAGACAAGACCAGAACTCAGCATACTACTGCCAAGATGTGGCCACACAGCTAGTCGTACATGAATTCTGCTGCAGGGGAAAAAAAGAAAAATATATATATACACACACACACACAGTGACAGTTTTATCCCTTTGCAGCTCCACAACAGGCTGAAACACTTTAAGCCTCATCTTTGACAATACTGTACATATTCCATCCCTAAGATTGTGCATATTATTAGATATAATTCCTAAGAGAAAAAGACCCACAAATAACTATTTACTATGCTTGTGAAAATGTATGTAAACTCAGTTCAATTTCGACTATTTGTTTACACCAAAATACCCAAAGCTGTTTGCTGCTTTGCTTTTCAGTAAGGATACCATTTCCATCGCCTGCTCATAATTGCATTAAACAGCAAAAGAGTTTAAAACTGGCAAGAGTAAGCCAGAGGATAGTTCTGACCTATCCTCTGGTGTTTTCTTATTACATGGTTATTTTTTCCCTGCCTGCCTCAGCCTCTTCAATTAATATTGACCAGCTGCTTTCTCCGTCTTTGTTTCTTCAACACATGTCTGGGGCTATGGCCTGAATTCCACCAAGGTCAGGCAACTGCTCCAATTTAACACTGGCACCCAAGCGGTACTCAGCCCCGTTCCTTGGTGGATGACAGACCTAGTATCAACAGCAACTACTTGTTTTTTTCCTCAGGGTGACAGCAGGAGTGGCAGTCCGAGTTACATAGCCTGAATTAGTTCCGGAGTCTTGTCCTTACCAATCATGCTACAGAATCACTGCATATCCTAGAGATAAGCAAAATTGCTATTTCTAAGCTACCTTTCCCCACAGTTTGCAAGGTTAAATTAATTTTGGAAACTTTTTGATACTTACTAAAAGGCACTATGTGAAAACTTAAAAATTATTGTCCAGCTGCTACTCTTGTAATACTTGCCTACGTTTATTACACAGTAGATATCAGCAATGCTTAACAACATCTTCAACAAAGGACACCACAGAAAGCTTGTTAATACTATTTAAATATCATACTCGCTTTATAAATGTGTTTTCTAAAAAGAAACAAGGTAATTTCCCCCTGCTTGCCCCCCCCAAACATGGCAGATGTGGATCTCTTCAGTAAGCAGCAATCCTTACACCCACGGTTCATCCAAGAGATATGAACTTACGGTTGTGCATGCAAAGCTTAGGAATTATATGGATGAACCTGTACAAGACATACATTAAAGTATTTAAAGATTAATTTCAATATTGATTTCCACAGTATACTTATTTTGGGTCTCTGCTTTATCTGGATTTGACAGATGTGAATTTTTGTGAAACTTCAGTAGAAGATTTTTATCATGTGAAAACCTGTGCCCCAAAACTTCCCATGTAAGTGAACCCAAACCTGCTTGAACCCAAACCTGCTTAAATATTACGTATACATGCAACAGCAAGTACAGGTTTCCAAAACAGAAATTAAAGTCCTCCTTAAACAAAAAAAACAAAACAAAAAACCAAAACCCACTTTGCATTTAGTTACCAAAAAGGGATTTTTTTTTTTTTTTGTCTCACAAATGACTACAAACAAAAGAATGGTGATCACCTGTGAATACATTGTTGCTTGGCTGGTGTCTTCTCCGACATGTATTCCTTGGCACAAAATTATGTCATAACTGGTTTAACTTGCAATTATTTAAACAAGACCCTTCTGTGATCCCATTTCCTAAGCTGTTCAAGCAAATAATTTTATAGAACTTAACTTCATATTGAAAAAAATCACAAGCCGATAGATTTTCACAGCTGCCTTCCCATACTCAGATACCTGTTTTGACAACAGCTATCTTTCACTACTGTTTCCCTCAGTCACAAGTCTTGCTGATGAACCGCCATGATTTGGTATCTCAGACTCTTGTATTTGAGATCAGCTCTTGACCACAGGGCTTTGGCATTGCAGTTCAGTGTCCTAGTTCTCTTTCCCTCTTCGTTTGAAATGGGTTATTAGGCCTGTCTCTTCGACAATAAGATAAATAATAGCTGTTAAGTTTATTGTTTTTGAAGGTCTTTTTTCACTCCACCTTCAGCAATGTCTATTCACAAGCTGACCAACATCTGTTGTGTAGAAACCGTAAATTCTTTATGGGAAAATAATTGAATCACTAGACAGAAGAACACCAATATGAAATACGTTGCCATTAATTCCCTTCCCCACTTCCAAAGTTCACAATCTTCTGGGAGAGGTTTGTTAGAATGATGTATGTATTTAATTTAACCCAAATGGGAAATACAATAGGTTCCATAGTGTTAAGTATACCATAGTCATTACTACCACATATTAGCTGTGATCCGCAATATGACCCCACATTTCCTTGATAATATAGGGATTTCTATTTCTCCATAGTTTATTATTTTTCTTCTTCCATCTTAATTCACCCATAGCTGCATATATCTTCATTATACAACAGGAAGAATAGAACACCTTGTTCTCCGTCCTCCTGGCAGCCCCTGTAATGACTGCTTTCAGACAGGCAAAAACTGGAGAAGAATGCAGAAAACAAGGTTCTATTACTGCTATAAACTTTACCCCTTGAGTCTCTGAGATGCTTTTATCTCTTGAGCCGCTGGATAAGATATGTGAAAAGAAATTTAAGAACATTGGCATCCTTTTATAATTAAATAAGCTGGCCAGACACAATCTATTAAGCTCCCAAGCACACTACACAAGCAATGATACCCTTAGACTCTTCTTGCTATGGATAACCATTCCAACTTTCTCATAGCTAGTATACACATGAGCCACATTGCAACGATCAGTTCCACAACTTTCTCACAATTGCTTGTTCCAACTGGTACTCATCCTCAATTGTAATGACATGCATTCAATTTCTGGTTTGGATTAGCTGGCATTCAGTTTCAAGACATCACTTCTCATTACATATTGCTCTATAGAGCAAAGCACCTAGGGGTCCTTACATAAACACAGTGATACAATCACATCTTGTTATTCATTTTCAGGAGTTCAATTCAGAAGTCTAGGAATCTCACTGCAGGACACAGACAATTTTTATGCCATTTTTGCCCCAGCAGTGATCAACCGTTCATTATCCAACATAATTCCACTGATCCTTTTCAATCCCTTCATTCTAGATGGGAACTCACCCTTTTAAGTATCATCCTCAGTCTTTATTTCTAGAAAAATGATGTCGCATTTGGTAAAATTAATGTATCTATATGCAATCAAATACATTCTTACAAAATTGCACTGCTAAGGGCAATACACACATCTCACTGCAATGACTATTGCTACACAACTGAAACATAGAGCACATCAAGAAAATGAACAGCAAATGCAATTCCAGTGGTATCCAATACACTTATTCTTGTGCTACAATTCACACAGCTGTTGACAAAAATAAGATAGGAACCACTATAATCTAACCACAGAATAAACTAAATAACCATAGTTTGTTCCCAATTTAGTCCTCAAAAATCTGTTACATAGTTCTAAGGACTCGGATCTAGTCCAGTAGATGCAACTGGGTTGAGACATGCTTGAAGATGAAAAGTACAATACTGTGTAAGCTGTTCTACAGAAATCCAATAAAGAACTTGTGGGAGTCTGCCCAGTACTAGAAAAACACTAAAAAAATCCAGTACCTAGTCTTATCTCCTGCCAATCCAGGACTGCTGATGTGATGGCAGCGACCATTTTCATAGAATCATGTTCCACTGTGAATATACCAAATAGGTGAATCCTCGTTATCTCCGAGAGATGCAGAAATACTCAAACTGATTTGCGAAGGCTCTTTACCAAGAGGCAGGACATTATAACCCCAGTATAGTTTATTGGTTGGGAGCTAGTCTGGTTCAGTGCTAGCCTTGCTATTTCTATATAGTGCTGAGCTGTTGCATGTGAGTATTCTACAAATACTGTAACAATATTATGCAAGTCCCCCAGTGTGATCTTTTGGATCTCATGAGGGCTGCCCACATTCCAACAAAATAAATAAAAGGCAGGTAACTGCAACTTTCTTGTTGTTCAGGACTGGAATACATGTTTCATTATGAAAAGGAAATAGTTATCACACTAGCTGTTCACAAACTTCAATTTTCTTTTCTCTAGTTTCTCTAACTGCCCTGCAACTTCTATTACTACATCTAACAAAGTTTCAAATCTATTTAAAATAAGCACACATAACTATCATCTATTTACTTGTAGCGCCTACCTCCTAAGATTGACTTTGTTTGCCGACTGCACTGTAACTGTGAAAACCTCATAAAAATGAACTTCAAGATACAACTTGTAAATGCTCTTATTTAGAGTAAGATAAAAAAATACTCCATTTTCTCTTCTATCTTCTTGGACAGCATATTCTTTTCCTTAGACTACAAGCAGTATCATGCAGGCTAGACTTCATGAGGTTATGTGAAAGATTTTTTTGTAGATTGCTACACACTGACAATTTATTTCTGAAAAATAGATACTACTTTTCTTTTATAAAATAGGGAGAGAGTACTCCACTTAGGTTTGGGGTTCTCCCCTCTCCTAAACACAGTATGCTTTAGTGAAGAAACATCATTTTATACCTTTAAAAGATAAATCTTTGCACTTACAGGTTCTACACAGAAACTGTCAAACAAAACTCAAAGTAGGGGGAAGAGTTTAGGAACCACTAGCATCTCTCCCCCTAAAACATTCTATGGTTGCTACTGAAATGAAGCTGCAGCAAAACAATTTTGGGACCTAAACTTAAGTCTGTGTCTTGAAGCCATTTTAATTAGTTAAATAACACTGTCCATTTCTCCTCTAAGCACAGCAGAAAAATAAGGGATTCTTTCCTAAATCTAAAAACCACCATTAAAATTCTCTCCCAAAAGGTCTTTGCCTGAACAAGACTCCCAGATAGCTTGTTCATGGAGAGATGTACATTAGTGCTTTGTAGCATATTTCTAAGTGTATCTGTCTTCAGGTGATGGATTCCTGACTTGGCCATCCATGATTTAAAACTGCCGTCCTCACACAAATCACGTCAGGATACAAACAAATGTATGAAATATATTGCCCAAACTAAGAGTAGTGGGGACTGCTCTTGATTTTTTTCCTAAAAGAGAGCAGCTTCAAGAGAAGGTAACAAACTGGAAAGGTTATCAGCTGCTAATAGACATGCCAGTCTGCAGGTGAACACAAGTCGAAGAACAAGTTACACTTGGCTAGCTTTGGTAAGGTTTAATGGCAAGCAGAGGAAGGCATTTATTTATATGCACAGGTGTACACAAAACACCATTTAACTTGCTTTGAAAGCACATAAACGGATTGACAGCTTACGCCAAATTTAGCACCATATTAAAAAAATACAAAAAACCCTCAATATTCTGTTCTAAAAAGGAGTATTTGTGGAAACAAGTTAAGTTCTAACAAGAATTTTGTTGCTAGTTTTACTAGTAATATACTATGTAGAGATAGTAAGGGTAAGGTATAGTTGTAAACTATAAAAAGCATAGAACTCTACTCCTGCTATACCAGTAAGCCCAGTACAGGGGCCCCCATTAGGTTACCTTGGGCATTTTGTTATTCATAAATTTGAGGTATACATTACATTTTTACTCTTTGACTCTTAAGTGTAGCAAAAGTTGGACTGAAAATAACATGAAAAGCTGACACATGAAATTTCATGTCAAGCTTTCATTTAAAGCGTATGCTTGAATTCCACAGTTTAACAACAGAAAATCTAAACTCTGTTCAATAATTTTTAGGTTTTTTCTTTTTTAAACACGCAAGGAAAAACCTTACATTTCAGGGTTCTCTCCCCTTTCCTAACCTTCCTTTCCCTCCAAGTCTAACTCAGATTTTGCAATGTTTGTGGAGAGCCTGAGAAAAACTAAAAAAAAAAGTAATGAAAAAAAAGTAATGAAATACAAGTAAACAAAGCAAAATCAAGGGTTGCAAAACCACTCCTACATAGACCACTGCAGAAGACAAGGCAGGAGCAGCTCCAAAATGAGTGCCATCAGTTAAAAAAAAAAGTTATGCAAGTCCACACCAAGCTTACTCTAATTTTGATAAAATGAGACTTCTGGAAAAGTAAAAAAAAAAAAAGAGATGAACTTTAAGCCCTGTCTTAATATATTATGTTCCTTCAATGGTAACTGAAAAATGTGCCTTGCTCAAATTTGCAATGTGGAATTTTATTAATGTGAAGCAAAGAAACTCCACAATATCTGTGCTCAATGTAAACAGTCAAAGAATTTATTTTGTGTGCAAGTCAAACACTGACAATTGATTCATAGTGAATATATGTAACAACGTATGAAAAAAGTTATCGACAGCATTTGACACTGTAAAAAGTAAAATCCCGTACCTGAAAACTTGGCCCTTTTTGTGGCAGGTACCTATTACATTCCAGGTGTCAGAAATATACAAACAGAATACTTCAACCATGAAAAGTGCAAGTGAAGAGTTACTAGTGATCCACTTACCACATGTATGCCAGCAAATCTTTCACCTTAAGAGAGAACACTTCCTGGAAGACCAGTCAAAAGATATGAAGAGTCCTTCCTTACAGCTTCAGAATTGTGAAAGTTGAGGGGGGGTGGTGAAGAATTCGGAGGAGTTAGAAGAACGTACTATCACAGTTGAACAGCAAAGCCTTAAGCATAACCTTAAAGTTTCATATAAACCTACTGATTTCAAGAGGACTGTGTTTACTTAAGCTGATGTAAAGGAAAACAAAGGCAACACCACTCACCAGGCTGAATGGCTGCAGCTGGACTGGTTGAAATAATAGAAAATATCAGTAGACCACAAAAGTGTCTGTACAGTTAGCTCCTATTTTTTAAAAAAACAACTCAGAATAACTGACAGCAAACAGCAGGTTTTAAGGAGCACATCACTGTAATTAATGAAGGATAATCATAAGAAGGATGACCAGTTGATTATATTTCATATGCTTCTTTCTAATGAATCTGATAATCCATAATACGGGATTAGACAAGAAAATAAGGCCCATCTTAAAAAGTTAATAAGAAATGTAAACATACTTTACTGATTAGAATGACAAGAAGAATGCAAATTATTTTTTTTAACAAACTTGCACAAATCCGTGAGATCCACGTTACCGTAATTTCTAAAATGAGCTTTAGAGCCCCAGGGACTTTGATACACATCAGCTGCATCAGGATCTCGTCAAACACTTCCGGACTGTGTTGTATAAAAAAAGCAAAGACTGCCAGAATTCTGAGAGATACCCGACAGGGATTTTGGTCCAGTAAGCACACTGACTGACTGAGGACACAGCAAGGTCAGCAGGCCATCTGGCAGTCCCTGAAAATACTCAAAGGAGACATGTTATCAAATCTTTTTCTGCTGTGGAGGGATGGGGGAGAGGGGCGAGAATAGAAAAAAAGAAATATTTGCAAAAATTAAACCATGATAGGCTCAGAAATAGTATTCTCCTCATGCCTAATGGACCTAATCAATAAGTGGTATCCCATGGATAAAACGCTGAACAGATGTAACAAAAATTTAAAGATGCTTTGGGCACATACTGCCAAAAGATGAAATAAACCATCTAGCCAGATGAGATTTTGACAAAAAAAGCTGAAACTGAAAATCGCATTAGAGACCACAGAAGATACTGAAAATGCTCTGGGCTAAACTGTTCCACGCTTGCAGGGATGAACACAGCACAGCTATCACTCCATCCATATATGTAGCCAGTGCATAGTTAGGTGACACCTTTCTTTCCTGTGAAATTTATTCAGTTGAAAGGCAGCCAGCAGAAGGAAGAATTGCTTCCATACAAAATCAGTGCCTTTCTCTGCTCATTTCTGAAGGGATTCAAAGGTATGGCTTTTCAGACCCCACAGTGCCCCACATAACCACTAAAGAAACTTGCTGTGCCAGAAGGAAATCAGAGAACGTTATTTTGACCTGTTCCTATGATGACATAATACAATCAAAGATACAAATTCATCTGTTGTTTTTTCTCCTTGACAACACTGCAGCTGTTTTACAATCACTTAGTCTGATTTTCTGTAGACCTAATCTGGCATATGCAGCCTCAAAACACAGTGTTTGTTCACTGAGAAGGCAAAAATCTCTGGAGAAAACTCTGAAACACATCTGTGTGCTCTATATAATTAATCTTTTAACCATCATATTCTCTTTGATATAGTATTACCATCTAAGTCAGTTTCAAGTAAAATATTATAGTGTCTTACAGCAAGAATCTCAGTCTGTTACTGTCATGTACCACGAGTTCCTAGTAATTTTCCTCTGAAAACAAAAGAGCCAAAACTTTGCCTTTCTCATTCTAAAACCTGTACTTACCCAGCAATACTATAATAGGCAATTACTAACTTCCGTAATATGAAAAAAAAAAAAAAAATCAAAGTTGTGTTCAACTTTCACTTTTTTCCTAAAATTTCATTCAAACTTAACTATTTAATCAGAGGGAGTTCTTTGTATTTACACGAATCCATTTTGGATTAAGAGTTACAAATTTTAAATAAAACAAGCTATATGTGAAGATGAAACGTCATCAAATTTAGAATCATAGAATGGTAAGGGTTGGAAGGGACCTTAAAGATCATCTAGTTCCTACCCTCCTATCTTCCACTAGACCAGGTTGCTCAGAGCTCCATCCAACCTGGCCTTGAACACTGCCAGGGAAGGGGCAGCCACAGCTTCTCTGGGCAACCTGTTCCAGTGCTTCACCACTTTCACCACCCTCATTGTGAAGAATTTCCCCCCTGTATCTAATCTGCATCTGCCCTCTTTTAGTTTACAGCCATTCCCCTTTATCCTATCACTACATACCCTTGTGAAAAGCCCCTCTCCATCCTTCCTGTAGGCCCCCTTCAGGTACTAGAAGGCTGCTATAAGGTCACCCCACAGTCTTCTCTTCTCCAGGCTGAACAGCCCCAAGTCCTTCAGCCTGCCCTTGTAGGAGAGGTACTCCAGCCTCTGATCATCTTCATGGCCCTTCTCTGAACCCAATCCAACACATCCATGTCCTTCTTATGTTGGGGGCTCCAGAGCTGGACACAGGACTCCTGGTGGGGTCTCAGGAGAGCAGAGTAAAGCGGCAGAATCACATCCCTCGACCTGCTGGCCATGCTTCTCTTGATGCAGCCCAGGATACAGTTGGCTTTCTGGGCTGCAAGTGCACATTGCCGGCTCATGAGGAGCTTCTCATCTCCCAAGTCCTTCTCCTCAGGGCTGCTCTCGAGCCACTCTCCGTCCCAGCCTGTACTTGTGTTTGGGATTGCCCCGACCCATGTGCAGGACCTTGCACTTGGCCTTGTTGAACTTCATGCGGTTCACGCAGGCCCACCTCTTCAGCCTGTCAAGGTCCCTCTGAATGGCACCCCTTCCCTCTAGCGTGTCAACCACACCACACAGCTTGGTGTCGTCAGCAAACTTGCTGAGGGTGCACTCAATCCCACTGTCCATGTCACCGACAAAGATATTGAACAGCACTGGCCCCAGTACTGACCCCTGAGGGACACCACTCGTCACTGGTCTCCATCTGGACATCAAGCCATTGACTGTAACTCTCTGTGTGCGTCCATCGAGCCAGTTCCTTATCCAAGGAGTGGTCCATCTGTCAAATCCATGCCCTTCCAATTTAGAGACATCATGCGGAACAGCGTTGAATGCCTTGCACAAGTCTAGATTGTGATTTAGGGTTAGAACTACCTAAAACAGATGCCACAATTATCCTTCTCTTCCAGGACTTCAAATTAGATTAAATAAATCTACAATCATTCTTGCAGGTCTTTTTTTGTTTCACTCTACACTTCGTTTGTGTTTTAAGGATTTTCACTGACTAATGGAATAATGACGCCTCCAAACCTACCTGAGCAGCTTTTTAAGCAACCAGCCACAACACTAAAATACATGTAGGTCAACTCACTACAGCACCAAGCATTTTGTCCTTCATCCTGCAAAGCACTTCAGTACAGCGTGCCCAACTTGGCATTTCATGCAGTTTCTTACCTGTTCAATAAGCATCATACGTGTTCCAGAGAACAGACAGCAGCCTGTAGAACTACACATTCTGTAACATACATATTTAATTCTGCTAAATGCTACCTGTGCTCTAGAGTTTGAAGATCTGATCTTGCAGACATGCAGCTTCACTGTTATGTACAACAGTAGCTACAGCAAATATCTTTGTTGAAACAATTTGGATTAAGATTTGTTCTGGTTACATTGATATACTGATAAAACCTTGTTTTAATGCAAAGCAACACTAGCGCCTATAAACACATTTGATCGTGACTCCCTTCAGATAATCTGCCTCTACAGCCAGATGATTAAGTGATGAGGCAGATGCCTCTTATTTCTAAGATAGACATCCCTTAAAACACATGCTAGATGCAAGAGCAACCCATTTCTGCCCACCACCAGGCAAGAAGATGCACACAAAGGTCAGAAGCTTGCTCCTTGCTGATCAGTTCTCTCCATTTCATGACACCTAATGTGCAGATAGAAAACGCATAAAAAACCCAAAGCAGATTTTATTTTTCACCTGAGTCACACAGATACAAGACTCAGGAAAAACTGGTATGTAGACTTGAGTATGGGTGCATGTGTTTCTGAAGCTACTTTTGACAACAACCTAACACGTAGCAGGTGCACCAGCATAAATCAAGAACTGATTTATTATGGACAACAAATGGTCCTTCCGCAACATTCTCAATTTATCACATTATAATTGAAGTGTGGCCTCTCTGTAGCCAACCAATATGCCAAGCCAGATGGCATATACTTCTCAGAGCTCCAGACATCAGATATCCGCAGCTCCACCTTTGAAACTACTCAGATTGCTCTTAAGCATACCATATTTAAAGAAAGAGTATACATGCTTTTACAAACCCGGAGAACATAACTGAACTTCATTTGAAATCAGCTAGACTTAACCAGGCATGCAATACATACTTGGGATTTACTGGCAGTGAGAAATGACTAGTTTTTAAAAGCCATTCTTGCACTCACTTAAATTTTCTAGTGACCCATCTTAGTGTAACATTCATTCAGTCTATTTGCTCCTGCACAGTTACGTATCAGCCATAGCACCACGCATTCTCCCCTCATTGAATGGATGTCAAAAAGCAGAGCTACAAATAAAAGTCACAATATTTAAAACCAGACGGCTATGCCTAACTCCAGGCAGCATTACAATTTTTCTTCCCCCAAGGCTTTGAATCATTGTCCATCTGTACTTTAAACTGAAGCTCTGTTTTCAGCCATTCCATCACTCCTCCACATGGGAGAAATGAGAAGTGTCAGGAGTCCCAAATACAAAATTCCCACACATGATCAGCACATCACTACTCAAAACAGACATTCTTGTAATCATGGTGCACTGGGAAAACATCGGTACATTTAATAGCTTCTATCTCTTAATTTTTTATGTTTTTCTCATATTAAACATAGCTCTTACATTTCTTGTAAGAAATCAAACCCACAAATTTTAGATATTTACCAGGTAAACCACCACATTTCCAAGGAAAACTGAACCTTAACATGGTTTATGCTATCGAAGAGTTAGATAACCTCGTAATTCATAAAACCAAGTCAGATTACTTAGAATAATTAGGATGCAGGAACAAGAAAAAACTCCTGGAAAAAAACCCCACACAGATCACACCTACTCCAAGACTTCCAAAGGCACGAGGGTACTATATTCTTCCTGCCACTCTTCATTGTTCACTAATTCTATAATAAACATATATATATATACACACACACACACATATTTCATACTATTAGAAGCAAGAACATTTCCTTTTCAGTGTGTATCTAGAAGGTAAGCAATATCATTAGTGGGGAAAAAATATTCCAGTATACTAAGAGGGGTGGGGGGGAAATCCGACCTCTGAACCCCAATCACTCAAAAAGAAAAAAGATCTTCAGGGTGATTTAGTCCCAGACAACATTCCAATTACATTTAAGGAGGAAATAGTGAAAACGTATTAACTGCATTCCAACGACAAATGACACAACTAACACAAGTATCTCTTATTGACATCTACCCACTGCTATGTATCTTTTGACACATACTAGTGAAGAAATTCTTATAAAACTCTTGAAGAATACTATTAGATGCCTATGAATTCCAACAGTTTAACTCAGCTATGACAAAGCAGAATGACCTCTCTATACTGTAAGCAACTAAAGGAGCCTACAGATACTTCATAATGCAACTTGAAAATCTTTTAAATCTCCAACCAACCACAAGATTAGTATTCAACATGGAAGAGCTTTCAGGAGTAGTTAAAACATCATTTTGCAGCACGCGACATCTTCACATAGTAAGACCCCCTGACATGCTCTAAACGAAAAGTGAAATTACTAGCTGCTGAGACACTACTGCTTCACCATCAGCTTCATGTCTGGTGACACAAACCTTCCCCTATGTTATGTCACAAACCAACCAGTGCTCAAGATACCATTATTTTTCACAAGGTAGTCCTGCCCATGTTTCCACCCCTTTTGTTCAGCCATTTCCCTAAAAGAGAAAAGAAGAATTAAAATAACTGAAAAAAGCATCTCAAACAATCTTGAATCCATTCAGCACTGCAGACACTATCCAACTGGTTTCAGTTTAAGTTAAAAAAAACCAACCAACCAAAAAATACTCAGAGACTCTGAAAGTGATAGGAAATGTAGGATGGTCTCTGATCAACAGATCAACAGCAGCTGCGCAGTTCAGAACATGCCTAAGAGGCTGATGACCAACTTTTCCTCTACTTCCACAGGGTGCGACCTGTTGAATCTGCCATCTCTGGAATTCTGGTCCCCTATAGCAGCTCCTGCAGGAGCATATGCTACGAGCTCATTTTGCGTGTATCGGTCATAAAAAAATACCAGATGTTTCAAAAAGGAGAAAGAATGATTTAGAGAGAATGTATTTAAACAAGGACAGTGTTTGAGGCAGTGAGCACTAAGCAGATACCAAAATATTGATTTAGTCTCAGCTGGTGAAAGGAGGAAGTGTGACATTTAATCATGCTGGAAGGTTAGTGCTACACACAGCAGCTGGCTGATACATCCTGTAGAAGGACAGCCTGCCAGTGCTTCACTTGAAGACTCCCTTTTGCTCTAATATCAGTTGCAGAAAGCAAACACCAGCTGAGTACATTTCCATTTTGTGCTCTGCTCTGTGCACTGGTGTCAGTACTGACACGTCGTGGGTTTTTGTTGTTTTGTTTTTTTTTCCCCCCAGATGAGCAGTCAATGGGAATATCGTTAGGAGCCTCACAGCTCAGTGGAGGGAGAACAACCAGGATTTTACGAAACAAGACATGAGGCAGTATCCTAAGCAATTACTCTATGCCACAACTCACAAGTTATGACAGTCACATGACACAATGCAGTAGTACCAGACAAAGGATGATCAACAACCCGAAGCGAGCCGGGTTAGACACTGCAGTCGCCACAGACTACAGCAGGGGCACCACTAATTAGACATGGAAGTAAAGGATGCATTGCTCACTGTTTTGAAGATACGCCAGAATACAACATACTATTTGTCTGCCAGATTGAGGCTGGTATTTCTTCCAGCCACTGGAACAATGTATTCATTTAGAATTTAAGTATAATGCTGCTTATAAAGTTTAAAATTTTAGACTAAAATTTCCATATCCTCTTATCCTAGTAAGCAGCAAAAAGGCTCTTGAATGACAGATTTGGCCCAGCCTTCTAACCTTCAGAAACAGTGAAATCTCTACAGTGCTGAAAAAAGAAAACATGCTGATTTGACAGACAACGGTTGCATACACAGTTCCAGATACACTCAGAGGGATTTAGAGAAGCTCCGATTTATTCCGCCAAAGTGAACCAGAAGGACCAACACTGCACTTCATGTGTTTCGCAGTACCATCTCAATATCTTTTAAAGTGCTCAGCCTCAGAGTGTCTCGAGAATCCCACAGGCTGATGATACCATGCAGTCACCCAACGTTTACTGTTAAATGACAGAAAAGGAAAGAATCTGGCTGGCCTGCATAGTTTCTTGATACTATTCACAGGGTGTTAGAACTGAACTCATGTTTCTCCTGCTCTTTAGTATTCAGTTTATTCTATAATAAACCCCAGTAGTATAACAAGGACCTCAAATATTATCCATAATTTCTCCTTTAAAATTCAGAAGTTAAAATTGTCAGTTCGGATTATGATTAGAAACTAGTAAGTTTATATCAAAAAATTTGCACATATTATCATTACCTCAAATACTGTAGAAACAAGGGAAAATGAAGTGGAAAAGAAACAGAAAACACCTTCCAGACATCACTGACAGAAGGCAAGTGTTTCTGCCTGCTGTTTGTATGCCTCTTCGAACAGTTTCCCACCTCCTTCACTGGAAAAAAAAAAAAAAAAGAAATATAACCATTCTATTGTATTTTTCAGAAGGTAACAATAATATTTCTTCCACAGTATTTCACGTCAATAACCAACATTGGCAGCCACTACCACTAGCAGTAGGACAGATTACTCTTCACTTCGGTTTTTACTTTAGGAGACCTAAAATAGTTGAGACTCAATTTCGGGTTGCAGTTTAGTTGGCATTCATATATAGAAATGGATTTATCAATTTGTTCTCAGCACTGCTGCCACATTTCCTTCTCTTTGGGACACACAATTTAAACAGGATCCAGGTTGTGCATGACATATTAGACATCCATCCTGTTATCCTTTGTTTTTTACTAAATAGAAAAAGCACTGCAGCTCAAATTATCAGTTTACCAGGGCGAGGGAAGAATGTGTGTGCAGTTTTGACCGCTGATTTTTTTTTTTTTTAATGGGGGGAGAAGGTGGGGACTGGTGGGTGGTTTGTTTGGGCTATTTTGGCGGGGGGGGAGGAGCATGGTGGTGTTTTGAGGGGGCACATTAGGGATAGTTTTTGTTTAAATCTAGTTACTACAGATACTATCAGAGAAAAAAAAATAGTGATTAACTCAGTCTAGGGTGGTGACATACTGAAAAGCATTAAGGAAGCAATCAAGATATTTTCAAGACACATTTGTACAAGTGCATCAGATGTCCTGAGCCCATACTGCTTGTTGAAAGAATACACATCTTTATCAGTAGTTACTGAAAATACTTAATTTTTCACCAAAAAAAAAAAAAATCAGTTTTGTTAATTATTGGTATTCATAAGAGACATTTGCTTGTCAGTCTAATAAGCATTTCATTCTTGTAATTACCTGGGGAAAAACAATCGAAATGAAGTTTCCCCCTACACACAACATTTTAGTACAACTTTGAAAACCCACTGAATATAGGATAAACTTTATTGATATGCATCACCTCGGTCAGCCACTTTGCATGTAACTGAGCCAATCCAGGTAACTCAGCCTTCTTTAGCATTGTGTATAAGAAAGTGAAAAAGACTTTCTTATATTTTTCATGTCCAGCCAGACACACAGACTACTGATATAAATACTCAACTAAAAAGAAGCTTTATAAACTGTTAAATTAGTACTCACACAAAAAGTGATCAAGTACGTAATTTCAGTAAAGTATTAATACTTAATAGTCAACCTTCTAAAGACTGTAAGGATATGGTAAGATCACGAATCCATTGCTTATGAAACTAATTAAAATAATTTTTAACAAGATTAACAATAAGCATCTCTTCAATGGCTAAGCTTCCCAATACTAAATATCAAATTAGATCTACAGAGTTTTAGAAGTGTTTGAACCATTTCAATTATTCAATTTCTCTCTCAGATACTCAGTTCTCCTACCCAAGTTATTTTCACTCATTTGTAACACAGTGGTATCAGTAGCAGCTTTAGCAAATATCTCTCAGAAGCCTTAACATCTCCTCTTCACCCTAAGATTACCAATCATAGTCTTGGTCCTCTTCCTGCTCCCTCTCCTTGAAAGGCCACAGACTACCCTACAGTTCATATCTTTATGAACAAGTATTCAATTTTTTTTCTCCGAGGGAACTGAAATGTTGTCATGCAAAAAAAATTAACAGAAACAGGACCATACTTTTGCTTTTCTCATCTACAAACAAGGTGGCTCAGTCCATTTGTCTCCCAACAAAAAAAAAAAAAACCACCCCAAGGAGTACCACTACAAATAGGGACTACACCAACTCAGATATAAGCCAATGAGTCAAATTCTATATTTGCTAGCAGAATGATTTTTGCACTTTTAGGCTTCCATTCAGTGAAAGGACACACTGGTAGAAAGCTGAAGTGGTATGATAGTTGGTATCATGATTCATTCTTAAAAATTGGTGGTGCTACAAAGAAAATAGAATTTTGAAGAAACTATCTTTTAAAATTCAAGTACTTGTTCACAGTGTGATCTGTAATCCTGAGGAGTTTTGAAGTCTTCTCCTCTGCTTTTAACCATAGGAAAAGCAGATCTAAAGCTTCTTTATCCTCACCAGTGCATGTAGATCTAAAGCTTCTTTATCCTCACCAGTGCATGTAAACATAATATTAAGTCCATTTCCTCTGCTCCTCTTATAGAGACTGAATCCTTTCTGAATCTACAGACATTTTTCTGGGCAGAAGCAAGAGCAACACCACTGTAAAACGGCAGAATCATTCTGTAGCTTTCCTGTTTGTTATTCAATCCCAGCAAATAAATCCACTTTGCAAGTGCACTGACTCTCAATAGTAGATAGTATTAACTGGTATTAAACACAAATTTTGAAAAAGTCTTCATGTATTTTCATGTCATCTAAACTTTATTATTTATAAGCTCATGAACTAAGAATACACTTGACTCACCATTGTCAATTTGGTAGTAACACTTTCCAGAATCAGCAAGAAACAGCCAAATTGCTGAAGAACCCCTCTTCTGTCCAATAATTACATTATCCTCATCAACACTACAGTATATATCATACATATATAATATAAATGTTTCATTTTTAAAGGGAGTTACATAAAAATGAGAAAATACTTAAGGGGGGGGATTACGAACAGGAAAACAAAAATAAGTGTCTTCAGAGGCAATGCGAAGGTTCTTAAACTGGAACAAACCAAAAGGTATAACAAGTCAACAAGCATGTGAGCAAAATGGAAGGTAAAGCTACAGCATGGCAAAGCAGGTGAGTACAAAAAAAGAAAGATAGAAAACAACTTCTAAAAAGCTGAGAAGTTTTTATCCCACCATGAAAAAAAGAAAGGATCATGAACTTTGGCAAATTAAATATTAACACAACGAAAAGTGGGTTCAAGAAATAATTTTCGAGTAGCATAAAAAATAAAAATGAATCATTTTTTGGAAGACAGAGTGGGAAAATTTCCAAAGAGTCTCTGTGGGAAATGAAGACATAAAAAGAGCATTCAGAGAAGATAAGGATACAGTATAAAACCTTGTGAAATCTTTACATGAGTTTACATTGAAGGAGTGTGGAGGAATTTCCCATACTGAATCCCTTCTCCAATAGATGGGTTGGTAGATGTCCTAGGAAAAAAAACTGACAAAATGAACACTAACAGATCACCCAAGTGCTCTTCAGGAATTCAAGGCTGAAAACTGAGATGCTACTTGTGTTGTGTAATCTCTCGCTTCAAAACCACAGCAGAATTTCAGAAACAGAAGGTAGCACAGGTGACTTTTTCCAAGAAAGGCTCTATGGGAAGCGAGAGGAATTGCACACCAACAGCCTCATGCCCATGCTGGGTATGGCACTACACACAAGAAGTAATCTCCTGAGGAAAAACCAACACAACTCTTACTAGGGGAATTCATGTCTTGTAAACCTTTGCTCTTACAGAGATTGAGTCTTCTGAAGTAGGTGAGCATGCGAGATACTCATACTGCTTGGCACAGTACCTGATTCTCCAAGAAGTGCTGCAAAAAATTCCTTTTCAAAAAGGTGTTAAGAAACCCAGCAGCCATCAATCAGGAAAAAGGCGACTCACACAAATAAGCAAGTGACCTTTAAAATAGGAAATAGGTAGATTTCACACTGGAAGCAAATGATTTTTGGAGTTCTGCAGGATTCTTTGTTCCAGGTTCCTCAGTTCAGCAAGCTTCACGACTTGCCCAAAGGAAGGTGTAAACATGTAGTTTGACAAAGTGTCTGCTTATGATTTTTGACTATTTAGGGTACTAAACTCAAGGGCTATTTTTGAACAACTGTAGAAAGAACATTGTGACTCCAACTGACAGGAAAAGATGTGGTAGATGAAAGTCAGTGTGGACAAAAGGCAAGTGAGACAGGAAAAAAAATGATACCAAAGTCTGAACTGACCACTACTGCATGGAAATGAGGTGTTCATACCATAATGGATAGCTCTACTGAGTACTAAGCTGCCATCTCCCTAGCAGTCAAAAGACATGCTGAATGAACGTTAAAAATTATTCAGAAGGAAGAAAAAAAGAACAAAATAGAAACTATCATTATGCTACTGCATAAATCCCTAATGTTCCTTCATACTAAATGCTTTTTGCAATTCTAGCTCCCAATCTGCTCTCTCTTAAAAATGATGTAACAACTTAAAAGAGGAACAAAGAAAAGCAATTAACTGCATCAAATAACATTTACAGAGCCGGACAGATCAGAAATTTTTAGTGTAGTGAAATGATATGACATGGTATGACAGCAATTTATAAGCAGCATAACAAAGCCAATTAGGTGACCACTGTTCATTGTTTACTTGCCTGCTGATATCATTGGATGGTCCCTAGTTCTTGTGTTGGAGGAAACAGAGATGATGGTTCCAACCACCATGAAATACTTATACCAGGACAAACCAACCCCTCAGGAAGGTCCTGGTCCAAGTTTAGTGCACTAAATTCTCATTAATATTTCCTGGGGCCTCATTGGAGGGCTCAGAAAAATATTCTGGGAAATAGCAATTTTTTTGTGAAGTTCTTGAACTGTTTTCCTAAACATCTGCCAATGATACTGTTCCCGCATGTCCTACTGTTCATCACTACCATAGGTAAAGTTTTACATGGGCCTGGAACAGTTGTTTCTGCACCCTAATGTAGGATTAATTCTTTGTCTCACAGCAGCTAGAAGTGAAAACCTACAGCCTATTGTGACAAAACCCACAACAGGTATCATTCTTTACATGTCCACAGCATGTAGTTTCTGAAGGACTGCTTAGGATTCTTGACGTATACAATTTTATTATCTGATTTTACACTTAAAAACCTCCACGGAGAAGTCCAATTGTTCTGAAAGGTTACACCTGCTCGAAGAAAGCTAATAAACTGAGGTTTTCCTACCTGAAGTATTACTACAGAGCCCCTACACCTTTTTAAATTCTTAGACTTTGTAAGATTTAATGCAACTATTTTAGAGACATGTACTATTTCCTGATTTTTAAAAATCTCTTAACTATTTTATTCACCATTATCTTTCATAAATGGAATATTCTATTTATAAAATACACTATAATAGTATCTTTATTCTTGCCATTCACTGACACAATAGTGTCAATAGCCTATTTCTAAAACACAAACCTTGATCCTGTCTAAGTTCTAAGAGAACACTTATTTTGTACTTATACAAAACCAGGTTCATAGCAGTTTAAAAATCATAACAGTCAGCTTTATTCAATCTACACAAAGAACTCACTAACTTATGAGAACTTCATGAACACATCAAATTTTATTTATAGTGCTGTATCAGGGTAGTTATATACTGCAGGAATTAAGAATTTGGTACGCTTACACTGAAGCTGTAAAGAGATAGCCAATAACTTTATTTTTAAATGCTTTACCAGTTCATGTTCCAACCTGTAGCAAGGTTACTTTAAGTAACATCCAAGAAAAAGCAAAGGTAAGACAGACTCACACAGCTGACACAGCTAGAGTAACTTACCTTACACAAAACACCAATTTTAAAAAAACTAGAATCTACCTTTGTAATACTAAGCTGAAAAAAAAAAAAGCCCAAAGCACAAACACTGAGCATGGGCATTGTCAGTACCTAGCAGATGCTTAAGTCTCTCCTTCCAACAATACAAATAGCTATTCAACATATACTACTAATCATTTGGTTGTCATATTTTATATCTTCGAATATAATGCTAGAAAATATCTCTGCCACTGGGTTCAGTATAGAAACACCAGATAAAATGTATTTTTCTCTTAAACTGAAAGCTTACGAAATTAACTGGGATGTAATGAACAGTACCTGAATTTCCAGAAAACGTTCTCATTTTTAAAAGAAATTAAAACTCTTCCAGGTTGTTACAAAGTATTTCATTTCAACATGAATATTGACAGAAAATCTCTTGCTTCTATTGCCAAAACAATGTTTTCTGTCTATAACTTTTCTAGAAATATTTTTTTGTTGTTTGTTTTGAAATGAAAGATGGTAGCCTTAGCTCTGTGAGAACAGAATAAACGAATAAAATAATTCAGACTGCCTGTGCAACCCACAAATGCCATACCCTGTGTTTGGTTAAATCTCTCCCGAATTCTCCCACAGCCTCTCACTGAGATACAACTGACAATTTCCGTAACAGCTGCAATCTTTTTTTCTTGATGTTTCATCTACTATCATCCTTAAACCCTTTGTTCCTTCCATTACAGGATGTTCTTCCCGCTACCCTAAGCATGTTACTGCACACTAGGTGAGACAAACTCTGCTGCATAAGTAGTGCTCAGGGCTTGTGTGTTGAAGCACAACCAACTCATACGTGTGACTGCTCACTACAGTCGCAACAGGCAGCAAGTATGCTGTCAGAAAGGGTACAGGGAACACCTCATTTTAAAAAAAAATCATAATCATAGCGCACAACTCGCCAAACTTTACAAATTGCAAAGAATAATACCAAGATTTCAGACTGGGTCTAGGTAAAAGTTCTTTCCATCCATTTCCTCTGTGATCGTCAACTGCTTTGACGAACTGACACATCCGTTTTCTTAAGAAAAAAATAAAACCACTTTCAAATGAATACTTGTGTGACAAAATGGATTTTTAAACTGTCCTCTAAGTCATGCTGCTTGACCAACAATTACATAAATATGGAAGAGAGACATTTAAGATTCATGTTACCCATTTTAACAAATACTAGCCTGTCAAAGGCGCTGGCAACATACGTACCAAGAAATCAGGCAGTAAACACGGGAATACTGCATAACAGCAATCTTCACATTCCATGTTAAAACCCTGCTTAAATTACCACACATGACAGTACTAACGAAGACTCCAGCCTCCAAAAACAAGGAAGTCTGAACCTTGGGAATATCTATCCCTCTTTGCCTATAAAAGATACAGCTTGACTTTCACACACAAGAAATATTTCTTCTTCACTATTCTGGAAGCCAAATCCTCTGCTACCATGATGTCATGAGGAAACAGTAGTTTGTAAACACATTTCAAGGGAACTGGAAGTCTTATTATTCAGTCCTTTTGCAATTAAATAGGGGAATTGAGTCCTTCAATTTTTTTAAAGTAATTCTATTTATGAACGCAATACTAAATTATAAATCATGACAGACACGGTAAATATTGAAATAATAGCCTGTAATTCAAAAGAATCTCTTAAGCTGCTGCTGTTTTAGGCATAATTAGGACATGATCAGAGTTAAAGTGGATGCTAAACACCTTCCAGCTGAACTTCGCTGATACTTGCAGGTTTCACAGGCAACCTCTGAAATGGAGCTTGCTGTAGCACTAACAAGTACAGCAGCACTTACGCGTGCATGACACAAGATGGAGGCCACAGAGAGATTTATCCTAATCTGCTTAACATTCCAATAAAGAAAACAAACATTCTTCCCTAAGTCAGGAAAAAAAATAAAAGTCAGAGTTGCACCTTTTTTCTCCATAACGTTTAAATGGAAGGAATCCTGAATTGCTGAAAGACTTTTAATTCTCAAGCGCACTGTACTGATCCTCCCGCCCTCTAAGGAACAAGCTTTAACACTAAAATTTGAGATCAGTGCCCAGCAGATGACGATTACTTTGGCATGAAACGTAAAAACCACAATATTAAATTGTGAGCAGCATTGGATCAAATTAAAAACAAAAGCAAACAAAAAAATCCTACACAATCTATACAACTAAAACCACAACCTATAAACATGAAAGTTTTTGTTTAAGGCAGAAGAGACATTCTCAATGCAAAGTGCTTTCCAACTGAACATCTAAGACCCACTGCAGGAAAACTACCTGCTGTCGCTCCCCGACAGTGCAATTCAGAGGTCAGCTGTCCATGACATTCATCTAGTGATGATTAAAATAAATCACTCAAAAAAATAAACACAAGAAAATAATGATAAATGTATTAAGTTTGATACAGTCAGGCCCTTGCTAGTAAGAGGTCTGAGCAGCCATGATGTGCTTCCTATGCTCCTCACCTGATACTTACTAGCCCCAGCACTAGCCATTACAAAAACAAACGAGTTTTATTACGTAAAATACTACTACTCATTATTTCAGTGAAGGATTTTATGATCTCAGCTGCAACACGTTCAAAAATTTCCCAACTTCTATGGAACATTATTTGTCTTTAAAAAAAAATCTTCCATTGCTAAATTTCAGTGTCAGGACCACAAGCTAGCAAGGTGTGTTTGGATTAAAGTGTTTATCCTCCTAATTAGAGTCAGTAACACAGGCAATTGTTTACTGCTTAACATTTTCCTATAGAGAACCACATCTTGTGTGACACTGGCTTTAGGATTCTACAATAAAGATTAACTAAATACATTGGAAGTATCAAGCTTCTTGAAATTTGTTTCCCTTCCTCTCTGTGCACAAACCTGTGAAATTTTGTGCAAGCCAAAAAGCACCGAACATTTAAAAAAATAAATTATTTTTGGACAGGACAAAATTATATTTAATTTTTACCTCATTCTACAGCACGCATTGACCCCACATTTTTTGCGAATGACTAAACCACCTTCTGCCATTAATACAAAACATTTTTATGAAATACAGCTTGTCTTGATTTCTGGTAATTCTCAATGCCTTCTGCTTGACCCTGCAAATACACAGAAGTTTTAGATGTTTGGTGGTAGGGTTTTTTTTGTTTGGGTTGGTTTTTTTTTTTTTTTACTTCTTATAAATTCACCATTTTTTCCTGTTGTTTATAGGTAATTATTTTTAAGTATCCCTGAAATATTGACAGCAAACTTTCTAGCATCTCTCAGTGTTTAAATAAAAATTATTAAAAATAGTAGTGACTGAACACAGTGTGCCACATGGGTTGCCCAAGAAAACATTGGTAGTTCCTATCTTGGCAGAGATTGTCACACACACACACAAACAAAATCCCATTAAAAATTCATGTTATTTGCTGTTCTTTAAAACATGTTTCACATTTGTGTTCTTTCAATATTTTGTCTGAATAATGACAACAGCACTGAGCTCGCAGTAAATATTCCTGCTACACTGCATTAAATATTTGGGCCACACAGTGTAGTATCCTAGTACATCTACAGAGCAATGGTAAGGTTGGTTTGGAATTCAGCTGTATTCTCCATTAAAATTAAAAGAATAAATACATTGCAACTCAGAACAAAATCTGTTGTTGCTGCTATTCTAGAAAGAATAGTTCCTAACTTTAACTCTAAATTGAACTATTAAGGTGGCTATTCATCCTTTATCATCCTACAGAGAACAAGCATACACAAAAAGCAATACCTAATGCCTCCAAGGAAAACAAAAACAGTCTCACTAACAACAAACCTGATAGGTTGAGTTTCACAAGTTTCTATAGTTACAGATAAGAGGGTATTTTTCTCCTGGACGTTTTGTATCTTCTTATAAACTATCCACAAGACTCAACCAGTTTCCTGCTTTTCCTTAAGCATCTTTAAGTATTCAAAATTGTAAAATTAACCAGACATGGTAGTAACTCAGCTGTGGTGCTGTGAAGCAACAAACCCCTCTGTATGACCACTCTGGGAAGCACTCATCACCATCACTAACCTCCAAGGGCAAACCCACCACAGGAAAGCAGTGGGGATCAGCCCGCTCCGCTGCCGCCTTCACCGCTGCCGCCCTGCCCTGCCCTTCCACAGCTCGAGAAACAGGAGGAGCAGCTCCACCTTCTCACCCTTAGAAGGCAGCACTAATGAGGCCAAGGCACGCTGGCTTTATCGCCTTTCCTTGATTCAGTACTCCGAAGCACCTGCTTTTCCCTCTGGGGTCCTCACAGCCTTCACGCCCCTTTCCTGACCACTTGTCCCTCAGGAGCATTATCGTTAACATAAACAGGCATCTTGCCTCTGCCACCTCCCAACGTTTGCACTGGGTCCAGCCAGGAAAAGCAGTCACTAGTCACACATTTTCAGAGGCGATGGCCGAAAGGCACCTTTTTGTCACCTGCTCTCCTCACAGGCCAGGTGCCAGAATAAAGCCTCATCGGCTTCTCTCAGCTCGCCTCTCTCTCCAACCAGGACCCATGTCCCATCTATTTCGGCCCTCTTTGTAAAGGGCAAGACACCATTCTCATCACCCCGGCAGCCGCAGGACCGCTCCACGCCCTCTCCCAGCGCAGGCAGGGCCGCGGCCCGCCCTCCCCTCAGCGGACTGACCCTCGGCCGCCGGGCGCAGCTCTGCTGCCGCCCCAAGACGGCGCTGACAGCGCTGCGGCGAGGGGACGGGGGGTGACGGACGCGGCCTGGCGCCGCTCCTATCCCCCACCCCGCAATTCGGGGAGATCGGCAGTCGTAGAACGTTCCCCAAGTCCCGCCGGAGAGCTTGGGGCACAGGAGGGGTCCCCCCAGCGCTCAGAGCCGAGCAGTTCGCTCTGGGAGGCCCAGGCCCTCAGTCGCTGCCGTACAAAGCCGTGTATCTCCCCCCCCCTCCCCCCCTTGAATTTTAAAGCCAAAAGAAGGCCCAGCGTGGTGGTATAAAGCAAGCCTGACGTTTACGCTAGGGACAGGATACTAATACATCCTCACGGTCTCTCACAGATTATAATGCTTATATATTAAGGGTGCAAGTTTTTAGAAGTTCCTAATATGCGAGTTCATACTCAAAGCGTTTTGGGGCATGCCATTTCTGGGCTCTATTGCCTCTTGACTTACAGGAATGTACTTAAAACAAGAAACGTCTACCGCAAGGCATAGAGAGAAATACTTCCTCATCATCTGTAACACAAAGTCTACATATCAAAGTCTGTAATGGCTCCAGAATTACTTTTTATGGAGGCATCGATAAACAGTCCGCAAACTATTAAGCAGAATATCCTAATGCTGGTTGTTATAAAAATGCAGAACTAGAATGGTGTAACCAGAGATGGACAGATGTTGTGCTTTTACTAACAAGCCATCCACAAGAGAGCTGGAGATGAGAGTGGGAACGAGAGAAGTCCAACCCTTAGCCGCAGGCAAAGGCGCGGTCCTTGGTGCCTGAACAGAGAGCCAGGCGAAGCATCCTTGACACCAGTTCACCACGGTAACCAGGAAAAAAAGGTGATTATGGAACAGCGACACAGCAGGGCCTCACACGCGTGGTGTGACTAATACAGCAAAGCCAGAGAATCTGAAAATTTAACTGGGGCTGAAAAAGAGCACTGCATTTATTTTTCATTAGCTGAGGGCAGGTTTCACAATGCTTAGGCGTTGTTAAGGAGGCATCTTCTTGTTCACATTGTGCATTTTATAATCTAAGTTGCATCAAAAGATGTAAGCAGATTGGTTTTAGATTAAAAGCATTTCCATCTGAATAAATTACAACCATGCCTCTGATAATAAATACCCTTCAATAAAACTTCTATAGTTAGGCAAAAAAACGTTATATTAATAAACAGTGAAGAGAAGTCATAAGATTAGTCTTTTTCTGTGAAGTGAAAGTCAATGCAAAAAGAAGCTAGGAAAAATGTAGACTACGAATTAATCTAAGTGACCAGTGATGCTGATTCTTTACTTCGTCAGGAGTCTGCTGTGTAACAGAGAGGAAGAAAACAACAGGCATTTGGGGGTTTTTAAACACCATTTTGGCTGCAAGATAAACTAATTGTTTTAGTGGGAAGGGAGTCCTATTTCTGTGAGACTGGACTGTACTTGCAGCTCTACTGGATGCAGTGGGAATTGTAACCATGGTAGTAACACAGCTCTTCTCTCAGTGTACTAGATCACATCAATTGCCTTTTGAAAGAATTGGAAAAAACCCCTCGAGGCAAGTCTCCTTTCTCACTGAAACGGCTGGACCAGCCTGGGGAGGCAGACAACATGCTGACAGTACAGTATTAATCTTAGCACCAGGGGATAAGGACAGATGTACTCACTTTTCCTCTGAAGAATAAGTGTGAAGTTGTATCGGGCAGCTTGAGTAAGAGAAAGGAAAAAGCAACAGAGATGAGGGAGAGAGAGGAAGCAATATTGACAAGGTAATTTACTATATATTCTTTGTGTTTCACGTAATAGATCTCATCATTCTAATAAAGCTTTCAAAGTTTCCCAGATGCTCTCAAATACGATCTTGGCAGAAAGTGATTTTTATGCATGGATGCATTATTTTCTCTTTAACTGCTACATATTAAGACCAAACTGGAACGTGCTCTAACAAAGTTCCAACCTACTCTCCTAGGCATAGATGAAACAAAACAAAATAATGCTTTCCGACAGTAACAGCCCTGAAGAGAAAAGAAGAAACGGAGCAATACTAAAACCAGTGAGTTCATTTCTCCCTGGAGGAGGCAGATTTTTCTGCAGGCTGAGCTACCGTTTACTGCAGCCTTGCCACATTCTGTTTTGACCTTTCCATTTTCAGTCCTACCAGGACAGTTAGTCTTGCTCAGCACATGGATAAGAGATCAAAAAGGGAGGAAAACTGGACTCTGTACTTCAGCAGATGGCATTCCTCCCTCCTGAGTACGGGCCTGAACCAAGGCTCCCAGGGGTCTGGGGCGTTTGGGCTGCAGGACTTGCCAGCTCTCAGCCAGGCTATGCAAGCACAAACTGTTCCAGCCACTTGTGTCCTTGCAAATATCTGTGTCTTGTTTGCAAAAGACGACCAAGAGAAAGATTGCCTCAGCTTGGGAGTCACCCAAATTGGGCAGATGGAATCATGTCACTCAGTTTAGAAAGTTATTCACATCCCCCCTCGGATTCAACTAATCTTCCCTTTAACCACAGAATGCAAAGTTGTGTTCTTCAACAGATTCATCTTACAGAGTTACACCTGTTCATTTAGCTGTATGTTAACACTTTGTCCAACTCTTCGTGGGCATAAGAAAAGATCTTGTCAATAATTCTTTTGTACAAATACTGGTTTCTAACCATAAAACTAAAAGTGATATGAAAGGAATATAACAATAACATTTCCTTTTGATAAGACCGCATTACTACAGGGAGATTTATCTGCAGAAGAGACGGCACATGTAATATGTGCAAATTCAGCAGTTTTGCATGCAATTTCCTTTTGCAAAAGCCATAGCAAAAATTGGTACCCTGAGTAATTTTTAATTTGAAAGCATACTGACTGAGATAAAGACTGCATTTACACTACAGAACAAAAGATACAACATATGTCATGTGACTTATTGTGTTTCAGGAAAAGGTCACAAATACATGAGGAGTGAATGCAATGTGGAGAGGACTAACCACAGAAGCCTGCACTGTTCACTAGACTGCCGTAAGATTTCCCCAAAGGCACAGGAAACCCGTAGCGCAATGACGTGACTTTTTTCAGGTGCTGTCACAAAGCCAATGGACACGCAGCTTTTCGAACTGAAAATTTTGTATCATTATTCAAGCTGCAGGAATATTTAGGGGCCTCAGTAAATAGAGAGACACGATACATGTATCTCCTGATACTGAGCCAGCTACCAGTGAAGTGAGTGAAATGGAGAAGAAACAGCAAGAAGGTGTCTTGAACACTTTAGATCATTCTAGAGTCATGAGTCTCAGATTCTGCTCTTCTTACTCTATCACCTGTTAAAGGAGAGGTTTAAGAAACTAAAACCTAAGGCAGGTTTCATTAGGAGCCTTCTGGCATGTCCTGGCAGAAGACAGCACTTGGAATTGATGCAACTCTCCGAGAAGACAGTCCTTTTAAAAAAAACCTGCAACATTTTAAAGGGGAAAAAATGTTCTAAGTAGAGCCAAGTTTTAAAATTTTCAGTGTTCATCCCTGATCAGAGAGAAGGAGGCTTTCATGTAAAGTGGCAGTATTTCTGCAAAGATCAGAACTAGAAGCTACAGTGACTTCAAATGCTCTGCCCACAAAGAACCTTTTAATTTTTTGCTTTATTGTTTGCGATCATGAAATGAGTTGAAAAAATGTATTAAGCATTCAATTTGAAGCTGTGCTTGGAAATAATCACACATTATAGCACTTTTCATGGATTAATTGTTGCCTAAATATTAATGTGTTAAGTTATATATGTCAACAAAAGTTCAACACAAGATTGTTAAGAATACAGGTTTTCCCGTACCCTATTAACTTTCACCAAATACATATAAAGATGTACCTTTGTTATAACTTGAGCTTTTATGTTTGTTACAGTAAGTTTAACTTCTTGATTAAATTTCAGATGGGTGCATTGCAATTTGTCTCTCCTGGTTTTTTCTCTGATAGATTTCAGAATCTTTGTGGAGATGAAAAACTATTTTAAAAACTAAGACACCTACCGGGATTTTTTCTTAAGTATCTGCCTTCTGCCAACCAGCAGGTCACACTTCATACATGGCTGTGATCTCATTAAACACCACTGTAATGTCTCACTTCATCCAGGAAAGCACTGAAAGGATAAACATGATAGAAATCTGTTTTAAAAGAAGCATCTATTTCAGAAAGTAACACTCAATAGTTAATATTAATTGCAAGTACCTGCTGTACATGCTACAATGGTTAGTGAATTCTTACCTTAATCCAATTGGTGATGCCTAAAGTATCTATATAGGTTTTCATCACCAAAGTTACATTGCTTTCACCTCATGACACAACTTGCACATTACGCTTTAAAGACGATTTATGACTGTACTATCCACTGCAAGTCACTGCAGAGCAGCAATAATGAAGACTAGCATTGCAGCAGTGTCTGAAAACAGTGCAGCTGAGATTAAGCTTGAAATAGAAACCTAAAATAAATACGTTTGAACTGGACAAATGGCATAAACACATATATGTATTTGGCAGGGCAGAGGCGGATAGGGACTTTGCTGGGGAGATAGTAGTTAAATCTGGAAATGAGCTCTGATCCAAGAGGTGCGATGATGCATTTCAATCATGGGCTGAAGAACCTGGAAAAATATCTGCAAAACACACAAAGCAGAGAGGGGTGACTTCAAACCCTAGTTCCAAAATTCATGGCTCAGTACCATGTCCGTCACCTGGAGTTTAGTACATCTAACAAACAGATAATTGGCAGTTAGTTGTTTCTCCTCATGCAGCATAATGGAATGGGTTACATGGTAACCTTCAATTATGGGGTATTAATCAGAAGATCATTTAAAATTTCCTGCAGAAAGCACTTTTAGCTACCTCTGGGCCTAATAACAAATTTTATTCTGCATTTGGAGAAACTGACTGAAGCCTCAGTGCCATTTAGCGTCTTTTTTCACAGACAAGTGATTGTCCTAAGCAATTAAGCACCTGCAATACAGAGCCTGGCGAGGGTCGCTTCGTTGCCAAATGTCTCTTTCACTGAGCAAACAACATGGTAAAATATGAAAAAAAGAAGACTTTCTTTGCTCAGAAGTGGTTTCCAATTCTTTCTTTTTTTCTTTTTTTTTTTTTTTTAAATTTTTGTCTTTTTTTGTTGTTGTTGTTGTTAATGATCTTTTCTTTCACAACTTGTTACTGCTCTGAATGAAGTAGTGGCAGCTGTCTCAGTAAAAATGCCAGTTTTCTAATCAGTGATACAAATTACTTTACATTTATATCTGCAACATTGTTGCTCTGAATTCCACTGGAAAGCTTCATAGGGAGAGAAAATGATGTTTCCGCTGCAGAAGAAAGACAAGGTGGAAAAAGATAATAACACTAAAAATGAGAGTGAGGATGTGGTCTGGAAGGGTATCATCCTCAAAATATTTTTCCTTGGGTGGCATGAGATTTGGAGGAATTTTCCAGAAACTTTGTGCTAGAAGATGTGTGTGAACGCTCACTGCAATGCTGGGACATTCTGGAGGGATTTGGTGTATTCCCAGTGGTGCTACAGTCTGTTGGTTGGGTGGTTAGTAGCAACATGACCACACTGGTGCCAGAAACTCACAGCTAGGAATACAAATGCTACTAGTCTAAAAGGGGGGTAGTCAGGAGACTTGAGAAGAATTACAGAAGCAATAACCTTGTCTGAAAGCCTTCTCAAAATGAGACATTATATGGAATGTGAGTAAATATCGACCCAGTCCTCAGTACTTCTACACTAGCCTGGCAGCCCACCATATGCTCAGGGATGTGTGGCTGTCCTTGATTATAGTCCATAGATTCAAGTTTTGACTTAAAGTCAGAACTCAGACTCCCTCGGTTTGTAGAGCAAAGTTGTTCTAGTTCTTTTCTTTGCACATCTGTGTTCCTAGGATGCAATCCAGGCTCTGCCAGTTTTCTGCCTGTGCTCACAAAAGGGACACTTCATAACCAGAAGCATGGGTAACTTTCACAGGGGAATTGAGAAGTTCCTCATTCCTCCTCTTGGCTCCTGTTTCTGCATATGGGGCACCACTGATGGAGCCTATTAATTATACACGTCAGATATACACACATATACTTCATGAACCCATGAGAATAAAATACGTATTTGCCTAACTGTTGGTATTTTGACCAGTGTAGCTTTTACTTTGCATATGACCTACAAATCCAAGGTTACTAACCAAGACAACCCTATTCCAAAATTGTATTTCTCTGGCCTTGCATTTGGGAAAAATATCCCCTATTAGGTATCTAGTGAAAGCTCTTATAGTTATTCCCTTACCTAGTAAAACACTGAATATGATTTTGTTGTTCATACCCCTCTGATGTTACTACCTAATAATTCAGTGAACCATTTTCCTCACTATTTTTGGTTTTGATATGATACCTGATTAAAAACTTTCCTGACCTCAATGACTTAATGATGGCTTAATAGGGCTCTATTTTAATGAATAAAGGGCTCACCCAGTTCAGAAACAGCCATAAGCCATAAAATTCTATGTAAATCTGAAACTTTCCCTCAAAATTCAGCAGTAAGTATACATGTGCATTTCTGCAAAAAGTGGCAAAGAAATCCTGTCTTTTGCCCCAAGCCAAAAATTGAGATTCCATAACTCTTTTTAGGGTTGGGATTTTAATGAGACAGTTTTAAAAAGATTATTAACATGGAGGACTACTTCTCTGATTATAATAACCTTTCCGATTCTTTCGGAAGAGATTTTGTTAAACACTTTTCATGTGATTTGCTTCATTATCTTTTAATTTAAATCATCTTCAATGACACACCATTTAATTAAGTTTGTTGTGCAGGTACCGATGTTTAAACTTGTGCATTCAGCACATGCACTTTCATTTGACTAACGTAATAAATCTTATTCATGCCAATGTCACCATCCATTACAAAAATTAACAAGGCATCATCCAGTTAAACTAAGTTTGCAAAACATTGTTTATAAAGAATTTTTCTTTCACACCATTATAGGAGCCTTTATTGACGGGCTTTCTGGTGTTCTATGATCCGAGTCATAAATAAAGATTTACTTGTCAACATAAGCTGTAAAATGTTGTCTGCCAGGAAGATAGCCAGTGTTCTCTAGTCATAAATATGATTCCCTTTGTTGTAGTATTATTAATGTTGCATTTTTTCCTGTTATGAAATTTTACAGCCAAGAAAAGAAAGAAAATTGCCTAGTAGTTAATACCAAACATTTTACACACACACACAAAAATCTCACATAATAACTTCAAAATTTGCTTTGGCCTGCAGCAAGAGGTATATATTCACATCTTGTTAAATTTGCAGATAAATAGGTATTCCTGTGCACAATATTTTTATTGTCAAAATATATTGTTCAATAGCTGAAAAAACTCAGCAGAATACTTCAGGAAGAATTCTGGCTACGATGATTAAGGGTTCCACAAAATCCCCTCTGTGCTTCCATTACTTTTTTTAACAGCTTCTTTTTCAAATGAAACAAGATTTGCAGGGTTAAGTAATATACTTTCCTAGATCAGCTGATATAATTGGGAAAAAGGACAAGCTTTTAGCCTGCAAGCCCCTCTGTAGGTCTGATTCTGATGGTGCTGTCTTTTACATATTTAGCTACTGTAAATCAACTGAGGTATGAATGTCAACATTAGTAAGCATCAGACACTAAAAGTCTACGGTCATTTCAGCTAAGACTGACTCATTAGAGCTGAAGCAATACTTTCCTTTCTCGTTTATTACCTAAAACTGAAATTCCATGACTTGAATTTTGTCAGACACAGAATATAGACAAATGTGGCAGCGAATTCCACTAATTTGTGGTGTACCATTAACCAAATATAAGGCCTGCTGATGGATCCTCTTCTAGGACTATTTACAAGCAGATGAGTAATCTCATAAGAGAATCAGGAGACCTGGTTAAGCACTACAGTACTGCATTGCCAAAAGAGTGCTTCTACCACAGGGCTATGCTTCACCATAGAATAGCTATAATTTCAGCTTTTTCTTTTTTCCAGTGAGTTGCTCCACTTTAAAATAAAAAGCAGAATTGCTAGGACCACAGCAAAAAAGAATGACCCTGTTCATGATGGGTCTGTCCTCCAAGGACCGTGCATTCGGTGACTGTTTATGAATGAATATCAGGCAAGTGGTCCTAGATAGACTTAGAAACGCACCACTCAGCTAAGAACAAAACCAGACACAGAAGATCTTTTAAGCTTGTGCAGAACATCTAAGGAAAAATAAATGAGAATGACTAAGGGCTCTATGCTCCTTCAGTATAACAAAGCTACTTTGTAAGTCAAGCTCACTGAAATGCTGTAAAAAATGGTTAGGGGATCAGATGTTCTAACTTTAAGACCACAATGAACAGACATGGCTGGTATGCGTCCACCCTTCCTGCATGAAAAAGGCAAAAAATATTTTTTTATTCCAACTATAAACCACAAGGTAATGTTGAGATTTGTTCTTCGCTGGTTTTCAGGCTTTGTGACAGTAGGCAGTACTGCAGTGCTGGAGCATCAGCAAACAAGAAGGTCCAAATAGTTGGTCTGAGGACAGTGTTTGAAGAGGTTATAGACATTGTCATAGACAATGACAATAAAGCTGGAGCAGCCCAAAATGAAGACAGAAACAGCCACCACTACATCTAAAAGTCACAGGAAGATTTCAGAAAAGAAGCGATGATGGTTAGAGCAGAACAAGCAGATGAGCTGGGCATTAAATCCATAAAATTGTTAATGCCAGTGTTTCCAGAGTCTTCTGTTCTGTACGGTTAACTGAATGAATCTGGGGTTAGAATGTACAAATATGTGCTTAAAATAAACAGAAAAGGTACTTTATACTCAAACCCTTTTTTTCTCTTTTGCTTTGCTGCTCTGACAATACTTTGATCTACAAAGTCTATACACGTAGATGCAGCAAAAATTCAAATTAAAACTTGTGCATTTTTAACATTTAAAATCGTTTAAAGACTTAACAGTAACAGATACATAAAGAAGAAAGAATAAGAAATGTCTGAAATGTTGAATTTCATAGTTCATGACTTTTCAGCACTTAATTATGCAAATCATGTAATCTTAACATAGCTATCTCAATGGAAAATGTCTTTCTGCTATTAAATCAATTTTCTGTGTCTGCTTCTTTTACATTTGCTTTGTACTCCCTGTCCTCAACATAAAATATTAAAATATAGGATCCAAAAACTAGAATTCAGCGTATATAGACTTAAAAAAATCCAATGCTCAGGGAAAGAAAAAAAAAGTGCAATGTAAAGTTTACATTCAATGCAAACAAGCAGCTATTAGCTGTACTTGTGAAAGTTTTCAAGGACAAAAGCCAGACTTGTATATTTTTAACCTGTGTATTTTACTGCAGTTGAGAAAAGATAAAAATCTGTTATGCTGTGGTAAAAACAAACATTTTGGGGTTATATTTTACAGATGGAAATAAAATAGCTAACCTTAAGGGTTTTGGTTTTTTTTCTCTTTATCTAGATTTTAATCCAGTGCTGTTCTCCCTCAGGGTAACTGTTTTTTTCTTGGCTGGTCCCTCTCACTCCAATATATTTGGTTATGTCGTGGAGATTGTACTTAACCTGGCTTTTTCTATATTTTCAGCAGCAACAGCAGAGCGTCGCTGTGTTACTATTTTTTTTTCTTTTGAAACTGAAAATGATAATCAGTACCTATAATAATTGTTTTATATGCAGGGTAATCTGGGCTGTACAAGGAAGGTGACTGACTTCCTATTTACCCTCACATTACATGAAATACTTACACTTTTAATAAAGAAAAATAAGCTTGTATATGGTTGGGTCGAAAGAGAGAAATTCAGGACTGCTGGTCCCATACTTTCCAGAACAGGGATTTGAGAGGAAATTAAAGGTTTTGATCAACTAGGCAAGCAAACAACTATAACCACAATGCTTAATGTCATCTCTGTTTTAACAAGTATGAGAAAAGATAGCAGACAGTAGTGGAGCTAACAAGAAATAGGTAAAAATACAGAAAAAATATGATAGTCCGTATTTATTGATACAGTGAAAGAGTAAATGCTATCAGTATTCAAAAGTCACTCAGTTCAGATTTCAGTCCCTCCAATTAATTTTCTCCAAATGTCACCTGTGTGCCTTTCATAATACATATTTGAAAATATAATTTTGGAAGTTTTTTTAATATTTAAAATACTTTATTTTTTAATATTTAAATTTTTAAAACATTTTTCTGGTTCTCAGGAAGTTTTTATTCTCCATTCAACCCCTTGCGTAAAAATAATTGTCATGAAACTAGAACACAACAAAACACACAGTATTTAGATAACCGGGTAAATATTATTAATAAAAAAGCCACAGACCTATAAAACCAACATGAACATACAAGTCTCCCACATCCTTAATCCTGGTCTGACTTAATATAATAAAGAATGCTGACTTCCAGACCAATGGAAAAAAGCCTGATCCTGATACCAGCTGTACTCTTTTTATTGTTATTCCTGTTTTGTTCACCTTCAGTGGAAATAAGTTTTATACACTCTAGTACAATTCATTCTGCCTCCTCCACTTTTATCTCTTAGAGGGGGTCTTTCCCCTTTCCTCCCAACCACATCACTCTGCATGTCTTTGGTTCTGAGAGAAGCTGAGTCAGTGGGAATCCATTTAAAACTCCCGTCCCTCCTTAAAAAAATGCAGTTAAAAATCCCTTCCCTGTTGCTTAATCTGATCTTTCTGGCAAGGGCCATAACACAGAGTATCTAAGCTGTCAAAGTACTGCAGAAGGACCAAGTAAAAATGAAAAAAATAGATATAAATATGAATGAAAAAGTTCCTGTTAGGATACACATTAAAAAGAGATTTTTGCATTACTAATAATCAGGAGCAGGAACTGAAATAACACTCAAAGAATGCAAACCTTAAACATCAACATCTGCAATGTTAATCTGTATGCTTTGCTAGAGCACAGCAGTGCCGTTTGTTACTAAAAATGGTACATAAGTAGTGTTGAAGCGTAAGGAGAAAACTGAAGGTGAACACCAATTTAAGATGTGGACTAGAAGTCCTTCTGTTAATGCAAAGTGGTTAAACTGCATGCTCTGGAAAATGAGGTAAATCGAGGGGATTATGGTATTTTTTTTTTCTGCTCTCCTAAAGCTCCACAGAGTAGCAATGAATAGCAATTAAGAAAACCTACAGACAAGTGTCCCTGGTAACACTTACTATGCCTCAATTACTTTCTGTTACTGTTCAAAGAATCCCAGGTGGCTCTACAGGAGTAAAAGAGAAATCAGCCACTAGTCAACCACAGCAAACGCTTGGAGATTGTACGCTTGTACACTGCATTCTTTAAAATGGATTATTGTGGGTAGTTCGGTGGTTAAATAATTGCGTAGAACTGAATAACAAAGAACGGGTACAAGGAGAGCTCTCCAAATTAATCACACGTTGCAAGTGCTTGAAGCAAGAGCTTTCAACTTTAGTTTTCCCATCCTTAATTTTTGTCACAGCAACAGTTGAGTACTATTGTAGCAAGATTTCTCTAAGGCTGATGAGATGAATTCAGACAGTGACAGGATCAAAGAAAGGCTACCATGATGAGCAGAAGGACAAAGTGTCTAGGATGCAAGAAGAAACTGGGTTTATTTAGTGTCACAAGGAAAGATGAGATGCAGTTGCTGTTTATCAATGCTTAAGGACAGTAAGCAAAAGAACAGGAAAAGAACTGCTTAAGGTAATGTATGATACAATCACACAAAAAAAAACCCTAACAGATTTCACATTGGCCAAGTATACACTTTAAAGTCTTTCTCTTTCCAGAAGAAAAAGAAAAAAAAATCAGACCTCTGCCAGAAACACAGCTAAGGGCTTCACATCAAGCCTTTGTGGCTGTCATTTCTGGAGCAAGTTGTGTTCTACAGGCTTTTCAGCAGCCAAATGCCTTAGTCGTACCATCGCCTTTTCCCAACTCAGCAGCTCCAAGATAAGGGGGGCAGAGAACACAGTTTTATACTTTTCATTTCTCAGCCTTCTAACTCGACATCATATCAAGGTCAAGAAGTTAGCCCTTCTGTACTACTGTAATTTCTATTGCTTTTCACTCCTCATCAAGAACGCTTCCTTAATACTTAGTTATTCACAAGGAAATCTCATTAGGTTTCAGCCACTTGCCTCCTCACTACCATAATACGTAATTTTCTAACTTCTATCTTTTTCCACAGTATGTTCCTTTCAGTTGTGATTCCATCCTCCAAATTTATCAGCTGAAATAGATATACTGCTTTGTCACAGGCAGCTGTACCTAGTTACCAGAGGTATCCACAACCTCACTCGATGTCTTTTTATTTATCTAGGAGGACACAGAAGATAAGCCCTTACATAGGAAATGAGATGTCACACGTTCATCTGTTGCACTAGTGGATGTTTAAATTGGAGGAGCCTGAGGAGAAAAAATGAAAACCTCGTAATTCATTTCTCAGCACCTTTTAGGCTGGTGATGATAAAAGGTGAAAAAAAAAATAGGATTAAATTTCTTCAGGCACAGGAGGGTGCTGAAGTTGGGCTTGTGTACATCCCCAAAAACAAACCATTTAATAAATGGATGTTTTCACTACTTCCTCATATGGAAAACTCCCAAGTGTCTAGAAATTTATCCTGATAAAGAACTGTGCATTACTACACTAATATTTGGCTATGTTTTCCATATTCTTCCCCTTGGAAAAGTTACATATAAGTCAGAGCTGTCCCTTTGCTGCTTCAATGCAGTGCATCAGGGTTTCCATGGCTTTTTAACTCTCTGTGTGGTGTAACTGCACTGCAGCATCTATCCTTATGTGTTTAAGATAATACTCCAGCCTTCAGTGCCACTGCAGGGGGGCAGGCAGTTTGTTAGCGCCATGTTCAAACAGCAACAAAAATACAAAATAACCTTCACAGGAAGGCTCAGTCATTTAATCATAAACTTTATAATCAAGCAGGCTACTCAACTGAGAATGCACATGCAGCTGGCTGGGAATAGAGGAGAAAAACAACCTAAGTCTCATTCAAGACTAAATATATATACAGTGCAACCCTCAGTTCCATCCCCCCCTCCCAGAATTTGACTCTTAACAGTAACCTAGCTTTGAAATTAATTTAGAAAATAGTTTAAAATCTCATAGATATCATAAAGCTTGTGAAAAGGCATGACTATTTCACCGGTATGCTTCATAGACATGGCTGAATGCCCCTTTCCCTGTCTTTTACTTTTCTTCTTATAAACCAAATTCTGTTGGACTGCAACGGCAAGCTACAGCATTCAGATACTTTGTAACAGTTGAGGCTGTTCCCCTTTGTACCTCAGCTGTCGCTCTGCTTTCTCACCTTTCTGCTGAAACTTGTTTAAATGTAATTAAGTAGAATTTAATAGATGCCTCTCACATCTACTAACTCACTAGACACTGCAGATTTCAAATGACATCTTGCTGGTCTTCTGCATGGGTTGCAGCTCCTAGTGCCCATGTTCCCAGGACATGAGATGTGGGTGTGTCACCAGTTATTTTCAGGTGACAGCCCCTTCTGATTGCCCAAACTTCAGGTGATGGCACTTAGGCACTTGGATGGACACCTGACTGCCTCATCTTCCAGGGATGGAAAGACTGTTTGGAAATAATAATGCTGAGCAGAGGTTTTACTTGTCAAGAGTACATTCATTCAAACCTATCCTTCCAACTTTTGAAGCACAGAATGAACAGCTGAGAACAGCTCACCAATTTCTTTGTGAATATTCTCAAGGATGTTATGATTAAAGAAATTTTATGCACTGTGATATTTGAACCATATAGAAGACAGTGTGCTATTGCATGAGGTAAAGATTTAATACATTTGTTTTAAAGGAAAGATGAGTGCTGATACATCATTTCTTTAGGAGTCCAAAATATTTAGAGGACAAGAAAGGACCACACAGACCATTAAAGTCTCACATGCAACACAAATTTCTATTCAGCAAATATAAGTCAGCTTACTTCTTTCTACTTCCGTGATTGAAGAGGCACATTTGCCCGTCACAACACAACAAACCTTACACCTATTTTATACTAATACAAATATGGGTCCCTTAAAAATGAGTAAACAACCCTAAGAACACAGAAGCACTTGCCACTGACTCAGGTAGAAATTCAGTGTACCTGAATTACAAGTCCTTTTGCAAAGTTCCTTCCTATACTACTTACTTTTGGTAAATACATTTAATACATAACAGATTTATTATGCCCCTGACCCTCATGGATGGTGATTTAGAGCTTTCAACTAGTTCTGCTCTCATGTGGCTGACAGGTGCAAGTTTCTTCCTGTTAAGACTGGAGTTATTCCACCTGTGTTTACCACAGTTAATCTTGCTACTCCTGCGTTATCCATTATAACTTTCAAAACATTTCCTGGAATACCTAAAGCAGGTTAAACACAGGACACATCTCTGATGAGGGGCCAAACATCTCCAGAGCTAGCAGAGATTCAGAACTGTTCTGTTTTTAATGCTTTCTTCCATTTTCTATGAGACTGATTTTTTTTCCAAATGGAAAGAAAATACTGCTGCTTTTCTCTCTGGTGTGTATATATATATATAATTAGGAGAAAAGTGGGGGGTTTGTGTTTTGCTTTTTTCTTTTTAAGAAAGCTGGATCCCTTCAAACATCTCAATAAAGGAAAAGGATACATGTCCAAAAGGACATGAATCAGCCACTTAATGAGAGTTTGGGAGTGATCTTCTCGTAGTTTGTGAAATTCACCCTAAAAAGCCTTACAGGACCACTTTTAAATATACAAAATATGTAATTTTCCAAGCTACAACTTTTGTGTCCTGACACAGACAAAAATTTTCGGCAAGGTTTGTCATTCAACAGTTTCTTTTTTGTCTCCGTAGACCCGGTTATTCTTACAATGTTTTCTCATACAATTTCTAATTTGATTATGCTTTTCACTTCTAGGTTGGTTTAGAAATGTTGACGGTGAACAGCTATCTGAAATAAAATAATCCATTGTCCTTGGCTATGCTGATCATCAAGTACTAACAAGGGAGCCCTGTTCCTTTGAACTCAGAGATTACATTATGAAACTCTGCCTTTTTCACTAGGTCGGTTGCTAGTTAAGCTTTGCGTCAAGATTTTATAGAAATCATTGTGATCTTTGTTTGGTGTTTTTAATTGTGGGCCAAGTATCTTTCCTCATATTTCAGCCTGTAAGAGAATGCTGTCTTTATAAGCAATTAAAAAAATCTTTATGAATATCAGCTTGTAAGATCAATTTTAGTATGATGCTGATGATGTTTGCACTTTTCAACAGCTGTGAAGGTGGCTTCAAGGGTGAATGGTGATTTCATATTTGAAAACCAGAACAAGACAGATAAATAGCACAAAATACTGAATTAAAAAAAAAGCAACTCAAAACCCCAAGCAAATTACTACTCACAGACAATCCAGACACCACCATTTAAGATGAAGATACCTTTATGTACTTCCCTTGTGGTCATGTGCAGTTTGAATTAACCTGAATACTGATCATAGGAGGTAACTTGAAAACCAACAAAAAGCAGACAGGCAATCCAAGGCATTATGGGCATGATGTGCATTGCACACAGAGAACAGAATATCACAAACATATTGATCTAAAACAATTTTATATTGGTGGAGCTGACCTGAATATGCAGAAATCTAAAATGCAGACATTTCTATATAAATGAGTAAAATAAATGGCATTTGGTATTCTAGGCAGAGAACACCTGTGACAACTGTCATGCAATTGTCAGAGTTACAGTGTAACTTGGCTGTAGTACAGGATGGAAAGCTTAGCTTGAAATTTTTCTTCTATTTCACATGTAAAAAGTAGGCTGAATCGTCCATGTTTCAGTAAATACAAAATAAAGTATATTAGATAGTAGCTATAGAGCTAGGCTGCCTCACTGATGAAACTGAGAACTTAACATTAATCTTCTAATAAACTTTACAGCATTTGTAGTTTTGGCCAGTAGTTTAGAAATGAAATGGATAATGAATACAAAAATACTATAAAAAAAACTTTTGCAGAATGGCTTTCTTGAGAGTGAGCTTGCACTACATTTGTCATATCAATATCAATCACCCCAAACTTTAGAAGATTTCTACTTCATGTAAAGCAGAAGAAGCATATATTCAGTTTCATTAATTTGTCCATAATTGTCAGCTCTGGATTTTTTTAATCCATTGTGCCCAGCGTAGACATTCAGCACACAGTTATACTCACTCTTTAGGTTCTGTTTGTGGATTAAAGTACTCATAGCTGTGAGGAAATTAAAGAACAGACCAATTGGTCACACCCTGAGGGCTTCACACTTGAGTTTAGGTACATTAATAACCAGGGTAACATCTAGATTTTTGTTGGGCACGATATCTACACAGCCATATACCTGTAAAACAGTTTGAGTAATACCATTTGGGTAAATTTAATTTATCAGGGGAAAAAATTCTAACTTCGTTCCAATAATAGATGATCACTAATTTCACTCCTACATACAAAATTCAAGGCATCTGTAACCTAAAACATCTCTTTGTAGATAATGTTTTTCATGCAATTAGATCGATATATCCTGCATTATTGAGTAAGGTTACCAGCTAAGATGACCCAATACTACTTTCTGTGTCACTAAAAGCAGCTAGACAAAGAAAGCTCTATTACCCACTAAAGGAACAAATCTTGTTCAATTTGTTCTAAGTGCAGTCTATTATATAAAACACATAAAATGTCAACATGACTTTCTCACAAAACAAGGAGTGCGTCACTTTGGAGTCTTTGATGCAGTACTTTTTGAAGTACTAATATTAGGCATCCATGCCCATATTTAAAATATTAACTTCTTGTACATCACTAAGGATGATGGCAGGATGGTGAGTGTAACCAAGACAATAACAATTAGTTGAGTGAATATTTCTCTTACAAATCAGATATACCCCAGAAAATTATAACTCCATTAAGTCTTTGTCATCAGAAAAATTTTTGAATGGAATGATTATTCCAGTTTGTGAACCAGAGTTAACTCAGGGCAGAAAAAAGGAAAAATATATGAATGACAGCTCCATACTGCCTGCAGCCATTCAGTGGTGTGCATGTAGTGAAGGAAATGAAAGGTAAAGTAGCAAAGTGCATTATAAAGTACAGGCATCTGGAGAAAATGCCATGGGTGTTCACTGAGACAGCTACATCGTGGGAAAACTAGCATGATCGCTCAGGTCAGAAAGTAGTAGGAAAAAATAAGGATGCTTCACATTTCAACTAATGGCTGAACATTTAGGGATTACTAGAAATAAAGTGTTTACGATAATGCTAAGTGAATTTTGTGATGATAACACCCCTATCCACTTAATGACAACACTGTGTTTCTGGACATGATTTGAAAACTCCGTCGAAAGTAAGGTACAGACTGTTTTCTTCCAAACAAACTCAGCTTGCAGTTAGCCATATTTGAATTCCACCCAAGGAATTAATTAGGCTGTATTGATTTATTGATACAAGAGCCTGATCTAATTTGCATGTGTAAATTAGCAGGAAGAACATTTCCCATTACTTAGCTATATGGCTGGAATGACTGTTTACTTAATTTCCTCTTGCACAGCTCTGGTTTTGCAAGACTCATTTGCAACCAAGGGTGTCATCTCAGATTTAGTTACATGTTGCATATGCTTTATAAAAAAGTAAAGCAGTACAAACTTAAAAGTCCGGGGAATACAATTTGCTACGAGTCAAAAGGCTCTCAAAACAAACTGTATTGATTGTTTGGAGCACTTGAGTTTTTCCTCCATAGAAGTAGTAGAAAAACCTTATTTAAATCTTAGATTTATCTTAGCAAGTGCTTTCTGCCATCTTTGATACAATTTTCTTAGAGTTATCCTATACATGTGTTAGTTTCAGTACTTTACCTTTGTGGGAGGTGGGCAACAGAACTTACTTGAATATATAGTCCTTCTATTTTGCCACCCTTTTTAATAAGGAAATGGACATTTAGACACTTTCTCAGTTGAAACTGAATGGGTGAATCAAGAAACAGAGTTCAAATGAAATTTTTTAATCTCATAACACATCATTTTATCAACTGCAGAGGATCAGACAGATGAACAAATCTGGTTAAACTACTAATGTCCTTTCAGAATTCTAGAAAGGAGAAAACAAGGAAAGCCCATCACCTGAGGATTCATGATCAGTTATCATCTTATCTTTTTGTTCACTGGTGGATTTAAAACCCTTATAAGAGCCCAGACACTCCCACCCCCCAAAAATGGAGATGACAGAGAATACACAAATTCAGTGTAGTTAGTTTCCAGTACTGTGCAATGGGAGCTGAACCAAGGAACGTGTCCTGCTCCGAAGGGTCTGCTCCTTAAAAAAGTGTGACAAGGTAAATTAGGGCAACAAGCTTCCATTGGAAATTAACTTCCAAGAAGTGACTCAGTTGTTTACTCTGAGATTTGTGCCTGGGTAACTTTTATTTATTGGTTAGTAACTTGGAAAAGGATAAAGAAGAAAGTGAGATAATTCTGAGGCTATGACCTTATATTATAACTCACCTGAAACCTGTTGTGAAAACAATTTAAATGACTGAAAACACATCAAATTGATGTGTCAAATATGGCAGCATGAACAACAATGAAGACACCAAATTCAAGTCCTTTACATTTAGGGATTAAAAATGAAATAACTGACTTGTTTAGAACTGTGGTATGCAGTGCCATGCAAAATCACCTTGTTGGCAGAAGACTGAAAGGTGACTAGAAAGACTAATTTTTTAAAGTTTCTGGTAAATTTATTCAAATTACCAACCAATAATTCTGAAATCTGCTCCAGGGAAATTGTTGGAAACGATAAAAAAAACGTGATTAGTGGAGCTAGAATAAATAGGATCTATTACACAAGAATAAACAAAATTTATATAAAGGCAAGGCAAGTATTGGAAATACACTGTAAATATTTATAGTGAATAATAACAAAGTCAATAAGAATATGGATAAGTGAGATCAGGTTCATACAGGATCCACGGATTTCCAAAAGGCCTTCTACAATAATCTTTTAAAAAGATTTTCAAATAGGTTGAGCAGCCATGAGAAGGAAGGTCCTCACATGAATAAAATAGCTGATTAAAAAGAAAGATATTGAGGGTTAATGAGAAAGTAATTTCTCTCTCAGAAGAAAGATACTCAGCAAAGTCTTACAGGATTGATTAGAGACCATGATGTTCAGCATGTTTTTAAGTTATCTGAAAAAAGGAGTGAAGAGTGTGATGACAAACTTCCAGGATGCTACTGTTATTCATGGTGGTGAAGATAGGAACTGACTGTGAAGAACTGCAGAAAAACCTTGCAACCAAGCAACTGAGTGAGATAATGGCAGATGAAATTCAGGAAGGAGAGTTGTAAAATGATGCACAAGGGAAAAAATAATTTTAGCTACACAGTGATAAGCCAACCACTAAAACGTAGGAGCAGGATGTTAAGGTCACTGTAGATAATGCTGTGAAAACACAAATCCAATACCCAGGAGTGCAAAAACAGAGAACTGAGCATTAGCAGTTACTAAGAAAGGAACAGAAAAGCAAATGAAAATATCATTATCTCATTGTGCAAATCCACCTTACTGTCACGTCTTTAAAACCATATGCAGTTTTGGTCCTCCCTTGCAGTGAGATTAATTCAGGATATAGAGTGGCTCCCGTGAAAGGACCCACTGGCTACACTAGCTCTTCCTAGACTTCAAGCAAAAATGATTGTTTAGTAACAGCTATACTTTCACTGCTGCTGTAAAATAGAGGAAAAAATGGAAATTTTAGAATATCCTTCAGTTTTTTTGACGGCTGTTTGCCACGGTGTGGAGTCTTCTGATTTTGATAAGGAAAAAAAAAGAAGCTTTTAAGCCTAAGGATTTGATGTGTAACACTTGTACATGGATTTCATAATTGGTGACAAACAAGTGAGAACTACTGTAATGACTGTATTTCACTAAAGAGATATTGAAAAAAAGCCAAACCAACCACTGTGTATCATTTTTTTTCATGTAGTTAAAACAACAGCATATTGAATTTATGGGAAATCTCATTTAGAAATTGCTAGTAATCTAACATTTTATTTCTCTCTTAGCTTATATTGGTTAACCTTTGGAGTTGGAGGACAAATAATTCTTTTGGCCCACAGGGAATAACTACAAAGAACTTAAGTAGGAAATCACAAGATCAGACACCAGGAACTACTTGGATTTAGTACTGCTGGGAATTAATCAATACAGTATGGCAGTATAAAGGTATTCATTCTGAAGAAACCAAATTTTAGGGAGTTAACAAAGTTAGCAATCAGCTTGCAATAGGATTTTTTTTTTTTAATAGGAACCAGTAAACTGGAACAGAAAAATGCAGATTACAAGGTAATTCTATTTAAAGTGGTGTCACTCAGGAGTAGAAGTAACTGACTTCTACTGGAAAATATGTTAATAAAGAAGAAATTATACAAAGCGTAAGCAAATTATATGGTAAAGTCAGACCTAAAGACTGGAAGATCACAGCAGGAAAGGTAGAATCATCTATATGGTGCTTTACAGAAAAGAGCAAAAATCTTCATTCCAGGGAATTTACCACTAAAGGATTTGAAGTTTAAATGAATGGTGCACAGCATTTTCATTCTTGTCCCACTGGCCTTCATCAGCCTGGTTAAGCTCAATGCACAGAGCAAAGATGATTCTTCAGCATTGTTGCCACGAATATAAACTTATTTGAATAACATTAGCCCCCATGAGCATATTAAATTCATTTTTCCCCCAAATTGTACTGCATATTTGCACATAATTGTTTGTACATAGTACATAATTGTACTAAAGCTGGCAGCTGAGGTACTGTAAATTACTTCTATGTGGAAAATTAAGCTGAAACTTCAGTGATTTGTGGAAGATTGCAAGGATTTTTTTAAGTCCAAGAGGAAACTTATATTAACAATACTAGTCTTGAGAAGCCACCATTGGTAATTCAAATGTGGAGGAGACTGACAGGAACAAAAAAGTGCAATCTAGTGATCAGGAAAAAAGTATTCATAATTTCCACCAAGAGAGGCATAACTGCGAACTGCAATTTTTTCCTGTGCTTTTAGTTCTTACATTTGGTCTCGCACAACACAGAAACACTGCCTACAACTATTTTGTATATATGAACAAGGAAACCTTCAGGATTCTGTGGTTTGTAGGAAATCACATTTTGACTCATCACAAACGGAAGATTTTAAAAACTATGCAGGAGGCACTTACCACATCACAGAGAAAGTATTTAAGTCGTTAGGTAACCATGTTATTGGTCCTTGAGGAAGGCTGGATTTGCTTGCGAGAGGGGGGAGGTGGTTTGTGCTGTACAAATTTGTTATAATAGCAGGCTTACAAGCTTCTACCAGTTACCAGTCAGACCCGAAAAGGTATTTTACCTCCTTCTGATGCTCAGCTTGCCTTCTGGGCTTCTATTCTCACTGCTTCTGAAGCATCAGACATATTCTTCATGTAAATCCCATGACAAAAGGGGAGGTATTTGGGCACTCCTAAAGGCAGGGTGAAAATCTCTCCTGTGCTGGATTTGCATTCCTTGCTCATGACTAAAGCAGCTGCTGACATTGGGATCAGGAGGAAAACCTCCTTTCCAGTTCCCCTTTCCTGCCTGGCTCCAGACAGGTCACAGGATGATTTTGTTGTTTGGTTTGTTTTGATTTTTGGCATAGGATGCTAATACCCTTGATCTTTTATGTTCTGATCTTGTGGTATATTGCAGTCATGCCTTTTGTTTTTTTCTCCCAAGTTTTGCATTTTGTGTGTTTTTGAAGAGTGTGCCATGGCCAGGACTGGGGAAAGTAGTGAGAAGATGTTCTGGGGCTCTCATAGACTAGCAACTTCTTGCATGGTTGCCTGCATTTGGACTAACAACTTGAGGTCCTTCCATTATTTTATTCTCCTATTTTCTTTGCAATAAAACAACATCAGATATTATTGTGCCACATCCCGCAAGTATCAACCATGTAATTGTTATATGGTGCTTGTTATCACAACTTGACCTCCCTTTAAGCAAAGGAAATGTTCATGTGTCAATGTCCTACATACCCAAGGAAGCTGGCTAACATAGCTTTTGAGAAAGAATAAATATTGTACTGTAAATATTAGTTCATTCAAGTGTGTTGGATAGTAATGTAGTGTGCAGCTTACAGTTGGGGAATACAGACTAACATGAATAACGGAACAGTAAGGAAAGAGAAAAGAAATCTTAAAGACACAAGAAAATGGTGTTAAGGACTACTTAAACTGATTTTCTGACATCAGTTAAGACCTTCCTCCTCAGGAACATTGTTCACTGACAGACTAACATAACCTAACTTTTTGCTGTGCTAATTATCTCTTCTTTCCATTCTGTCTTTCCATTGCTTTTCCACAGCTGCATCCTAAGAGTAGCAAGTTGTGTGACATGAACAAAGCACTACTGAGGATTCCGAGGAAATGAGAATTCTTTTTCCTTTTAACCTAAACAGCTACTTTTTTATGAAATAAAAGTATGAGGATATATTATAGAGATACCTTATAGTTCAAGAAAACAAATTAAATTGTTAGCATAAAACAATTATTTTAATAAAAGCATAGATACGGTAATAATTTATTACAAAAAGGCCTAATAAATTGAAAACCATGTATAATAGCGTTTCTTCAATAAGACATTATAGAAACAAAAGTAATAAATAAGCTGAGGAAAAACTAAAGATTTAAATCAGCATGAGAACAGAGTAAAGGCACACTGTGAAAAAGGTGAAAAGGAAGAAAAACATCACTCAACTAACTGAAGTTTGATGTTTTAAGCTTCAACAATCAATGTCACCTTTAGTCCACTAAGCAAATACATATACGTATACATAGAAGCACTCTAGTAAATTATACACATATTTTTTCATTGACCCACTTCTGTTCCACCTCATTAAAGTGACTATGTTCCCTTCTAGTTCCCTCTGGCTAGGTGTAAGTGTCTCTGCCTTCTGTCTAGGTGCTAATTAAATCCACTAAATAAGTGGCAAGTAGGAGGGAAAGAAACTATTTATGCTCATTCAAAGGGGAGTGGCTCAATTAACACTTTGTTTAGGAACTTGGCTTTTAAAATTTTGTCATAACTTGAAAGTAATTCTGAATTCTCAGCTCCCCCGATCTGTACCCTAGATGATTTGGTTCTTCCTTTCAGGTCATACATCTCAAACAGGAACCTATATTCAGAAACAGGAAAGTCAAACAGACAAGCTCAAAGCAAAGATCTGAATAAAGGTCAGTTAGCACCCAAATAAGAGAACTGATTTCATGGCTAAAAAAAAGGAAAAAAAGTATTGGTGGCAGTTCAGTTCTGAGGCTGCATCCGACTGGAGGAGAGATCTTGGAGAAATCAAAAAACACATGCCTCTGTTCACCCATTCCTGAAGTAAGGGCAATTGTCTTACCCTTGGATAAAAATGCTTACAGTCTGATCCAAAGCCCAGCATCCTTTGATTGCCCTGTTTTGACTAACCTAAAAAAAAACCACTCTCTAGTCATGACACTAAAATATGTTGGATAAAAGAGATGCAAATACCTGCAAAGGCTCCCAGGCACCAGTGTCTGTATCCAGGTACCTGGGAGTATTAATATGGATGGAAGTACAAATTCTGTTGGTATGACCCTACCTAGTGTGATGCACTGTGAGCATTTGAGATTGTTCTGCAGTATAGTAGAAGTTTTATGGAAGATAGCTCTGAACCTTACATAGACTGCAATCCATTCGTTGTTTAGTCTTCATTGGTTTTCCACGACCACTAGCCTGAAAGCTGTGTTCAGAATTGCTGAATCATTTTACAGTTGTCAGTGGTTAAGAAAAGGTGGAAATAAGGGATAATACAGGATGGGTGCATGTCGGTGAAACATCTTCTGTGTTTCTGTAAATCAAGGACAGAGAAGACAATGGCATAATGCTGTCTGCAATTGTTCTTTACAAACCTGATGATGGTAGGCTAAAGTCTGGTGCAAAATAACCATGCTTTGGCCCACCCACAACAAAAATAAACTCATGAAATAGGATTTTGTGATTAAAATTGTTCTTAGTGCTCTCTCTTACCCTTGGAATAATTTCAGAAAATCCGGCAGGCAGATCATTTTGTGTGCACTGTATTCTTTTTGTAGTTTTCACTTGGTTTGTACTATTCTCATCTCTCCACTTTATAAAATTAATGTGGCTCGAGAGAAGATGATTAGACTTTTATAATGACAGAATATTATATAATAACTTAATGAGACAGTAATGCACAATTGCTTCTAGCCACGTAAGTTATATACAAAGCTCTGGAAACAGCAATCTGTATTGTATGCATATTATATACACATATCTCCACAAAATTTACATGCAAGTGGGTTTCATCAGAGATGCAACATGACAGATTTTGAGATTATATTGCCAGACACAGCTAAATGCTTCATTAATAAGGTACCATCATCATATTTCTTGCTAATACTGGAGTCTTGTTTTGGATCTAAATTGAATTTTGCAAGCATCCACCAGGATTGCCAGGGCATAAAGATACACAGGAAGACTTGAGACCAGGCTTAAGAGTTTGTCATTTTGTTTTCAACTGTGTCTTCTTCCTCCCAAAAGCACAGCTTCTAATAAATATAAAGGCCCCAATTTTGTGAAGGAAGGAAGTGTATATTTCACTTTAAAGTGCATAAGAAACCCCACTGAATTAAATATTCTGTGTACAAGAGGGAAAAAAACCCAGATTTCTGTAAAAAAGATAAAGTAATTAAATAAAAAAAAAAAATCAGTTTCCAGGAGCATTAGCAGGGATTTGCATGCATTACCACTGAACAAGTATAGAAACACAAAGGCAGAAATAGAGGTTTATTGGTCTAGTCTGCTCCGGTCTCATCCGAGAAACAATAAATTACGCTACTACTGATAAGAAGCAGGTGTTAACCAAACAACAATACAGTTCTTTAGACTCTTAAATTATTCTGACCTGGCAACTTCAAAAGAGCACAAACAGAAGAGAATTATTATTCAAATCTTAATCATTAGAATTTACAGGGAACAGCCCAACATTTCTACCAAAAGCAATGAAAATATGGATAGTATGCAATTTATAATCTCCTTAGGTTCATTTCTTCTGCTGAAGTTGTTGAATGACAGACAATGCAAGAGTGGATAAAATCTTTTCAAGAATATATCTAGTCTAAGTTGGAATGGTTGTAGCTAATCCTCTCATGAGTAAGATTAAAGATCCAAGACTGCACAAACCAAAAATTTCAGAAGTCCTAATGGCATTTTTCTTAAAGGAGCTTTTCTAGTCAGCAAAAGTTTTCAAAAATTCTTTTCCCCCCCCGCTATCCTCAGTCAGAAAGTGAGTTTACCTGGTAGGATGGGGAAACAAACAAAAAACAATCACACACTAAAAAAACAGGGGGGTAGAGAGCCAAAGACAGGCAGGGAGAGAAAGCAAATATTTGCTTGTCATTTGAAAACCAAAGTCTCTAGCTAGATTCCAGTAGTTTAGAAAGCCAAACGTAGGTAATTGAACTTTGGTATGAATTGCCCTTTTCTCGGAGGACTGCCCAGATTCCCAGTCTATCTCAGACCAAGCTTTTCTTTACTCCAGTGCTTTGAACAGCTAGTCTTGTCTGCTATCAGGGATGCATTTGGACCAGAGAAGCTCAGAGTCCCATGGCACTGTCAAAAATTCCCAATAAGAACGTATTCTGAAACTCTGAATGTCTAAAAAATAGTGCATTTCTTCTTCACAAGGGTAAATTTAAATTTGTTCCTAGCTGTATTGTCTCGTGGAGAGCAAATAAAGAATTACTGTAGAAATGAACAATGGTTTCATTTCCCTGCATTCACCCATTTAGAGAGCTGAAAGCATCTCTGTCATTTGCAGCACAGTTCTGATTCTGCCTCGTAGAAATGGCCGAGTGACTTTCCCATGATGTTCACACTATAAAGAAGAACGAATTGCAATAACTTTTGAAGTCCATCACATTCCAATGCCTCAGCGTTTATTATAGTATTTTTTACATAAGGACAACGCTAATACATACCTAAAAGCAACGTCTAGTAATTATAAGGTCTGTGGCTATGATGTTAAGACTTTATACTGTCATTGGGGAGAAAATTTCATGTGTTAAATTTGCACATGAAATTTTGTAGCACTGGGCATTTTTTCCTTGCTTACTCATTGACGTATTGCAACTCTGCAACTTTCATCTGTTTACACTTTGTCACTGCCTAGGACATCTTGATTCTTGAGATTTTATTTCTAGATGTGATAGGGCTAAAAGATCTGTATGCACTTGAACTTTTACCATTGCTTTCTCCAAAGAATTTCTAATGGAGTGGGCACAGACTGTTGTTCTGAATTACAAAAATGAAAGGGCAGCCAGTATGAAGAGCACCATTTCTTTCATAGATGTGGCACTAATCTTTAACCAAATATTAGAGCACCATCTTCAGATCAGTCAATAGGTCTGGAAGAAGTTTCTGACACAATAAATCTTATCTGTATTAACAGTGAGTAACATGTCAGTGGACTACTGCATTTCCTTAAATATTAGTTCTTGCAGTTCTTCAGATATCTGAAAATTAAAAAGCAAGACATTTTTCAGGTTTTGGTACACTTCATTTAATTTTATATATAGCAAGGTAGTCTGATTTAGACTACAGATCTCTTGATAACACTTCTCAGTATCACATTCACAAGTTTTAAAAAAACAACAAAAAACGTTTATAGACTATAGTAGTTACTACGAGGAAATGTGCTACTCCTCTTTTGGTCCACTTAAATTGAAGTGTCATTAATTATAACAAAATTAGTTTTATCACCTGAAGCATGACACTCCATCTTTGACCTGATATCCAGCATCTTAAAAGTCTGTATAGATATGTTGAATACCTGCAAAATTATGAATATTGGGCAGATAATTTTTATTGCAACTATATTGAGTCCCCTGACATCTCCACTTAGAGATTATATTGCTTTGTCCATTTTACTATTTGAGAATTCCACTGTCTTGCTCCAATTAGTTGTCTTTGCTTTCTTCCAAGCCCAACCTCTTTCTAAGTGTTTCTTTATAAGCCTGGTTATCCTCTCTCATGTGCGCACCCAAATAATTGCTTCATTAGGGGATCTGACCTGATTCTTCTATGCAGTGTAGCAGATAGACAGAATTCAACCCTTCACAGGAGCCGTATCCCGGGTGCAAAGCTTTTTGAGCAGGAAATGTGAAGAACATACCAGTAACACATAAGGTCTACTCCCCCGTTTTTTTCACAGGAGGCTTTTCCTCACAGAATCTCAGAAGTACTCAGAAATGTGGGAATGCTGATATGAGTGAGAATTTTGACTTCTTTGTTTTTAGCTTAATTAAGAATTAAGAGACACCATTAAAAGTCTGAGAAAATACAATGAAAAGTTTATCTTTTAAATCAAGTTTTAAAAGAGCATATAGAAAAAGAATCCATTTCAGAGACATACAGAATTGTTAAGGTTTACTTTGTGCTCAGCAATTTACTCATCAAAACAAATAGAATTAGGAGAGAAATTAATATAGAATAGTGTAATCTAATATGCTCAGAACATCTAAACATTTACCATTGTCCAGTATAAATTGTGTGAGTATGACGTGCGTAGGTATCCTGTGCAGCCTATAGCTCTTTGGTGTTAGTGTGTAGGATGCTATATTCTTGCAGATATGCCTGTAGTATTGACTCCTGTCAATCTTCATAGCATAAACGTTTCCACTTGTTTTTGTGTGATGCACAGAGTTGATGCCACTTCTATGAAAATAAACCTGCATTCTACAATCCAGCATAAAACAGGATTGAGATACAGCAGGAAACTAATGTTCTCAATAGATCATCTTCAAGAAAAGTTGTTAACAAATAGGGAAAACATATGACACTGGCTTCTTTGAAGCTGTAAATTATTTACTTCATCTAGCTAGCTACCATCCTTATGCGTGGAAATAATTATGGTCTACCACCGTAAGACACTTTTCAGATCAGAGACTAATATCAATTTTCAACACCCTGTTGTTAAAGAACTTAAGCAATTTCAAGATGCATGTAGCCAATCTGGCATTTTATGTATAAGAGCCAAGATTTTGATAAAATCAAAAAACCTGACTAAAAGTTGGTGTTTAAATCAACGCAGTTGGAAAAAGTGAAAACAGTGTGTAATTGCTACATTTTTTTGCAGCACATTAAAAACATATGTTAGCCCTATCTGAATCGAGAAATTAAGGAGTCTTACAGTTGTAAAGACTTGGAATGCATTCATAGTGGGGATTAAACTAGAACAAACTTCTGGAACTTCCATCTGTATTTTTGTACAGGTTTTAGGAGTAAATAAAAAAAAAACAAACAAAAAAACCCCCAAGTAAAGATTGATGTATTATTCTGTTAGTAAGGCATGGAAATAGCATGGCTATAAGCCTAGACTTTTAGCTTCCTTTACAGAGGAAAAGTTCAAAGAAATCTTATGGAAGACACAGTTAAAAGCACTCCTTTTTTTCTCCTTTAATGAAACTAACCAATATTTAGTGAAGTCACACTTGCATAGTAATACTCATAAAATGTTGATTTATTTCCATGTTTAGAAAATGAGATAGCATTATAAGATTTAAAGTCTGGTTACTAGTATAATAAAGTAATATTATATAACTAATTAAATTGAAATTAATTTAATTAGGAATTTTCATGAAGTATTTGAAGAGTGTAAAATAAATTCCCTATTAGACATGTACAAAACTGTTGCTTTTCTCTCTCAACCAATGAACTGATGTTATTTTATTTCTGATGATGCTGTTAAGAATAATCTTTGAGAACATCTTTCTTCTTGTTGAAGAAGAATTAAATTAAAGATTTTACCTGTATCTGATCTTTATGAAGCATACTGTGCAGTTCTGGTTATCTTTGTCAACCAAGCTACAAACAGAGTGATTGAGCAGGTACTGAAGCATGTAGTTCTGCTGTCTTTTACCACTAATCTTTTTCCAGTAATCTCTCAAAGAATTTTCTGTATTTATCCTGGCTTTGGTACCCAGAGACCAAGCAGGATAATTACACAAATACCACTGACACACTATGAAGGATAAATCTGCTGTTTCTTTATGTACTTTTTATCATTTGTCATATTAGAAGCATTTTCCTTTGTAGCAGGCACCAGTTCCAGCTAAGATCCAGTACCACACCACTACTACAGTCAAAGGAACGTTGTAGGTGATCAGCTACAAACATTGCTGAGAGGCATTACACATAGGAGTGCAATTTTGTTAGGTAAACAAGGTACTAGGCATAAGAACATGTATGAATGTTAGTAATCCCTGTACAGATTGGACCTTGTTTATAGAAAGACTGTACCACTTTAAATTAAATTGTTAGAGAACATTAACGTGTGATGAGCCCAGACTCACACTATACTGGGTATGGCACAGAACAAAGAAAATTATTTCCTCAGTGAGCTTACAGTGTAAATTTTCATCATAATTTCATTTTTAAAAAATCTTAGTTTAAGCCAATTCCTTAAAATCAGAAAAACAGTGGTTGTTTAAAAATTGAATAGTGAGAGGTATTTATAAACCACCCAGTTAATAGATACATTCACTCCATCAGACACCCAACTGAACAGATGCATACTGTACATGAACCAGAGCTGGAGTAGTATTCGGCAAGAAACAAAGTAGATCCCAGTATTCTTGAGGCTGGGAATGTGAAATGGTGTTGGCATTCATGTTCATTTGTATTTTAGAAAGGGATTACTATGATTAGGAGTAACCAGGTGCATCTGACACACATAGAAGTGGTCCTAAATGTGTCCAACATGTATGTTTGCATATCAGAAAACAGTGCCAAATAAATGTAGACTTTTTTAAAGAAGCACTTAGAAAGACAAACAACCCTTACAGCATTTTGTCTCATAAAAGCCTTCTTCAGATGTTTCACAAAGCTCATTTCTTAGTTACTCTTCCCTGCCCTCTCTAGAGCTACCCCCTCCCCACCCGCCACATAAAAACAGTAATCATCAATTCAAAGAGACTAGAAATACTTCTCTGAAACTCCTATTCTGGAAACTAATTTTTTCCTTTCACACTCTGCTAACCTCATCCAGTAACAAATGGAAACAACTCAACCTACAATATTCTCACCCAATGGAAGGATTTAAAAGCAGCAAATACCATACAAAAAAACTGAAAGAAGGAAGTAGACAAGAGCTAAACAAACAATTCCAGTGTTGGGCCACCTCTGTATTATGCAGAGAGCACAGTCTGGCGGTTAAGATAAGCTCTTTTTCAAAGCTATGTTCTGATTATCCAATTGGACCTTTTTAGATTATGTCAGAGTTGCATACCAATTTCCAAAAATGAATGGCTGAGATGCAGTGCTTTTATTAAACACACAAAAATCCTCCTTTGCCTACTGCATTGGATAAGGGGAGAAATGCTTTTGTCTGGAGGATAAAAATAAGAAGAAAATGAAGGGAAATTTTTGTGGGAAGAATGAAAGGCAAAGATGAAAGGAGAAAGTGACAGTTTGAAAATTGCCTCCTCGTAGAAACTCTGCTGTCAGATTCAGGTAACAACACTTCTAATGCAGCCATTAACAGGGTGCTTGTCAAGAGAAGATATAGCTGAACACCTCCCCCCACCCCCATCTGTTTGAAAATGGCCAGAGATTTTCTGGGTTATTGATGTGGCAGGAAGGGTAGTCTAGTGGAAGTTCATTCTTACAGAAGAATCTACTCTTTCATCAATTTATAATTTCAATTAGAAATATCGTTCCTGATAGACAGACACAGCATACTAATTACCATATAATTTTACAGTTTTATACATATCATTGACTTTAAATGACACATACATTTATTTAATTTGCCTTTAATCAGAACTTCCCTAGGAGATGTATTTGCATACTAAAGGTATAATTCTCAAGCAGTTAGAGGCCTGAATTCTTGCATGTCACAGAGCTGTGTCTCAATTCCTTGTTAACTAGATTGCATAGCTGTAAAGAGATGACACCTCTCTTTAGAAAGTTATTATAAGACCTACGGTGTATCAAACACATTGGCAGAGAAAGAGATAAAATTTTATATTGTAAATAATTTTTTTTAAATGCTCAAAAATGTAATTTTTCTAGCCATTAGTTGTCCTAATATATAAATTTAAGGGATAACACCACCTAGAAACATGTTTCAGAGTTGAAGCAAGTCTGTACCGTTTCTTGGCTTGAAAATGTACAACTAACACTTTTTCTGCTTAATTCCCAGTTCTCTAACAGCAAATACTACTGCACAAGTCTAAAGCTGCTTCTTTTTCACATTTGGGTGTCTTCCTGTGCAATAAAAATAAAGCTTCATGTCATGTTAAACATATCGTTCCTTAAGTACTGTATATTTCAAATGAAGAATCTGCCACGATACTCAGAACATACCAATTAATATCATTTAACATTTGGCCTTCTTAAACAATGCTTAAACATCTTTAAAAGCAGTCAGATGATAACATGACTCTTTTTCCTGTGTCCTAACAGTGAACAAGGGTTGCTACTGATGTTCACAGACTTTGTAATATAATTTTTACATCATTGTTCTGTTTTCCAAAATGCACTTTTGAGCATCATTGTATCATAACAAAGACCAGCAACTTCCACACTGGCAAAAAAAAATTACAATACCTTTAGAACTGGAGCTGTGAAAATATTATACATTCCTAAATTTCCTTATGAGAAAATTTGTTGTATGTTCAAATGAGATATTTTAATATGGAATTGTACATTAATATTTCATTGCATATATATGCATTTTGTGATTAACTAATAAATAACATAGAATGGCTTACAGCATTTTGCGCTGGAAATTAAAAAGTACTGTAGTGAATATTGTTTGTAGAAAGGGCTCAGTATAAGAAAAATAATACAATAAATACTGTAAAATAGCATCTCTTTCAGAGTTCTCATATTCAAAGCAGTGCTAGGTAATTAAAGGCTGTTAGTTTTTGTATTCACCCACGAGTAACTGCACACACAAATGGAGTTCTTAATAAATGACATCAAGAGTTGATAAGCTTTCAGCTGTAGAATTCATACCATTAAAGTGTAGTGAAATGGGTTGCCATTTAGGCTGAGCTTTATATGTCATTAAGAGCAGTTGCAATTTAAATCGCTTTCAGAGGCTTACCTCAAAGCTCAGCTTAGAGGTAATAAAAGACTTTGGATCAAGAATCTGCTTTTTTTTTTTTTTTCCAGAGCTGGACTAGTGTAACTTCAGATGATCAAGGACCATGTATGGTATGGAGCTCCTCTGCCCAGGACAAATAGAGGAGATGGTTGTCATAAGCTGTTGCCACATCTTCTTTGTCACTCTTACTATGGAGTTGCACAAATGGCTCAGGGACAATTTTTTTGGTTCACTGGCTGTCTGAGTCTTCCATGAAACATCAGGTTTGAAAGAAATGCAAAAACAGATCCCTAGTAATTTTAAGGCAGCATTATTATAGGTTGTAATTGGGCTTTGTCTTATATGGATTATTCAAAGACCATCATCGGAGGCCTGTCTGTCTGTATATGGCAGAAACGCTCATGGCAGCTGCATCGGTCTCAGCCATTGCCTGAAGACCTGACTTCAGCCTCACAAGGGGGAAGTCTGTCAGGTTATTTCCAGGTGCACTGTCTGAACTGCTGCTCTCTAACACACACTTCTCATGCTAATAATGAAAATAAGGAAGTGTAAAGGAGATGGAAATGTATTTTTGTTTTAATCCCAAGATGGTATTTCAGAAAAATCTCTTTTGTGCAGGCTTGTAGCAATGTGACTCAACCAAATATATTTTGTTGTTTCAAAGAGGATCACTGTAAAATAAGAATATCACTTTAATGAACAAAAGAACTAAAATGTTTTATTTTGCACAGTTCTCACTGTTACAAATTCATTCCTTTTTCCTCTCCATTCCTCTCATTCTTTAGTAATATACTTCAAATTTTGACAGCATCATAAAGCTAGGTAATAGTCAAAAGAATAACACTCTCGAAGTGTGAGTGACATTTAAAAAAAAAAAAAAACGACAACAAGCACACTAGCAGGAAAAACCTTACTGCCAGAGCCAGAGATGTAACTTTGATGGAGAGTGGAAGAAAAATGCTTTCATAAAAGACTCAATCTTACAAAAACACCAATCTCTCAGAGTACTGTGACATAGTACATAAATCTTTACAACTCACTTTTTTCTTCTATCTTAAAGAAGGAAAATCCCCTTACAATCAAAACTCTTGTCTGATGTGCAAGAGCCCAGAGTAAGAACTGGAGTTTTTAACATCACAGCTCTTGGTAGCAGACACTTCAAAGTTTTAATCTAAATTTTGATTCAGAATTGCATAAATTACAGTTATGGAAATGTCTCTTTCAATCTGCCTGAAAACACACATGGATTTTCAGAGAAAGACTTAACCCTTTGAGTTTTTAGTTCAATGTTACTTTCACCTTTGTAGTCTGAAGTTTGAAGACTATCTGTAAAGTTTTTAATTTCGTAATGAAAACTTCCTAATTTACAATCTGTTGGGAATGTTTTTCTCCTTTGTCTATCAACAAAGAACAACGGCTTTTTTAACAGCAGTTCAGTCATATATATATATATATGTGTGTGTATATATATATATGTATATATATGCCATCCTCCTATAAATTTCACTTCCTTTTTCTGGAAAACTAATGAAAGCAATACAATGCCCAGGATTTCCATGCCAGGCATGGGGGAAGAGAGTGCGAAGAAAGGGCTGTAGAGGCATACTAATGGTTGAAATTTGAAGTCAGGAGAGAAATATTTCTACAGAAAATTACAAATTGGAAGCCTGAAGACAGGACAATTCATAAGGGGAGAAGGGCAGCCCAAGCACCGAACCAGTGATTGTCTGAGCATCTAGACACAAGATAGAAAATTTAGCTGCCTCGTTTTCTTCACAGGCTTTAATGTACTCTTACTACCACACAACATGCAGGTCTGGTGAATCAGCATATTCACTCAAATAAAAAAGGCTACTCTAATGGCAGCCTTCCAGGCAGCAAGTAATTTGCAGCTGTTTTTTGACACTTCTCAGTTTTCAGCTCTTTTAGAAGCAGAGAGAGCTCTCATACAACAGGTAGTACATCTGCACTACCTGTTGCCAAAGGAAAGACTTATCAAGTACTTGGAAAAATTATGGATTACTAAACAGACAGAAACTACATCTCACTCAGAAAATCTTCTAATCTGAAAATAGACAGAAATGCAAGGTTATCACAGGAGGTATCATACATACCTGCGCTTTTTAATCTGTGCTGTGCTTGTGGACAAGATGCTACTTTGTTCTAACTCACCGTGATCAAGTTGAGGTTGTACTTGATAATCAATTGGCTAGAATGAACTTTAGGGGAGAAAAAAATCACTCAACTATTTTACCTACCTGGTCAAATCTGAGTTTATATGGAGTTCATTATTTTAAAAGAACATCAGGTATGGCAACAAGAAAAGGGTGATAGGGAGCAAAGAATCCAAATTACTCCTTTGTATAGTTGAAAACTATTTTCTGAATAAAAATACCGGTTATCCTTTTTTAGTTACCCTTAGGAAATGTCACAGATGAAGGAAGACAAAAATAGGTGCAGTACTTACAAAAATGAACTATACTGTCGTTATTAAAGGCTGTCATCTTCTGGTTTAAACAACTGGAAGAAATTACTAGGTTTAACAAGACATCTCATTCAGCTTACTGAAAATTTTACAAAGAATAATTAAGACCTTGGCATTTGCAATATCTAACTTTTCTTAGAAAACTTTAGTAGAGATCAAAGCAGCAAAAAGATGTTGGTGTGTATTAACATAAAATAACAAGAATGGGTTTTCTCCCTCATTGAATAATCTTAAGGGCAAAAAAATGTAATGATAGATTTGTATCGCAACTGATTGATTATGTTGATTGGATTAGATGACATTAGATCCATTTGCTCGGTATTAGAAGATGTTGTGAGCCAGATAAGGAATGCAGCTGATTTGAACTTTGTGGGGTACATTTCATTCCAACCACAAATAATTTTGTTTATCATGTGTAATATATGCCAGTGTGACAATTAATGATGTGACATAGTAAACTACAGAGAATTCAGCAAGGCAAAAATATGAGTACTTCTATTTTTCCACCTAGTTAGTGGTATTACTGTGCAGCATTAACAATCCAGTTGATTTTTATCAGGAGTCCTACAATATGCAGCTACTCCAAAACACTTGTGTTCCTGTCATTAGGAGGCTATATAATGAATTTCAGTTTACATTAAAATAAGTTTCTGCCACTCAGAACTGTAAAAAAAACCCAAAAAATTTAAAGCATGCACTTTTCCCAATAAACAAAGCAATGTCTTTACTTACCCTGTTGGTAAGTTATGCTAGAACTTAGTTTCAAAAATCTGCTGAAGGAAAATAGGAGCCAAGCTCCTGCACTTTTTATTGATTCTTATAAACTTAAGTTTTTCATGTTAAATTTGATTCTAAAAGAAACTTCATTTCTGGAAGAGATCAAGCTCATTCAGGAAAAAGAAAATGATGCTAATACATTCTTAATTCAGTGAGCAATGAGACAAAGACACCACTGGCTTCTTAAATTTAACATGAAGTATGGAAAAAACCAAGAACAATTAGCAAAGTAAATAAAAAAAATATCAGTGTAGTCAAACTCCCTCCCAAATAAGAAAGGAAGCCAACATTTTAAAATACTCGAGACCATAACCAAACAAAGCACATCAGCTCTGAGCCTCTAAATCTAATTGTGTTTTGAATTACCATAAAAAGGTTTTCAATATGTCTTTTTAAATTATTCAAGCGTAATGTAAAGTATTGTAGTCAGTAGTTTAGTGCTGATTGTTTTAGTAGGAGAAGTAAGCATATACACAAGCAGTAAAGAAAACCAGCCCAACAAAGATGAGAGTATCTATGTGAAGTTCAGTCTGGCTTTGGTTTAATTCAGGGATGATCATGTAAGTATAATTTCACCACTGCTATTCTTTTAGCTAATATTCACCTGACAGGAAAATGGGAGGATAAACGGATGGATGTCATTTCCTAGAAGGAAGAAGTGAGACATACCACCACCACCCTGCCTTTACCCAACTCCTTTTCATTCCCATAGCTAGCTTTCTCACTTGAAGAATATTGCCACGCCTCCCTCCTCCTCCATCTCACTGCCTTCAAGTAATTCAGAGCAGTTATTGAGGAAAATCTGTCTGTTAGAATATTTAAAAAACTGTCTAAAGGCAGGTTGGGGAGAAACATCACAAAATAATTCAAGGTATTTTCTAATACTGAAACTTTCATTTCTATATGCTGAAGAAACTTTGTAGCGAAGGCTCATTCATGTTAGCAGATCATCAGAGAAACATTAAGTAACGGATAGTGCCAGAAAGAGACTAAGAGTTTTACTGTTGCTTATTCATATTCTTCCCACTCTCTTCTTGTGCTCAGCTGCGTGCTTATAGCTTATGCCTTGCTGTCCATTTGACTGATTTTTCTTTCAGCAGTGCCACTGATAGGAGAAGAGGCACTTTGAATTCCTCAGCTTTCTCACCATTGCAGGAATACAGCATCTGGCTTAACAGCCTAAAATAAATACAAACAAAAATCTTCGAGGAATAATGGTTTTCCTCTTGATGCTGCTAAAGATGCTAAGCCTGGGGTCTGTTCAGAAAAGAAAATTCTGCAATCATTGCCCAGCATAGTGAACTCAGCGAGCAAAGCTGCTGAATGACAGCAGAGTTATCCTTGACATGTCATGCAAAAGAGGAAGGAGTGAAGGGAGATAAACAAACTGATTTCTTACTTGTTTTCAAGTGATGTGGAAGCGCTTTGGTGCAGAAGCCTTAATGAAGGAAGTCCTCTCTAAAGATTACAGAAAACCTGCCTTTTCCTGTGAGAAACCGTAAACAGCAATACACATAAAATAGAAGCCCTATCAATATGGTCACCACTAGTTACATGTAATTTATTCTCTGAGCTTACTGAATGACATTGAAACCACAATGGTCTACCAGAAACGTAGGACAAATGAAGGGTCAGTATGCTCACTCTGTCCATCTGCTAGTGATCACTGTCCTGCTCCAAAGCAATATCTTTTCTTAAATCGTAGAAGAATCATTCAGGAATCCCCAAACCATTGAGGTTGGAATGCACCTCTGGAGATCAACTGGTCCAAAACCCTGCTCAAAGCCATCTAGAGCTGGTATCTCAGGGCCATGTCCAGTTGTGTTTTGAATACCTGCACAGATGAACACACCACAGTCTCTCTGAGCAACCTATTCCAGTGTTTGACCATGCTCACATGAAAAATATTTTGCTTGTGTTTAAATGTAATTTCCTGTATTGCAGTTTGTGCCCACTGCCTCTTATCCTGTCACTGGGCACCACTGCACTGAGAAGAGCCAGGCTCCATCTTCTGTATTCACCCCTGAGTATTTATACCCATGGATCCCAGCGCTCTCAGCCTCTCCTCACATGACAGATGCTCTAATCCCTGAATTATCTTTATGGCCTTTTGCTGGACTTGCTCCCATATGCTCATGTCTTTCTTGTGCTGGGGAGCCCAGAGCTGGACCTAGCGTTCCAGATGAGTCTCAGCAGTGCTCAGTAGAGGGGGAGAATCAAGTCCTTGCTTGCTGCTCCCAAACGCAGCCCAGGATGGTGTTTGCCCTCTTTGCTGCAAGGCTGCATTGCTGGCTCATGGTCAGCTTGATGTCCACCAGGATCCCAGGTCTTTTTCTGCGAAGCTGATTTTCAGCCAGTCAGCTCCCAGCGTGTACTAGTGCAATAGGGTTATTTCTGCCCAAGTGCAGGACCTTGCATCTCCCTACATTAAGACCTTCCTTGTTCCAGACTATCCCACTAGTCTCGGGGACCTTAAATTTTTAAGACCTTCAGATCTGTCAAGGTTTCTTGAGAGCATTATTGGTAACTACCCTCTGCTCTCTGTTCTCCAGCAGGGGAGTTGGAGGAATCTTTGGAAACATCTGTGTGTATGAAGTCTTTAGATCTCTGCATCATCTGTGATGGAGATAAAAACACATCTGTATGATCTTATAGGACAGAAAAGGATCAGGGACGTATGGAAACTTTTTGGTATTTTGGTAATGCCACCACATATCTTCTAGGATGTGTTGTATGGAATGTTTTAGAAATAAAATCTGCCCCCAGCCTTCTCTTGACAAAGCTGATCAGTTCCAGCACTCTACCTCTCCTCATCTGCTGTCTGCTTCAGCCCTCCTCATAATTTTTAGTAGCCCTCCACAGCTAGTAGGCGAGAAACACAGGAGGGAGTTTCCAGTAAGTTTTTTCTCTATGAACGACTAAATGGAAGCAGCCTTCCAGTCAGTGAAAGAGTGGCATGCGGACTTGACAGGTCCAAGGAGGCAATGAGGGAGAAATCTAGGACACGTCTGTTCGTGTACAGTAGAGTGGCATTTTAAGAATTTTGAATATGAATGAGAGCAACATGGCAGTCATCCCTATCCTGCGCTGAAATCCTGAGACAAAGAGCCTTTATGAATGGTTGAGTAATGGTGTATAGAGAAAGCATCGTCTTTTCTCAAGAACAGGGAAATATTTTGGCATACAAATGAGCCTGCTGAGCAGTGGGCTCCACTTAAAACAGTAGGGAATATGCCTGACTGGCACTTAGAAACTCCAGGGTATGAAGGAACATGCTCTGTGGGATTATGCAGCTATTAAAGGTGAAGGCCTTAAAATACATCTTTAAAAATAAAAGGAGGAAAAAAAAAGTCACATACAGAAGACATAATAGATATGCACAACTGCCTTTATACAAATCATAGTATAGTGTGAACTAAAATGAATGCCAGGCTTTAAATAAAAATATTAATATGGTGCTCCTTTTTATGGAAGTAATAACATGCAGAATTCTGTTATAACACAATACAAATGATGTTGGATTGTAAATAAAAGCTTCCACTAGTCCAAAAACTTCACAAGAGAAAGATCTCTTCAGTAAGTCACATCTGTAAGATACATTTCAAGATGTCACTACAAAAGAGCCGCTATTTAACAGTAATGATAAAATACTTATTCAACATCCCTTCACGAGGAAAGGAAAATGCAAATAAAAGCTGTCAAATTTTAACTTCAGACAACAGGAATATTTTAAAAGTGAGGGAGAGAGTTAAAGTAAATGAAAGGAACAAGCAAAAAGATAAAACAAGACATCACAGAAGAGGCTTAAACTAGAACTGAAACAGGCCAACTACCACTTTGTAGAAGCTGCGTAAAAACATAGCTTTCAAATGGAATGATTTCTCCATAATGCTAGGATTTTAGTGAGACAAATTAAAAGCACAGTTTTTCATAATTTCTAATAGCTTGTACATGATGTACAATGCTTGACACCTCTATGGCTACAAGAAAGCTTAATAGTATAGTTACTGCAAGTTTCATTTAAAATTATTGGTCCTTGTACTTGCTATTTTTATTTAGTGTATTTACTTAGTATTACGATAAACTTATTTAGGACTTGCAAATAATGACCAGACTATGCCAGTCACCAAAACTGTAATCAATATGTGATCAGGTATCATTCTCATGATCAACAGAAAGCTCCAGTAAGAATCTAAATCTCTTTTAGTATATACTTCAAGTAAGTCCTTGAAGTAAGTTCTTGAAGTCCTGATGCATTTGGTACAGAAACACAGTTGTTCAAAATCTTCTGCCAAAATATTATTTTGCTTAAATAAGTATTTCTCATTCAACTGCCACAATAATGAATTATAGTAACCAGGATCTCCCATAAAACAGGGGGAGAGAAGGAAGTAGGTTAATTAACAAAGATGGAACAAAAGCAAGGCAGAGTCAAATTAGAAGCAAGCATGGGACTTGGGGATGAAAGACAAACCACAAAGTTGAGTATGATCAGATAGAAAAAAGAGAGGGGAAACGCCGCCACAACCCAAAGATTACTGACTAACCAGGAAAAAACCTAGAAAATTGGAAAAGCATCTTTCTATGAGGAAAAGATCTCTAGCAATCTCAGTCTCCTTAACAAATCAACAGGATTTGGGTACAAAGTTACTGAATGGCAGATGTCTGCAATACCTGTCTATATGTGAGACCTTAGCCTGCTGCAAACCTGCTGTCTTGCAAAGTAGCTCAGCTGATGAAAAACATACCATAACTTTCGACTGTTTTGGTTTTGTAACAATATAAGACCTACAAAATGTACCCGTTTCCAGTCAAATTAGAGTGGTTTATAACACTGCAAGAAAAAGCGGTGTACAATTCAAAGCTGCATACGAATAATAAACATTTTAAAAGAGCTAAGAACTCACTGAACATCAACAATTAGTAAAGAATAAAACTACATTCTCCTATGATAAATAGTTGATGACCAGTTAATTTATCACATTATCAGTTAATAATGTGTATTCTAGTAGCTTATAGTACACTATTGGTCCCTTAAGTTTATATGTGTCCCAAAACTGCAGAGAGGAAATTGTAATACAGAAGTACTGTTCATTTTTAAAAAGCATTTTTGTTCCACTGCATAGAAGTTCCAGCTGATCCCTGTAAACACATTTTGAGTACATGAACTAGTGTTCAAAAATTAAAATTATGTGGAAATTGAACAGCTGTATGCATGAATACTCAGATAAAGTAGAGAATGCCAGATTTGCATTTATCTCAGAAATGAATTTTAGCTGAAGTCTGGTTGCAATGAAAAGCACTATGTTCTGCAAAAAAATTCTAGCAATTGGCTCTAATTCAACTTCATAATCTAACAGAAAGGCAGAGGTCTTTCCGTCTGTTCACAGTCTTTTGCCCATCACGGAGGATATTAAGAAGAAATCCGCAGTGCAAAAAAGTAATAAAGAGGCTTCTCACATTTACATAATACGTCGGTTATCCATAATATTTTAATGGCAAAAGCTTCCTGTTCAATAAATGTGACCACCTGGTGTATTAGGTAACAACATTTATTTGTTTCTCACAGCGAAAACTCCCATTGTTCTTTTTATGAATGCCTCTGGGCAAAATTAAAACAAGAAGTGCTTGGGTTGCATGGCTCTCTCCAGGAGCAAAGAAACTGCCAGCCGTGATCACACTCTCCCTGTAAGTATTTTAGCTTTGTTTGAGAAAGCAGTAGACTTAACATTGACTCTACCCTGTCTCCACTGATGCTTTTGGTTTGTCAGTTTAGGTAAACATCGATCTACCAACCACAGGATCAGCCTGGGTGTCTTCTGACTCCAGGTTCTCCGTGAGATAGCATGGCATGAGCACTGTCTCACAGCTCGTAAGGAAATGAAGTCCCTTTCAGTCAAACACGCCAAAGATGCAGATTTAACTCTAAGGGAACCCTAACAGCTGTGATCCTTCCCCAGTCTGCAGGATTTTCTATGTGTGCCTGATTCACATCAATCTATAACAAAGCTTTTGTTGACTTTAAATGGGTGCTTTGAGCTGTAGATGAGATTTTACCATATTAGCTTAAAATATTTTCAGCTTTCTTTATAATCCTAAACTATCCGTGTGACTTTGATCAAGCTCCTGCTTTAGCCATTTATTTCTGTTACAGGTTGAGCTGCTACATAACATCAAGGAACTGATAGAAATTGGTCCCAACCACTTAGGCTTAAACTCCACTGAAGTTTCCCAGCACCTAAACCTGTGAATGCTGCTTCTAGTGTCAGGACATAAGGCTAATAAAGAACTCTGAACAAATAATAAGTTCATACCTGTGCAGAGGAGACAAGGAGAACAGTCTGATGGCTCTTCCTTTTGTAGATCAGCTGGAGTGCAATCAGCAAGACCTGAGCAATTAGTTTATTAGGACCTCACAGCTAGCATTTCCTACATTCGATTTTACTGCTGGAAAACAAAAGCAGATACTAAGAAAATCAGATGAAGTGTTAAATCTACCCTCAGTAAAACTTAAAATAATGAAGATTATAACTTTCCTCTAGAATAAAAATTCAATGCACGGTGATTGGCAGGACTTACTGGAGAACAAGTTTATAGAATTTCTTACCTTAAAATAAAAAAAAGTATTGAGGGAAAACAGAACAATTACATTTCTTTTAAAAAGACAATGTTACTAAGAATCACACTTAGACCCTGGTATCTTACAGACACATTTTATGATACAGAATGGATTGAAACAAAACACCCAGAATGTGGTCTGAAGCAAGTTACCACCTTAAAAGCTGAAAGAGACATAATATGGTTATTGCCTTCCCACTGTTCTCAAGGTTAGACTGTTAAAGTAAGCTATTTAATGTGATTATGAAAAATTATGAAGAATTAGTAAGGAATTTTTTTAAAGAGGTATGCACATGGGTAGACCTTTATTATTTATAAATTCATTATTTGGAAGATACATCAGCACTGTAGAGCAAGGAACGTTACAACACTGTTTGAGGAAATACAGCTATGGCCTGACCGAACACTAGACTCTGCCTTCTGCGGCCACGATGTGAAACACTATTAACAGAAAAAAAGCTCAGACTATCCCACTTGATACCAGTTAAGTGTGAAGGAGAGTCATTAATGGTCTGATAACAAGACAAAAGTTTTAAGTATAATCAGTAGTTTTCCCGTTCCCCCTTCTCTCCTGTTCTGGTTCCTGCTCCTTTAGAAGCATATGACATCTTCCATTCTCAAGATATTAATCCCTTACTCGTTTGTTTTATTTGTTTAAAAAACAAAGAAATTGTGCAGAGAAACTTCGGCCTATATAGCTGTTGCCAGTGTGCAGACTCTAGACAATAATGAGCTATTTCAAATCTTATATTCTTTAAGTGAGAACTTTGTAATGGAAACGACTTTCACCTTTACGTAACCCCCTTGGCAGTACCAAGTTGTGAAGTGAGCAAGCACAATCCCACTGCTGCTTTAATAGTCGTAAAGAAACTGATGGCCCTGCTGGAGGGTGGTGAAGTGTTAATTGGCAAATTAAGACAGTTCTGCAGTGAAGCGTTGAGGATAAATTGCTGCACTGAATATGCATTTTCAGGGCTTATCGGGAAATGGAGTGGAAGATGTATAAAAAGCAGCTAGACATACTACTGGGGAGATGGGAGTTACCCGATTTATCTTGTGGTGTGTCTACAGCAGTCTTTCAGCTCTTAGAAAGTGAGCTTGCCTTACTGTTTAATTAAAAAGAAACTTTATCTGTGAAAGGTTATCTAATGCATCAGCTAAATTCCCCGCATGAAACTGGTCAGCTTAAAAGTCTAGGGCTGGGTAGAAAAACCAGGATTAGCTACTAAATACTGCTTAAATTTAAGGCCATTTACATTCCTGACTCTGTGTAGAATACAAATTATAAGAATTAGACTAACAATGAAGACTGTTGTCTAAGACAAAAATAAAGACTGACTGCTGTGCTGCTATAAGGAATGCATGGTATTCACTATTGTCCTAGATGGTGTAAGAAAATTTAAATTTTATTCTTGCATTTGCAGTGATTCAAGTGTCCTTGTTCATAATGTAGCTTCAGCCACAGAAGTCAAACTGTCATCACTGTCTGTGGTGTTTTACACCAGACTTTATGGTATTACACTGTTTTACACAGTTTTGCTCTTCGAGAAAAAGCAGGTAAAAAAACCAGTTCCTTTTTTAATTCAGCAAGTTTTGGCCCCCATTGCTGCAGAGGGGCCGGTGGAGGTGAGTGGGACAAAACCCCCTAATGTAACCACGGTGATGGAATTAGTTAATCATAAAGCACGAACAATGCTGCTATGTCCCTTGTACAGCCCTGCCCATCTGGACATTAGGTCTGGGAACAGAGGGTTTAGTCCCTAGGTAATCATT
>Ga0065711_1000265_pt1 | contig 77483 bp, 54 predicted proteins | sample Hoacrofraction12_FD_59098 | JGI IMG/M metagenome (GOLD analysis project Ga0065711, IMG submission 59098) | Hoatzin crop microbial communities from Cojedes, Venezuela - Epithelial fraction 12 v2 (version 2) | ecosystem: Host-associated > Birds > Digestive system > Esophagus > Crop | place...
AGTCCCCTCCTCATCCTCGTAGCCCTCCGCTGGACTCTCTCCAGTAGCTCCTCATCTTTCTTGAAGTGGGGAGCCCAGAACTGGACACAGCACTGCAGATGGGGCCTCACTAGGGCAGAGCAGAGAGAGAGGAGAACCTCCCTGGACCTGCTGGCCACACTCTTCTCAATGCACCCCGTGACACTTTTCCTGTGGTGAAGCCAGGGCTAGATGTAAGCCAAGAAAAGTTGTATAACACACGGTGCAGCTTAGAGGTAAGAGAAAGTGCCAAGCAGAAAACTCATCTGAGAAAACCAAAGTCCGTCAAGCACTTAATGGGCAAGTCAATACAACACTGAAAGTCAAAGCTTCCTTGCAATTGCTCTGCCATAATTCCCTGAACACCCATCCCTTTCATAGCGGTTGGTGTCCCACGGACACTGATCATTCACCAGGAAGAGCTGAGCAGTTGCTGAGAATACACAAATGGCGGCAGCAGATCCCCCAAATGCCTTTGATCCCCGGTCTGTGTTTAGCTTAGCGAGTTTACTTCTCAGCTCAGCAGTATTCAAGTGGCAACGCTCATGCTGGTGGTTCACAAAGTAGCTGTGGGCAAGCAGCCTGTCCCAAGGACGTTTGCAAAATAACAAGCAACTGTGCTGAAAACATTTCCTGCTTCAGCTCCATGCTCTCAAACCAGCAAAATTGCTGTCTGGGAGTAATTCGGAGGAACTCTGCTAGCAAGTAGAAAATTAATGCAAATGCGCAGCTCCTCTAGACTTCATTGCAGGGGAGCATCTGTTTATGTTTTAGCACGCAAAAGGCACCCTCATCGACTGGGAAGTCTGCAGTCTGCAAAGACGGTGTGATACTGAGCGAAGTTTTGAAAAGATTGTACTGTCATTCACCCGTTTCGTGCGGTTGCATCTATTCAGCCACTAGCCAGAACCACCCAATTAAAACCACAACTGTGGGTAGAAGTATCTCTAAGAGCCTTCATTGAACTCCCTATCACAATCTTTAAAGCAATCATTTTGATTGCTCTCAGTTTAGCAATTATAGCTGAGTGACACCTTTTCAGCTGTGGAAAATTATATGCCTAGCCCATTTTCCCTATGCAGAAGTCTCTCATATACATATATATACACACACACACACGTATTTACCAGCTTTCACGTGCTAAATGGTTTCTGATCTCCTGTCTGTCAAGAAGCTGACTGATCTGTGAGTAGGATTCCTGCCTGATGCCTGAGTGATGTGTGCCAACAGCTCCCTCTGGGTTTTTTGTCTAAGATTTACTTCAACTGCAGAAAAATCAAGGAGCGTCTTTGTTCCCAGAAGTATTTTTGGCAACCGACTGTGCAGAACACAACCCATCCTCACAGCCCAGTTGCACGGTCTCTAGACAGCAGCTCCTCGGGGCCAGCACAACCTGGGGTGATGAGACAAGGCTCTGTAGTGGAAACGATTGTACCTTTGTGTCTGGGAAGTCAGAAAGTGTCATTCTTTGAAACACAGAGCCTATTTCAGAAAGAGCATCTCCAGCAGCGATGGGCCATAGCTTTCCAGGGCACCATGGAGACATCCAGTTGCATAACCCTGGCAGTCACTGGGAGACGGTCTGCTGGAAAGCGCCGCAAATTCCCCCTCTCCTGCTAAACACAAAGCATCAATGACCTCAGTCCTTGGCCATCCCATCCAAGTCCAACAGAAAATGTTAGAGCAAATAATATCTCAAGAACGCCTCCCGTAAGTTATGAACTAACACAGCTAATTTTACAGCTCCTAAAATATACCAAAGTTCAAACCAACAGCTTTGCAAGTTGACTAACTGGTGAATGAGAGCCAAAAGCAGGAGACACATGGATCTGGACTGAGGTGAGCAGTAGGCAGAGGAGGAGCTGGAGTCCCTCAGTCCAGCTTTGAAGGCAACAGATTTATGCTGAATTTCACCAGCTGACAGTCTGGTGCTGTGTTTTGCAGCCATCGGTGTTGATCTAATCCTATCTCAGATAAGAAGCAGGCTGATTTGTTTCTTTGTTCATTGAAACTGAAAAGAAAGAGCCAATCATTTTGGAAAAATTCTGTGGAATTTGGTAGAAATGGGACTGAGAGTGCCATGGAAATTTAATAGAGTCTTATGCAGAAATTACTGTAAATACTTAGTATAATTTAATAGGTTCTTTTATGCTTCCTGTTGGGTTATTTTTAACACTCTTCTAGAATTCCGTAGTGGGATATGACTATGTATACCATTTTAGTGGTTGTTTAAAAAAAAAAAAAGCTGTTGAATGCCATCATTGTCTGTTAGGTTATACAGGATGCCTCCATCAGGAGTGTTTTTGTGCTTCCAAAGCAAGCCTGAACAGATTTGAACACTGTACATGAGCAAAATAATCCCAGCTCGGGGATGATATTAATGAAATCCAGGCTGAAAAAAACGTGCAGGAAGCTGCTGTAGTGTTTCTGTTTCCGATTTCAGTTCACACAGGTGAATTCAAAAGCAAACCAAGGTTCACCACATCCTAATTGTATTTGGGGGCACTGTCAAAACCCTGAACTTTGAGATTTTCCATAAGGAATTCTTCTTGATACATATCTTCTTATGTGATCAAGGAAAAGTTTTCCTGCAATTTGAAGAGACTGTATACATTTCATGCCTTTTCTCATGTGGCACAGATCAAAAGCCGTCATGAAGTTCAGAGCATGAAGCTCAGTAATCTTGTGCCCTGTATGAATTCTCCTCCAGGAAGACATCTGAGCCTTCTGTGAAGATGTCCATTGCCTTCTATCAATACGTATGTTCATCTGGTTGTACGATTAGTCACTATGTTTTCTGTAGGACTAACATGGTTATGTCTCATTAGCTGGTTTTGGTCACCACATATTCATTAGTCAGGCATCATCAGAACATCTTTGGTTTTTAAGACCGTACTAGGTTTGCACAAATCATGCCCAATTTTTACCAGTGTGCTTGGGAATGGTGGTTGAATTGAAGTCCCGTTGGTCATGGGGTGAATTGTTCTCTGCAAGCGCATAAGATGAGTATGCCAAGTTGAAGAATGATTGGGGAGGATGTGGTCAGCTGCAAATATCATGTGAGCATTCCCAGTATTTGGGGTGGTGAACTTTTTTGGCAGGATTTGGATAGGAGAAAATTTGCTAATGAAAGAGGAAAAATAAAGAGAAGATCACCAGCTGAGGGTGCCACCACACTGTCCTCAAGCCTTGATACATCAGCAGCTGAAATTCTCCCCCACAGGGGCTTCTCTGGTTTTGGTACCTGATCTTCTGAGCTGAGTCCTTCCAGTTGTATTTTTTGGTTTTGCTTGCCTGCCGTGGCGAGGTTGGTGCCACCGAGGGCTCAGCAGTAGGGCAGTGGCCATGTCCCGAAGGCAGAGGGCTGTACAGGCTCCTCCAGCTCCAGCTGAAAAGGACAGGACATCATCTGAGGGACCGGCAAGTGCAGGGATCCGTTTCCAGGGTTTTACAACAGATGACTTTTACACTGAGCTGCTCCAATGCCACAGGAAAAGCAGATGTCTGCAAAAAGCAGAGACTTTTTCCACTGCAGATTCTGTCTCCATTTATTTCTCATGTAGGCAGTATTCATTCTGACTCCATTTACTTATCTAAATACATTGCGTGCTTACTAATACAGACAGCATGTTCTCTTTTTTTTTAGCTTGAGAAGGAAAGTCTCATGAAATATGTTGCCAGTCTAAATTATTCCATGACTTGCCTACATTTCAAACTGGAGGAATATCAACAAACATAATGGCAATCCTTTTCCAATCCCATCTCCTTCAGTCAGTCTTTAACCCACTTATCAGACACTTGTTATTACAAAAATAATCAGGAGAAGAAAATACACCAGTGCTGAATCAACACTACTGTACTTTTTTTCTTCTTCTTCTTTTTTTCTTTCTTTTGTACTCGTGTAACTCTCTTGGATTCTGTTGGACATACACCAGCCTGAAATTGTAGAAACACAGCTGGCTAAATCCATCACGTCTTATTACAGGTTATCAATTCTCCCTTGCAATAAACACATTTGACAATTAGCAGTGAATTGATGAGTGACTCAGTTTGGGCTTTGCCATTTAGAGGAGACTGTTTTGACTTTGCTGTTCTGTGCTTAACAGAAAAGTTCACAATACAAGCTTAATTTGTAAAAAATGTAAAAAGCTGGTAGATCCATTAGCATTTCTTATAACCAAAATGACAAATGGTCTTTACATTAATCTCAAATCACTTCTTTAAAGCAAGGATCAGGAAAGAATTTTCCTCGAAAGGATATTGCTGCCCAAATGGAGAGGTGCTTTCACAGGGCTTTCTCACCTTCTGTGGGATCGATAGCCGTACGGGACTGCCAGCCTGGCCTTTCTGGGCTTGATAAAGCCATTAGTCTAATTTTCTTTTATGAATCTTCTGCTTCTACAAAAAATAATATTGTAAACTCTGCACAGACAAAAGACCAAACCACACTGTGACTCACACCATACAGTAAACCTTTTAGGAGTAATATTGCAGTAATTCAGATTTAACTTGTTCAGTTCCATGTCTTACTGCAATTAAACTGGGATATTTGGCCAGCTGGAATTTTTCAATTTCAGCTCTTTATTTAGTGGAAAAAATCTACAAATGCCAACCACCATATCAAAGCTCTGAAAGAGTCTTAAAATAAGGACTGAAAGAGATTTTTGAGGAGGAACCTGTTCCTTCGCTCTCCCCCAAGGCAAGACCTCTTCTCTGGGCTCCTCAGAGACCACATTTCCCAAGGGACCTGCCAGGTACCAGCTCACTGCGGCGTTTCTCCCCTTCGGCTTTATAGAGAGAAGCATCAAGCCTTACTGTCTAAAATGGACATTCGTCAAGAAAAACACACAGTGCTTTCAGCGTAGTCTCAGAATCCAACTGGTCAGCTTTGATCTCTTCAATGTGCAAAATAGAATGAGGCTGATGAGAGAATGAAACCTCTTTCCTTTTCATTTGCCAAGTGCATTAACGTGTTCTTGATCCCAAATGATTCTCATTTACTCACCGTTATCACAGTATGTTAGCTTTTCTCTTTCTTTGTATGGATTTTGCAGGGTTGGGTTTTTTTGGGGGGTATTTTTTGTAATCAGGAGTTTTTTCTGTTTATGCAAGCTGAGTATTTTCTTACTGGTAAACCTGTCCTAACTTCGGTTTACAAGTGAGTTTTATCCTTCGTTTTGTTTTCCCCTGCTCCTCATTGGTGCAGAGATTTGCTCCAACAGTGGAAGTGAAGGGTGCAAGTGATGTCCAGGAAAGTAAAGACCCCTTGGTAGCATTGGTCTAAGCAGCAGCACGAAAATGCCCGATGCACCTCTGTTAGTGAGTGAAGGAGCTTTGTCTGGCAAACCTCCCAGTCCAAAAGCCAGATGGACTGGGGTTAGCGTTGGGTTTTGGGGTGGGGAGTTTTTGCTTTCACTGACTGTTTGGAAGAACAGCAGCTTAGGAATTGCGGTGATTTACCGATCACTATATAAATGAGGAAATATTTGGACGGAGTGAGGTGCCAGACGCCTAATGCTACACACCTCCTTGGTGGGCACAGAGGGTGATGTCTCATCATCAAGTACGAGCTGGTGCTTTAGGATGCCGCTGTTAGAGAAGGTAAGAAGTCACCACCTCTGCTAATCAAAGCTGTATGCGAAGCAATGTGCTGATTCTTCTTGAGACTTCTAAGATGTGTTTCCCACTCCACATACAAGATGCTCAGCCCCGTGTTCCCGTGGTTAATGAGTTACTACCCGCAAACTGTACATATGCATAACTATGGTCTGTGGTTACTGGAAGGTAACTTTGTTCAGCACACAGTGAGACAGGCTTAAAAGAAGATGCCTTGTTTTTCATTTGCCACAAATGTAGAAAATAAAAAAAAAGGCACATGTGGAGATTTCCTACAGCTCAGCTGATGCACGGTAACTAGTTAAATCTCAGTAACTTGAAATGTCTTCCTGGCAATGGAAATGTAGCTCTCCCTGGGCTGGCAGGGCTTTAGCAGAATACAATGGCACTTCATAACACTTAGTGATGTTTCATAAAAAATTATGTCCAAATTATATCATACAGGAAGTACGTAGGATGTAACAAAGAGTAGTGGGTGAAAAGCAGAGGTTCCCAAATCAATCTGTGTTGGGAAAATCATCTACAGGTTCCAATAACTGTGTCAGCTGAATTGCTTGGGCTGCTTTTGTGTGCAGAATCATGCAGGAAATCGCAAGAAAGCAAAACTTCTTGTCAGACTTCTGGTGCATCAGCCTGTGGTCCGAGCCAGAAAGAAACCACAAAAACAATTGCGCTCCTTGCTGTGCGGCCACTACAAGTCCCAGGTGGAACTGGAAAATGAAACCTCTGTGTGTGTGTGTCAAAACATTGCAGGACTTTCCAAAATCCTCTCTTTGGACATAGTTACAGAAACAAGCACATGATGAGGGTCAGAGGGTCATTCTCTATATTATACATTGTTCTCTCATCAGCTTGGCTGGAATTGACCCAGTGACTTAATTGATTTAAGAATACTTTAAAACATTTCTTATATGTCTCAGATTTGAGCACCCAAGATAATGTATCACTTTGGAACGTCTTTAAGGAAACTTTTGAGCTTTTATATACTTTACTGAACAATGGACCCATTTCTTCATTGTTGTTCAGAGATGGATATCTGCTGAACAAGAAACATATAAACAGTGAGAAAAATTGGCTCTAAAAGGTCTTTAAAGCTAATTTATATTCAAGGCTTGGTTAAGGAGCTGGATTATCCTATTCTTACCATCTAGAGGACCATGATAAGGAAGGTAGAAGACCAACAACAGTAATAAAACAGACACATGTAAGTCAAGTCTAAACATTATTAGGGTCTTCTGAATGCTTGGTGGATATTCAGGGTTTGATCTCTGTTGTCGGATTCTCGCAAAAACACACAGCCTTCCTTTCCTGGATGGTGTCTGTGCAGACTCGAGGTCTTCCTCGTCACCAAGGAGGGAAACCTCACCAGTAGACCAGCTCCATCATGGCTTCTCTGTCATAAGGGAAAGCAGAGATGGCAGCACCAAAAACCTCGGTCCTCATGCCTGTGTTGTTCCCTTGGTGTTGCAATGAAGCTGAGGGAAACCAGAGCACCCACTGAGGTGTCCCAGTTTGGCTGCTGTGTATTATCACCATGCCTGGCAGCGTTGACACTCACATTGCTGAATCTTGGTGAAGTTTTAGGCAAAGGAGCACAACGCCCTGGAAATAAATTTGGCAAACAAGCTACCATTAGAGCAGAAAAGTTAAATTTCCGAAAAGTCTCATGAAGTGAGGGATACTATAATTTCTCCACTAGCACTTTAGATGGCTGGGGTTCCAGCTAGGAAATGTTCTAGGTAGAAATGGAGCTTTTTTTATTTTCTAAAATCCTATTGGGAAATAATTTTCTCAGATTTCTTCAGCTATGTTCATTAGCGTGTTTTCATTGGATTATGAAAAAGAGAGGTGTCTGCAATTTCTTTTTTTTCTTTCGGGGTGAATTTCATCCCTTTTGCAAAGTTTATCAACTACCCAAGTCCTTTTTAACTCCTACCCTGTAGTTTTAAGAAGCCGTAATAGTTTTCAACCTGCAGCAAAAGTTCTTGGAGAGCAGAATTAAAATTCTGAAACACTGGAGAAAAAATTAACAAGAGAAAAGAGCTTTTTCTGTTTTTTGGGGAAGGTATCACTGGAAGAAAAGTTGGGAAGTAGAACAAAAATTACACAGGGTTAAAAAAATTTCTTTATGCCAAGGATCTTGTCTTGTTGTCTTCCTCTGTAAAATCTCCAGAAAACTGCTGGCACGACATGAAACTAGCAGTGAGGCTGAGGCTGAAGCACGAAGACTATGCTGAAATTGAAGTCTTGTTAAATTAATTTTTTCCAGGGTTTGCGAGAGCTATTTCCCTTCCACCTGCTGACCAAACAGGATAGCAGTAAAATACTTCCTCTTGGTGACTCACAGATCTGTCGGAGGTGATGAGCCCCAACGGGAGGACGATGATGTCTTCAGTAGCGATCTGCTTTTCGCCTCCTGGCAAACGGCGCTCTCTGGCCTGGTAACACTAGCTGCATTTCCACGCTATGGAAATGGGAACCAAGAAATGTCTGTTGTTGGTAGTTTTGCTCTCAGAAGATTTCCGTCAGGCATCTACAGCTCAGTGCAATTTGAGACGTAGCAAAAAGAAGGGAGGGGGGGGGTGGATTTCAGAAGCGTTTAGTGATGTGCTACCTGTTAGAGGTTGAAAAATCGTTCACTAAAGCTAATAGTCCCATACCCCTGCTAGGAACATGGTCTCTCCTCCGTTGCATGAAACGAGGTCTTTATTTGTGCAAAAGTTATTTTGGTGGGAGGATTTTTCCATTTCAGGGTATCGAAAGACAAGGGGTCCACAGCCCTGGGAGCAAGCATCTCCCTACAGATAGCCCGACACTGGCCTGTTGAAATAACTTGCCCCAGTCCTTTTCCAAAGGGTAAATCAAGGGTTTGTGTGGGCCAGCACACCTCGTTCCACGCTGTCCTCGAGGCAGCTCTGTATCTGCAGTAATTGCACTGTTCCCCCAGCTGACAGCCAGAAATCCAGGAGGCAGTTTGCTTTAGTAAATCTCACTTGGAGTTTGTTCATTTTGATTTCCCTGCCATAAAGGCAAGACAACAACGGAAGATTAAAGTGAATTATTATATGCTATGGGTTTCGGAAACATCCTTTTGCTTCCTTCCTAGGTCATGCACAGTGCTGTGGTTTGCAACGGCAGGCTCTGCTCCTGGTTCCAGGCCGGTAGCTTTCCATCCACATCGCGCCGAGCCGCTTCCCCAACGTCTGCCTGAACGTGTCTCCCAGTGAGTTTGCAAGGGGAAATGATTAACTCAACCTGTCTGTAGAAAGCAATACTTCCTATTTAAATACACTCCTGACAAAACTGAGTGGGAAAAATCATTATAGTAGTTTCAAATAAAATATGCTCACCTTTTCAAAAAAATTTGTTTTGTTTTTTCTTTAAGAAGGATAAAGAGCAGTTTCTGCAGGAGAATATCTGCTGTCTTGCTGCAAGTAATTGTTTTTCACAATGAACATAGCCACTGCTTCCCCACTCAAAATAAAGTCCTGGGCATTCAATGGAAATAATGATTTCTATATAATCTTTGGTCGGAGTGCTAAACTAAAGCATAAAATGAAAATCTAGTAAATTAAAGAAACTGGGTATTTAGCTACACAGCCATTAGCATTTGCACTTGCACTTAGATGATGATCTAAAACCAAGGTGACACCCACGAACGGTCAGCCTCAAAATGCTTGGTTTTTATTTTCTTTTGTTTCAGAAATGTATTTAGGCCTGAGACATTTATTTAAAATGTCTTTCCAGCTCTCCACCCCCGCTGAAGATTTTAAACAAAGGTTAAAGAAGGAACAGCATAAGCAAATTTCAAGGGACAAGATTAATCACTGTGCATCTGTAGGTTTTTTCCCATTCTACTAATAAACTTCCCTGAAATTTTTCCGTGTTGTTTTCACTGTACTGAAGTGTGCCAGCAGACTCTCGCTGAAGTTATCCGAAGACATCTGAGCAGTTCTTACCTCACTGCTGGCCTTCAGTGTGTGATGGCCTCGAAAGCCAAATGAAACCCGTCCTTTCCCAGCCGGGTCACATTTGTTAGCAAACTTTAAAACTGAGATGCTGGTTTTTCTTTTCCTGAGTCATCAGTTTGCCCATGCCATGACACTTCCAGGAGGAGGGAGTTTTCTGCAGGCATCTGCCCGGGGAGATATTCAGGGGAAGGGCTCAAAATTCATAGCAGGAGGTTTCAAAGTCAGTGCCCCGATTTGTGGCACTTCTAAGTAAACGTGATGTCTAGGATGAAGCCGTTCCTATGCATAGGCAGAGCAATCTCTCTCTCCCTGTAAACAGAAAGAAATGTTTTCAGTTTACATATTTTTAGTTTAGATAGCGTGGAAGGCTTATGTAAGTAACAAGGGAAAAGAGAAAAATTTTATGAATTCATAACAGCCCAGCTAGGCACGGTATCCAAAGCTAAACCTGTCAGGCTCTGGACTGGGAAGGATGCTCGTTGGAAGAGCTGACAAGTGAGACTGCGGAACTACAAAGATTTATCGTATACCAAAATAATTCCTACGCTTGCTGAGCAAAGTTGCTGCCCCAGAGTAACTGCTCTCAAAAATATTTTCCATCGTGAACTCCAAGTCCTTTTTCTTGCCCAGATTCCATCACAACAAACAGCCCAAGGATTTACGTGCCTCCCACTCACCTTGTGATGGCTGCCTGATGTACAGGTTTTGTGAAGAGCAGAGCGAAGGAGTGCAGCCCCCTTGGCAGTCGTGGCAGAGGGAAACTGAGGACCGGTCCATCCTCATCAGAGCAGAGATGCCCGGGTCGAGTCCTGGAAAGCAGTAGTTGCTTCAGCCCTTGGTCTGTTGGATCTGTTGTAAGAGTAGAACAAGGACGTATCTAGCTCAGGGCTAACAGGGACCAACCTCAAACTTGCTAGGTTTTTTCAGACATAATAAGAAGCATTTTCATAAGCGTTACATCACTTCCTCGTCATCAATACCAGACTTTTAGAGCAGATGTCGGGTAATGCTGGGGAGGTTTGAAATTCATATTCTATTTTTGTATGCAGGTGCCCAAAATGAATGGGACAGATTGTCATCTTCTGAGAAGACATGTATTTATTGCCTGGCAGTTCCTAATCTGCTGCTCAGCATCTAGAACTGGCTTACCCAAAAGTCATCGCTACTTGTTGATGTGCAAAGTTCTATATAAATGTGGAATTAATCTTATCTGACTTCAGGGTGTCTAAAAGTTAGGTGACTAATCTTGGGCTTATGCCCTGGCCTCCTTTTATATTCCCTGAAGTAAAACACACCTCCAAAATTTCCCTCTGACCGACTGTAGGTCCGAGTCTAAGGATGAGATGAACCTGCACCTTCTGATGGGCTATAAAGGGATCATGATAACAAGCCCAGGCTCAGGTCTCAGAGGCCTGTTTATAGGATTTTAATAATAAATCAGGAAAATGATATTGTCATAGCAATAGAAATCCCAAAATAGCATCTTCGTAACACTGCCCATCCTTGTATCTCCTTCTGCTGATAAAGACGGCATGGAAATGAGAGGAGGGACAAATGACAGAGGCTTCTGTGATAAACAGGGCTCAGAAATTGAAAATAGAAAAGGAAAAGAAAGATGTGGCTGTATGAAAGATCACAGGATAAATGAACCACGAGTTTAATGAGAGCTGAAAATCTGGGCGGATACGAAGTCAGTGCCTTCAGGAGGGAGAAAGAAGGTCCCTGTGTTGCAGGGCTCTGGGACCAGCCAGGATCTGTCCGATGGAGCAGGTGCAGAGGAAGATATGGGGCAACCAGGGTGGTGGAGAAGAAACTAAAATAGCTTTGTTTAGGCTAGGAAAAGGAGGAAAAGGCGAGGAAAAAGGATTGCTTTCTATAAATAGTCCAGGTAAACCCCCAGGGAAGGCAGATAGTTATTTAAGCTAAAGGACAATGTTGGCCCCAAATCAAACTGGTTGTGAGTAAATAGAGGGTGGAAACGTGAAAACGGTTTCTGAGCATCGCAGGAAAGATGTTCTGAAGCAACTTTCCAGTCACAGCAGGAACCTCAGCACTTCTAAATCCGTCAGAGCAGGAAATTAATCTCAGAGCCAAGATATCTTCCAGATCTACATCCACATTACTCATGCTTTATTTAATCTTTATTTTGCCAATGACAAATTTTTGCCCTGCCTTAGAAAACAGGACTGGACAAAAACTTGAGAGTCTGTGAAGCTGACAGCTTGACCGAAGGCAGGTTCATTCATAGTGATGGGACCCGGGCTGGCATCAGCTGGCACATCCGCAAGAGACATCCTACAGCTTGCTAGTCCTCCAGTAGCTTATTATTGCAACATTTCATTAATGGGTTGGGGTTTTTTCTCATTATCTAGCCTTATCTCTCTTTCTGCAGTTTAACTACATCAGGAGGCTAATAACAGCTAATGGACTGCTGCAAGAATGGTGGGATTTTTTGACCTTGGAAAAAAATGCAATGACATCTCCTTGGAAGAAACCTCGTTCAACAAAGCAACAAAACCAAGCCAGGACTAGTGCACTGGTTTGAATATGGCCGTTCAGCAAACAGGGAAACTGAGGAAACTGGGTTCTATCTTTCTTTCTTCTAATTAGCCTTTTTTACATAACCATATACAGAGAAATTTGATAGTGATACAGGAAAACCCCACATTCCCACAAAAACTTTGGTGCACAGTTTCCAGCAGCAGTGCATAAGGATAAACCAGGGTGGTCTCTCATTACAGGATTAGCCTCCTACCATTTTTTGGCTTATCTCTGAACGTAGTAAAAAATATTCTAGCCCAGTTAGCTAGAGAGTTACACTCTCAGTGTTACAGAGTTTTACCAAATGACTTTCTTTTTTCTTCTTTATCTCTGATGTGAATTGTGCAAGACAGGGACTAGCCTTTTAGGTAATTAATGCATTGGTCGAAGGGTTTTTCTTGCTATATAGAAGAGATATCTACCACTTGGCTTTAAAGCAAATAGGTGATTTTACAGAAATTAGTTCAATTTAAATAGGAATTATCATGGAAGGAGAGATAAATAAATAATTTGCTTTTTTTCTCTTTCCGCTTCTAAAAATTCAGATTCACACTACCTGAAACTTCTAATTTAATCAGGCTACTGTAATCTTGAGTCATTCACCGCCAAATTGACCAAAGTACTGCAAAGCAAGAAAATAGCTTTTTCACAGCTGAAAATGAGTCAACTGTCCATCTCAGCCCTTCAAATCCAGAAAAGACAAGGTTTGCAGCACGCTGAGGTGGGGAAGGGAGTAAGGTTTTGTCAATAAAAGCAGGCTGTGACCCGTGCTTACCTTGATGGATAGTAATAACCATGTATCATGTCTGAACCTTCATACCCCAATTGCACATCAGTGGGTGATTATCAAGGGTTGATGACCAGCCTCTCTTCTTTGGAAATTATCTATTTAATAGAAGATCCTGCATTTCAGCAGTTGCACTAGGAGCCCTGTACATCTCCCATGTCCTAAAAAAAAGCATTCATGAAAGCAGGCAAGCACAAGATCTGAGTAAACTTGGACACAGCTCCCAGCCAAATTATGAGCATGTTGCCAAACATGGAGAAAAGTGCATCTGATTCTTCTGTTCAGGCGTCCAAGGATGGCCACAAAATTATAGTTCAAACTATAAACAGAATGAGTACATTTTGTTCATTTTCCTGTTCTCTTTATAATCGATGCAATATGAAGAGCTGCTATCAGTGGAGAGTTATACAATCAGATGGCAGCAATAAAAAGAACGTTAACAAGTCTAGGATATCATAGGAGCTTGACTGGAGGAAGCAGTTATAAAACAAGACCATTTATATCTATTTAGATGAGAACATCAGATTCGTGACCAAGTCATTTTAATGTCTGTCTACCCACTTAATACTCAACTAATGGACGTTGCATCCTGATTTACAGCAGTTGCCTGGAGAAGCATCAGTACCGAGGATTACGCATGCACAGACATGGCTCTGTGCACCTTGAACAAGATGTGTGTTCTATACAGTATCGGCACATCCATATGTAGGTGAGTTAATCTTATGTACACAGTATATGTATATGCAGAATTTCATAATCATTGTCTTTTTTACTGTTTCCTCATTCTATTAGACTCCTGGAAGGTTTTAATTTTGGTTATTGTCGTTTTAGCACAAATTGGACTACACATTCACAGTCTTACAAATCTGTGGAGTGGGGAATACAATAAGTACAAGATGGGCGTCTCCACCAGCTGTCAGCAGGGAGCCTTTGCTGTAGTATCTTTTATTCTTTGGCATCTGAAAAGATCCTGGTTCTCAGATGGTCTTCAGACTTGTTTTCTTCTCTTACAGCCATCTCTCCTCTGCTAGCTGCAGAACACACTTGGAAAATCTAGGGATTATCAAAATGAGAGCTGTAAAGCTTTAAAAACAAACAGACATTTCACCTGTCTCTAATCAACCCCATCTTATGGTTTGGCTTTGATTTCCCCAGTGCAGAAAAGAAGCGTATAGGATTCTAATTTCCTTGGCTCCCAAGAGCAGTATGAATGAGACTGCAGCATTGCATTCGGCTTGTGTTATTAATGGGCTCCATGCTTGCAAATGTCTCATTCAATATATTTGCTCAAAGTGCTTCCAAAAAAGGGGGGGAAAAGAAGAAAGAAAACATCAGTTTTCTAGGTCTAATGTATGTGACCTGACAGCATGAATACATTAGATCTTCTGCAGAAACATCCAATTCCAGCTCTGTGCATTGGATCTCTAGCCTTTTTATCTTCATCTGGACTCTAATCAATATGCGAGCGTACAGCCTGGAAATAAGCCGCATTTTCCTGCCATTCTGGCTCATAATTTCTATCCATTTGAAAGGGTATGACATGCCTTCTTACAAAGGCACTGTAAGTTGGGAATGTTTCTGAGCTCTCTGTTCAAGCATACTGAGCATCTTCCAATACAAGTGTTTTCTTTTTTGCTGAGATGCTTAGCCCCCCTATGCCAAAGCCAAGAGTCACTCAGATCCTCCACAGGCGCAAGGCAGGATGGCTCTGCTGAAGGCCATATGCTTGTGTCTCGCTGCTGAGGATCTCATAGATCATTTTCCGGCCACAAAGAAGGTACGCTCCAATAATCCTAACCTGAGACCTACGAGATCTCAGCTGTCTTCTAAAACTTCAGGCAGGTCATGGCATTTTCCCATTTCGTGTCTGGTTTTCCCTTCCCATGCTCTGGTTTATCTGGAAGCCTTTAAGTTCTTAAAAGGAAGAGCTGTTTTATATTATGCATCTGGACAGTGTCTAACACAAGAGGGCCCCAGTTTGATTAGGGTCTCTTGTGACTACCGTAATACAAATACTGCTAATAAAATGCATTCGAATCAGAAAAAGGTGGTGATGCTTCTTTTCCAGTTAGCCCCTACCTTGGGAAAGTCTTGGGGAGATGGGGTTGTCAGCCAGAGGCAAGGTGGCCCGACTTGACCCATCCCGGCAGAGACAATCCTTTGAGCTGTCCTTGAACCGCTGCAAGCTGAGCTAAGCAAGAACTGTGCTCGTCTGCGCAATGCCTTCCTGTGCCTGGAGCGCTTTGCACATCCAAATGTGCCACATATTTGCCTTCCCAAAGCAGGGCCTGCTTCTGTTAACAGCAATTAATCACTTTATAGCCAGTCTTTTATTATTATGAACACAGCAGATGTGTTTCCATTAATAGGTCCCCAAGTGAGCCTTATCCAGCATCTCTGAGACTTAATGAAGGACATTATGTGGCCTAAATAGAGTTTTCATTTTCAGCATCCTCCCATTTCTATCTGCACTACCAAGTAAGCAAACAAAATGAAGTGGGAATCTTGTTACGGTCTCAGTTACAGTACATAGGATAAACTTGCTGCCAAATAATAAAATGTGTCCACTAGTTTAATGTGATTAGTAATAGCTAAAACTTGCATTTGTATTTTTACAAGGATCTGAAACAAAACACTAAAAACAAGCACGTAGATGTCTTTATACTGTAGTGGTAATTCAAAGCTCTCCGCTTCCCCAATTAACCTCAATATTTGAGCAATGAGAGGGCAGGCAGCTGGCTCCCCAGGGAAATGTCTGTCTGCAGAATATTGTTCAATCTCGGGGAATTTTTCAAGCATGCTGGTTGCCATTAAAAAGTCATCACTTTCAACAGTGGCTAAGGCCTAGCAAGTCTTTGGGTGCTTATAAAATAGCGTCTAACTAATGACAGCAATCATGAGGGTTACCGAGCAGTGGTACGTGAGGTTTCTCTGTGTGAAGCCGGCTCAGCCGTGTGCTGGCAGAGATGCGCTTGGCCACATCCATGGCGGGTGAAGCCGCGTTAGGGCAGAGTCGGGCCCGAGAAGGTGGGCTGCTGGCGTGGGGCAGAGCATCGCGCTTGGCTGGGATCTGCATCCCACCGCTGAGCACTGCCTGTGTCTGCCTGTTCGCAGCCATCCCTGGTAAGGTGGGCATTGCTGCACATGGACGTGTCCCTGGTGCACCGCCCTGGTGCTACCCTCCACCAGCCTCCATCTCCCCTGAAATAATCAACCACAAGATCTCTGCTGTGACATGGAGCCTCCGGCTTCTCTCTTCCCTGATAGCAAACAGCCACCACAGGTAGCAGGCACAGGGCATGGCTGCTCTTCCACAGCACAAGAAGTTTTGTGAAGAGGATGTTTTCCAAGGTGTTTCCTTTGGAAAGTCAGACTCTGGGATCACTTTTGCTCCCCTAAATTATTTCTGGAACCAGATCCCTTCTACCCAAATGGCTTCCTCGCCCATTTTTCACTCTGCATTGTCTGAGGCTTACTGAAATTTCATCTTCAACTTATTTGGATCTTAAAAGTGAATAGTCAGAAGGCTACATCTACTCCTTATTCCCAGCACAGTAAATAGAGGAGGCAGTTCCTTCTATAATGCAGACAGAAAAATCCTATGCATTTCAAACGAGTCCTCTGGGATTCATAAGGAGCACCTCCACTATATAAAAGTATCATAGAATTTTAAAATCCAGAAGGATCATCTCATAAATTCTGTAGATCTGTCTTGCACTGGTCTGTGCAATAAAGGATATTAAAATATGTAGTATCTGCAGTGTGGAGCCACTGGAGAGTGAGTTCAGTTGCTCAGGATGGAGTATTTAGCCATTAGACAGTGACAAACTGGCCTCACTCCTATAGGCAAGGTGGGAGTGCAGTCATGTTTAAAATCACAGGGTATTGTTCTATAGAACACATTAACTCACGAGCATGTTTTTGGTCCCTGCACGAAATGCCTGAGGGATGACAGAATGGAAAAAACGATGAACTTTCTCTCTCACACACATCAAAACAACTTTACCATGAAAAAAATATAGATAACTAGCAAATGATCGCCTTTAGCTTTGTCTCTTTAAAACAAAACAAAAGAAAGTGTTGCATTTTTAATTAAAGCCCAATTAATTTGAATAAAGTGAGGAAATCACATCTGGGCCCTTGCTGCTATACAGCTTCTAACCACAGCATGCATGAGGTTACGTCAAGGACTTGCTTGTCAACTTTGCTTTAACTCACATATGGGACCGGGAATGAAAGAAAACCCAGGAGTTTTTACTTTCTGCAGTAAAAGCCAAACTAACATAAAATGAGATTAATGGCAAGAGCAGTGACTGCTTTCATTTCCCAATGAACTTTCTCAATAGTACCAGTAATCAAGATCAGGTTGGTTTTCTTCTTTTTTTTTGTTATTTTTTTTTTTCAGAAAAAACCCCCAACTTTTCATCAGAGAAAAGAGAGAGATACTTAAAATACATAAACACATCTGTTCTCCCATATTAACAACATTACGTCTTTCTCCATGTGATACATAATGAATCATCTCAGTGTGTTTTGCTTTATAGTTTTGTACAAATCCAATTCCTTATGACTATCACTGTAATAATATTTTCCAATTCAACAGTACCTTTCATTCTGAGTTTCTCAGTGCAAGAAACTGTAACAAGAAGTGAAGTGTGTTGAACCCAATGAAACAGCTAGAAAAAGGGAGGCACAGCTGTAATTGTCAGGATTAGAATTTGTCTTATAACGGAGAAAAGATAACGGTGCATATAATAAATATTTTTATGCAGATACATAGTTTTCACTACATTTCGGTTAAACGAGCAAGTGTTGTCATCTTTATTTTTAATGCTTAGAAAAGCAAGGCTTATAGTACCTTACAAATGTTTTTGTCTTTTTTTGCTTCTTAAGAAGAATCAAATTGCATCCATTGTGCAGGCTGAGCAGGTAAGACTTCACACTGCAGTGATCGCTGGCCCTGTGCTGTGAACACAGGGCAGAAGTCCTGCAGCCCGCCCATCCTTTGGAAAGCTGGTGCTGAGGCTTTAACGGAGCAGAGAAGTGGACATCCAGCATCCCGCATTCTGGTCCCTGCTGTGCTGCTAATTGGATGCCCTCGGGCAATATGTTTGGCTTTGTGGGCTTCACGCTACAGCTATGGATTATGCCAATGCTCCTCATGGACCAAAATTATATTCAGTTTTCTTTTCCTTCCCCATGGCTACTTGGAAAAGGTAATCTGAGCTAACTTTTTTCCGATTAAACAGTTAAACCACAGTAAACCCCAGTTCAGATGCTCTGGATTAGTGGGGATTAATGGTCCTGAGCAGTCACCAAAGCTGTATCTACATGCTTCCAGTCAGTGGAAAACCACAAAACTTGGACACCTACATAGGTTTTATAGGAACTGTTAATCTGATTTGGCAGCAGTAATTAATAGTTCCTCGAAAGATATAGATCCTGATTCATTTGTCCATGTGTCTTAAATGCTGCATGAGGACAAAAGTCTTGTTTGTGTTTGCTACCAACATCCAACGGGAGCGAAGGAATGTTTTCTGCAGCAAGGAATGACAATGATGGTTATTTATTTAAAAAAAAAACAAGAAAGAAAAGCAGAGAGACGAAAGAGCAAGAATCCTTGATTCAATTAAGTCTTAGTCATGTAAATAGTTGGGAGTTTCCAGAGAGTAATGTCTTTATAGTAGGATGCCAAGGTAGTGTATAATTAAAATGCAAAAAATGTAGGAAGGTGGCCAAGCCTTTGATTAGACACAAGATTTTCCTAACCCACCCATGACTTGGCATTTTGATCCTGAAATTTATCAACAGGAAAGGGTGATGATTTCTTTTTTTGGACTGGAATGGAAAAAAAGTTAGTTTGTAGAGAAACAAAACTTGTTCACAAACTTTATTTGCTCATTACAAAGGCTTTTAGTATTTGGTCACACTTTAAACGAGAAGGATTTTCTGGAAAGGATTTTTGTTTTGTTTGATTGGTTGCTTTATATAATAATTGCTTTCTATTGTATAATATGAAAAGCAACGCAAAGCAATCAGCTTTTACATAACAACATTTTAATTACAATAATGTAATTCAGCTTTATTGTGCTGTACCAAAATGATAACAAGACTAAGCCTGACATTGGCAACAAATATCAGTGTTTAGCACAGAGGAATCCCAAAGTATCATTGAACACGTCCTCCAGTTTCTCAGCCAGCACCCCTAAGCAACTTCATTATCAAACCCTACACAGCTTTGTTATTATTTCTACCCCTCTCTGATCTGGAAATCAGAGTCATTGGTACGAGGAGCTTGAACGGATCATCAGTTGTACGTTACTATATAGATGCAATATCATCAAGCAGGGCCAAAGAGTGGGAACCTGCTAATGTCCCACCTAAAGCATCTAAGTCCAGGAAGAGTTTTTCCATGGACTTCAAGCACTGAATGAGGGTGAATTTTAAAATGCAGTATTGCCTTTTACATTATTACACTTTTCCTTGCACAAAAGTAGTCATTAAATGGAATATTGTAAGCAGTAAATCTTCTTACACAAAGTAGAAATGGTGAACGGAAAGGAAAGGCTTTTTAAACTCTAACTTTTGCTTCTTCTAAAGTTCCTGCTGGTATGGTCAAGTCTTATGGAATTGGCAGAAAGCTGAATCTGTCTCCGATAGGACTTTTGCATTTGAGCTCTTCAGTGCCCTGTTCATCATGAACTTCAAGCAGCATAAATGCCCTTTGCCAGCATTCAGTACTCAGCCCCATCTAAGCTGCAAGCTGGTGAAAGAGACATTTATTCTCTATAATAAAACCTGTCTGGAGCCTAGCAACTTGGTCAGCTGTGAGGTTAACCCTCCAAATGGTTTACTACTGGTGCCCCAGTTGGGTGCTGCCATGGGAAAGAATGAAAAAAAATTGGACACAAGTCCTGCCCTCCTCACTGGGCAATGGAAAGGTTCAGCACCCCCAAATGCCACAAATTTAAGCTTCACTTATGCTTTAGAGTAGGAGTCTCCAGATATCTGCTGTCTCCAGGGTAGGGTCTCAATTCGCTGTCCTGCTGAACATTTGTTTTTCCTTGTAGCGCTGTGTGAAGTCCAGGCTTTACATTTAAAACCATAAATAGGCAGGATCAGTGAAAGATCACATGGCATGTACCCTCCCTGATTAGTCGTTCACAAACAGTTGGGTCTGCAGATTTTCTTATCCAGGTGTCTTTGATATCAGGCACGTTCCTCCCTAGCTTTTTATGAAGCAGCTATTGTGATTGCAAAGCTTGAACATTTATGAAACGTAACCTGTGTGATTATAAACTCATCAGTTTAGTTGTTATCAGGCAGATAAAAAAGCAACATTAAGGCCAGAAAATGCAAGCACAAAATAAGGAACAAGTCATATCTTATTCAGTTAAACTTCTCAAAATTTTTGTGTTTTAGTATAGCACTAAGCATGTTTGCATTTTTTGTTGCAGAATATAGCATTCAGCAGCCTGCGATACAACAGTTCAGCTTGTTGGCAGCAACGCTCCAGTTTCCATTTCTTTGAGTGCAAGACTCAGGGTGTGGAAAGTTTCTACTTCCTTGGAAACTCTTCTGAAAATGGGTTTTCACTCAATTCAGCCTCTAAGTGTTTAAGAGGTGACTGAAATTCTGAAAGTGGACTGACTGTTTTAGTGCCATTGGCAACTTTGGGAAGTTTCTCACTATGTGAAGGAAAAGGGGGGGTAAAAGTGGTGGAGAAATCTACATTATTAAAAATCTAACTCAGGATTTTCAGTGAGCACCTTCTCTCTCCCTCTCTCTACGCCTTTGAAAAGCCGGAGGTGAAAATAGCATGATACTTTTCACTTCAATATATTATTCACCCTCTGCATCAAAATTTCTACCCATGTAGTTGTAGCTTCACTTTCTGCTATTGCTGAGCACCGCTGATTCAATGCGATTGGCTAAAGGTTTTACTTAATAAAAAAAAATACACTTCAAAAAATTCCCACCATCATCCAAGTAGCAGGCAAGATTTTACCTGAATATATGCCATGACTGGAAGGATGGTCCAAAAGAAAGCAGCAACAGGACATAGCTAAGTGACCTGAGATAGAAAATCCCATAGGATGGGATGCATTTCACCCAAGTTTACTGATCAAAAGTTTGGCAACTATTTAAAGCCGATTGTCTGGTGGTGGGAGATGACTGCTTTCAGAGGGTGATTCACCCCATCCGGAGCAGGGTGGATGAATCAGCAGCTGGATGCTCTTGCCATTCCCTGCTGACAATGGCAGACAGCGGATGATGATCTCAGACCATGTGCCGCTCCGAAATGGCTGCTGCCAAGTGGGATGAGTGCTGTGCGCAGATTTCTCTCCTCCCCAAGGCCATTGATGGTGTGCGTACTGGTGGACTTGGGGACGATTGTCTTTGCTGATGCTCCATCTGCCATGGTACAGTCAGGTCAAGAATTAGCATTTTGTTGCCTCAGGCATATACAAAATCAGCAGCAGCCTACAGAAGGCTAATTAAGAAAAGGTAGTCACTGCCTAGTGTTGTTAATAGGTCAATATTTGCTGGAGAAGAAGTAGACACTTCTGCAGCTGTTGGGTAGTGAGGGATTCCTCCAAAGATGGACCAAGTGGAAAAATGCATTGCTTAAAAGTCCATTGTATTGTCGGTCCGTCTACTAGATGGACCTTAAGAGAAGGAAAGGAATAAAGCTTTTCATAAATTCAAAGACAGAAATAAACCCAGCATTTCTTAGAGCTTATTCAGAAAAAAAACTCCTGCCTTCTTCAAGCTGTATCTTGTCTCGCTGTGTCTGACTTTATGATGGTGCCATCAGTTCAGACTTCGTGAGTCAACATTCCCAAGAACACTAAAGTACGGACAGAGTACTGGTCTGCTGGGCAGCACGTAAGTACAAAATAAGAGATGGTTCCTGCGTAAAGGTGTTAAAAATCAGAGTGGGTAAACTTTAAGACTGGTCAAGGATCATCATCCATGGCTGAGCAGCGTGGCAACCCAGTGGGTCACCAGAGAGTGAAAATAACTTTTTCAGAGTCATGCAGCTGAGCCTGTGGCCATATGGCAACCAGGAGCCAGACAGGGGAATCCCATCTCGGATCTGTAATCACAGGGTAGGGCCTCCTAGACCCAGCGTTCTTGTATGACCTTTCGGTAATAGCAGGTGTAAAACCAAGGCAATATACAACCCATTTTTAAGCCCACTTTCCCCAAACTATATGACCCTTGGTTTGGAAGGTGATATAGAATGGTTTGAGTTCTGGCATCTGTAAGTAAAATCTCCTAGCAAGGAGCAGTATTTTATTCACAGTAATCTCGCAGGTTTGTTGATGCCTTAACACATATCTTAGATATTGGGCAGTTGCAAGACTGCCACATAATAGAGAAAACTTTTAAAACCTGTGTCCAAATAGCTTTCTTTATCACGCAACTGGCTGCAGAAGCCTTCTATAGCCAGTGGTTTGATATATTTTTGTGTTGTTTATAACAAGACAGTCATAAGATTTTATGAACTTTCTGCCTAGCAGGAGTAGTTTGATTTGTGTCTCCACTTAACTTTGGTCTCTTAATCTTGACTTAATCTCACTTTTTTTTTTTTTCACTCCACTTTTAGATCTTGACATTCCTTACCTTTGGGCAACCTTCATTACACAAGAATAACTCAGTACTGAACAAACTAACCTTGGGATGGTTAAAGAAATATCTCTTTTCCCAATAGAAATATCTGAAATTCCTGAGCAATACCATGAGAAACTAATCTTGAATTTGATCTGATTTTGCAGGGTGATTCATGGTTTCTGACTCAAGAGAAGTAAACTTGTTGATTATAGTTTAGGTATCTTGTCTTTAACAGAGACACTATTTATTTTGTTGCTTTCTCTCTAACCAAAGAAAATGTTTCTTTTCTTTTTCTATGTTGCCAATATATTGTGAACATTAATAGCTGACATCCGCTGTGGACAGAGTAAGGCACGGAAACTTAACATTTCTCACCAACCAGCCAAAAGGGACAATGCAGGACCGAAAGCAACTGGGGGAGTTCTCAAAGCAGCTCTTCTTGAGCCACGCAGTGAGCGGATCCAGGGACAGCAAAGCATCGTCTCAGCTGTACTCTCCCGACCTCTGTTTCGAGTTGGCCGTGTCGTCTTTTGCTGTTGTTGCTGTTTTAATGGAACATTTTGGAACAGGCCGTGCATTTGTCAGGGTGAGGCTAATGCGCATGCCATCACACAGCATTTCCTGTTGCCTTGGAAGGAACGGGGCTGCTTTTATATCCTGGGTGAGGTCTTCTTGGTACTCTTGGGATTTATTCACCCCACTGGCAGGTCTGCCTGGGGAGCTAAATGCTCCGTAATGTGACTAGTCAGTCATTCCTCAATCCCAGTGCTGTGTCTGCGTTACTATACCCAGATATCCATCATCTGACAGATTTGCAAGAGATTTTTTTCTTGCGTGATAATTATAGTAACTTCCTATATCACGTTTCCCTTCAGGTGTGGGTGGGACTTCTGCCTTTTTGCATGAACATGGTAAAACCGTGCAATCCGATAAGCCTCTGCAGTCATAAAAATAATATGAAGTGAGTAGAAAGCAAATGCACACCCCAGTCTTGCATTTTTTCTGATTCATACTTGACTTACACACTTTCAGTAGCCCACTGACATCAAAGGATTTACCAGCTTCAGGGAAATGAGAAGGAACTGGCTTGTCCTGACCATGCAGCGATGGGGACACACCTCCAGGAGCTGAGCTTTAAAGCAGATGCTGGCTAAGAGGGGGACTGACTAGGATGCCACTGCCTCCTTGGCTGGGAGAGAACAAGAATATTAAATTATGAATATTTTATTATTGTTATCTACAATAAAACAGCTACACTTGCTGTTGTCAGAATGCTGTAGCAGAAGGAAACACTATTGAATTATTAATTCCTGAAGGCTAATTAATAGGACGGATGCTAGAAAAGTCGGCAACTACAAGCTCAAAATCTACGTGTATGTAGCTGTGAACAGCCATCACCTGGCCCAGTCTTTGTTGGCCAGTTACATCATTTGGTGTCATGCACACATCCAAACAATAATAACACAAACACACTAATCTGGCAATAGAGGACCTTTGTCAGCAGCAGAAGACATCTGAAAGACTTTGATTTACAATTGATTACCAAAAAAATATAAAAATAAAACAAAAGCCTCTTGCCAGCTGTTCCTTTTAACCAAGCCAATTCAGCACTTGATACAAAGCAGATTGCCCAGACTTACAGAGGCTGAATTTCTGATTCTGGACTTGCCCTCTTTTTGACATGTGAAACTGAAATCTAATTTAAGATGTTGTTTCTACAAGGTAAAGATGTTGCTGCAATTATCTGCTGCAGTTGTTGTTAACTTTCTTAATTTGTTGATTCACTGCCATGCCTTCTTCTGTAAGCAAGGTCCGAAGAAATTACAAGACTGCAAAACAGCGTGTGCTGGGAAAGTGGAAATAGCTTTTGCTGCTGGACCAGCACTGTGTTAGCCAGAGCTTTGGGCTGTGCTGGCTATGGCTCCACTTGTCCTGTAGGTACAGGATCAGAAGGAACTGGAAGTTGGGAGTGGTGGGAGGAGGCAGCAGGAGCTACTCGAAACTGAGGTGGCTGTTTGCAGCCATTTCGTCTTTTTTTTTCCCTGCCGGTATTTGCAACCTGGAGTTGCTCTGCAGTAGCAGCCTGGTTGGCACAGTGGATCAGATTCTGGATGGACAACATGGGCATCCCTGCTTGCTTGCAGCTTGGTCCGTGTAGAACACTGAAGAGCAGCAGGGGTCCATATCCCACCAGCTAATTCTTAGGTGTGCTGGAAGAAACCGGAGTTATCAACAAGACCAAGCACAGGGTTGACATCTTCTCCACACATGGTGGTTCCTTCTAGCCTTTTTCCCTCAAGCAGGCTTAATTTCAGTCCAATACAACCATTTAAAAGCCACGTGCATTCCCTGGAAGCACTGTAAGGGCTCGAGGGATATGTAGAGAATTCTTTACAGTGAAGAACATTGCCCTTTTTCATTCAGATCTCTTATAGGACAGTTACATATGCAAACCTGAGAGCATCTATGGCTGATGATAACAAGGAGTGTGCACCAAATTCCATCAAGGGCAGAAGAACATCACCAAGGGCCAGAAAGTTGCTTAGAGTCAAGGAAGAAACATTTTGTATCAAAATAAATAAACTGCTAGAGAAGGCGAAGGAAAATATGCCTGCAACTACAAGGCGCAAGCTAGAACTTCATTAGCACGTATTCAGATCACCATTTCTCACCTTGTTTCTGCCTTTTGGGATGATCTTGCAAAATGCTGACCATCTCCAGCTCTGATGGAAGGAAGCATAGAGCTTAAGAGCCCATGGGAAAACTAGGACTGGGTTTTTTTTTCCTTTTTGATAAACATACACTTAGTGTTAGCAGAATGAAACAAGTTTCTCAGGTGGCAGGAGAAGGTGTTATGATCCCTTACTATTGGTGACCATAGCAAAAGGGCAATGCCTACGACTCGGAAACTCTGTGTACCTGGGACTGCGTGATACAGAACCAAAACCCTATCCCTGACCCAAAGATGCTAAGATTCAGCAGGGTCTTTTCTTGATAACTTCAAAAATACTTAGAGCAACAGTCATGGGGAATTATACTTACGTGAAGTGCGGTTATCCTGTGGTCCCATAGCTTGTCGGGAACCAGCCTGCCCTGGCTGTTAGTTGAAGCACGTGGACTCCGAGCTCTGTCTAATGACTTGATTCTCCTTAACGATGTGCCGTATCATGTGCTCACACTCTCAGGTCACATGCAAGTATCAAATCAATTTAAGAAGGGATGTAATCCATCCATATCAGAACTGGGTTCTGTATAAGCAGTGGCAGCATCCGGAGCTAAAGCAGCTTAGCTTACATTTATTTTACATCGAGGAAATTTAAGACAGTAAAAGAACATATTTTGGCTAGCCTTAATCCTTAGCAACCTCCTAACGATTTAGACAGCTGCTCGTTTCTGAAGGACGAACACATCTCAAAGAGTAAAGGTTAATATCTGTGAGAGAAACTTTTTCCCCCTCTTACTATATTTTCTGTGCCAGATTTTTTTTCCAGATGAAGGCTGTTTGCTTGTTTGTTCGTCTGTTTGTTATAAGTTGTACCCAACACAGAGGTTAAGAAAGCTCTCGATATTTATTTTTTTCTTTTAGGGAGAGGGGAACTAGTGAGCTTAAACTGAAGAAATCCAGGCAGGCAGAGATGTCTAGAGTATCCTAAAATAAGTCGTCCTGATTTCTGCAAACCCAATAAATTTCACAAAGCTACATTGAGTTGACAGAACATATCCAAGGAATGGCAGTTTCTTTATCTTGAGTTCAAGGATGCTTCAGCCAAAGGACTTGTTGGAGATTTATTCCAAATTCTGCTTGAACATAATCTACTTCGCCACATATCGTCTTATAACATAGCTGACCAATAAAAGTGTTAATAAGCAGCAGTTTTCTCTTTCACCCCTCGCTTTGGCGGTATGGCAAGGGCATTGCTCAACACGCTTGACAATGCAGGCACAACCATGGTCCCTCACCGACCCCGCTCTTTCCTCCCCTCCTACTTCTGCCCTCCAGGCTCGTTTTCCCAGCCACATGCCAGAGGTCTTGGTGAAAATGGAAAATGTTCAAATTTGTAAAAATATGTCAGTAGTATTAGCAACTTGAATAAGCTGTCTTTGGACATGCTGAGCTGATCTTTTTTCCCGGTGTTACTCCAGTTAAATCACTGGATGGATTTGAGGGGTTTTCACCACCTAAATGGAGAGCATGGTCTGGCCCTCCAGCTCTGAGCCACCACTGCTACTCAAATCCAAGAATAAGGAGGATGAAATGCTAGCGGAGCCATCCCTCCTTCAGATTGTTTGCTCTTGTTACCTCCCAGTTGGAAAACAGTGCAGTATACCTTGGCCTAGAGACATCAGCCTTTAGGATATTTCAGCAAGTAAAGGTGCAAAATTGAGAGAAGCCTGAAGACAGTGAAATAATTAAGGAGAATTTGAAAGGAAATATTGTAATCTCACAGCAAATTGATCTAAGGATCCATCTGATCAATGGAAAAAAAAAGTGAGATAATAAGGCATGTGATGGAAGAGGGGATGGGTTGCTTAACAGCTCATCTAAGGAAGATATTCTAGTATATTATACTCCATTCTGGCAGCATGATGAGAGGAGATTGCTGCCAAAGAGGAGGATAACTAGAGGAGAAAAGCAAACAGAAAAGGGAATAGGAAATGTGTCAGGCTTGATTGTGAAGAAAGGGCAACAGAGGTACACATCCTCCTTGTTTGTGTAGCGACAACATTGAATAGAGCAAATCGCAGCTAGCTAACTAATTTTAAGTGAGTTACTGTGGAAACACGGGGAGATGCTGACACCAGTGAGCAGCCTCATCCCAGTCAAAAGCCCGTACCAATGTACAGGTCCCACTGCAGAAGTGTGAGGCGAGGTGAAGGGGGTCAGGGTACAAAATGGGAAGAAACAGCATCATGCAGTGTTGTATTGCCAGATAATGTATATGAGGGCCCAGCAGGACTCTGGGGAGGAAAAATGTCCATTATTCAGGATGGGAAAGAGATGAAAGCGGTGGGATCAAGTTGTCAGGCACCTCCCAGCGCTGCTCCGTGCCCTGTCTCGAGCAGCCCCTCGCTGCGGCTGCCGGCGCTGCAGCTCGCCTCGGTGATGGATGGGCTGATGGGAACCCCATTCCCACACTTTCCAACATACATCTGCAAACCCTAAGAGGGACAAATGCAGACCAGCTGCCAATTGGCCTTACAGATTTGAGGGCTAACATCCAGTTGGCATCCAGCGGGTTATTCACACTGGAACAGGAAGCAAACTTCTTGCTGCAATTACCCTCCAATTTCTACTGTTTACCCCAGGAATAAACTAATTGCTGCTGTAAAACACCCCTCCCACCAGGTCCAGGAGTAAAGTATGGAAGAAGCAAAATTCAGCCAGTTGGTCAGTGGCCAAATGACTGGCCAGTGGCCAACTGGCATCCCATGTCTTATTCGCAATGGAGGAGGGCTCGAGTGCCTTGCTGCAGATAACCTGCCTGGCATTTTCTCCTGTTTGCCCTACAAATGCACCAAAAGTCACAGACTAAATCAGCATTTCCCTGATGGCCTGGCAGAACTATGGTAACCAGGACAGGTCTTCATTCTCCTGCTGAATAAAGTTGATTTGTTTGAGAGTTCGGAGCAGGGTCTGAAAGGGAAGTGTCAGCAAGCTGGAGAAGGGCTAGACAATTTCCGTGGAGATGTACAGCGGACATCTCTCAGTGATTCAGCCCTAAATGCCACCTGCCACTGTATATCTCAAGTGTCTTTTCTTTTTCTTTTATATTTACTTGCAAGAAACACGTCAGGGGATATTGTCCCGCACCTGTATGTGTGCTGGCAGGCTGGCGGGTTTACCAGCCATAGAAAAGAGCAAAGTGCTGCCTTGCGGTTCTTGATCCCTGCCGTCGATATGCTGCCACTGGTTATCTTGGGGCCATAATCCCTTTGGGAGGGGGCAGAGTGGTTTGCAAGCACGGCTGTAAGCAGCACGCTGCATACCTCCCAGCCACGCGGCTTTGCATCCCGCTCAGGGGCAGTCAGCCGGGATGGAGCCAGTCCACCTCTGGTTTCAGCTGTGGCCCCGGAGAAGGATCTCACAGGGCTGTCTCTTAATTGCAAGGCACTCCACAATCGCTCCTCTATTTCTGTCTTTCTAAATTCTGCTTGCAGTGGCGAAGCCAATTTTGGACACCCGGAGTAAATATAATTTGTTTTTCCCTTTAGTGTTATTATCCCAGCAAAGAGGAGTGACAAGGGTGAGTCACTGTGGCATTTTGCAAAACACCCCAGGAAAAATGTTTGTCTCAAAAATCAAGAAGCCTAGACCCAGGAGAGGTGACAGGATCCTTTAGATACTCTCTAAAATCATAGGAATGGAATATTCCAGCACGAGTGGACAGCGATAAGCAATAAAAAGCAACTAAATCCAGAGCTGTTTGAGTGCTCAACTTCTGCCTGGTAGATATTAGCAGTTGTATCGGGTTGCATGCCTGACTTTTCCTCTTTTTCCGTGAGGAACGATGCTTAGCTCAGCAGCTCAGGTCCCTGCGCTAACCCCCTGCTCCAGGCTGAGCTTTGCAGAGCCACTGTCCCTGCTCCATGACAGCAATGGGGGCTGCCCTGCAGAGGAGTCCCTGAACCCCCGGCCCCACTCCCACTGTCTCAGCTTGTCACCAGTGTCTGGGAAGAGCCAAGGACACATGACGGTGTGCCCGCGGGCAGCAGCCTTGCTCCTGCGCAGGTGGGAAGGCTGCACTGGGGCTCACGGCAGAGCTGGAGAGGGTTCTCCGTACAACAGCGTGCAAAAGTGCAAGGATTCAGTGCTGTTGCATTTCTACAGAGCATTCTGGTCGGTTATCATCAGCCTCTCACCACTGAAGGCAGTGGTAAGGTAAGCAAATACCTGCCAAAGTCTGTTTGCTGGGCAGAGAGGTGGAGCAGACCAGCAAAGGTCAGCCAGGACCTGAGAGCAAAGCCCACCGCTCCTAAAGCCTTGTCCTGTGCACGCGCGGGGACTCGTCACCTCCCGTGGAAACAGCAGCAGCTCCAGGTCACCTCAGTGCATCATGGACATGGGCAAAGAGGCCTTACAAGTGGGAAAACACCACTAGGGAAAAGCAAATTTTAAAAAATCCAAATTTACCCAACCTAGTCAATCCTAAAAATGCCTCAGCCTCCTTTAAAATGCTGCCTTGTGTCACTTGTTCTGAAAGCTTGCAAGCACCTTAGCCTGCTATTTTTTCTTCATCAAATGTATGTGTTCCCCTTAAAAGCAAAAAAACCTGCAATAGAACCTATGTACATTGCTGCAAGACCGTAAAATTTAATAGCAAACAGATTACATGCTTAGCAATAGACTAAGCACAATTAGGCCTCACATTCCTCTCACTCCTATAAATAACTCTCAGTTTCCTCTCTGCGTCTGCAAATTTCATTAGTATGATGGAAAGAAAAGAAAAATACACACACACACAAGCCCCAAGCTCTCTTTTCTTGCAGAGTCCAGAGCAAATCTCTCAAGCCAGGGCTTTGTTCAGCCTGGGGGAGGGAGCGAGGAGTTAAAATGCTCACCCCCACCAACCCTCGGGCCACGTGTTCCTGGCCATGAAGGGAAAATTTTCTGCAGATGGCTTAGGAATTCACCTGCAAGAAACAACAACAACAAAAAAATCCCCCTTCTTCCCTAGTCTGGGTGTGCAACCTGCAGCTGAGGCTGTGGAGAGCAGGGATGTGCTGCTGCCTTTGGGAGCATCATCGCCTCTGCTTGTCCTCAACACAGGCGAGGAGGTGGGGTGTCATCCCCAGGTCCAAGCCATCCCTCAAACACCTCCAGCACAAGTGTGCCTTCTTCAAATTCTTTGCCTAGGCTTGAAGGTTCCTGATGCTTGGATTCAGCTGTGAATTTCACTCTCTATAAAGGAGACACGTCTACAACTGGTCACTGGTTATTCAAGGCTCGGAGGTTTGTACTGTGCAGACCTTCAGCATCTGCATCGTCCCTGGGTGAAGAGCCACTAAACAGCCTAGGCACTAAGTCCATGTAAATACAGGGTGTAACTGTGTGGGGAGCAAGAGTACATAGTGCTGACCTCTTCTATCCACGTGCTGAAGTGACATCAGCTAAGTTATTAAGAGAAAAACATGTTTAAAAAGTTCTTATTAATTGCAAGGGGGGGAAAAAAGGGGAAAAAAAAAAAGTCAAGCTCAGATAGGAGTGTACAAGCCTGGGAAGCTTGATGTAGTCAACACTATGACTTAATCGATAAAAATTGGAGATGTTTCCTGGGGTCTCAGTGCTGTTGTGTTGCACTGACTGGCTCTTTTGTCCAGGGAAATTTCAGACATGTCCAAATCCATGGCTGAGGTGCAAGGCAGACTGGGCAAATGGACTTACACTACGTGGAAATGGTGGTAGTGGCATTCGAGCAAGAACGCGGGGAGCTCAGGCTGTTTGTCTCGTTATACGGTATCTGAAACTCTGCACCAGCATAAATGTTAACTGTTAATAGGTCTTGTAATGTTTGGCAGGAGAGAGATTTGGAGAGTTACACCAGGAAACAGCTCTTGAAAGACAAAATTGGTGTTTGTGCTGTGCAGAAGCTCACACTGTACAAGGATGAGCTGTGGGTTTCATCCTTGGAGCCGGGGCTGTGTCTGCCGGTGCCACCCATACCACACCACCCATGGTTCTATGGCATAAGTAACAGCAAGAGGCACAGCTAGTGCTACCACCCCCTCAATCTGTGTTCTGCTAACTCTATTCTTTTGGGCATCCTCCTTCATAAGCCACGTCAGAGATAGGGGGAGAGAAACTAGGTGGTGAGAGGTTTTTTCCCCTTGACAGCAGAGAGATCTTTATTTTTCTTTCTGTATCTTCTCAGCTGGCTCACGTGTTAGTATCCCAAAGTATGTTGCATAAATAATAAAATCCATGCAGTTCAATGAATTATTTCTCTTTTTTGCTAAGAAAAAGTAAGATTTCTTTCCCTTTCTTTCCCTTCCCTTCCCTTCCCACACCCCTTTCCTTTCGTCTTTTGAAGAAAGACTGATACAAGAAATGATGGGCAGCCACCCAGGAATAACGAGACAAAAATGATAATGTAAACCTCAGAAGAAAAAGGGCTGGCTATTGAGGCAGGCTTTTTGCCTTCGCGGCACTGTATACGGCCAATAGAAAGAAACACGGCCTGTCAAGTGTGTAAAGCAATCCAAGATGCATTAAAAGAACATGCATCAGCTGATTATAAGGCATAGACACACACCTGAGTCTACATCTAGGTGCTAAAATGTAAGCATCCCAACTCTCGGAGGAGCTGAGCATCTATAGGTAGGGCCAAAGTTGATAGACAGACTCTCCCCAGTATTTTAGTGCTTGTGTTTCAGGCTTCTCATAAAATCACTGCTAACCTCAAACGGGTAGCACTTACCAGCTCATACTCTGCCATTTTGTTCTCTTTTTCTTATGTCAGAATCTCCACGACCCAATTTATGCCTTGCACTGTTATCTTCCTCTGACTTTATGAATTCCATTAAATTTTTACCAAAGTGAAATAATTGCCTGGCTTTTTTTCTGCATTAAGTTCATTGTTGTTTTAGTCTCCAGTGGCTGGAGGATGCGGAGATTGAAAGATCCAGATGAATCTAAGGAGTTAAAGGCTGGAAGAGCCTATTGTTCTGCCTCAACATTTAATGAGTTCTTTCGTGATCTATTACTTTGCCTCATCTCTCCAATGCTATCAGCAGAAGAGTAGCACCATGTGCCTGCAAATAATCAGGTCCTGGTCCTAAAGCCCATAATGAGTTCATCCCAATGCAAAAGAAATGTTATCTCTAACGTGTTAAAAAGCCAAATTGCCGCCTACCTTTGAAGTAGCAGTCAAGTCCCAATCAACAGTATTGAGGAAATGAATCACTTGCGAAGCCACACTTTGAACGCAACATCGTTATTATTAGAATGGGGAAGCAGAGTTGAAGATAAAGTTTGGTTCAGCACAATGGAAAATCACTGTACAACAGGAGAGAGGCCTGCCTGCTAAAGAGATAATGCCAAGTTTGATGAGAAAATACTTTATATTTCCTCTCCCTTGAAATCCAAGTGTACATTTTCCAGGTGGACTGGAAAGAAACAGGTTGTAAGATGTCACTCAGCACTTGAGAAGGGGAGACCTGCCTTTTCCAGATGCAGTTATACAGAGGCAACACGCGGTGCTCACCAATGTTGTTTTACATAGCACGGTACGTTTCCATCTCTAGACCACCTGTGCACTTACAGCCAGGTAGGCTGGCACGGTTCTCACCCATGTTTTAATCACTCATCCTTCAATGATTTCTTCCTCCAAGGAACCCTTAAGAAAAATTCTTTGTAATTTCATTGCACGCTTCCTTCCTGATAGGTAAAGAAAACAAAGTCTCCCTGACTTTGTCTGCCATCCTCCAGAGCGAGTGAACCCCTCAGTTTTTGGGGGCCTATGAATTACAGACACAGAGGCAGGCTGTGGTTTCCTAAGATGTGATTTCTGCAGAGCAAATCGCCTTTGCTATCCAAAGCAAGGATATAGTGGGGAAAGCATAGTGTGCTTCCCTCATAGAACTCAGTGAGCACAGGTCACTGGCAGACAGGGGATACAGCTCCTTAATGTCCCTTTTACACTCATTTCCCTGCCCTGGGGATAACAGCTTCTCAGCTGTGGGGGGAGGGGAAGAGTGGTCTTTCTTTTTTTTAAATGCACAGTACTCAAACCAAACCTCATACCAGAGCTTTGAAAGGGCAATTTCGCACTTGATGTATAAACCATAACATCCAAAATACTGTAGACAAATCTTTCCATTAAATAAATGACTTCTTCTGAATAGGCTGTAAAACTTGGTTTCCTTCACTCTGGATTCAGTTAGCCTCACCTCCTCAGCTGTCTGTGGGAGCAGCTGCTGCGGGATGAGTGCTAACCAGAGCTTTACAAACTGTTTTCCCACTTTCTAGTCTTCTTATAAATGCAAAGCCGACACCAGGTTCATGGAGACGATGGCTGAGATCAAGGACGCTCTCAAAAACCCTGACCTAGAGCATGGATTTGCCACAAAGCCCAGGATTTTGACCAAATTCCCATGATTGGAGTCAAATGTAGGAAGTAAGAACTGACCAATGAGTAATGCAAAATAACATATTCCCCTGGTCTGAGGCTCCCTCAGAGCAGAAGAAGCCAGCTCAGGGTCTGCTTGCTATTTAAATCCCATTTTGTCACTGTTTTTAGCAGGGCCTGGGTAGGAGTTTGCAAGTGCAACCCACTGCTCTGGAAAGCCCCGGGAAGAGAGCAGCGATGGGACCTTTCCACACTGACATATCAACTTTGATCACGTCATTCCAGTTACAAACTTTGCAGCAGAAGACACCCTGTTGATTTGAACAGGCAGCTCATAGAATCATAAAAACATGGACTGGTTTGGATTGGAAGGGACCATATAGATCATCTTGTTGCAAACCCCCTGCCATGGGCAGGGACTCCTTCCACCAGCCCAGGTTGCTCAGAGCTCCGTCCAACGTGGCCTTGGACATTGCCAGGGAGGCGGCAGCCACAGCTTCTCTGGGCAACCTCACCACCCTCAGAGTGAAGAATTTCCGCATTATATCTAATCTAAATCTTCCTTCTTTCAGTTTAAAGCCATTACCCCTTGTCCTGTCGCTATGTCCTGTGCCCTTGTAACAAAGCTTCTGGACAGATATAATGCAACTCCACTGTTTTTGACAGGTTGAACATCTGCTTTTGCTGATTTGTTTCATAGATCTCGAAACACTGTTGTCTGTTAGACAGGAAGGTCCCTCTGTGGTGCAGAACACATGCATAGTCTCTCCTATGTTGAAAATATATTCTTATTTTTTCACCTGATTTCCACTTCGGCTGGATAAAGCTGGGGGTTTTTTTCTAATGTTCCCTTTTCACTTGTGCGCTCAGTAACGTTCATGTCTTTTTCACCCAAGGATAATTGAATCTCCAAAGCACAACACCACTGTCAACATTAAATCTTCCCTGACATATATACACTTTATTGAATTTTATTAAAACACATTGGTGCTCCACTGAAATAATGAAAAAGCATCTCCCTGGAAAACTAAATCTTTTCTAAGAAACCTGTTTTGAGGAGCCCAGAGCAAATGATGGCAAAGTTTCATTTTACTGGATATAAGTAGAAGGATATTTTCAGTAAATCTGAGATGATGCACAAGACATGGAAATTTAATTTTCCCCGTAGCAATTGTGGGCCCACAAGGACAAATAGGAGGAAGAAGAAGAAATAGGTCATATCCCAAATAAGACCAGAAAGACATTGTAGGCCACCAGATCCATGCTGGTACTGTGCTCCATAGCTCCAGATGGATGTTCCCTATGAAGGGATCTGGAGTTTCAGAGTAGTTGGACTGATCGTATGACCCTTCCCAGCTCTTCGGACTCCGCCTCTCACACACATACGGCTTTCCCATAACCAACACCACATGCGTAGCAAGGTTTAAATACTGCAGAAGAAAGTTTTTTTCTGATCCCTGAAACACATTGTTGGAGAGTCCAAGAGGAGAAACTGCTTTATCCGTGGCCGTCAACCCCTAATTAGAAGCAAGCGCTCGAGCTGGAGCAATGGATGACTGGCATTGAAGTTACTCTGCAGTTAATGAAGTTTGACAGGCCTGATGGGTTTCTTTACTCATTCTGTATGCGTGGGGCTGGAAAGGGGCCATGCCAAGTGTCTATTGCATGTAAGCTCAATCAGTAGTGATGTAATGGGATTACACTTCTAGATTGGTGCATATTATGCAAGGCAGAATATCCTCGAAACAAAACCTGCTCCTTCTGACATTACACAATGGAGCATATGCTGAAATCTGCATTTTTCTCTCTGTGTGGCAGTGTTAAAGACACAGTGAGTTCTGTGAAAACTAGATGACTTTTTTCCCTTAGAAAGCCAGAAATAGCAATGTGTAATAAAATGCTGTACTTGAGAGCATGCCCATTTGACAGAAATGAAGAACCAAGGAGAAGAATGAAGCGATCTGAATTAATTACTGATATACTTAAATGTGGGAAAAGGGCTTGTCAACGAACTCCAACTCTTCCTGATCGTTGCTGGGACTGCTTTTCTCCTTGCCTGTTCTGGGGAAGCTCGAGGTTAGATAACCGGCAGAGGATCTGTCCGCAGGCGATGGAGGGAGTCAGGAAATGCAGGACCATTTCTCCTAGGAGAAGGTGAATTGCTCTTTTAAAGGATGGGATGCATGTCACCTAAGCGTAAGCACCATCATTGTCCCTGCCCTGGCTCATCCCAAGGAGAATGGGTTGAGTGTGTGACACCCAGTGCAGTTGTTGTCACCTCCAATGAAGATCCTGTGACATGTTTCAGCGTACAGATGCTTTAGGAGTGCAAAACACTTACTTGCGAAGTATTCATCTGCCTTTGCCTCAAGCGTTGCAATCCAAACAAAAGAAAATATTACTTTTGTTCTACTAATCTTCTGTAGACTTGGTAAAATATATAATACGTTCCATTAAGCTCAAGTTAGCTAATTACTAGTTAGGAAATCCAATATATTCTCAGGGTTCTTTTCCAGTTGTCATTTTGCAAGAGAATTTTGCTTTGACGTCACTGAGAGACAAAAACCAGTCTGTGGACAAAAGAAACCACAAACAGAGGAAAATACATAAATATTGTTTTTCTTATAGGCTGCCACTCATCGGGCGGAATTTTTTGCAATATTGTGAGCCTGCCACTGGCAAAGCTCCATTTTCAACCCTAATGTGTGCAATAATAGAAGACAGTTTATGGAGCCATTCCTGGAAAAGTTTTGCAGATCTTGCAAGTCCTCTAAGGGCTATCTTCAGGGAGACGAAATGCTGACCTACGTCTCAAAGAAGAGTCCCCACTGGGAAATATATATATATACACACATATATTTTCATGCTGAAATTCAGGAACATTGCTTAATTATTTTTTCTTAGGTTTTTTTTTTGCATTCCCACGCAGGTGTAAATCTGTTCCACAACCTTTACCAGTTAACAAGAAAATTGGCATGACCAAGATGCCGTGCTTGGAACAGAGAGATAACTATGCTCGTTAATATTAATCTGATCATCCACCAAATGTATTGTCTTGGTTCAGTAGTAGCCAAATGAAAATTAAAAACCATTTCATTATCAATTACAGACTGACTCTAGCAAGGTTTCTAATCTGATGAATTGCTATCTAGTTTATTTACGTACAAAAAGATAAAAGCATCTCACAGATCAAAATACATGGTCGTTTGTTCTGTACACAGTGCATGTTTGTGTGCAGAAGTGCTGACTGCAAGAGTTGCTATGAGAAAACATATTCTGTTGGATTCTGCAGGGCTGAAGTGGAAGTTCAATAGAAATGCTTAATGAAATGTTGGGGGTTTTTCCTCTGGAATTTTGTTTTGGAAGAGAACCTGAGGGAAAAAATTCTGACAATGTCAAAATATTCTGTTTTGACTATTTCAGAACAAAATGTTTAGAGTTTCCTTTTCGAAATGGCTTTTGTTTTGAATTTTTTGGTTTTGTTATATTTTCTCTAGTATTTTTATATATGAAATATAGTCTATTACTATATTATATTATAGAAGTAAAAGTTAGAAAGCTATAATGAAAATAATTTGGTTTATCTACAGAAAACATTTTCTGGATTCTTCCTGTGGAATATTTGACTTTGGAGCTTTGCACAGTCTCTGGTTTGTAACAAAGGACTAAACGCTGCATTGGCCTTGAAGGATGCAGCTGAGAGAAACCGGCCACTGTATCTTTCTTCATGCTGTAGGAGGACCCAGCAGACACACATTTTCTAGCATACATCCAGCTTGGATTAAAACCACCAGGTGCTGAGTAAATGAAGGATAAATTGAAGGAGACTGGCACAGGCGAAGCTCATCCAGACTGCCTTTTGCTTCCCTGCCACTCACTGTCAAATTCCCCCAAATTTATCGTCAGCGACGTCAAATGATGAAGGAACAAAGAAAGTTTATGGGCTGGTCTACATCCCACTATGGATGTGATAATTGACCATATTGTTATTTTGACATTTGCGATACCAACCCAGGAGAAGGTATTTCCCTCTGAGGGCTGCATCCACGCTGTGTGCGTCCAGCCAAAGAGGCTATTAAAAGTAGAACAACTTATCAAGGAGAGTAAGCTTCATCTCTTTACTCTTGGCTTCTTGTGGCTCATTATTCTAAAGGTTAATTGTCTGTTTTGGACATGCTGAATGCAGAGGTGTTGCCCAGAGAGGTTGTGGGGTCTCCACCCTTGGAGATACTCCAAACCCAAGTGGACATGCTCCTGAGCACCTCGCTCTGGGTGACCCTGCCTTGAGCAACGGGATGAGGAGATCCCTGGAGATGTCACCCAGCCTCGGCCTCCTGTGAGTCCATGGGACTGAGACAGCAGAGAAAGAGAAAAGATTGATGATGAGCCGTGTGCTGTAAACATGAACGAGTTGCGTTTCCTGTGCTCAGACAGAAGCGTATGATATTTTATGCACCGGCTGCAAGGAAGGGTCTTCTGGGTAGCAAACGCACAGCATCAGTTAAAGCTGCCTGTTGCTCCCTGTGCTAGCTGACAAACAAAATGCCAGCACTCTCTTCCCTGAAAGAAGATGTATTATATTAATAAAATTATTTTCCTAATGAAATTTAAGCCTGGAAGAAAACAACAAGGTTTGCTCGTGGAGGGGGAATTTCATTTATCATAATCAGCTTCTCTTACTGCGCTCTGTGATGGTGGCTGCTGAGAGGAGGGAGGGAGACTTCGCATCTGAAAAGTTACAGCATAAAGGCACACTGGAGAAGGTAGCTTATTTTCAAACTCCTGCTGGACAATTAAATAGAGAACATGGTGCGACCTTGCTCCTGTTCCCATCTTGCAGTCGAAAAGGTCTCAACAGTCCCAGGCTGGATCCCCCACCTTGACCAGCAATGCCCCTGGAGACCTGGAGCCTGGTGGAAGGTCCCGCCCCAGGAGGATGCGGCAGCTCCTGGCCATACCGGCACAAGGCTGACATGGGGCAGTGGCCACGCCGGGGAGCAGCACCCTTGCCTGGAATATGGAAATTTGGAAGCTTATTGCTATAATCTGTGGTTATGATTTCCAGCCCTGCCAGCAATGCCGGGAATCAAACCACAGTCTCCCGAGTGCAGAGAGCCTTTATTGTAATCCGATAAAACCTTAACAGCCAGTTGTCTTCTTTTTATGGTAAATTAAGGGCCTCATTTATTCTGCAGTGGCCTCCTTGCCCTTTTGTTTAAGTCTCACTAAGAGTGAGGCAGGGACCACGAGGAGGGAAAATGGATCCCAGATTCCCCCATTCAGCCTTGCAGCTTTGAAGAATACAAACAAAATCCGATTTTCTCAAGATATCTGATTTCCGGCTGGCACTTTGGCACCTCACTAGAGCATCTAGAAGCCATGAACAAGGCCACTGGCGAGGCTGCATGGTATGAACTCCAGTGCACCTACTCCACGGCGGCGTCCAAGTTTCCCTATTTTGTTTCTTGGAAATGCAATCAGCTCTGAATCTTAGATTTCTCCCATGCTGGCAACAGCAAGATTTTGCCTCAAATGTCGCGGCTGGAAACCTTCCAGTGAAACTGTACTTTCAGCTGTCTTGGTTATTTCCATATTAAATGCTCCCACTTGCAAAGCACCGTCCTCTCGGATGGAGACGTACGTATGCTGCGCGCTGTTGTGATAACTCATGGCACTGATTACAGGTATCCGTTTCTTTATGGGATGCAGATGGGCTACCCAGGGATGCTGCTGCTCCCCGGGTCCCTCTGCAGAAAGGATATGTTTCCATAACTCTGGGGTAATTTATGAACTTCCTTCGTCTGTTTGGCAGGCAGTCGTACTCAAACTGATCCACTGCAACCCACACTTACAATGTAATGCACTCCTCTCGCTGCAGCAAGTGATGCAGCTTCATCAATCGACCCCACATCCATTTAATGACTCAACTTCTTCAAAGCCACCTCCTGACCTCCGGAGAATCCCTTCTATTCTCAATTAGCTCCTAGTTTGGTTTTGCCTTTGCAGCACTCTCCGTGCTCTCCTGTTAACTCCTCTGTTTCAGCCTTGCTGTAGCAGAGGCTTTGCTGTCAATCACTGTGCTACTGAGATGGGACTGAATGCGGAGAATGAAATTTTTGGGAATAGTTATTTTTGGCTAATTTATTCAGCTATCCAGCATGTGACTGGCAGTGGACACATCAAGAGCAAGTGCTGCCCACTTGGCAATAGCTGCCACCTCTGTGTAGTCGCATCAGGATTTGGGAGGTCTTGCCACACTGCTGTGAAGGATTCCATGAATAGGTGTCAGCCCCCTCACATGCTTTAATAATAGAGGAAAAACATGTTTGAGCAACACTTTTTCTTCCTTCTCGACTATTTTTATACATAGTCCCTCAAAAAACCAAAAAAGCAGTAGTTAAAAATACTTTATGACACAACCATTAGATTATCAGTGCCTTCAGGGTGGCAAACGAAAGAAAGGGAATTACAGTTTGAATTTTGTGCCCAATAAGACAATATTGGTCTGGTTTTCGGAGTGCTGAGCACCTTCATTTTCCAAGCAATTTAGGCATTGTCAAGCATTTCTGAAAATCAGGTCTGAGAGAGGTCAGCCTGGATTTCCAAAAGCGGAGAGACTTAAATCAGAAATGACTTGGAGCTTAAATCGTTGGTTTTAAACGGCTCAGTCACTTTCCCTGCTTCTCATCACCTGGAGCACAAACCTGAGTGGAGCTCGTTATCCGCCTTAATAGCAGGGCTACAGAGAAAAGCGGCAACCAAACACAGAGCATCCTCCAGGACAGGCGGGATGAGCCACCTCCAGGCTCTCGGGCAGGAGACAGCTGCAGCAGAGTGCAAACATCAGAACAAGCAATAAAGTCATCTCTAGCAAAGAGGACTACTGGGCTGAAGTTGAATTGCCTAACAAAGATCTCAGCAAAGCTGCTTTTCGTGAGGTTTTTCACTGTAGTGAGTAGGTCTCACTCGCTTCGGGACCGGTTTTCAGCACAGCTTCAAAAGGCAGAAATAGCAAACAAAAGAAGTTGGAATGAAGATGATTTCAGGCATCATAAAATGCTGAAGGTACTGATGGTTTTCAATAAAGCCATCTTGGTTTATGATTTCTTATTCAAAAACTGTAGATCTTGATTATTCCTGGGATTCATTTAAAAAAAAAAGCTACCAACCTTGAAGGTATTTTTGTCAAATATTTTCACTACTTTTCCAAAGGAAATAGTTGATTTTATAACTGCAGAGGCCTCTTCGTGAGCTGTTGCAGAAAAATCCCATGATTTTTCCGCTTATTAGCCAATCCAGGCTCACTTTTGCATCCACAGTAAGGTGTTGCCATTATAAAACTGGGACACAGTGTTTACATTTTAATGACGTGCTCGTAATTAGCAACTTTCTGCGGTGTCCCTCTGGTTAGTAATTAAAAAGCAGCTGAGGCTCAATGGAAACTTTCAGAACCTTCTGGTTTGAGAGTATTCTGCCACTGTGTTCCATATTTTCTGCTTTTTGTTAAAACTAAGGGTAATTCTATAAAAATAAGCTCATTGTTATTGAAGATGAGACCTGGTGCTTCTGCGTAGTCCCTAGCTGAAATTGTCCTGTTGCTGCACGACGTCACTACGTTACGGAGAGCAGCCGGCTCTGATGCCACAGTCGCAGAGACGTGATCTCAGGTGGGAAATGAACAGCTGGAGCAAATGAAATCTGAAATTCAGTGCAGCAGACAAATGAACCCCTGAACATGCACGCATGTACACAAGGAGAAAAAGCAAATAAAGGCTAAGCAAAAATATTTTCTTCTAAAATGTCCCACGAGTGAGTATTTGGAGGGCAGGCTTTCGCTGGTCAAATGTACTGGTGGACTTTCACAACTGCAAAAGCCTCTCCGTGTTCCTGCCATGCACTTGTTTCCATGCTGCTCTCACAGTGGATGCGCAAGTAGCTCGATGCACAGTTAATTCTGCACTCAGGACATCTTTGTGCACGCAAAAATAAGGCAAGCTATCCAGGAGAGAAAAATATGACTCTGAAAACACCATGCATCTGGCATGCTTGCTAAAATTGTAGCAAGAAATTAGTATTTTTTTGTGGTCCCTTGAACATGGGAATTCATCTGGGACAATGAGAGTGTTTCCACCACACAGGTGTCTCTTGTTTTCCATCCAGATCAAGCCTGTAGACTCCAGCAGAAGCCCCAGTCCTGCAAGTCACTAAGAACCCCGGTGTCTCATGGGTTTCCATAGAGCTGAGACCAGCCTGTCTCCAGATGTCCATGGTCAGCAGCAGCAGAAGACCCTCTTGGCTCAAGTAGACCTTTGCAGGAGTCCATTGGAGCCAGTGGGAACCGGCGTTGGAGATCCTCAGCAGGTCTCTAGAGAAGCCTTTATGATACCACAAGTTGTTATTTATGCCTCTAATTCTTGGTCTGCAATGCAAATCTAATGAAAGTTGTTCACCCCCAAATTTCATGTCCCTGGAGAGAGTCCCTGTTTGGCTAGAAACCAGTGAAATTTGTCATAAAGTTGGAACCATTCCATACAAACACTTACACGTGAATAAGAGGAGGGCTGTTAAATCCATCTGTGTGTAGCATGGGGAATTTTTGCTTTATGCTCTGCCTGCATTCAGGCTTCATGGCTTCATTGCCTGCCAAAACAAAAAAATAAAAACCAAACCACCCCCAAAGAAGTCGTGTGGTCACTCCAGAGTCCTTGGACTGGAAGATAATTCTGAATTAAATGAAGAAACTTACGTTTACCAAAGGCTGGCAGATACTGCATCAGAGCCTTTTGCCTTTGCTCTCCCCATGGATTATTCACTGCTAGTAAGCTGAAACCATTTCCAGGTTACATGTGACACAAAATTGCTCCAGTATAGCATTATTGTCACCTTTTAGCTTTGCAATTCTCTTGCAAATTACCTCTTTTAATTTAGTTTACGTGTCTGTCTGCCAAAGGTAGGGAGAAAGCAAGACATAGGCAGAGTGTTTGTTTTTCCCACTGGCTGACAAATTTCAGGCTAAATAAGAGATCACTGTGGGCATGAACTCAACATTCTGTATGGTTGAGTCAAGTCTCCTTTCTCCTCAAGCTCAACAGATGGTTTGGGACGTAGGACCATCTTACAGGGGGCATCTCAGCTTGACAGAACAATTTTGAAGGCATTTCGAAAGACTTCACCACTTCTCATACTCTTTTGCTGCTTCCTACAGCTATTTTTGGATTCACCGGTGTTGCTATTACTGATTCTGGCCAATGCTGCTTTGCAAAAGACCATTTCCCTGCACATTTGCTGAGTGTAAACATAATCTTGCAAAACAGAGTATGAGCTTCCAGAAGGTCTGCGGAATAGCAGCGAAAAAGGGAGTTGCTCAAAGCACATCTGATGAAAGATTTTGTATTAACAGCAAGGAGTTTCTCAAATAAGAAATCTGGCTGCAAGATTTCAGTGTCTCGGGCTACTGGAGCAGTTAATGAGTGAGGAAATAAATAATAGACGGAGAGAATACGCCCTGCAAGCAGATTGGTGTTTTATGCAAAACTTCACTACTACATTTAGCAGCCTTGTACGACATTTCTTGTCTTACAGATTAATGAAACATTAGTAACCCCCTTGTATCAGCTCTTTGGGGAGGCGGATCTCGAATTCACACGCCTGGGTTGCTGCTAAACAGGGACAAGCCAGACAAGCCTCGGAAGCAGCCGCTCAGTACAGACCAGACAGAGTCCTGCCTCGCAGCCTGAATTTTCTGAATTATACATCAAGGCTGTGCAACACCAAGGCTACCCTTTGTCCAGCAAACATCTCCCTTTTCCCATCTGTGAGGGCAAAGTTTGTTTTTTTGCCTTTGCAACCATTTTCAGAGACTGCTTAAAATTTAAAAATAAAACAGAGGTTCTGCCAAGAAAACAGGTGTCTGCTCATTAATTCCGCATCACATGGATTTTACAGCAAGTGAAGGGACAATGAACACATGGGAAAATATACGGCTCTGATAGTGCATTGTTTCTTATATTTTTATATCGAGAAACACTGACTCACCTTCAAAAACGTAATCTGAAGACAATAAAGGGAAGTACATAGGGATCTCATCGTCTTTGCTGACTTTGTTTTTGTTTATGACCCCAAAACACTGTAAAAGAAATATCCATAAGTGTGTCTTATGTCTGCAAAGGATGGGCTACAGCACTGTGCCAGAGAGCTGAAGGATCATGTAGAGCCTCCACTTCCTGACGCAGAGAGCTGCAAGCATTGTAGAGAAATAGCTAATCACTTCAAGTTTCCACATACAGTCCATTTTTTCTAGCTATAACTTCTTTCAGAGAATGAAAAAGTACCATATTTTTCTCATTTGTCTTTTCCTTTCCCACCAAATGCTGCATTTCATAACATTTGAAAAGTTGGTAAAAATGTATTTCCGATTCTTAAAGGGGACCATGCATGAAACCAGCTCCAAAAGGGGCCAGTAATGCTCATAACTAATAAACATCAAAGGGGAACATTCTTCTTCTTGCACTGCTTTCTGTAAAAGCACCAAAATTCCCACTTCAAAGTGGATCTGCTGTGCTGCAGTGACAGGCTTTAGGAACATGTCCCGAACACGACGTACCAGTATTTTGATGAAACAAAACAGAAAAGTGACCCTAAAAATACTGTGCGACCACATGTGCCAAGACAAAGGTGATGAAATTTCAAGCTCCTGCCCTGATCTCTTTTGCAGGGAATCAGGAAGGATGTCCAGACCTGCACGACCAGGAGATGATTTGAAGATCATCTCTACGAGGTGCAGACTATTGGCAGGAGGAGGGAGCCAGGTGCCCGCAGGCAGCAATGCTCCGGTCCAGTATGGCAAATCCTTCCTGGCAAAAGTATTACTCAGAGTAAAAACTATTCTAAGCCCCAAAAAGTCAGTAGGAATTTCTTGTTGTTCTTACTAACACCAGGACGTTACCTTACATGTCCTAAAGCTGACCAAAAATCATTAGAAGCTTTCTCCTCAAAAAGAAAAGAATGAAGAAGGCAGAGCTTTTGCTATAGGCAGTATTGGCTTGTGATGTGCGAAACCCACGCTGCCGGGATTTAAACTTCATCCTTTAATAGCCTTCATTTGATTTCATATTCCCATATTCCCAGGAGGCTCACAATGATGAGATGTAAGTACCTCGACTCCAAGATTAATTGCACAGCTCTGAGGGAGGTTTATTGGTGGCAACAAGTCCTGGACAAGAAGAAGATGATGGCGAATAGTCGGAGCAGAGTCTCTCACAACAGATTTTATTGCAAACCACAGCCCGAGCAGGGGCAGGGACCAGCTCTAGCAGACACACGCCAGCAAGCCAGGCTGCATCCCTGCATAGAGAGGCAAAGTCCCCCGGTCCCCCCGACACACGAGCGTGTGGATCCCCCATGCACTAAACAGCAGTCGTAACTGCTGTCAGCTCTCCCCCCCGAGACCCCAAGGCATCTCTTTCGGGCCTCGTCTTCCCTGCCATGCCGTACTCTCGGCGATGACAGCTCGCCTGAGGCCGGGCTGGGGGCAGTGGGGCTTCGAGTCTCTGCTTTCAAAAAATAACTCGGTCGCTAAAACAGAGCCCTCGTCCCGTCTGCGATAGCTGTTTGTCTGTTGTTACTTGTACCTGCTACTCCAATAGAAGTGACTGCTTTCTTTCCCTTGATTTTCCTTTTATCATGCGCAAACATCCCACCCAAATTTCCCTACATCCCTTTTTTTTTTCTTAGTTACCACATAACAAAAATGTTTCTCTTATATTAATTTTGTTACTCAGGCAGAGTAAACCATCGCTCCTCAGTATGTCGTATAAAAGCCAGAAATGGAGTGACTCAGTCATGCAGGATTTTATTTAAACCATTTGTCCTGTGGTCGGAGTAGATTAAAGGCAGATCAGGTTGCCCTCGGAGCAACTCTGGGACAGTGAGAGTGAGAGATGTTGGCACTTGCTGCTTAAACCACATGCGGCTCGCGTGACTGCGGCTTCCTCCGGCCTCGCTTTGCCTGCTCTCAATGCATCCCCGCGTGGGAGCACCTGCGTGCACGTGGGCTGCGGGGACCAGCGTGTCCCTGGCCATGGGCACCTTCGGGCACTGCGGCATGGTGACCCCCAGGGACGGGCTGGATGCCTGGTGTGCGCGGGGATGGGCAGGATGGGAGGAGGAAGAGGAGGGAAATGTCCTCGCCCCTCCGCATACCGAGCGGTACCTGCTGGGTTGTTTTTTCCCAGCCTCGTGCTGCTCATAGAATCATAGCATCATGAAGGTTGGAAAAGACCTCTAAGATCCAGTCCAACCATCAGAAGGGTTAATCAGCCTGGGAGCATGGGATGGGTACATCAAAGATTTTGGGATGAAAATCCAAAGGCTCATAGAAGATCTGAAATAAAACACATGTGATGAACCGGCTGTTCTCTGCAGAGACATCCCTGCTGGGCTATAACGATTGCAAAGGGATCCAGGCGTGTTTTAATTGAGTTTAATAGCTGCTGTTACAGCGTCACCACCATGCACTCAGAGCGGGCTTGGGGTGAGGTGAAAGATGGTAAAAACCAAACCCGCCGGAGGTGCCGCAGAGCACTANGAAGCGGTCGGGGATGATACCGGGTCCTCTCCTCTCCCCAGCAGAGTCTACTCGCCCTCCTACCACGCCAAGCAAGGCTCCCTCCTGTGCCAGCACAGCTGATGAGGCGATTGCACCGCAAACCAGACTGGGAATTGATCTGTCTTCAAAATAACCCAGCAGCAAAATAACATTTGGTTTAATTTTAAGGAGCATCATTTCCCTGATCTGGCTCTCAGCACAGCCAGCGCCAGAGGAGCCGGAGCTGCAGGACAGGGAGGGAACCAGCAAGGGAAACACCTTGAGCTGCTATAGCTGCAGGTAGCCACAGCCTCCCCAGGCTCCAGGAACATTAATCATTTACTTAGAAATTTAATTTAGGGCTTTATTAGCTCTAAACGAAGCATTTACAAACCTGAGTCTTTCTTCTTTCTCCATCACGTGGCAACTCTGACAGCAGATGGCCAGGGTCTCTTCTGGCTCTCTCACCAAAACACTAAGCACAAAACCACAAAAGTGCCGTAAAAAGAGAGAATAAACACAAACCTACAGTGTGAACTGTTGCAGACTGTCCTTTTTGTGGCTGGAAAGGCCATTTCTAGGGACTTGTCTATACACACGTGTATATATATATATATGTACATATGTAGCATGTAGGCATCTGGATAGCTAAGTCCAGGCAGTGCCCATGCTACACACCACAGATTCACGCAAAGCTTTCCTCCCAAATTTAGCAGTCCGGTAACTTGCATAAACAATCATTTCCCCCATATTAAAAAAACATGTTGAAGGCTTTGATTCACTGCCTTGTCTTTCTGAACCCACCCTTTAGACCCAGGTAGTGGAGCTGCAGTCTGGGATGCATTCTGCTAATGTCAAATCAACTCATCACCCTGATCCTCTGAGAAACAAAGCCTGGCAGCCTTGCCTGGATTTTTATTACAGATTACAACTCTTGTGATCAGTTAATCCAAGAAATTACTCAGTTCTTCCAGTTTACGAAGTCAAAATATGATTGCTTTTCAAAGAATGCAAACTTGTATGAATTGATCTCTTCATCTAGGGATATAATGGTTTTTTACTAATTTACTACAGAAATATTGCCATGTGTGGGCTCCATAAATCTGTCTTGCCCTGTTACTTGTTACTTTCCCCAGATGCTTTGAACTTTTGCAAAAAGTTGCTTAACCAAAAAAACACAGCTGCCACATGTTGTAATTTCCTCTTTGGGGGCATCTGTTACCGTCTTTACGAAGGGTTTGCCAATTTTCCTGAGGATTTTTTCGCTGTTTGTTGTATTTCTCAGTATCTTTTTAATTTTATTCCAGAAAACAAAGCTGCTTGTTACTGTGTTTTCAGCACCTTCCCAATACCCTGAAGGATGCAGTTGCATAAACTCAGGTTATATTCAACTTTTAGTAATGAAATTATGCTTCCTAGCCCTTTGAACTCTCTCAGACAAGTTTTCCAATGCTTACTGGGTGCCTGACTTTTTGTCTGACCATCACTGGTGTTGAATTCCGGGAAGGGGGGAAAAGGAGGGAGGAAAAACTTCCATCAGAAAATAAATTTTAAAAATAAAATAAAATAAAAGGTCACGGTGTGAAATTTACCTTTACTTTCTACTGCCCAAATGCTTCCCCTTGTGCTCATGAGTGTTTCTCCCGACTTCAAAGGGGTTATTTTCAGAGAAGGTGAGTAGGACTTGGCCCGTATTCCTGATGACATTCCTTGGGTGACCTCTAAGCCCAACACATCAAAAGTTTTGCTTAAGTTGCACCTACAAAATATGTCTGCAGAGGCACAGTTTCCTTATTGTCAAACGAGCAGGGGCATGCCAAAATATATAAAGCAACAAGCAGAAGGGCCACAAAGATCTTTGCTTTCTTAAGAACGGGGTCTTTGAGATGGAAATAAGTGGAATTTAGACTGGTGTAACATGCACCACAAAGCAATGTGGGAGCATTTTCACGGCACAAGGCAGTCATCTGGAAAACGCCCGGCCGTGCCCCACCGCAGCAGTGGTCAGACGTTTGACACGGGGAATGGAAACAGCAGTAATGTGGTCCTGATGATGCTGTGAGGGTCTCTAACGCACGTCAGGGTGCTGGAGGAATTGGGGTGGTGCGCTGGAGGAATGCTGCCTCCGTGTGAAACCGTCACCGTGAAAAATTACCCAGAAGTTTGTGTTGCAATGCAAAACGATTTCCGCGACTGCTCCTATGTTACGGCTGTATCCCCTCCTCACTCACCTGATCCACACTGGTGCACACAGATGGTTACTCCTCTCCAATATTCAGCAGTGCTGGGGGCGGAGTGATGCTCTACAAATGACCGCTCTGCTCTTTCCAGCCCAAAAAACTTCCCCATTTTTGGAAAAATAAGCAAAATTTGGCAAGAAGGGCACTAGCTGTGTCTCCAGTAACCACCACCTGCTCCTCAGGCTTACTTTTAGGTACCCTCCTGCTTGTCCTCAGCCACCACGAGCGGAGGTGAGTCACAGTGGCTTTCCAAACACTGCAGCGGTACAGAGATTCGACACAAACAACCACCCACCCACGCAGCAAATTGGCTCCATTACTCTGTCTCTTCTGTAGTTTGCATTAACTAAATGGTCTCAATAACCATATCTATTTCCGGATCCTGGGGGCATAGATATCATTTGGCAGCAATGTGCTGTTTCCCAAGAAAATACAGAGCAGTTCGAGGAGCTCAAGCAGGGATCTTGACTCATTGCTTTCTAACTGCACCTAGGGATCTGTTGTACTGTGTGGCCTTCTAGAAGTTTATTTCTCTCCTGACTAATACAAGGAGTGAGTGAATTATTTTATTTGGCAGATAATGCTCATTTCTCCCATTGTTTTTTTTACTGGATTTTTTTTTTTGGTTGTTGTTTCTTTTTAAAAACACAGATAAAATTAGCTGAGTTTGAGTTTTGTTTTGCCTTTTGCAGCTCAATTTTAAGTGGAAACCTTGTCATCATTCCTCTCCCCTGAAGACAAGGAGCTGAGAGAGAAGGGTAAGCCAGAGCTTGTCATCTCCTTCCTGCAGAGGAGATGTGTCTCACGTTGTTAGAGCACTGGTATCTCTGAGATGAAACATCAGCCTGAAAGTAAATGTTTGACTTTTCCTTTTAGCTTACTCTTAAAGAAATCTGCTTTTTTCATCATGGCTAAACAAATTTGGTCTAAAAGCTGGCATGTTTCAACAGGAATTGCCTGTAACATGAATGTCAGTGTGCAGAGGCTAAGTGATGCAAGAGGAGTGACCCCAGCTATGTGGTCCTTCTCCTGCAAGCTCCCACCTGAGACACCACTCGCTCCATCCTACAACCAACTTCCCAGCAGCTGGAGGAGTAGCAGGGGGATGGATCTAGCTCAAGGTCCAACTTCCTAGTTGGAGTCTGAGTTGTCTTCCACCTTCCTTGTTTTTATTGCACTAATACATGTGAGGATTTTCCTATCTCTCCATCAAGGCTTATGGCCATGATTTGTATTGTGTCTGACATTGCTATTTAGGGCTTAGGCAGTAATTACCAATAAGCACAAAGGGAATTATTAGACATCTCTATATGGCCTCAGCCAATTGTAGGAGGATCAACAAGGCTCAGTGTTGGGCCCTACACTTGGGTCACAACAACCCCATGCAACGCTACAGGCTTGGGGAAGAGTGGCTGGAAAGCTGCCGAGCAGAAAAGGACCTGAGGGTGCTGGACAACAGCGGGCTGAACAGGAGCCAGCAGTGTGCCCAGGTGGCCAAGAATGCCAAAGGCATCCTGGCTTGTATCAGGAATGGTGTGGCCAGCAGGACGAGGGCAGTGATGGTCCCCCTGTACTCGGCTCTGGTGAGGCTGCACCTCGAGTACTTTGTTCAGTTTTAGGCCCCTCACTACAAGAAGGACATTGAGGGGCTGGAGCATGTCCAGAAAAGAGCAACATGGCTGGTGAAGGGTCCAGAGAACAAGTCTTGTGAGGAGTGGCTGAGGGAACTGGGATTGGTCAGTCTGGAGAGAAGGAGGCTGAGAAGAGACCTTACTGCACTCACTAGATGACCCACAGAGGTCCCTTCCAACCCCTACTATTCTGTGATTCTGTGATTCTGTAGCGAGGTGGGGGTTGGTCTCTACTCCCAAGTAACAAGCAATAGGACAAGAGCAAATGGCCTCAAGTTGCGCCAGGGGAAGTTTAGATTGGAGATTAGGAAAAATTTCTTCACTGGAAGGGTTATCAAGCATTGGCACAGGCTGGCCAAGGAAGTGGTTGGGTCACCATCCCTGGGGGTATTTAAAAGACATGTAGATGTGGTGCTTAGGGACCTGGTGGACTTGGCAGTACTAGGTTAATGGTTGGACTCGATAATCTTGAAGGTCTTTTCCAACCTAAACAATTCTATGATTCTGTTCTGTGATTCTATATCCCATACGACTGGCCATTCGTTAATCCTAGGCTTAGTACCCACAGTAGCTCCGCTCTTGGAGTAATGCAATATACTGTCAGATTCGCAGCAGGACAGTTTTTCAGACATCATTTTATGAAACGCCAGCATGAAATTTGAAAAGGAAGTGGGGAAAGAAAGGCCAGCCTAAGCTCCAGGAGCTCAGCACCTCCAAGCGTTGGGCCTTTCGGAAGCAATACCCTAGCAGTGGTCCCCACTATCCTTCTCTTTTAGTGATCCATTTGACTACAATTTGCAGAAGCAGACTCTGTAATATAATTAATCTTTGACTATAAAGCCACTGCTGTGCTGCAGTGAGGTTGAGAAAAATATGCCTTCTGGAAAGTGCTTTGTCTTATAATACGCTGCTCTCCTAATATGTATTCTAATAACAGTGTAAAGGGGAAAACCATTTGGAAGGGTATGTTATTTCTCAGTGCTTCGTGTTGGAATTCATGTCACTGTAGAAGTTATTATTGTAATAAAAAGTAAAAATGAGTTCTCAAAATACACTATAGCATATTATTCAGGACAGCCTGTAAGCACAGCCTTAATGTTAAGCACATGCATGGATCACTCTGAAGTCAAACCAAAGACTGCTGCTGTGAATAGGGATGAATTTAAGTGAGCTGTTTTCCTGACTCAGGATTCCATGCCGACCCTCCAGATAATATAAAAAGACAGACACAAACTCATGGGGAAAAAAAATCCTAATCGTATTAAATCAGTGGTAAATTCCCCTTCACCGTATTACAGCCCAGACTTCATTGCTAGTTTAGGACAGACTAAATTACTATATTTGTTTTTAGAAACATTTCTGTGCTAGCTGTGAAGCCAAGCACGCATGTGGCATTGCATTAGTACGCTCCTTGCCATTGCACAACACCCATTTCAAAAGCGATTAAACTCCATCTTTCACATGTGGTTGATTTGCCTCTTCTAGAGGTATGTGAAGGTTGCTCCAGTCCCCCTTGCTCTGATGGTTAGAAACCTTCCCCACTGCATCCAGGATCAGTTCTGCCTTCCTCCGTAGTTTACAGCTCCTCTCACTACTTCTATGTTCATCCTGATGTCCTGATATGGATTTTGAGCCTTCATTGTACAGGACTGAGAAAAACCAACCTCTCTTATTTTCCTGTTACAGGTATTCCATGTTCCAGTCATCTAGTAGACATTCTCTGAGCCTATTCTAGCTTAAATTAATTTTTTGTTGAACAGAGTCACCAGAACTGCACAGCTTTTTAGAGTTGCCTGTATATAGACTTTGTGCAACAACAGGAATATCCCCTGATTTCTCTTAGAAATAATTGGGTGGACACATCGAGAGCTGAGTTTGCTCTGTTCATCAGAGCATCATGTCCAAGTGTTGTTATTATGCCATGAATGTGTAATGCTTTATCTCCTCCTCTCTGGTTTCCAGCTGATGAAATTGCTTCTCGACCTCCTCTGTGATTTTTCACTGCTTGAACCTGCTCCTGCACCTCTGCAGCTCACAAAGCCAGAACCTCAGCCCAGGATCTCCCTGTGTGAAAGAAACCAGGATAAACTCCCTTATCTTCTAAAAATAATCTCAATTTTAAGACTATAATAAGCAATATTAGAATGATGCTCTTAAAATTCGCAGTAGGAAATGTTGGGCTCTTGGTGAAGCATCCCACTCTTTGTATACATCTCCATTGCCAATCGCATTGACACTGGAAAACTCCGAATGCAGAAAGCAGTGTCAAACTCCGCGTTAGGCTTGCTGAGGATGGCTCGCGCCGTCATTGCTCAAATATTCGTAACGGAGAAGGGAAGCCACAGCCTGAAGCGATGCACACCCCATGTCTCGTGCTGCCTACTGCTACCCTGACAGCAAAACACTTCTGCCACTGGCAGGGAAAGCGGCTTGTACATGGAGAAATGTAAATGAGACCGTGTTTTTAATAGCGGGGGAGGGACACAATGTGATGTTGTCGATTTTGTACAGCGTTTCAGATGTATAGGCGTGAAATCAGGGTCTCTTGAAGTCTTTGCTTATCAGAACAGGAGAAAGGTTTGTCTGGGTGTTGTAACTCAGCTATCACCTCCGGGTTTACACATAGTCCTGCAGTAGGTTTCCTGGAGATTCTTCTGTTTTATTAAAGACTGATTCCGCTATTTTCATGCAAAGAAAAAAACAGGATGCCTGGTACTCCGGAAATAGTAATAAAACCATAAGAGCCACCCCAGCGGGGCAGATGATCTTCGGTACAAGCATCCTGTCCCTAAGAGGTGGCTGCTGAGGGAGGGGTGTGACAGTGACCCTGGAGGGACGGCTCCTGAAACGCTCTGCCAGCCCCAGCGACCACGGCTCGGGCACACCCCAAGCGAGAGCATCTGCCCCGCGGTTCCTCGTAGCGGTGCTGCTCCATGCCTCCGCCATCGCCCGCACCCACAGCCTGTGTGTCCATCCGCAGCTTTCCTCAACTGAGCCTGGTAAAAAGGGGTGAGATGGTGGCCTCAGCGTGGCCACTAACAGAAACACAGCTGACCTCAAAGGGAACATGAAAATCCTTGATTTTTTTAAGGAGCAAATGTAGGAAAAGCAGTAAAGCAGAAGAAGTGGCAAGTACAGACTGTCTGAAATGCCAGGAGACTGAAATTCTACAACTTCGGATCAGATTGTTCAGAAGATTTACAAAGTGTAGCAGTAACTCATGCAAAACATTTTAACAAAGCCTCTGCATGGCGTTTCTCATCAATAGAAACCCCACAGATTGGAGTCAGCACAATGTATTTGATCGTTCAACTTCCATCACCCTGAAATCAGGGGAAAAAAACGTGATACTTGGGAAAGATCTCCCAGCACTGAAGTTTTGTGCAGAGCATGCCCTGCTGTGCAGGGCTCTCTAGCAGGGACAGCTGGTGCCACCTAGGCCAGGAAAGCAGATAAACCTCGCAGGCAGCAGACAAATTTCTTTAATAAATGATGAAAGCAAAATAATGTCCACAGATACACCCATGCCAACTCATTTAAGGTTTTGATGCTATATGTGAATTAAAACATTTCATTACTAAATACTTCTAACTGTGATCATGAAATAGGGATGCAAAGTAGATGGAAAGCGTAGCAGCAGTAGGTCTCCTGCTTTTTGCTTTTTATTTTTAAACGTTGGTGGTTTTGTAACACTTCCCTAAGAGGTGAAACAAGCCATTACTGACCCATACCTACACCTCTGGTGAAATCTGCTAAGACCACAGCTCTGCAAAATCCATAGCCTGTCCCTGCTTTATCAGGAAATATAGTGTGTAACAACCCACGCTACTGCCAGTTAACATGATTCAAAGATGTTTTTCTCATCCTTTCCATCTCTTCAAGAGAGTTGCTCATTACAAGAACTTATTCAGGCAAGAGTCAAGAGTGAAGTGGCCTTCCTTCCTATCGTGCAACTTGTCGAGATACTTAAAGGAATTTTAGGGAAGCAAACCCGCACTGAGTATCGGCCTGACGGAGGCAGAGAGCTGCCAAGTTATTATTACAGCATTTTGTTATTATTTAATAGGAAGCATCCCAGACATCTTAACAAATAGGAGTCCCTTGCGGCTATTTTGCACAGTATTTCTTGGATCCTGTGACTCAGCACTTTACTGACACAGCAACGACACAGAAATTAAGACTCAAAGAGGCAACAAACAGCAGTTGCAGCAGATGAGAAGTGCTGGGTGCACTTGTTGGGACAGCCTTGGTGGGTCCTGTGGGAACCGCAGGAGCCCCTGGACCTCCGGGCTTGCCTTTTCCAACACAAGAGTGTCCATCCTACTGCCCAAAGAAAAGATGCTGCACCGATACCGGGTAAACAAGGCGACGTATGTGTCTGAAGGAAGACTCCAGTCATGCTAGAGTATTTCCCAACCTCCTCATGGTGGCCATATGAGGGATGAAAACTGGTTTCACACCAGCATTTGCTGACAGCAAAATATAATGAAAAACATTTATATGAAACAATGTAGACCGCATACTAATTGGCATTTTATGTAACCACCCCAAAGATCATAAGATTTCAATTTAGCATAGCTAATCGGCATCGATTGTGTTCCCCTGGAGCCATGCATTACTCCGAGGGTGTAAGGCTGCACTGCTGTCCTGTGGCTCCAAATCACGTCCATGGGTGTATATTCTCATCTTGTCAAAGCCTTCAAAGCGAGATAAACACTGAGCACAGGAAGACCCGTGGTGGCTCTGAGACAGGTCTTTTGGCTGATTACCAAGAAAAGAAAAAAGAAGGAACTAAAATTCAGTCCCGTCCATTGAACTCGGCCACCACTGATGTGTCAGTGGCTGTTACAAAGCCTGAGAGTCTCTTTAATCCTCTTCAAGTGTACCTGGGCCCTGGGACTTTACATCTTAGGTGAGGGCATATAAACAAAGGCAAGGGGACAGGTGGACATGGCTGTGGAGGACAGGAGGACACAGGCAGGTGGACACATGGCAGTTTCTCCACCTGCTGTGTCCATGGCTCTGCGTGGGATGGTGTCCTGGCCAGCAGTCCAAGCTCACCCAGGACGTTTCTCCTGCAACAATGAGCAGATGCCCCAAAGTGAGATCTGAGCTGATCCTGTTCAAGTGTTGGGTCCATGTTCTCAGAAAAACATTTTTAAATGTCCAACCCATCCTCTTGCTGGTTGGCAAGAAGGGGAAGCTGTCAGCTCTGGGCCACGTCTGGGATGTGGCAGCTGAAGCAGCACACCCGGCGTACGAGACCCGTTGAGCTGGCAGCTCAGCAGAATCCCTCACTCGGCCGTTTGCACCACTCGCTAGTGTCTAAGACCTGGCGTTATCTCAAGACCTGGAAATTGAAATGCTCGTATGCGCTATGACTTGTAACGAAGCTTGCCAGGCTGAGCATCTTGCTTCAGACCTGGAGCTCATCCCAATTTTGTCCACAAGGTTAGCAAAAGCTCATGATGGACCTCCTCTAGGAGTCTCCTTTTTCTGCCAAATATTTGCTAAGGAACCACACAGCGGTGCTGGACTGAATGAATTTATTTTGTATGCTGGTCATGACCTGCCACTGCTCCTGTGCATGTATGGAAATAAAACCAGTTGCATCACACTTCATTTTTTAAACTTCTGAGTCATTTCTGTCTAAGCATCATTTTTAGCTTAGCATCTTGGGCATTTTCTACCTTTAAAGGTTGAGGGTTTTTTTTGCAGGGACCCCAGCTACTGTAAAAACCTTACTCTTAATTAGAATCAGGGATTGAAAAAAAGCAGCAGAGAGACTTTTGCTCCCTTTTGCAGACGGGGGAAGGAGATGCAGCAGTTTGGTCCCGCTCATGGTTTCCCCAAATGTCAGTCTGCTCCCCCAGTCACCCCCACAGTTACCCCCAGCCCTCTTTGCTCCATGTCCTGAGAGTCAGAAGCAAAATGTGATAGTGCAGAAGGCTTCAGTGGCTTCACAGAGCTCTGGCTTGGGGCTGCTCTGCTCCTCCTGCTGCAGACCTTCTCCAAGGGAGCACCAGGATCTCACAAAGAGCCTGAAACCTCCAGAGCTGCATTTTGCTTCCCTCCTGTCCTCCCCCCTGCTCCAGTCCAGGTCATAAAAATACAACCAGTCACGCAAGAGAGACATTAGGAAAAACCCCAAGAGCCAGCTGCTGCAGCAGCAGAGAGGAGAGGGTGCTCGAGCAGGTCCACAGCAGTGAGAAAGTAGGTCCAAGGTAATCAGAGTTAAAAACAAACCCACCACGTCCCGTACCCTGGGTTGTTGTTTTCTTGTGTGAGGTTACTCAGGAAGTTTGCAGCAGGATACGCCAATGACCTCTGCTCAGGCAATCGCGTTAACACTTCGCTTACCTTCTCTCCCACAATAAACAGCATGTTTCCTCCTTGGGAATCTGGCTTTGGCTGCGCATTTCCTGTGCTGGGGAGCAGCTTAACCCTTTGGGAGGTCCCGTGCCCCAGCCCCACCAGCCCACGGGGTGCCCTGGGGGCCTGGGGTGCATCCCGTGGGCAGGTGGGAGGGTGCAGGTGGGGCTTCTTTGCTCCCCAGTGGGGACACCAGAGTCAGGGCAAGGTGGGATGGGGTCTCCTCGGAGGCGGCAGGGCTTCCATGGCGAGGTTTGGAGAAAGGAAGGAAAACAGAGGATAAGAGAAAAAGGAGAACTGGAAGAAACCAGCATTGGTTGATATTTCCAGGCAGAAAACAAGCAGTGCTTCAGCCAGGGGATGGAGGGAGATGGACAGGTCCAAGTCCATCTTGGGGCTGGGTTCATGTTAACCTTTTGTCTGAAGTCACCTGGAGGTAAGCGGCCTTGATGGGGATATGGAGAAGGCAGGAGATGGGTTCAGCTCTTAGCAGGAGTCCAAGGACAGTCCACGGGGCTGCAGGGTGATGGAGAAAGGTTCCTGGATGGGGACCTCAGCAAAAGCTGGAGCATTGAGTGGGCTGTGGGGTGGTGCTGAAGGGATCTCGCAGGACATCCGGGAGAAGAAAAGCTGCAAATAACAGGATAATAACATCTCTCCATAGGTCCAGGGTATGGGAGCGGAGGATGTCCACCTCCTGCATCCCTGGACAGCCTGGCCACTTGTGGGGCTGGTGGGAGCCTGCCCAGCCGAGGGCGACAGTTCCTGAGGTTAAGAAAACACTTCATTCTCATCCAAACAAACCAGAAAATAAATCTGAGAACAAGTCGTATCACGACAGTGGGACACTGATAATACGCTGGGGTGGCTGGGAGGCACCCCAAAGCTCAGAGGGGCTCGGGCTGTGGGGGATGTCGTGCAGGAGTAGCCAGCACTACTCGGCCCTCCCAGCCTGTCCAACTGGATCCCTTTGGGATGGATGCCGCAGCAGCTTGGACTCACCGGCTGCCAGCAATGCTGTATTCAGTTATCCGTGCTTTATAGGAGGAAAGGAAGGAATCAGTAATGAAAAGCAAATTAACAAGTTGTTTACTTGGGTTTTTTTAAATTAAAGTTGTTTTCAGGCAAAAAATGGGCAAAATTCAGAGTCTATGCAAGGTGCTGTGCTCAATGTCGTGATCATGGAGGCCAGAATATAGGACAGTGTGTTCCAGAAATATGTGCAAGTTCTACCGCATGGATGCAAAGTAAAGGTTTGTTAGCCAGAAAAACCATCTTCATGGTGGGGAGTCCTGTGGAGGGACCTCTCTGGAAGGAGCATGAGTGACTCCTCAGGAAAAACCTTCGCTTTGTCTCAAAAAGTGCTTTTCTCCCATTACTCACTGTTCTCTTGCAACCCCTAGTAAGCTTTGGACTAAATATTCCGGGCCTGGGGGTGGAAATCCCACCCATGTGTTTCAACCCCTCTGAAACTAGACATACCCTGGAAGAGAGCTGGGAAATATTCTTACCGTCCCCCTCTGCAATACCTTCCCTTGCTGGGTCCATCCAGGGCGGTGGCATTGCAAGAAGGAGCAAGGCAGCACCACCCCCTGGGCTCTGATGGCTCCTGTTGTCTTGGTTTAATAGCTCATATTGTCACTGGGGGGGCATGGGGGCTGCAACAACGGCTCAAAAACAAGCTCTGGAAAGAGCGACTCACTAACTGAGCCATTGAGGATGTTGTTTATATGTTAGATCCTGTTTTCTTCCTCCAGCAAAGTGCTTCTCCTCCCAGGTGCATCTCCCGCCGCTCCCCACCATGCCGGGGCAAGAGGCGGCTTCCTGCCCATGGGACCCCGCTGGGACGTGGGACCCTGCCGGGACGGGACGGGCTCAGCTGGGGGTACCCCTCGGCGATGCCGCCTTGGCCAGGGAAGAAGTGCTGCAGCCGGGGGCCTGGGCTGGTTGACACTGCAAGGCGATAAATAAACTCCCCCTCATCTCCATGGTGGTGAAAGCAAGACCTGGGTTGAGCACGATGCACGCTGCTGCTTTGCCCGGGTTATTTGGGTCCGTGTGGGGCTCCTGGCATCCTTCAGCCTCATCAGGGTCTATGGGGCAGCAACACTAGGAGTTTGGGGAGCTTGGGGTGGAAGGGGTCACCATCACCACGAGACCCTCCATGGGTCACCACTGCCCGGCCAGCCCTTCAAAAGCCCTCGGGAGCCAGCGTGAGTGGCTTTAGGTGTGCACAGAGGCTGCTGGTGCTGTGCCGTGATTTTCTATAGCAATTACTCCTAATGATGCTTCAAAATGACGGAAAATGGGACACCGGGGCTGTCTCCAGCACATACTTGCTGGAGCTGCTCTGCACACTGGTGGTGGCAAGGAAGCTGATGTGCCTGTGGGGAATCTGACGTGGAGGGACAGACGAAAACATTGGATATTTCTGATTTTACTCCAAGGGAGAGAAGCTGTGAGCCCAGGCAGGTTGCACAGGCGATGCCACGGTACCATGCATGAGGACACGGTGGTGCCACCAGCCCGAGGGGCTCTTGCTGCAGCTTGTGATGCCCAGGGGGACCCTGGCTGGGACCACCTCCTACCCTGCCCTCAGCATCTCCCACCACACCGGCGGCTGCGGACGCTGCCCGGGCTGACACGTCCCCTCGTTAAGGGAGGGGAGATGGGAACCAGGACATGGGTTGGGAGCGCAGCAGCTGCCAACATGGGAATGTTTGAACAAGGAGCGAAACCTCATTTAAACAAATAAATAAACAAGCTGACATCCTCTGGGCCCAGGTTTATGATAATAAAAACAGAGCGCACAGCTTGTGGGAGGAAAATACATCGTGTATTTTCACATCTCCCATTTCCTCCTAGACCGTCGCAAGAATTTCCTCCGAGTCCATCACTTCCTTCTGACATTTTCGAGCTCAGAAATCCATATCTGAGCCCGGTGCCCTCTCCTTGATGAGTGACGCAGGAAGAAGTGGCTTTGAAGGATACCTCTCCGCCAGATTTTTGCGCCTGGTTGCTTTGAAGTGCTGGAGGCAGGGCAGGGACAAAGCAGAGCTGGGGATGGGAGCCCACCACATCCCGCCCTGGTGTTTTTCCCTTTTTCCAGCCTCATAACAACCCTGGAGAGCTGTGTGGAGCAGCACTGTGCAGGTTCATTTACCCCCACGAGGATCTTCTCCAGCCAGGCTCTTCCTATTGATTTCCATGGGATTTTCAAGTGTACCCCCAATTCTGAGAAAATAAGATGCAGCCGGGACCGGCACTTGCACCTCTAGCCGAACCCATTCCATCTTTTTTTTTAATTATAAACCTCTCTTGGAGTTTGCAGTCGAGGAGTGGATAGAAAGATCCACATCACGCTGACACTGCAGGGCACAGCGGTCCCTGGGTCAGTGCAAAGCCATGGTTCAGAAGTGGGTAAACTGAGGCACTAAGCAAGCAGCTTGCTTAATCGCAGGCTCTCCTACCCCCCCCTTCAGCTCCAGTGCAAAGTCCCAGTTAGATTCTGAAAGCCTTTATTATTATTTTCATGTGAGGGTGCTTAAAACTTCCTGTGCTTTCAAAACGCGGGGGTGAAGCGTTTTTCCCGGTGTCTCAGCGCCTCTTGCGCCAGAGCAGCGCTTGGTTCTCTGCACTCTGTTGTGAATGAGCTGAAAAAACTTGCACTAAATCAAAGATTACAGTAAACAGGTTACGGAGATGTGAGCTGGGATATCCTGGAAAGCCCCAGCTGCCCTGAAAAGGAAAAAAAAAAAGAAAAAAAAAAGATGTTACAAGTGCATGCCAGAGTCCTTTAAATCGAGGTGAAGTTGCCCTAACTCTGGTTCCAGCCAAGGGATTTTTTTTATTTTTTCCCAGGCAGTGGATAATTTGGGCACCTTTGCCCTAAAGCAGTGACCTCCAGCTCTCACCTTGGGGCCGTGTCGCCAGGGCAGTGCCATTCACGCCGCACGGGCCCCGAGCCTGAGAGAGAGACCCAGCGGCAGTATCACAGGGGAAAAAAATAAAGTCACCTTGGGAAGAGAATGCTTCCCATTTTTTGGCTCTCAGAGGTGTCAAAGGAAGCAATCTGACGTCGAAGGGCCGGAAAAAAACAGCTTCTTGGCTGAAGTTGCTCATGTACAGCGAGGTCACATAGAAAGCTATCAGTGGCTTAAAAATAAACGCGGCATGGAGGTTGCCATTCAGCGATATCCTGTATCCGAAAGCCGCGAGGGGTGTAAGCAGGAAGAAACTGGAATGACCTTCCCTGCCCCTACCCCCACTCCCACTTTTTTTTTTTTTCTTCTTTCCTTTTTCATGCTCCTGGCAGTAAATCACTGAAATTTCGGCATTCATTAAAAATAGCCGAGGGAAGGGCCTCCGGCGGGTGATGCCCGGCCGTGCGTGCTCCCGCTCACCTCCGTGGCCGGCCGGGCACCGGCGGGTGCAAGGCTGACCCGTGCCCGCTGAGCCGAGCTCGCAGGCAGCGCCGGGGGAATTGCTGCGTGCAGCTTTTCTGCTCCCTGCCTGGACATCTGCTGCTGGACGCCGAGCTGAGCATGCACATGGCCCTGGGCAGCGCGGTAGTGCTAAGAGGAGGAGGAGGAGGATGACCAGCTCCAGGCAGTAGTCCACATCCCCATCCTGTCTGCAAAGCAAGTTCACGTGCACATGGGAAAGAAGAAAATCCTCTGTGTATTTAATCTAGTTTGCCATAGCTGCTTGTCCAGCAGATGACAAAGGCAGCACAAACCCATCAGTATTGTCCTGATGAAGCTTGTCCAGGCAGCAGTCGCTGCATTTGCTGTGGGGATGTTGAGGATGAGCACATGGGAGGCAAAGCTGTTGGCAGCGAAGCAAGCGATGCTCATGTGCTCAAACAACAGCTTAGTGCTAGCAAATGCTCTGACATTTGCAGATCCAACCCTTCACGTTGGACTTCACCTTTTCTCACCTTCCTACTCCCCTCTGGGTCCTTCAGCCTCCATCAGAGATGTGAAGGAAGCTCTGAACAGAGGACCTGGGCCAGGCAGGGCCATGAGCAGACCTCTTTGGGAAGGGAGCCTCCAGCCCATGTAGAGGCTGAAGATTTCAGGCACCTTAAACATGGAGTAAAAGAGCCCTTGGCCCAAATGCTTCTCACCTAAGAAGACACCAGGGCATCGTTTCTGCTCCATCACCCAGTGGGTGGAAGAAGCACCACAGCCAAACCAGCCAGCTGTAAGGCTCCGTGGGAGTGGGATGCTGGGCTCACAGCTTCTCTCCCTTGGAGTAAAATTAAAAATACCAATTTTTCATCCTGCAATCCCAGCTTTAGTGGGTCTGCCCCAACTCATCCCAGGGATGTCCATGGAGGGGATGATTATGGGAGCCTGGTTCTGCTTCTCTCCCTGCCTGGCTACGCTGAAAATTTGGCACCACCATTCTCAGCATCAGCAAAGTGCTGGAGGCATCTCCCCACCGCAGCAGCGCAGCCATGGGTTTGCTAAGCCAGGTCTGTTCACCAGCGAGCTAAAGCTCCGGCTCTCCCTTCTGCGTCCTGCTCTAGTCCCTTGCAAACGCTGTCAGTGCGTTGTACAAGGAATGGTAATGATAAGAACAACCAGGGTGAAAATCTGTAGGCAGATAATCAGCATATCAACCTGCTTACATTTTCTCCTGAGAAACTTCAGAACACAGGAAAGAATCGACACCCAAACAGAGAAAGAAAAAGGAAGAAGATTTATATCTCCGATGCTGAAAGGATCAAAACCAGCCATGATGTAAAACGCGATCAAGCCCACAATCCCCTTTTGATGTCTGCAGGAAGGAAAGAAGATGCTGAGAACTTTCTCAGCTCTGTGGACGCCAGCCCTTATTTCCACGTCCAAGGTCAAGAGGTGGTGGAAAGAAAAATAAAGCCCAACCGGGAAACAAGAAGTTGAAAGAGCTCTTTCCTTCCCTGAGGCTGCTGGGCAGGGGCAGAGCCGTGCCCGGGCGCGGTGGGACGGGCAGGCAGGTGCTGCCAGAGGCTGGGACACGTGTGAGCACGCCGGAGCCGCGGGCCCATCCCTGCGCGGGACGGGTGTGCGACACCCGCACTGCCATGGTGCCTGCGAGGAATTCCTGCGAAGGAATTTAGAAAAGCAAATGCCATCGGTTGCTGCCACAGGTTGACCCGACTGTCCCCACCGCGTCCCCTCAAACAATACTGTGCAGTCCTGCTGCACTGTACGCAGTGCACGAAACCCCTAAATTTAGATGTACCAGCTGTGAGCGGTATGCAAGGTATTTAAGGGCCTATAATTTTAGACTAAGCATAATTGTGAGACATATTTAATGGTGTTATATCTGGGGCTGAGCAACGCCAAATATTTTCCAGGGTTATTCATGCAGATCTTTGAATGAATTAGCAATAGCCACGATCATCCCTCCCCAGAGTCTGTCGCGCGAGGGAGAGGAGGCGAAGCTGAAGTTTTCATTTTACACCATTTGGTGTTGGTGAGAGAAGCACTCAGGCATCCACCGGAGCAAGGAAAAGAAAAATCCCGGGCTTGCCGGGGATCGGTCCCAGGCAGACAGCCTGCCTGCAACCGGAGCGGATTCTGCCCATCACCAAAGTAAACACAAATAAATCAATCAATGGAGGGGATTTATCAAACAAGCCAAGAAATTTAGGGAAATTCTTAGCTGCTCACAGATTTTCCGCAAACAAAATGAAAAAAAAAAAAAAGAAAGCCCAAGGGCTGCTGGGGCCAGGTCAGCGACTGGGGTGAAGCGGCAGAGCTGCCTTGAAGTCAAAGTGCAAATGTGCAACAGCTGAGAAAACCTGGCTTTGAGGTCCCGGGGAGTCACGGGGTGAGTTCTGCTGGTGGGGCCGACCGCTGCCCTCCCCGCAGCCGTGAGCAACCAGCACACGATGGGGGCAGAGGGCCGTGCCCCGAGCCTGGAAGCATCTCGGAAAAATCCTCCGAAAACCTCCTCTAAATCCTCCAAAAGCCACCTCTGACTGGGGAAACGAGCGTTGCTTTTGGCCAGGGCAGCCATTTCTGTGTGCAATCCACCGGCAGCCGTCACCTTCCTGCCGGAGGGATGGAGAACACAGCTCTTCCTTTTTATGCCATTTTCTGGGCAGCTCCAAGATTTCATAGAAACACTGCATTTGGGACAACTCGGCATGGTGGGATCAGCCCCAGTGGGAATGGGCAGCTCCAGGGAGTTCTGGAATTGCGTCAGGGGGAGAAAAGCCCGGGTCTCCATCACTCAGGGCAGTAGGCTCAGCGATCTGGCAAATATTTTACTGCCCAGTACGTGTTTGGGGATTTTTTTAAGGAGCTCTGCGTATTTTCCTACACAGAGTGATAGAAGCGAGCCTCTCCTGCTGCAATCCTCCTTCTCCACAGTCGGGATTTCATCCGTCTGCCAGGGATGCTGCGCTGAATAATCCAGAGCACCTTTATTTTTACAGCCTGCTGGAGGATCGTTCCCAGTCGAGCCAGTTGGTCTCAGTTACCGACCTTGCCAGACAGAGTTTTAACTTCTGTCATTTTTAATAAGTCACAGCCAAAACGCTGACGAGATCGGTTCTGTTTCGCTGGCCGAATCTCCGTGCTGTCACCGCTATAAGCGCTCGCGTGCCTTTTTAGAGCTGATCGCCTGTGTTGTCTGAAAGAATTCCTTCGTGCCAGTTTGAATTATTCTGGGCAATGGAAAACCCACTCGGCGTGCTCCGGGGCGCTCCTCCCGACAGCCCGGCACTCGCCGGGGAGACGGGGAGCTTTACACTGCGCCTACGATGTGTGTTCATCAACTCTTCAGCCTCCAGACAAAGAAAAAAAAGAAAGAAAGAAAGAAACCGAAACAGCTTTAAAAGGAAAGACGGCACTGAACAACGCAGGGGAGAGAAATTTTTGCTGCGGAGAGCCAGCGCTGCAAACGGGCCTGGAGAGCTCTGACCTGGGCAGAGAGGGACCACGAATGAGGGATGGGATGTCTGAAAGAGCATCTCCCAAACCCGGTGCAGATGTCTTAAATATAAGCTCCTGCTGCTCTTTGTGCTTTCTTTGGAAAAAAACGGAGATCTGGAGAAACTAAACCCACTGGATTTTGGTAGGAATATCAATGGGCTGCTCTGATGGGATGGAGTTCTGCCAAATGAAAAGCCATGATTAGTTTTATTTGCACTGCTCTGGGACCTCTTGCAGTGCTGCAGAAAGGGCTCCTGCAAGGATCCGTCTGTCTATCATGCTGTGCAGCATCCCGGGATGCTCCCACAGGAGCATCATCACATGTGGACCGGTCCCTCCCCTGCCCCATGCGGTCCGCAGCCGGCCCCGCCACAGCACCGGCCGATCCCAGCTGGCCTCGTTTTGCAGAAGAGACATCATCCATCATGATGGCAACGAGTCTTTTCTTCCCCAAAGTGTTTCCAGAGTTTAATGCTGTAAAGGCCAGATGCGATGTCCGCTGGAAGGTTTTAGCTCCCAGCACCTCCCAAATGGCCTCGTGCAGGATGAACAGCCATTAATGGGCACTGTGGTCTTGGGGAGACAGCAGAGTCATCAGAGCTTCTCCGAGGAGAAACAACTGCACTTTTTAAGCTGTCCTGATTTCCTCCTTTTGTCCGTCTCCCTTCTTCTTTTCATCTTCTTGTATTTCGGGAGGGTGAGGAAGGAAAGGGTAATTTTGACTGCTGACAAGGAAACAGTTCGGTGTAACTCTAGCCAGTTTTTTGTCAAACACTCAGCACCCAGCATCGTTTTCCCCAGCCTGGGGAGGTTCATCTTACCATCTACCTGGAGGGTGTGTAATGGGCTGTGACTCTCCCCCCGGCAGGTCGGAGTTTTCCAGACCTCTCCCAACACAAGCCTCTGCCCTGGAGCTGAAATCCAGACACTTCCATGGCAGGAGGGGGTTTGTGTTTTCTTTTTTCATTTGCTTTTATTCAAACATGACTTGTGCCCTCTGCCTTGGGGCAGGCTGGGGAGCAGCTCCCAAGCTGGCTCCATGCCACGGGAAGCAGCAGCACCTCTTGGCATGGAAAAAAATCCCAACACATGGCGACACTTAAAAATTGCCACTTGGCTTTTGTACTTAAATATCTTCAATAGGGCACAAAGAGGGAATGTAGCTCTGCAATATTTATGCCTAATGACAGGAGAAGGCCAAAACGGAGACAGGAAAAGGCTGAAGAACTACAGTTGCATTAGAGGGACTTGATGCAACAGGCTGCAGCTCTGAGAATGGGTTTTAATAAAAGACACCACAAAAGCATCCGTGATCAGGAGCTGGTCCGGCTCACATGGGTCACGGGGATCTGAAATTTCCCTCTAGTGTCTAAAAGGGGCTGAGCCTCTGTTTTGGCATCACTCCCTTCCCTGTGGCCTCTCCAGCTCAGCTCGCAGGGCTCCCTCGTAACTCAGAGATGTCTTTCTACACCAGCATCTTCTCGACGATGACGACCAAGGTGACGAGAGATCACCCAGCCATGCTCTAGCCGTACAGAGCCCTCACTTCATATTCACTGTGTGAATGCCAATAGTCTTGGCTGATAACATAACGTACAAGAAAGTATCAAGAAAAAGGTGAAGTAGCTCCGAGGAAGGACAGCTGGAAGAGAGGAGTCATTGTCAGCGCATGAATCACAGGTACAGGCAAAGACATTTGTCTGCGGTATGAATAACACTCCTTCCTTGGCTGACTAAAAATGATTAACGTTTAAAAACCCAACGGCTTCTTATTATTAATGTTCTACCTGAGTGCCTTGCACTTGTGAATAAAATAAATCTGGGTTGTTTTCAGATTTATCTTCAGGTGGTTTCACTTGAAGCGTTTTAGAGATGAAAAGTGTTTTGCAAACAAAACAGAAGGGTTTTTAGATGTTTATAATCACATGGTTTCATGGGCATATTATTCCCAACTCATAGATGCTTTTTCATTTCAGTTGTTGGGTTTTTATATTTGCTGATTGCTTTGAGTAAAACCGAGTTCAGGAAAATTTTTTGTTTGTTTTTTCTTCTGATTTGAGATGAATAGAAGTACACAGCATCTGGTAAAGTTGTGTGAGCATGTGGTTTAAACCTGCCTCGAAGCAGCTGCGTGTTATGCGTATTTATCAGGGACAGAGGGATTATAATACAATTATTCACTTCTAGTCAATAAAAAAGGAATTATGATAACAGCTTCCATGTCATACATGGGATCACGTTGCAGTTAGGAAGGAAGAGCCCACAGTTCATCACTCCAAATACTTTCTTTGTGTTTTACAGGGTAGCGAGGGGAGCATTTCCAGGGAGAAGTCACAGCCTGAAGACGCTGCAGCGCAGCACCCGCTGCCTCTGGGCGAAGGCGAAGGTGCCCGGACCAAACCAGTGACACCTTCCCACAGCAAGAACGGCGGCAGCTCCGCAGCACCGGGCACGGGCACCAGTCTGCAGAGCTCTCCGGCCAACATCTCTTTGTGATGTGACCAAGAGGATTTAGGACCTGAACGACTTCTGCAGGTCCGGGCTGATGCAGTCCTGTATCACGGCCAACATACAAGAAAATTTAGCCCAATTCCCTTGCATGAATCCCACTATGGAAAAAGACTTTGTGCAGCGAAAGCCGAGAGGGGAAGGGCTACGCGCTGCCCCCCAGTTGTTCGTCTGCGTCGGAGGGGGAGGCGAGGGGACGGCTGCCCCCACCGCGGGCAGCTCCGGAATTACCTGCGCGGTGCCATGAAGCTGCTCCCTGTCCCTGCAGAGCATTTGCTTTCAGGGGATGGCAACAGTGCCCACCAGAAAAGGCAGCAATTTCTAAACCGCCCCGTATTCTGCTTCCGCACCGTGAAATGGAAGAAGCTGCGCACGCTGCTGTCAACGTGTAGCGACAGTGAGGGATTTGCGACTCATCTTTCTCCGTTAGCTGCTCAAGTGCTGTGTGAGAAGTCACTCTGTCATCACCCAGGTTCGTTTCCCTGGGCTTCAAGGGAAATGCGCACTCGCTTTCCAAAGCCTGCGATATCATGAAGTGCATCCAGCCGTGGATGTGATGACTGTCGGAACTGCTGCTGGCGCTGGGTTACTCTGCTGTTGCTGTAACGGAAGATCAGTCCTCTTCCAAGCACAATAAATGCTGCAACCACCAGCCCCAGAAGTCTCTCTTCTAATCAAAGGCTTTGGGTATGGATATTCCAAGAGCTGCTGAGATCCGGTGGAAGCGGGACAATGTAAACACCTTGGGAAATGCCTCAGTTTCCAAATGAGTTCCCCACATAAAAAACTGTAGTGGCTGATCTACCAGAGCAGACCAGCAGTGAAGCCAGTGCTTTGGCCCTCACTCTGCTAAGCCACTGGGGAGACGGAAAAACACGGCATATTCCTTCATTCCTGATCATTACTGATCAGCAGTGGTCCAGAAACTTGGTAACTGAGACCTATTATTTTTTTCCCAGCTTTTGTGTATAAGAGTGTCTATTACTGTTATTGATTCCTGTCCTATTGCACTGAATTTTGTGCTCTAGGATGGGTTATAGGACCTGAAAAGCAAAAGCTTTTCTTGCTCGGTGGGCAACAGGGACTGGAAACATTTGATCCACCTTTTCACTGCTCTTCATGGATTTTCCTCTCCCAGGGAGGCTGTGACCTTGGGCATTGCCCATCAAGGGTAGTAAAAACCATTCTGCATACTTTGACATTATCTTCCATCAAAGAACCCCTGAGGCCTTTTTACACTCATTAATTACACCTCACACACTGCCTGCAGGGTAGATACAGGTTATGCACCTCAATTTACGGTGGAAAAGGTTAATTGGCTCCTTGGACCTTGCAGAGCCAGGCTAGCAGGTGCCCTCCCATTCTCACGAGCTCCCAAATAACCTGGGACCAAGTAACCTTGCATCGGTGCCATCTTCTCTTGAGTCCCATCACAGACCACATAGGGGAATCAAGTGAGCAATACCAAAAAAAACCCCCTTCTGCCTATATCCATCGCCTGCTTCCCCTCTTGCTTTTCTTAGTATCCAGAAGAGAGAAAGAAAAAAAAAATTAAAGGCAACACGAAACCACTCCACACTCCCAATGAGAAAATAAAAATGGATGTTGCAGGCTCATGTGTTCTATACATTTCCAAATATTTCCATCTGCTCCTGAAATTTCCATTAGGAGTTGCCAAAAAGTCTTACAGAATTGTTAACACGATGGTAAATTTAGATTCTTTTTATGGAGAGACGTTTCCCCACCCTCTTAAAAGTCTGGTATCAATTTGTTCTGTCACTGATAAGCCAAAGGTATTGCTGAATTTGCCCTTTTGCCCTGCTTGGGGGCTTAGCCCAGGCAGAGCCGCTCGCTGGGACGGGAGCGGAGAGGCAGCACCCACGAGGGGAGCAGGCCCAACTTCACCCCTCGGTCTGTCCCCCTCCATCCTCCCAGTATCAGCACGAACAACAGAAATACCTTGCAAGAAAATTACGGGCCATCTGCAGCCAGTTTGCCCAGCCGTCACCCCATCGACCTGTTCTGCAGATTGGAAAAACGAAGGTTGGAAGCTGTTGGTGCCTCCTGCCCGTGCCCCAGCCAGGCTCCCAGCACCTCATTAAAACCTCTGTGCTAACGAGCAGGTTCCTGTGCTCAGAAGGGCTCCGGGCAGCAGCTCTGCCTGGAGCTAGAGGAGGGCAGAGGGTGGAGCTGGATGTGCCCCCATCGCCTGCCCTCAATACACCCACAAATGTGGGAGCTGGCTTGGTGTCTTCGCAGGGGATGGGGAGGGGGCGAGGAGGACGCGGGGGTGGGAGAAGCAGCATCACTCAAGGGTGGTGAAAGCTGAAATAATGGAGCGAGATAAGGTTGGGAAAGGGGGCAGTGGCCGTAGCATCTCCTTGGCCAGGCACTGGCTGCCACGAGGATGCTGCTGGCTGCATCGCGGTGAACGCAGTCATGAATATTCATATGTGCGGTGATGCCCCACAGACACAGCTCTGACACAGCAACTTGATTCAGACCAAGTTGTGTCATCAGGCTGTTTCGTCAAGGATGGTTTGATCAAAACACCAGTGCTTTTTCAGTAAAACAGGGTGTGCTTTCTTGTCGGAAACGGCCTTTTTGGGTTGGCTCTTGCGTGTGCTCCAGTCGGTGAATTAATAGTGGCATCATTCAGGGCTGAGCAACCTGTGATTAGAATAACTGAGCAAGAGCACACTGAGTGCTCTGCAATATTGTTTTAAAGCAATTACTCTCCGTGACCATTTAATAATAGTCCGGTTCCCACAGCATGGCAAAGAAGGGCTGTTAACCAGAGGTACTTAATAGGGATTAAAGATTCAGAGCCTTTTTTACAAAAAGGCAGTGAGCACCACTCGCTTCTCCGGCAGCAGGGTTGGTGCTGCAGCACCTGGGGAGCCCGAGCCTTACACAACCTCTTGGTTTGCACCTGGAGACAGACCCCATGTGGCTTAGAGAAGAGAGGTCCCTGCGACGACCTGAGCTTCTGTGCAACGTTGGAGCCCTTCCTGCAGCTTCCCCTGCCCTCCTGGCAAAGCTGCTCCGTTTTCGGAAGCGTTTCTCCATGTGGAGAGGGATGATGCTGCTCCCTTCCCATCCTTCCAGGTTGTTCTGCCTCCTCCAGTGACTCTCCATCTCCCGGGATTAAATACAATAGCAAAACCCCTGTGCAAAAAAACCCTTACAAATGCCTTTAGTCACGAGTAAAACCCTGCTATAGCACCTAGAGAAGTGAGATTGCTGGATGGACACTGTAAGGGCACTATAATTCACTTAGGGACACTATAATTGTAACTTCATAAATCTGAGCTTTGCTCTGGTTAAACCTTCCTGAAGGAAGGAAGGAGAGCTGCAGGTCTGGAAAGGAGAATTAAAGATGCCTCATTTCATCCTTTCTACTTCTAAGATATTCCCTGATGTGCCCCAGAGCTTCGCCCATCTCAGGGGACGCTGCTCTACTTCCAGATGATTTCCTCACCTGGCTGCCGGCAGAACCCGCAGGCACCGCACGCAGGCTAGCAGCCGGGCAGGGGCTGAGAGGGCAAAGCAGGAAGATCACAGCGGCTGCCTTTAGAAACGACTTGTTCCCACTGAAAGGAAACCCATTTGATCTCTTTCGAACCCCTTCCCTGCCATTGTGCTTATCGTATTTCCCTCCGCTCCGATCCTGGCGCGGTGTTTCGGGGAGTGCTCCGAGACACGAACACCAACGCCTTGCCACCCGCAGCCTGCGCGTAAAAGAGCCGCGCGCGATCGAGCTGCCGCCGCAGGACTTGCAGGCTGGTGTTGAGCCTCCTTGCATGCTCCCAGACCCCTAGATTCTGCAGGGATGATGGGCATCAGCCCTTGTCTCGTCATTGTATGAGTTCATTCGTCCACTTCATTTCAAATTTTAGAGCTCGACCTTTGTCCGGAGATGTGAGCTCGGAGGAAAGTGTCCACCTGGTTACCTGCTCAGCCAACAGGAATTATGAACTGCCTGGGGTAGTGCCACTCAAGCCTTGGTGTTAAAAAGATGTGGTTAATATCTTCCCTGCTTTTAATGTTCCTGTCCATTTTCAGAGCAAAGCTTGCTCACCTTCAGTGCTAAACAGATGCAGGGATCCTCGGCAGCGCTCCGCAGCCCTGCAGAGACGGGCAGAGAGCACTTGTTTAGGCTGCCCCGCACTTGGTTTTATCTCAAACTGTCAATATTTCATAGTGTTGCATTTCTGAAGTATCAGTGACTGCGCTCTTAACCAGAATTTTAATATTTGCATATTTGTAGGCAAAAAAAATCCTGTTTGCCTAAAGAAAATGTCAAAATTTGAACAGATGGGAGTTTTTACCAAAAGAAGACTGTTTTGCTCAGAAATTACTCCATTTCCAAAACCTCAAATAAAGTTTCATATCTTTCAGCAAATCTTGGACAGGGATTATAAATTCAAAATAAAAATACAGAAATTTCCTATGTTAAGCTTATAAATGCTAGTTTATTACATTTTCTGGTGTCTTAATGAGAGCCATGTGACCAAAGTTACATATTAGAGGAAATAGCCAAAAGGCATATATACTTTTACAGGTATATTTTTAAATCTAGAGGATTTCTTTTTAAAATTTTAACACAAGATGTTATTATCCTTTTTAAATTAAAAAATTACTAGGCCATTTTTTCCATTTTTAATATGCTCTGCACTGCACGAGAGCACCAAGTGCTGCCTTCAGAGTCCCCAGCGTGCTACGGACGGTCGCACCAGGGACATCTGTATTGCCCTTGCAGGGGACCCCAGAAGGTCAGACTCACCCATTTTCCTCCCGGGAAGCCCTCGCAGCATCGCTTTGGAAAGGGTTTTGTGAGTACAGCGCTGGTGGTGTTGTTGGATAGTCACAGCATCATTAAAACACATTTGTTTTACTTAAAGCCAGCAAACTAAGACAGTTACCATAATGGCAATGGTATCGGAGGGGGAAGGCTCGGGGCGTTGCTGAGCCTCGCCAATTATGTATGATGAGTTTTAGAGTCGTGAGGGACCTGAGCAATCTGGTCCTCACCACTTGGTCGTTTTATTTACGCCCACCTCCAGCCCCATCTCCACTTGTTTGTCCCTACGGACAGTGTTGCTGTTGAATAGCCGGTAATGGGTTGTAGCCTCCAGCGACGCTCCCTCTCCATTTCCAGCTCAGGGAAAACACAACAGATGAGCCCATACGCTGAAAGGATGGGAGGCCATGCTCGCTTGAGACAGTGGTCATCAGTGGAGCTCATTCAGACCTTGGGCACGTGGGGCACATATAAATGATGGCCCAGAGGTGGTTTCTGTCTATCTGTATGGTGCTAAACATGGGCTCCAGATCCAGTTTGCAGCTAAATCCATCAGCTGTCAGCACTGGGTGGGCAGCTTGAGGCTGCCATAGGGAGAAAAGGCACCAGGTCAGGTTCAGGAGCGGTACAGAGATGTCCTTCACCCCAGGCTGGCTCATGCCAGGAGGAAGCTGAAATTTGTCCTGGCACCTCAAAGCCCCGTATGCTACCGTGAGGTCAACACGCATCCCTCAGACAGCCTGCAGAAGGCTTCAGTGGCACCAATTTCATTGTAAAATATTTGCATGTTTTCAATTATAATTTAGCCCAGGCGGGCCCGCGAGGCTCTTTGCAATGCTGAGACTGTGTACTGGATGCATCTCACCCTTCTCTTCAGCATTGCCTGGTGGGCCAGAACAACACGGGGTTTGCAAGAGTTAAGGACCGGGGGCTGGGAATTAATTGCCATCTTCCATCTTCATATGATCTCAGGTGGATGCTTTATTTTTTTGTCTGAGGAGGTTTATTTTCCTCCAGATTGATTGGATGAATTGTGTTCCCAGAGATCAGAGAGTTCAGATGGCAGAGGATCCTCTTACCAGAAGATGAAAGCCAATATAATCAACTGCACAACTTCAAAACATGCAGCTTGTTCTTGTTGGCTGCGCCTAAGTTTTCCCTGCAGAGAAGCTGTCGACAATGATTTGATATCAATCCAGTAACAATCCCTGGTTTCTAATAATAATTTGCACTTCAGTAGAAATGTTCATGTGAGGCTCTGAGAACATTTAGCAGATGGTCATTAGCGAAGCTCCCCGGTTCTCCTGCAAGGAAGAGATAACAATTATTAGCCTTGTTTTACAGATGGTGACACGGAGGTGAGGCACTGAGAGGTGAAATAACTCTCCCCATTTTCCGTAATGAGCCAGTGGCAACAGATCCATGAATGAAACCCAGGCATCCTGCTGCGATTACTCCACAAACCCTCTATCCTTATCTCTTACAGGAAAACATGGTCAGAGAGGTGAGCCTGGAAAGCAAAAAGCAAATGACTCAAAAGCAGGATTCATGACACATTTCTGGAAATAAGGAATTAGGTCTGGGTCAATAAATAACTGGAAAACCAGGGAGACGCAATCTGAGAGGCATGTGAAATGAGGATGCGTGGAAAAGAAGGAAGATAATAGAAGGGAGGAGAAGGAAAACAGAGTAGCTCTGACTTTTTGTTTCCACCCTTGGTTTCAGTCAGTGTTGGAAAATTAAAGGTTAGGGCTCTGAAAGAAAGAAGAAAGCGAGCTCCATCTGCTCCCATGGGAGTACGTCTATGGGTGAGGCTTCAAATGTGAACTGCCGATAACAACACCCTCCTCCTTGTGTGTCCGATGCTGCGTCACCCGCCAGCGAAGTGCCGGCCGTGGGGCTGCCGGGGGACATCGGTGGTGTTTTGGGTGCCGCAGAGACCTGCAGCTCCCTGGGTCGGGCAGGGAAGCGGGGCTGGAGCTCTTGGGAACACCAGCTCTGCCCAACAGCATCTGTACACAGTCAGCCACCAAAAAGAACACGTTCTGGCCGGGCTAGAGAGCGCTCACCCCTGCTTTCCTCGGCCATTAGCAGCCGGGCTGTAGGTCAGCCGCCGAGCTGCAGGTGCATGCACCGGCGCTTCGGGGACTAATTTTAGCTTTCGGTTACACTGTCTTCTCCTTTCTCACCCAGAGCGTCTGGACTGCGAATACTGATGGACGGGCTGATACTACAAACCGCCCCGCTAACATCACACATACGCGACGAGGGGAACACAGCCCAGCGAGCTGGCCCAGTGGTGGAGTTTTATAAAACAGCCAAATGGAAGCCAAAAGACTTGAGTTTAATCCCTCCAGTTAAGTCATCTAGATTCCTTCTCGCCACCAGCCATCTGATCTCAATCAACAAATCTTGGCCTTCATCTCCTGACCTAGCCGAGAGCCACAATGCTGAAGCCTGAAGTAATCTGCAGGCAAAATGCTTTAGTAATGATTCCTTCAAGAGGGATTTTTTTTTTTTTAATTATGAGCACTCTAATGTGAAGGTGGTAGGCAAACAAGAAAGGTGTCTTAGTAATATTTGCCATTGGTAATTTGTTAACACTCTGCAATGATCTTCCATTTATTTTCAATACCTACAGTTCATAGAAGCATATTGAAAGAGAGTTATTAACATGAATGTGTTAAAACCAATCATTGGGTATTAAAATGGGATGCTTTTTTAAGACTGAAAACACTTCCAATTTGTCTGTTCCTCTCATAACATTAGTAGGACTTGGCAAGCAAATGAAATCGAACTAACTGTGTGTATTTTCAACATCAGTACACTACATCACCTCTAGATGCAAGATACTCTTACGAAACTCTGCAATATATTCCTTGTAGCGTCAGACCATGCACTCCCAGCACCGGAGAGCCAGAACTGCAACCAAAAGTGTGCTGGAGTGGTAACATGTGGCTTTGCAGCAAGTAACATCAAGGCCATCTGAGGGAGCAGAAGAGATGTCTGCGCTGGCAAGGTCAGAGATACAGTCTGAAAAACCACAGCCGTGAAGGTATACATGGATGCTGCACTGGGGGCTTGCTGGAAGGAGCCAGTGCCCACCAGCAGCTGACTGGTGAGAACAGTGGGGTGGGGATTTCGGGGTGCTTCGTTTGGCGTATTTGCATTTTGGAAGCCAATATTGCTGCACGCTCAGACGGGATCCCAAATGAGAGGAGAAAAGAGAAGACCAAGGAGAGGGGAGCACTGTGCTGCTGTGCTTGGGCTAATTATGATCCTGTTTTTCATGGCACAGAGAAGACGGCAGAGCAGCTCATGCTGAGGAAGAGCGTGTGTCACCTCAAATACTTTTATTTCCCCATTTTATAAAATCTAATAGCTAATTTTCATGTGCCTTGTCACAGTCACAGGGAAATCAAACCACAGTGGAGCCAACCCGCAGAGCAAGAATCATATTTGAACAGGTACAGTGACCTGAAAGAAAAATCCTGCAGCTTCTTCAAATCCTTCGTCCGTAGTTGTGGACATCTGTCACCACGGAGAAGTATTAGGAAAATGCCATTTGTCAGGCCAAAGTGTGTCCCAGTAAAAGTCACAAATAAAAGCCGGAGTCTAGACATTCAAGGCTATCTTTAGCAAGAAGAGTTGTGAAACACATCTCTTCCATTTTATAGTCTCTAATGACTGCAAATTTTTTATGCCTCAGCTTTTTCCTTATCATCCCTTTCCAATTTCAGCAAGCACCACGTACATAGATAAACGAGGACATGTTCAGTGGCTGAGGTACTTTCCACTAGCACAGGGACGTTTTTCCGCATGTGCTACTTGCTATGGCAGAGGATCACTCTTGTTCTGCGTGAAGAGAAAATAATCCACTAAATTAAGTGTACATTTGCACATGCAGAACCACCAGGCAAAGGCTTTGAGGATTTCAGAAAGCCTCTAGTAGCAAATTTATCTTCGTTATTAGTGGAGAAACCCCAAGGCCAAATCCCTTGTCTTGCATGGGTGCAAGTCCCTGCCTCACAAATACTTCAGTTTCTGCAAAATGGTTATATTCTCCTTTTTTAAACTCAATTCCACAAAGACTGCTGCTGTTACAAGGTATTCGGGACTTCATTCCAGCCTAAGGTGCATTTCACTTCGAGAAAATTTTATCTTTGGTGGTGGTCAGAGCGGATTAAGACAGGTGCCTGCAACTCCTGAGAACCCATTGCCAACCCAACGCTGGCCCTGAAAGTCATGTGCAGTGTGCGCGACTCCGTTTTGGAAAAGCACCCCAAAGCAGGACCATGTAAAAGACGTGCTTCGGCACGTTTAAATATTGTCTTGTGCAGGGCTGGAGTTCCTGTTTGGGTGTGAGGACCTCAGCTTTCACTCTTCTTCTTCTCCGCATTTCAATGTGACGTTAGCTGTGGTAATGCAGGACGTTATTTTGCAATTTGATTTTCTGCACATATATGAAATACTATATAGTAGGCAAGGGAGGCAGAGGGAACAAGATCTGCCATTTCACCAACTAAAATAATTGTATTACGAAGCTCAGCATGGCTTACATTATTGCGCTGTGTTCAGTCAAACTCTATCCCAAAGGTGCATACGTATCTCTAGACTATTTCAGCGGTTGGCAGCTGCTTCAGTACACTTACTCCTTTTCAGGTTTTGGTTTTTTTTTACATCTTGGGGCCTTTAAAATTGATGGGAGGCTGAAGGCAAGAACTGATGCATTGTAGATGACAATGAAAGAGGCTCCATAAAATTGCTTTTGGCACCTCATGTGCGTTCCGTCTACATCATATAAATTACTGCTGCATTTCAGCGATAAAAATAGTTTTGTATTTGGAATTGATTACAGTGAGATAAAGCTCTAATAAAAAAAAAGTACCGATGCATAAATATTCTGAACATACAAGGGTAATTTGATTTGGTAAAATAAAAGTATGGGTCTTAATTTCTTTCTTTTAAACAGAACACACACACACACACACACACACATACCACAGTGCAGCTCAAACTTCGGCAGCTGTTTTGCTTCGGATTCCCAGAAATGGTTCTGCGCCTCCTGCAGCTCTTCTCTGCAGACGTTTTTACGGCAATCTCCGTATCACCGGCACTCCCGTCGCCGACGCCGGGCAGCATTCCCCCTGCCATCCGAAAGCGTCCAGCCCAGGCACTGCGCTTTCTCCTCTGCAATGAACGTGGATTCCTTCCCTGTGCCCTTAAAGGTTATTAGATGAAGTGGGCTATTTTTGCGTCGTTCGTTCCTTAGCGCATCAGCTCTGCAACTAGTGCTCGTGCCTCCACAGGGACTGCAGGATCAGCAGAGGGAGCTGATATATTGTTTTCGGCAATTCTAATATAAATGGAAGCATAATTTTATTTACATGAGAAAGGGGGAAATAGCGATTCATGTTTCAGCATGACCCAGACCAGCACGCTTTACTCAAGCAAAACGCTGTTTGACTTCCCCTAATAAATTAAGGGTGAAAATTGGCTTTGCATCATGACAAATGCACAGCCTAATAGTTAACCTTTAAAGAAATGCAAGGCTTATTTGCAGATAATAGCGATGGGGCTGGCAGCGGAATCCAGGGTTGGATCCAGGACCTGGTGAAAGACGGAGCGAAGCCCCACGTCTGCGTTCCAGCCCGCGAGCGCGGGGGCCCACAGCCACACAGACCCCACCGCTGCGTGGTGCTGAGCGAGCCGCCGGGCTTCCGAGCCCAACAGCACGTGGTGGTGTCGGCCCAGCCACAAGACCCGCACCCCCAGACAAGGCTGGACACGGGGC
>Ga0065711_1026339_pt1 | contig 77480 bp, 54 predicted proteins | sample Hoacrofraction12_FD_59098 | JGI IMG/M metagenome (GOLD analysis project Ga0065711, IMG submission 59098) | Hoatzin crop microbial communities from Cojedes, Venezuela - Epithelial fraction 12 v2 (version 2) | ecosystem: Host-associated > Birds > Digestive system > Esophagus > Crop | place...
GTTGCCCAGAGAAGTTATGGCTGCCCCCTCCCTGGCAGTGTTCAAGGCCAGGTTGGATGGAGCTCTGAGCAACCTGGTCTAGTGGAAGATGTCCCTGCTCATGGCAGGGGAGTTGGAACCAGATGATCTTTAAGGTCTCTTCCAACTCTTACCACTCTATGATTCCATGTTTATTGTTTGATGTAATGAAGTGTTATCATGAAAGGCTGGGTTGTACTTTGTTCAGTGTCCCGCAAAAGTTTCTTGGGTTTTATGATCAAACACTGCTTCTTAAGGTTAGTAACTCTGCCAGTGAGAATGGATATCATCTCTGAAGATATTTTTAGCTTCTAGAGTTCAGGAAAGAACCAACTGAATATCATAATAGGAAAAAAAAGTAGATTGTAGAACTGTCTACAGGAAGTGTGTTTGTTAATGCTGTGCTCTATGAATTGGTTAACTAACCACTGTATCTTAAATCCAATAGGTAGTCGAGTCTGATGAAGGATTAGAAGATGAGGTACCAGATTCCCCTGGGGTAGAAAAACAAGACAAAGAAAAAGAGAAAGAGAATAAAGACTCTAAGAAACTTCGCTGTGAGTTGAAAGTTTTCCATTAATTGATTTTAGCGATGTCCATTTTTATTTTTTGCATCTTTAGTATTATGTGTAAATAGAGAAGAATTCAAAAGGACAGCTAGAAATGAAACTACTCACTTGGAAACAGGCCTTGATATAGTTCATTCTGTGTCTTTGTGTCAGTTAGTGGATTTTCTTCCATGTTTTATTAATCATACTTCAGAAAAAAAAAAAGTACCAAAAGTCTTTAGCGCCTGCTATATGACACATTAAAAAAAGAGAAAATGGGCACTGGTGAAATGGATTATTTCCAAGGTACTGTCAAATGCACAGAAGTAATTAGACGTTTGTTTACTCTGACTTTTATAAACTGTTTTGAATAAGAATTCTTTTGTCCATTTACATGTTCAAAACTGATTAGAATTGTTTTACTTGGTTTTTGTCTGTGGTACAGTATCTGTAAATAGTTGCACTATTAAATTAAACTGCAATTTTGTGAAGTTGCTAATGGTATTATATTGGCTCATTTAGAGGCATTAAACATTTTTAATTACACCTTCAGAATTTTAGAGCTGAATTTTATTAGCCGCATAAATTTCTTCCTATGCACAGAAATATGGTAATCGGGTAGACTATTTTCTATCTTTTACTTCTGGACCTTACGAGTAATTTGCAAGAAGTACTTATTTCGTTCAAAATAGTTAATGAAAGGCAGGACTGGTTTTGAAACATAGCTGTGTTTTTAAAATTCCACGTCAATTCCATATGTAAGCTGCCATTTAGTTAGTTTCACAAGCAACACTTGGTTTTACAAGTTTATTTTGTGACCGGGTTGTCTCTTGCTGGTTTGAAAAATGGATGCTATGTACAAGGAGTTCCAAAAAGTAAAGGGGAAAAAAAGTGGATGCATTGCAAATTTGAATAGGTTTTTTTATGTGGTGTTGAGGTGGTTTGTTTTTTTTAATAATGGTTTCTTGGCCAATTAATACAGAGTTGGTTCTGTGGATATTCATGCTAAACACATTTCTCTTTTCAGCAGTGAAAGGACCTAGCAATATAGATTCCACAGATCAGAAAAAGACCAAAACGAAACTCAAGAAGTTTCTTACGCGGCGCCCTACATTACAAGCTGTCCGTGAAAAAGGCTACATTAAGGGTAAATGAACCTTTTTAACAAAGGAAATAATTTGAAAAGCTGAATTTAGTAGTTTGTGTGTAAAATGAGGTTGATTTTAGAGTAAAACACATGTATATAGCTGGTTTAACGGAAGTCTTGGATGTATAGTAGAACTGGTGACTGATTGTCATTCTTGTGAGCACTGCTACTGGCCACTACGCTTCACAGAGGATGTCCTCTCCTTCAGCTCATTACTGGCAAAACTGCAGTGAAAACCCAGGGCCCAGGAGCCTACTGGGACTTGGAGTGCTTTTTAGTTAGAGAATCCATTTGGCCTGCTGTTCTGAGCTGGAAACTTCAGACAGCTGGTAATCATTTGTGCATACAAGGGAAAGATAAGTCCATTAGTACGGAGCTGAATGTGTGTGCTCCTCTGTTTCACAAGTGTGTTTTAGTCTGAGTGTAACCAGACAATCATGCCATGTCATGAGAACTGAAATATTTAGGCAAACCAGGATGAGGTTAAAGGAATCTTAACTTACACATCTTTTTTCCCCTAACCTTTTTTGAATGTATACTTGTTAAAAATTGTTTCACAATGAGTCTTACAGATATTCTTGAATCAAACTTATGAAAGAATTGATAATTCAATATATACTTCTATTCATCACACTCGTAGAAACTTTGAGAAAACAGTATTTGCACAGGTTTAAGTTAATGTATTTGTATAAATTATATATACTCACCGTAAAACTTCATTTATTTATTTGTTTGTATGCTTTAGCAGGACTTGTAGGTGGTGCTCTACTAGGGTCAAAATAGCATATGGGTAGGCAAATATCAGACCAAATCCTACTGTGATTTACCTAACTACATACTTTAACAGGTGTGCTTCTGTTGCATGTGGTGTTTGATATATTTGTGTATCTGCAAATATAATTTAACTGTAAGTGGTGAAATTTTTGTTTGGGATAAGGAGGCATTATTCCCAGACTTTGATGTTTTGCTGTGCTTTACAGCTTAGTAGTCATGTCATGGCTCAGTGACGTAACTTCTGACATTAGCAACGGTGAATGCTAAGCCAAGTTTAATTTGTACATGTGCGTGCTGATAACTGGATTTTTAATAAAAGTGTTAAGGAATGGAGAGTTTGTTTTTATTTAGAAGCATGGTGTAAATTTTAAAAGTTGCATCTGCGCTGTACAATTTTACTTTTACTGTATGAATGAAAAATACTGAAGTCTTTATTTAAAAGTCCAGTGTACTTTTGTGGCTGCCACAGAACAAGCTTAGTACATGGGAAATGTGGCAAACCCAGTATGATCAGAAAAGGCAATGAAAAATTTTGGGGAAAAAAGAAAAACCACACTTGAAACAGCATGCACTAAGCAGAGAAGTAACTCTGTTTAAAGTTTTTGTACATGGAAAAACAAAATTACAAAAATTACTTTAAGATGCGAGGAAAAAAGTATGATTCCTGTGTATGCAGAAATTATTAAAGTCAGAGGCAATTGTAGCAAATCCATTTGTTACATACCAGTGTCATCTTGTGCTACCTAATCTGCACTGCTTTAGCTGCTACAGCTGCATGCTGGCCTGGCTTTCTACTGCGTGGGCTGTTTCGGTCCCTTGCTACTGATTCTGCTTATACAGCTGGCTGCGTGAGTGGCAGCAGCAGGAGTGAGGTGTTCTGGGGCACCGGCCTCAGAGGCGTACAGCTAGTAACACCTTTATATGCCAGTTTTCATACTGTATAGTTGGTTTGGGCTGCTGTTTGGATTTCCCAAAGCTCTAGTCAGATGCAAGCGTTGTTAATGAATCTGCTTAAATTACTAAACATGAAAAATGTGCTAGATGCTATGCATGATGCAAATGCAAGAGCAGTTTCTCTCTTGCGTAAGCTCTGAAGTAAGATCTGCTAGATACTGCAAAGACAGCCACTTACGTACCTTATTTAACAGATTAAAAAAACCCAACAACTTTCTTCCCTGTAAGAGAGTGAGCTTTGCCTCTGTCTCAAGACCCTGTTTCAGTCTCATGCATCTGAGCAGGGGAAGTCATCTATTATTTGGACATATTTGATGAAAATCATAGAAATGGGTCTCAGATTTTGGTGATAACATAATCTGAACAAGAGGAATTAACAAATTGCTGAAATAAGATTTTGGTGATAACATAATCTGAACAAGAGGAATTAACAAGTTGCTGAAATACACTGAGACATTACAAGAATCTGTTCTCTGCCTGAGCCGATTTTAATTTTTGCTCCAGTTTATGATAGAAAACACTCCTACTGGACTGTGTAGTTTTGAAAACAATACTCAAAATAACCTTCGCCTATAAATACCTGTATTTAGGTTCCAACCTTGCCACCAGGTTGCCTATGCGTAGTCATACTTGCATCCATTCAGAGCTCTGTGATATAAAGGTCTGTCAGAAATCCATGTCAGAACTTTAAATATGTTAGAAGTTAAAGACTCTACATTAAAGTAAAATAATTCATAATAGTGGGTTAAACAGTAGGTGCAATGAAAGATTATATTCTACAGGGTGTTTCCCCAAGCAATGCCAAAAGCTTTCATTTTGGTTGAAGTTCATTATCTCTGTTCAGATTTTTAACAAAGATTACAGTAAATGTATTTTGGACTCGGAACAGGAATGGAGTGTAACAGGACACTTGAATCCATTAAATTGCTCGTTACAGTAATGACTATATGACTCTTACAAGTATCTCCTGATGGATTAAAAGTATTTCGGTAGCAAACGTTCCTTACTCAGAGACTCGTGTTTGGGTAACTGCTGACACTCTTTGGTGCTGGGAGCTGCTGAGAGCTTTTTTCCAAACTTTCCTATTTTCACTCTAATACTGTGACAGTTGTATCCAGTAGTCTTTGCCCTTTGTAGAGGTTTGTTTTAACCTGAACTAGTTCTGTCACTTGAGTCCTGTTCCACTGTAAATAAGTCTCTTTACTTGGTTCCAGATCAAGTGTTTGGTTCCAATCTCACCAGCTTGTGTCAAAGAGAAAACAGCACGGTGCCAAAGTTCGTGAAGCTGTGCATTGAGCATGTTGAGGAACATGGTATGGTTCAAGTTTTTTGTTTCCAAATCTCTCTTCCTTGCCGCACTATCTACTTTTGGACGTTTTATTCCTTAAAATGCTGTAGACTTATTTGGGGAAAATGATCTGGAACATGTGTCTGTAGTTAGCAATGAATTGTCAAGAGTGGGGAGGTAGGTGGGATCCAAAATGGAGAGAGGGGAGGAAATCTGGATATCTGAGAAACTGATCTGCTTTAGACTCTTTCAAGCCAAGGAGAAGGCAGGGCAGCCTCCTGGCAGCAAGGCTCTAAGGAAAGAAGGATTGCAAGAAGTAATAGAAGAGCTCAGCCCATCAAGGTTGGTTTTTATTCTTCAGATGAAGAGAGAGACTGTCAAAACACAATCATTCATTTTTGAAAGGTTTAAGCATGCTAACAATCATTTATATAAAAACTTCCTTGAAAGAAACTTCTAGCAAAAAGTTGTTATGCTGCTCTGTGTATGCGTTGACTGCCAGAAGACAAGACGTTGGTTTGATGCCCTGCAGCCATTTACACCGATTGTGGTGTGAACTTCTGTGCAATTCTGGAGATTATCAGTGTCCACATATTGACTCAATTTTTGTTTACTTTCACTGAAAATAAGTCTCTCCTAACTAATAACTGAGAAAATTATATGTTTGAAAGCTACATGTGACATGCTGGGTTGTCTGATGTAAAGGAGTTCTTCACGTTGTTGTTGAAAACATGTTGGTTGTGACTCCTGACTTGGCTGTGGGGATTATGGAATCTCCGTAATCATCGTTATAATATAGAACAGTCTGTTAATCTGAGCACATTCTCTTGAGAATCAGGGTAAGCGTTACAGGGGGATGCTACATGCGAATTTTAAGGCATCTTCCACAGTAACTTCATTTAGTTGCAGCCTGTAGTCCTCTTTCTCACTGTTGCTATCTTACGGCTTAGGAGGTGGAAAAATAACCCCTTCCATTGCCTTACTCCAGTTGGACAAACTGCCACTTTGCTTGTAACAGCAGGCTTTATTCCATTTGTGATCTGCAGTTTGTGAGAAAAGGGTTATTTTGCTTTGTTCTTTTTTTTTTTTATTTCTTTTTTATTTTAAAGACAGGACTGCAGTGAAGATAGTGGTGAAGCTTTCCTTTTTTAAATACCTGAGGGGAAGCTGACAGAAATGAACAGCTTTTTCCCCCACTTCTCCAACTCCTCTTCCTACTGCCAAGACACTTTAAATCAGTTCTTTCTGTAAAGGAATGACTAGTGGATTATGGGGAAAAGGGGTATGTCAGATGGTGCTGGTAACTGTGCTGTGTTGCATCAGACAACTCCTTGAGGAGCTACAGGGACATGCAGGTATTCTGGCAACACTCACCCTCCCAGTGACACTGACTCACGTGCTGTGTTCAAGTGGCATCTCAATTAAATTAATTAAAATAAATTCAAATAAATTCTTTACCTCCTAATCACTTCTGAGTAACTACAGTAGCAACCACAGAGATAGTTTTCTGGTTCAGTGTGCAATACTGTAAAGGCAAGGGCTGCCCATTTTAGTTTTGTGCGCTGTCGGGTAGTGATGAGTATGCATGCACATCATTCCTCCTCCGCGTAAACCTTGGCAACTTTGAGATGCTCTCTATGCATGACTTGATTTGATTTTTCTTAATCATACATTAAAAAACTGAACATCCACGAAATACTTGGTTCTTGCGTGTTGGCCTCCCATATACTCCTTGCCCACCCACCAAAAGTATCTTGAATGAGACACTTAGTCTCACTGGAGAAACTGGGAGCTGTTGCCTCGTTACTACTGTTCTACTGTGTAGGAGATTTGAGAGACTACTTTGAGCTTGACACTGCCAAACCTGTGTCAGCAAACTAAACCTCCTCTGATATGCCCTGCCCATCAAAAAAGCTAGTTTAGCTTTCCTGCTTTTTTTTTTTTGTTGTTCTTGAACCAAGTGTACTTTGCTACAAGGGGTTTTTTTTTGTTTCTAATTTTGCTGAACAGACCCATCAAGAAGCAGCCTAATGATTTCAGAATTCATACACGTGTAAGATATTAAAATGGATTTATCCCTTTGTTTTAGGATTAGATGTTGATGGCTTATACCGGGTTAGTGGCAATCTTGCAGTGATACAGAAGCTAAGATTTGCAGTCAATCATGGTAAGCTACCTTCAACTGTATTGCAATAGTGTGCATTTTCAGATTGTCAAGTTCATAGAAAGCTCAGGAAAAAAATTTTCTTAACGTATAACTGCAGTCTTTCGTGGGAAACTGTCATCTTCAAAGTAAAATTACTTCAGAATTGCAGAATTTAGTGTGTGATATACATATTTGAAAAACCTAGCATGCTGGAGGCTTGGTTTTATGGGGGGCATAGAGGCATTACTAGAACGTAGTTTGAAGGAAAGGTGGTAATAGAATTTGATGGGGGAAATGATTTCAAACAAAGTAACTTCATACCTTGTGGAAAAATAGTAGGCATGTTAAGCTTCCACTAGCATTAAAATTGTAACTCAGCGCTTGTTAGCGAGATTTGCTACTGCCTGTTAGTGTGGGGGTGCTTACCTTCTCTTTGCCATGCTCTTTGTATGAAACCCTATCGTGTGGCTGTATCTGAGTGTTTTGTTTGGTGGGAGTCAACAGGCAGCTCGCAACTCGGAAGAGGACAGTAGCCCACCTACAGTCTGACCTCTCGCTTCCCGACTGACAGGGTCTAACAGTAAATTTTGTGTTATGTCAGCAGCTCCTGTTCCCCTCTGGAAAATGCCCTTGGTGTAGGGGAGCTGCCGGTAGTGCAGTAGGCAGAGTTTGGCCATCCCTGTCTGTAGTGGTTGAGTTTTTCTGTGTCCCCTTTTACACTGCTGCAGCTCTGCATCCCAGCAGAGAATGGGCTGACGTGGAGTAAGTCTTCACTGCTTTAAAAGCAATAAGTAGAGAAGTTAATTTTTTTAAAAAAGCTTTTATGGATAAATTATTAATACTAATTATTCGGGTTTTTTCTCTCAGATGAGAAACTAGACTTGAATGACAGTAAATGGGAAGATATACATGTCATCACAGGAGCTCTGAAGATGTTTTTCAGAGAATTGCCAGAGCCGCTGTTCACTTATAATCACTTCAATGACTTTGTCAATGCTATTAGTAAGTCTGAAAAACATACCTGTACTTTTTGTGTCAGTTCTGCTCAGTATGTACAATTCATTTAGTTATTTTGGACAGTAAAAAGGGTGGTTTGGTTGCAACTGTCCATAAGGCTTACTGAGAATTGCCTGCTGGTGCTGCAGGGGCCGCCCAGGAGGCGGCAGTGTTTTATCTCGTATCAGCACTGCAGTGCGCTCGCGTTTACTCCCAGTCTGTTCAATTTTTATACTAAAGTTTTAAACAAAAATACTGAATTTTTGTTTCTATGCCTCATCCTTTTGCAGAACAAGAGCCAAGGCAGCGTGTCCATGCTGTTAAAGATTTAATCAAACAATTGCCAAAACCAAATCAGGACACTATGCAGGTACTCTTTAGACACCTGAAAAGGTAAGTAGCAGATAGGAGAGGCTTTGTATTGCTGATCCTCCCTAAAAGCTAGATAATCCAATTAAAAGTGCTACGGGGCTGTTACCACTGTGTTTTTCTTGTCGGTATTTGACTTAATGAAAACAATATATCAGTTTGTATTTATACAAGTTTGCAGAGCACCAAACAGACTTTAGACAGTATGTATTGCAGCTGTGATGTTTACTGCCAAGTCCTTGTGTTTGAGGGCTTGCGAGAGGATCAGGAATAGCATTTCAAAGTAAAACTTTTCTGTAGAGAGAGGCATCACAGCAGCTGTATGTCCTAATAACAAGATTACTCATTAAATAACTACTGTGAGTAGTCATTTGCTTTGCACTGTGTCTTTCTCCTGTCATCCTATTACTCTGTTAAGTCTCTTTTTTGTATTTTTTTTTTCTCTTTCAGAGTTGTAGAAAATGGAGAAAAGAACCGAATGACCTATCAAAGTGTAGCGATAGTTTTTGGTCCAACCTTATTAAAACCAGAGAAAGAGACTGGTAACATAGCAGTCCACACAGTATACCAGAATCAGATTGTAGAATTAATTCTACTGGAATTAAATTCCATCTTTGGACGCTGACGTGTTTCTTGGAGTAGAAACTGGGAGTGATGGGTTGGCAGCAGTGCTCCTTCGGAAGGAAAATCTCTCGCTGTACATGATGTATTATGTTTGTGGACCAAGCCGCAACTTGTTTTTTGCACTTTTGGGGAAGGGAGAAACAGGAGAAATGTTTGACCACTTTAATGCGAATTAAAGACAACACTTTGGATTTCTTTGAAAAGTTCAATGTAAGAAGTGAATTGAAAAGTTTAGAGTTTGCCTTTTTTAAAGTAGCATTGGAAAAATGTAATATAGGTTCATACACTGGATTTCTTGGAGAGTAAAGCTATTAATCTCAAACTGGATAATCTGGAATTTAATCTTAACATTCTTTCACTTGATAGGGAAGAGTCCTACCAACTGATATGGAAAAATTTAGTGAAGTTACATCTTAAGTTTCTGTATTACAGCCTATTCAGATCTGTGTGACACTTTTCCAAGGGGTTTCTGCATGCAGTGACTGTCTTAAACTTGTGCTAACAGTTTGGTTTAGAGACTCAAATCTAATTCCTCACTTGAGATCTGCTGTCATTTTCCCCCTTCCCCCCCCTTTTATTTTTTTTCTTTTCTTTCCTTTTTTTGACCCCAACAGTCTTTCTGGAACTTCTTGGTTGCTTTATAAAACAGCACACTATTTCAAACACTGAACCTGTAAGAATATCCAGTGACGGATATTTGTCTTTTGGCATAATAGAAGTCATATTTAATAAACATGTTCATTTTTTTCAGGGTATTTCCTGAGCTAAGTTTTGTGTTATACTAATTTAAAGCTAAAATCCTAAGTAAATACCAACTGTAACACTGTATTGAGTTCTTGGTATAATGCTGTGGTAGTGGAAGTTTCTTGATGTAAATACAGGCTGTCCTTTTGATTCTTGTATATAATTCAGTTCCTGTATAGTTATAAGAACACTTTAGTCATACATTTCTAATCATGGGTAGATTAGCTACAGTAGCATAATGTTTCCAGTGGATGTCTGGGTTTCAGCAGGGAGACAGGTTATGGGGAGGGAGGGGGGACCTAACTGTGTGCACTTTTAGTTGTTAATTACATTTGCGGGCAAATAACTGTAATGCAAATGGTACTGGAGAAATACTGAGTGTGCTTGCTAAATCGTTGATGCACTACAAGAGGAGCCTTTTAGGTTATTTCATATGTACAGGATACATTAGAAAAAATGTATTATGAATTCTAACATCTACAAATAGTGAAACTCATGTTTTGATAGATAGATGTTTGATGGAATCCATGATGCTAAATTTAAGATTTTCTTTTTACATTAATGTAGAATAATTTGTAAAATTGGTTTTGAAAGATTTTGTTACAGGGAGCATGGTCTGATGAAGATTTTTTTTTTTAAATGTATTTTTCTAGACTAACTGCTGTATCTGACATATTTGTTATGTCTAACCCGTATAAAGAAAACTGTTAGTTCTTTCAGAGTTTGCCCTTCCCACTTCAGACAACATGAACCCCCTTTAAACAGTAAGACTGGTGTGTCTTACTGCTTAGCATGGATACTACTTGTGGCAAAGCGTTGTCATGCTGGATTAAAAGATGAATGCTTGCTTTATAGCCTGACAATTTTAGGAACTTCCCAGTCCCTTTCTTTAACAACTTAAATTCTAACGTAAGGTTCAGAGAGGGCAGCAGTAATTTGTAGGTATAAATTTGCGGTCTTTGAAACGTATCCCAGCTGGCTTGGAAGCTACTGGACAGAAAGCACGTACATTGGGGAAAGAATTGTATTTTCTTTGATCTGTTGCATACCTTTCACAGCACAGCCCTGGCTTCCAGCAAAGGGGATGTGTGGTGAAGTACCGAGATGTCATCAGATGTGTGGTACGAGAATTTCATGAGCATAGAGCTTGCATGAAAAGTCTCTGGAGATAAGAGAGAGGATGAGTTACCTTGTGGCTTTCTTGTTGTCTTCTTGTGGTAACGGTGAAATCTTGTGGTTTGTTGCAAAGCGACCTGGGTGAGAATTGCGATAGCTCCATCTCGGCGTTGCGTTGGTAGGCTGTGCCGCGCGGCAGGTGTTCCCCGAGCTGCTGGAGAATATTGACACCGTTAAAATTTGTTGCTGTAGATTATTCAAATCCCAACTTCAGCTGTAAAATAAAAAAGAATTCCCACTGCTAAATGAGAACTTACTGCAGGTCACCTCTTCTGTACGAGTGTTATGTTTCTGAAAGAAAGAATGCCTTTTTAAAACAATTTGATAATGAGGATTGTCACACTTTTCCTTGTATTCCCCCAAAATAAAGCATTTTGTTATTACAATATATAGTATGGTTTTGTGCAGTGAAGTTGTCTTATGTTTTAATGTTCTCATTTCTAGTTTGGGAAGGGGATGGTATTCTTTTTAATTGAAAGAGGTGTAGCTAAACACTGGAAACATGCAGGAAGAGGAGGCTGTCCAAGCTGACGGTGTGCTTATCCTTGGAAGCGTGAAACTGTGTATGTCCGCACATTGGGTTTCTTCCCTGCTGGAAGTACCTAGTTTTGCTCCTGCAGTTAGCTTTCTTTTTAAAAAAATCAAAACCAGATTTTTGCACAGACACAGCAGGGGAACACTATTTGTATTAGGTGAAACATAATTATGTTTATATTTTCCTCAGTTTAGGCTTTAAATTGGATTTGTTTCTGGTTTAAAACCAATTTAAAAACTGAATATAAACTTTTGCAGCCCTAACCACTCAAAGATACTGGAGGTCCAATATTATGAATTGGTGCCAGCTGAAATTTTGTTCCAGCAGCAGGGCTGTGTTCTGCTCTATAGTTGAGCTACGCAGCGTTAGTACCAAGCAGCTCTTGGCTGTGCGTGATCTATACTTGTTATGACTTTCTTCAGTTTAGAGTAGGAGAGAGAAGTGGGTAAAAAAAACACCAGACAAATACACACAGTCATTTAATGTAAACAAATTCTTGTAAATTGGAGTTGCGTGTAAATAAAGCTTCCTGCGTGCAAGTGGATAGGTCACGCTTACTGCCCAGGCCCAGACTTTGCTCCCCACCTTCCCAGAAAGCCAGGATAAATTCCCTTTGTCTTGAACCCAGCAAGTGAATCCTCAGCTCGCGGAGTGAGAGAGAAGGGAGTTTGCAGGTAATACCGTATTAGTTTATTTCTACATGGAGCCCTGATGTTTTCCCCTTAAAGGGAACAGCTTTATTTAGCCCTGAAGTAACGATATTTTTGGAATCAATTGGTTAATTCATAAGCCATAACGTAAACCAAGCACAGTGGGGCATTCTGCTGGGCAGAGGGGGAGGTACAGCATGTCTAATGAGGCTGCCTGCGACTGCTGGCGAGAGGAGAGCTCCTCGGAAGAATCTTAATTAGCCTCCACAATTGCGAAGTCTGGTGGGCAAGCAGCTGGTAGGACTGGATCAGACCTTTACAAAAGTAGCCCTATGTGATTGTGGGACTTAAATGAACATTCCCCGCCTCCCACCCCAGCATTCTTGTAAACAGAGCACTTGTAAAACAAGATCACACTGTGTAACAAACCAACATGAAAGGCATTCGGATGCGAGTTGGCCTCTTGGTCCTTTTTATTGCCTTGAGAATTAACGGCAGCTCTAATACTAGAGTTTCCTACCACTTCCCCAAATGGATTCCAGTTTGTTAAGGTACTGGGCTACTGCTTGGTTTCAAAAGAAATCAGCGTTGCGTTCGGCAAACTGGGAACTGTTACAGGTTCATCAGGTTTATTTCTCATAGAACCTTGTCTTGCAGCTTGCTGCACTGGAATGTGGTTGGCTGGGGAAGGGGAGAGCAGGTCCTTGTGGGAATGAAGAGGTGCAAAACACTGAAGGCAACCAGACAAAGCAGATGTGAGGGGCAAGCGAGGTAGCAAAGAAACAGTCACTTAGAAAATCTGCAGGAATCCAGGCCAGAGACGGTTGGGTTTTTTCTTTATTTTCTCTTTTTCTTCTTTTCCCACCTCATGCAGTACAGATGGAAGCCTGGCTATGTTTTGTAAGGGTGAGGTGCTCTGTAAACAGGTGGAGTTCAAGTGGCATTGCAAAATGGCAGTGCCCAGTCCCCACCTTTCTCTGGACTTTTCCAGAGCGACTTCTGTGTGTCAGCTCCCAGTGATGAGCTTGTAGCCAGGTTCACTTGACACAAACACTTGAGTGCTAACGGGAGTCAAGAACTATGTTCCTTCAACGTAATTGTGAGTGCACAACCAGCATCTGTGCGATGCAAAAATGAATTTGTTCTCAGTTTGGCAGCAGTATTCTGGTGGCACCAAGTTCTCCATCCAAGATCTGAGCCTTGTGGTGCCGGATCCTGAAGAGCACGGGTAGCCCTGTCTGTTACAATCTCGGCACACCAGAAAAAAGAAAAGTATGAAGCTGAAAAGTGGGAGTATGCAGAAAAAAATAAAACCCCGAATTAAACTGTCTTCACAACCAGTTTAGATTTGCGTGTATGGTACAAACCTGCTCAGAACAGTGTGTTAATTTGTAGTGTGAAAGACAGCTGTCCTCTAAAGAAATAAATACCATAATTAAAAGCTGTCATTTTGTAGATCAGGCATAGGAAGAGAAATGTTTAACATCGGCCAGCTTGTCTAGTTCCTCGTGTGCTGCAGCCGCAGGGCTGGGCTCAAACCGCTGGCGGTGGTGCCTGCCCGCCGCTGTGGCGGGGCTCTCTGCCTGTTCCGTACCAAGAGGGTGATGCTGAGCTGGTGGTGGCTCGCTGGCTTCCTGCATGCGAGTGCTCTGCCTAGCTGCTCCCTCCAGTAAAAGGAGCTACCTAACCTAGAAACAGAACTGAAACCCGCCTTTTTTCCAAGAAAATCATTCTTCTCATCAGCCTGGGCTGGGCAGTGCCGCTGCCAGGGTCGCCTGACCGCTGCGGGGATGCTCTGCCCCAGAAGACCCAGTGCATCGTCTGTGGGTGCCGGCCTTGGCAAAGCCCTGCCGACACACACGCATGACCTGCTCAGCTTCACAGCTTGCTTCTGTGAAGAAAAACAGATGTGTCTGTGCAAGAGGTAGAGCCTCTCCTCTCGCACTGCCTGATAGCATTATGTACAACAAAGGATGCCACCATATTTCCCGCTGTGAAATGACCGTTTCATAGCTGAAGTGCTGTTCTCGCTGATATGCTAGTCCTGCTCAAAGTTTTCTCTTGAAGTTTTAAAGATAAGATTTCTTTTCCTGTTAATCTCTCCTTGTCCTGCATCCACCCACCTGCTATTCCTGCTGCCCTGAAAGTCAATCCGACTTGGACCGTTTGCTTCCTTATTTGTACAACAGCCCGGAGCCCGGGGGCTGGAATGTGCCGTGCTCTGCCCGGCGCGCTGCTTCGCCTACCGAGGCCGGGGCACGGGCTGCTCTGCCACAGACACGGCATTAAAAAGCAGTCCTTGGTGTTAATGCTAAATGCTCATGTAACTGGAAACTAACAAAAAAACAAGCACAGACTAGAAGAATAATAAATCGGTCCTTTCCAGGTAGTGGTTACAGCAGGCTGTGTGCTGCTCCCCTGTCTCCCAGAGTGCCTGTTCTTCTCCTGGATAGCAGGAATGTACATAAGCTAAGCAATTAGGTATTATATTTGGCGTAAGACTGAGGGAAAGCAATGTGATTCCATGCAGCCAGTGAATCACCATCCCTATCGCCTGTGTAGGCTGAGCTGTGAGCCAGCTGTCAAGAGCACTGCACGATCTTCAGGTTTGCATTGAAACACTGCAGCTGTAGGCCAGGATCATACTTGTCGCCTTATTTTGCCTGAGCTTCCCAGCCTGACCCATTCAAATGCATGAAAATAAATAACTTTCTGTCCATCTTTCCTATTCATGGAGTACAGCAGCTCTGTGCAGCAAGCCAAGTGCTCAGGGTGTCCATGGGTACAGCTTCTTCCCCTGTATATATACAATTTAGTTAAGAGGGGGAGAAGACAGTTTATTGTAAACATTGAACAGTGGGTGGCATCATTAGCTCTTAAAAATCATAACTAACTCCCCAGGTGGTTTTCCTAATGCGTTCTGGGCTTTCTTTGCATCCCTGAGATGAAAAGAAAGCCTGAGCACGTGAGGGCAGGATGCAGCGCAATGAGACGTTGAGTGCTGCTGTTGCTGGAAAGCCAAAATCCATTTTGCCAGCATCAGTCTCAGACGGCAGAAGTGATGCCTGTGCTGTGCGAGGCAGAGGTGGGGACCAGCACCTTTCCTTCCTTCCTGCTGCCTTTCTAATTTGCTAGGTCATGAGCTAAGGCTTGTGGCACATTGCAGGTCTGATAGAACAATTATAATGGTCCTCTCTGATTTTAAAGAATCTATGAATGAAGCTGCCATGTAGACTTCCATTTAGCCACTGGCTTCCTTGTTCCGACTTGGCTATTCATGCCGTGTATCAAATGGAAGGGCTTCTCCTGGCCAAACCTTCGTTCCCATTTCACTCCTAAAGTGATGCAGCTCAACTGAGCAAACTGTCTCATCATTCACGGCAGCACTCGCAGCCACACTGTGCTGGAGCATTCCTGGGGACTGGGGTGGCTCTGGTGGTACCAGGTATTGCCACTGTCCCCCCGAGTGACCACGAGTTCAGTAAAGTCCTGCTAAAGTTACTCTTTCTATACCGCAGCCTGAAATACAAGAGTTGTGGCCACAAAGGCTTCCCTCTTTAAAATGCTCCACACCAGATACCAAGAAATCCTCAAAGCCATGAGCCACTGCCCGGTGGTGTAAATGCTTGGTTACTGCCGCTCTGCCACCGTGCAGCAGAGCCAGGCACAAAGAGGCCCCAGAAGTCCCCCCCGGCACGGCCCTGCTGTGGGATGTGGACCCGGCATCACAGCCTCTCCCCAGCCTGGCTAAGGAGGCTGCTCTGGAAAAAAACAGGCAGAATGAGCTAGCAGGCAGCCTGCCAGAGAGCTGGGAGCTTCTGCCCATCCCTCCTCTTGCCCATCCTTGCTGCCCATCCCTCCTGCCCGTCCCTCCTGCCCATCCCTCCTGCACATCCTTGCTGCCCATCCATCCCTGCCCTGACACGGCCAGCACGCAGCACTCCCCAGCCGTAGGCAGGGGCACCAAAGGCAGCTGCAGGCACGGAAGCCAGGGCTGGGAGCCACAGAGCCGTGTTTCTCCCAGGCCCAGCAGCAGTGTGGGCTGCTCTTAAAGACCTCCAGTGATGGAGAGGGTAGAGTCTCCCAGGCAGTCTTACCTAGTGTATAATTCTCATCCCACTCAGAATCTTTTTGCTCATCTAAGGAGCTCTTGCTGCAGATTACTTTCGTCTTTTTCTTACTTTGTCCTTATCCACTGCTTTTATCCCATTCTGCAATGTGTATGGTGAGCTATTTTTGCTTGCCTCTCTACGCACACAATAGCAGTCCATGAAACTATAAAAGGTTGCAGCGTCTCACCTCCCTTCTCTAGACTAAGCAAACTCAATCCTCTTAATCTTTCCTTGGATGTTACACAGCCGGCTGGTTCGAGCATGGGGCAGGGAAGTGTGAGTTCACATCTGCCTCAAGAAGACGCCTTCAGCTCTCACCTATTAAATAAAAATAAGTTGCAGGATATTCTTCACTTCCCTTTCACCTATTGATACCCACCCTCCAGGCCACCCCCAGCCTTTGCTTTATGGGCTTGTCCAACCCTACTGGTGTGTCCTGGAGACTCCCACTGTTAGCTGACACAGAAGCTCTGGTCCGGGTGTCCCTGAATCCACCCCTGAATCCCTGATTTCCAGCCACTTCTGGGACTAGAGACCTAATCACCCCAAGAGCTATGCAGCAATCAGGGCATGTTCTACTTCCCGAAGCAATTAGCCAGCACTTGCACACCTATGCCCTGTTTTAGATATAGCAGAGTGGCTTCAGGGCAAGTGCTGTAGCTACCTTGCCCAAGCACTCCCTGCAGGCTGGAGGTCTGTGCCTGTCCTGGTGGGGCTTTGAAGGAGAATGGGGTACAAATCAGCCTGCTTGACATCTGTACGGAGATGTCCTTGAAAGGAGCAAAAGCTCAGGTTAAGAGCTGATATATCAAAAAATCAAGGCTCTGATCATGAGGAAACAAGATTAAAGAAAAAATAAGGTACTAGTAGATTCAGCCTAGTCTAGCAGATTTGTCTGACAAATTAAAAGGACGTACCTCTGTATTAGTATTTCACCTGAGCTGGTGATCAGCACTACACCTGTGTCACTGGGAAGCACATGGCAAAGCCTGAATTTCCTTTTGTGTCCAGGCACCCATGAAAAGGCTGCACACTACTGAAAATCTGCAATTTCAACCCTGAAAAGGAAAATACTGTAAAGTCATGGAGTGGTAGTTTGGGGGCTAGTAATGATTTCCCCCCAGTGCATTGCTGTGTGGAAGATGTGCCCAAGTCCCCTTCCTGACAGATAGCTCAAGGTCTGCAAAGCAGAGCTTCTGATTCTCTTTTTATTCAAACAAAGTGTTCCACAGTCAAGCCACAAAACTCTGGGTAAAGTTGGAAGAGCTGGAAATTCTAACCCAGGGCAGAGCAGATGGCGGAGTCACGGTGATTGAGTTACTGCTCCTTTGATACTACCATCTGGGTCCCCCTCCCACCTGCCCTGCAAATAAACCCTGGCAAAGTTTTTGTCCCCACTGCAAGCCCTATCCCCCACCAAGCTGGCCGACAGCGTCCTGCAGCATTGCACAGAGTCACTTTTTATAGCTAAAGCACTGAAAACAGAGGGAAGACATAATTAGGAGGACTCCAGTCCTCTTTTTGCAGCCTTAACCCTGCTCCTGTTCAACCTGGCAGAACAGTGTCATGACCTTCTCCTGGGATAACACACTCAGTTCTGTCAGACTCTTTCCTAGGGAGGTGAAATATCTAACAAATTCTGGCCCCAGTTACCCATTAAGCACCAATCGCTTCAGAATTGCCTTGACCTGATCGCATCGGTCATCCTTGGTCCTGGTCATTGTCCTCATTATCTCTCCTCTGCAGAGCACACTCGAGAATGACACCAGGCTGCAGAAATCCCCCCTTCTCACCCCGCTCCGTGAGCTGTGCGTGGGACACAGCTGCACGTGGGCAGGAGGACCCCGGCACCTCGCCGAGCTGGCCATGGCGACCTGTGGCAAGGCTCCCACCTGGGTGACCGCGGCTCGCCCCACCATGGCCTCCCTGCTTGGGACACGAGCAGGAGGCAACAGCCCGGCCTGAGGATCCTCAGGCTGCAGCATGCCTTGGAGAAGACAGGCCATGCTCACCAGCCTGGGGACAGGCAGGTTCTCCAGGGAAATTCTGGCCAAGTCGCCTCAGACCTCACACTCCTTTTCTGTTCACTTGACTGTCTTGCAAGGGCTTGGCTACCAGCAGCATTAAGGTCACAGCTCAGTCTATTAAAAATACCCATCCAATTATCTGCTGGGACGTGTTTATTCTTTACTTTTCCAGCTGCAAGTGGTTCTGGAAGGCACAGGACTGCTCATCTCAATGAAGCCAGACGGTCTGGGCGTAGGGTCTTTTTATTCTCACTTGCTTTCTCCCAAAGAGTGCCGTGCGAGGGCTCTGATCTCCCTTTTAAAGGCGTCTCGTAGTCTTCCCTTTGAGAGTGCTGCGAGGTCTCCACCATGCAGCAATCTGTTCGCACCGTAATTATTCTCCGTGAAGACCTCAGAGACTGCGAGGCTCCTGCCATTTCTCATTGCCTGGAGAGGGGTAATTTTTCATTGCTTTCCGGAGGACTCTCGCACTTTGCAATAGTAATGGAGCATCCAGCTACACCGTGCTGCAGCCTACAGTTTATTTTTGTCTCTTGATGGACGTAAGCTGACGGACTTCCAGCTAAGATCGGGAAAATGGGGAGGTGTGAGCAAAGCTGTTAAGCATATTGTTGCAGAAGCTCATAGCAAACCGCAGAGTCTTTCATGGTGGATGTAACATGGTTTTGAAATTGTACAATAAGAAGATGCGCTTTACCAAATACTAAGTTTTAAGTAAAAAGTAGCAGGAGAGAAGGGATCTCAAGTTACCCTGGAATAAATAAACTCTCCAATACAATCAGCAATATCACATCTGCCTCTCAATTTCTCTGTCTCCAGCCACAGATCTAGAGGCCAGATCCCTGCTGCAGCTGGTATGTGATTGTGTCAGCTGAGCTGCTGATGGAGGAAAGACATCACTTCATCTCTGGGATACACACTAAGAAAAACAGAGCCTAGAAACCATACTTTGGCAGGATCTGCACATCTCCAGCTGGTTATTGCATTTTTTCACGTAGTCTGTTTAAAAGAAAGTAATTGTAACAGAAACTGCTCTTGCAAGCAGCTGGTAAACAAAGCAGAAAGGGTTGAAAATTTAGTTTGGATTTGAAATGCTGTTGCATGAATTAAGTGTTTTAAAATACTTCTAAAATCTAACATCTAATTTAACTTACCAAAAGAGATGAGCAATAACCTACAAGCCCCAAAAATAAAAACATCTGAGTTTTGCAAACCTTCCCAGTGATTTGCCAAAGAAGAAGTATTTCACTTTCAAGCTCTTAAAGGGAATTAGCTCTGAGATGAAAGTGTGAGCAAAACCTAAATTTTCTTTTCATTTTTTTTTCTGGTAGCATTCCCAGCAGTGCTGAAGAAACGCCGGGGGGGCTGGGCTGCCTTCTCCCCCTGACAAAGAGCTCAGGGGGGCTGGGGGGTACGAACAGGGCTTGGGGACACTGCCCTGAGCAGGGCAAATCCCTGCTCCCGCGCTAGCCGAAAGCCTCTCTGTCCTGCAATCACTTCTCCCCAGTCTTAGACAAACTGCACTTCGGTCAGAGCGTAAGTCAGTCGATTTTCTTCAGCACAGTCTAGGGCAAAGATGAGTATGATGCTGCTTTGCTCCAGACAGGGGCTTTTTTCTTCGTTTTAAACCCAACCCTAAAATTCAAATTAGCCTCCAGCTCAAAGCCTTTACCACCAGGGCATGAATGCTAAATAGCCTGCTCCCAGTCCAATCTGTTCACTGCCTGGCTAATGATTATTCTCCATAGAAACCCTACCAGAGTCAGTTATTATTCTCTCCTCATGCACTTGTATCTCTCTTGTATTTATGTAAGATTAAGTAGCCCTGTTAGGTTTTTACCTCTCTGATTGGAGCTTATTTTAACCTCAATTAAGCCATCAGCCCAGCTTTCTGAAGGCATAGCAATAGCAGAGCCATTATCATTCTCTCCACCTTTTGTATGAAAATGATGTTGAGGATTGGTTGCTTTGGGGGTTGCTCTGTGGCAGGTAACCAGCGCCGGGAGTCGGGGAGGATAAATGGTGCCAGACTCCCAGAGGTGCTGTGGCACTGTGTAATTATTGTTCCAGACAGCTGAAAGCAGCAGGGTTTCTGGTTCCCCTGCTTAGTTTCAGTCTGCCATGATTGCTGGCACAGAAAGATGCTGATTATAAGTAAACATTAATTATGCCCTGCTACCCCACTGCTAGCATCGCTGGGCTTGCAAGCAACAGAAGCACAGCGCTGCGCTTGGCTCCCGCTACTGAAAAACCATCTATACAGAATTCAGCGTTCAGATTTTCACCTCGCATGGTCAGAGGGTATTGCTCCTAGACATCATCCTCATGCTTACCTAGAGTTATGGCGCTTATTGTACCACTGCTTATGCGCTGTACTTCAATACTCTTGCTAAAATAATGACTAAAATACTCATTCTTTGAAGAAGATGAGCTCAGGTGATGTGGCAAGCCATTCTGTTGTCTGCTCTGGAGCAGAGGAATCATTTTAGTGTCATTAAAGGAAAGAAAAACAAACAAGGCAAATAAAACTTATCAATCATCCTGTAAGTCAAGGTAATTTTTTTCAGATTATGTGCGTTTTTAAAACGGCAGCCTATACCTTCCTCTTTTTTTATGTGGCTTTGAGATTTCTTTTTTCTTTGTTAAAGGAGGCTTGAAAATGCAGAGCTCACAGCGTGGCAGATGGTAAACACTGCTCCTCGAGCCGCGTGGACAGTTACAAAGCGATTTCCGTGGCACTCGAAATGCAGCCTCCAACGCTGATGGAATTTCACTGCTCCGTGATTGCACCGCACTGCAGTGAAATAGGTTCAATTTGATTATCTGGCTATTCCATTTCGCCTATATTTACAACCTGCCTGACCTCTGGGGGAAGGGGAGGACAGGCAGCCAATCACGCCGGAGACATTTCAAAAGGTCAAAGCAATACAGCGTTTGCCACTATAATTCACAGCCTCTACAGTTTGGAGGCTCTGCTCTCATGACAAAAATTGGCAGAAGAACATCACTAATGTGAAATATTTGTCCCTTTCCAGAGCAAACATGGAAAACAAAGAATGTTTTAAAAATTCGCCCCTTTCTCCTCTTGGCACACAGTGATGTGCACGCACATAAAAGCAACGCACGGACAACACCACCTTTTTTTAGAAGTTGCCCTTGGCTGGTGCCGGAAGGTTTCTGTGGGACTGGCTACCTGGGAGCTGCCCTCCTCGTACGCAGTAGCGGCTCTGATGTTAGCACGTTGACAGCCCCACGGGGATGCTTTTGAGCGCGCTGCTGCTGCCGCCGCTCCCAGATGGGTCTTACGCTCCGCACCTCGACCCTGCCATCCCTGAGGCCACGCTGTCCCTCCTTCCTCGCACCAGCGGCTCGGGGGGTTCAGGGGGAGAAAGTGCTTTGCCAACTTTAATTAAGCTTTACATGCAGTCCTCCTATTCTGAAGTAGAGATTCTTAAAGGTCATAAACAACCACCACCCATTCCAACTGGTTAGCTAATAATATAGTATGAAGATTCCAAAGCATTTCTTTAAAAATCCTGGATACTTAAAAGGCCCCAGGAGTCAGCAAGGAAGAAGAGCAGCTTCAGGCTCCTGCAAGTTAGCGCAGCTACTCAGCTCTGATTTTTCCATCCCTCCCAAGCCTGGCTCCTGCGTGTGGGTAGCCATGCAATCTGGATCCACATTTTGCACTTCTTGTGTGTTTGTATTTAAACACTCTTTAGCCTTAAATCTCCACTGAAATTAGGCTTGCCAGAGCTCCTGGGGCCGCAGGTGCTGTGAGTTATAACAGTTTCATTTTGAAAACTAGACTGGTTTTTGTTTGTTTTGACGTGAACACTTTGTATGACATCTCCTGAGAACTCCCGTCTATCATCTTATGTGTTATTGGATTAATGCAGGAGAGAGCGGAGTCTGAAAGGCAGCTCTAAGACCGACTTCTTAGCATCTTTTATCTTTGCAGGGAAGATCTATTTGAAAGGCAGCCTAACAGAGCAAACCTGCTTGAAATAAGGTACTGCATCAGCTCCACGAGTCAGCATGGATTAGAAATATGAAGTGGTCCTTACAGGGAGGCATTTCATTTAGAAGCTGCATCAAGTTCGGAAAGGACCACTTGAGGCTCGTGCCGCCTCTCACCGCAGCTGCCACCAGCTCCTGGTCCTCTTCTTTGTCCCTGACAGAGGTCTCTGAGGACACCCTGCCACTGCGCAGAGCCAAGTAGATGAGGCTTCTGTCTGGGACAGGGGCGAGCACCGGCTTGACTAGTGCTGCTCAGACTGTTCCAGGCAGAAAATATTTTGTTCCCATAGCTCCCTCCGCTCCAGTCAGCAGCACACCACACCACCACCTCCTGCCCAGTCGTACCAGGGGTATTTGGGGAGAGACAGAAATAACAGCAGTTTTCAGGGAGGGGAAGAAGAGGACGTAAGACCTCTGTGCCATTAAATGTGATAAGCCAAAAGAGCAAGGAATTAAAAAGGAGTGTGCCAGAGAGACAGCCCATGCCGGCGAAGCATGTTCGAGTCTCACACGCAGAGCGTCTGCCCTGCAACCCAGCTCACCCTCACGGAAGGGAGCACCCAGCTGGGGCCAAGGAGCAGCTCTCTGGTTAGAAGGCGGCTGAAAGCACCTTCTGCTTATGCACAGGGCTTGAAATGAGATTGCACCAGAGGAGGTAAATGCTGCTTTAACGTCGCAGTGCCTGGCAGCAGCTGGGTGTGCGGCAGGAGCCAGACACAGTTAGGGGAGGTGCTCAGAGGTGTTTCAGCCAAGCTCAACCGTTGACATGGGTTTGTTTCTTTCATACATGGAAAAGGCTACAATTTGCCTTCACCTTTAGTTCTTTTAAATCATTCTAATTTTTTTCTGTCTCATTTCTTTTCCCTCACTCTTCTTTTGTGTTTCCCATCCTTAGAAAGTATCACTCACCTCCCCTCACCCCTTTCCTAAAGCACTGCAGTGTTTATAACTATAAACAGTTCAGGCGGTCCAAAATTCTTTAGTACAAGGACATTTTCCAGTGTATTATAAAAACCATCAAAAGTGGAAAGGTTTGGCAATGTTTACTAAGTGGTATTTCTGCTGTGGTTCACAACCTTTGAGAGGAGCCGTCACAAGACCTGCCCAGAGAAGCCTCAGCAGGAGCTTAGAGGAAGGCCCTGAGGTGACAGACCCCTTGCTGGGGACCGTTAGCACATCTGCTGTTCGCGGCAGAAATTTAGAAACCTGCTGAGGGGTCACCCTCGTGTTAGTGATGGGCCTTTGCCATCTCTACGCGGCCTGACCAAATTTGGCCAATTTTTGAAAACTCTCAGAACTGCACACAGGCAATAAATGTCGGCTGGAGCATGCCAGCGAAAATATCTCTGTACGGAATGTGCCCCAGCTGAGGGGCAGCGAGCAACCGACCGAGCTTGCCATACCTCCCCTCGGGGGGCACAGGCAGCGTGGGGGAAAGGCTGGGGGTGCCAGCCCAGGGAAGAGGGGGCTGAGGGCAGGGGCAGCAGCAGTGCTCGGCTGGGGAGGAAACTGTATGCTCCAGAGCACCTTCAGTCCTCGGTCGTGCTCGCTGCTGCCTGGGGTGAGTGGGTGATTGTACAGAAGAGACATTATCGTGCAGTCAGCAAGCCTGGACTTGTCAGCAAGGGACCAAATTAAAGTTGATTTAGCAACCTTAATTTTAGAGTTCCTTTTCCTTTAGTGCTTCACAACCCTGTTCGAAGCTGTGTGAATAGACAAGATAAAGATTCCCACTGTAACTGAGCCACCCAAGAAGTTAATAGTCACTGTATCTAGAGGTAAGGTATGCAAAAGTTAAGGCTTCTGTGAGAAACAGGCTCATGGGACCAAAAATGCCAGAGGTGTGTCTTTATTGTTCATCAAAATAATAGTTTAATTATTTATAACCCCACACTGCATTGCCGAGATTTACACACCTGTTCAAATAACAGAGTTGCTTAACGGAGCAGAATGACGTCTTTATAGAAAAAGCTTGTGTAATTGGCATAGCCTCATCTTGCCTGGGCTCTACAATAGATTGTCTAGAATATTAAATTACCGGGACGCGGAGTAAAAAGGAGATAAGCCCAGCAGGCTAAGTGGGTGGGGAATGCCAAGAAGGGTGAGAGAGCATCTGCAGAAGCAAGCTTCTCCCTGCAAGCAGTCTGGAAATCAAGCTCAGCAAAAACCTTTGTAAAAGTGAAGCAAGGGACAAAAATAGCAAGGCAAGAGAAAAAAAAAAAAAGAAACCAAAACAAAAATAACCGCACCAGGAAACGAATGTATCTCCAATGCACGATGAGAGAGTAACTCAGGAAATGTTTCTGCAGATAAGACAGCTCAGTACAGAAAGCCCAACCCTTCCACCCCCCAAGTCGTGCATTGGTCATGGGAGGATTGCATTTACCGTGATGTCAGCCGCAGCTAACCAAAGTGTAGGAAGGGCGCTGTGCTGCTTTTACAGCTTGCAGAGACCATGGCTGCTGCAGAAACTGGCCTGCAAACAAGGGTCAAAATGCACAAAACTCTGCTAAAGCTGTCATCTGAAATGTCAGGGATGTGCGTGTTGAGTGGAGCCGGTGAAAGGCTGCTGCGGAGCGGCTGGCTGAGGGGAGGTGGCAGCTGGGACCCGGCCGGGCCAGGTGAAGAAATGCCCATAAGAAACATAAACAAATGTTAGACAATTAACAGAAGGTTACTTATAGAATGCCTACAAAGGAAAAAAAATATCTTGTTGTGCTTCTTGCTAGCAAGCTTCCTTTCCTAATTTATTTAATTCCAACAGTGAGCAGAAGGAAAATCTTTACGAAGGAGAAGAAACGTCTAACCCAGCACAGAGTCCTCTAGGCCGTTTGCAGCTCTCCAAACAACTACAGCTACACAGCCTTGACATTCCTGATCTTTTACAACAAACTGGGCATTGAAACAAGATTTTCAATGTTTGCTTTCTTCATGTTACAAAAATTAGATAGGAACAAAATATTGGAGGCCGTGCTGAAACACACAGACCCAGAGGGCCCTGCGTCTAACCCCGGACTGGCATGTTTAACTCGAGCTGCTCTGGAAATGCCAGCCACACCATTGACGGCCATCATGAAGCTTTCCTGCCACAGCTGTAACTCTGGCAGCAGGTCAGGGAAGAGCCACAGAAGCGTTACAGAAGCCCTGTGGTCCAAACGGGTAGTCAGTGCCACCAGCCCTCGAAGGCACCGGCATGTGTGGCTTCGGAGTCCCTGGAGCTTTGCCCTGCTGCAAGCAGAGTCAGAATCACACAGAATCACTGAAGGGCTGAGATTGGAAGGGACATCTGGAGTCATCTGGTCCACCCCCCCACTCAAGCAGGGACACCTAGAGCAGGCTGTCCAGGACCATGTCCAGGCGGTTTTTGAATATCTCCAAGGATGGAGACTCCACCACCTCCCTGGGCAACCTGTACCGGTACTTGGTCACTCTCACAGTGAAAAAGTGTTTCCTGATGTTCAGAGGGAACCTCCTGTGTTTCTCAGAGGGAATCTCCTGTGTTTCAGTTTGTGCCCATTGCCTCTGGTCCTGTCACTGGGCACCACTGAAAAATACTTGTCCCTGTCTTCTTTGCACTCTCCCTTCAGGTATTTATGTACATTGATAAGATCCTCTCTGCGTCTTCTCCAGGCTGAACAGTCCCAGCTCCCTCAGCCTTTCATCATGGGAGAGATGCTTCAGTCCCTTAATCATCTTTGTGGCCCTTTGCTGGACTCTCTCCAGCATGTCCATGTCTGTCTGGTGCTAAGGAACCCAGAACTGGACACGGAACTCCAGGCGTGGCCTCACCAGTGCTGAGGAGAGGGGAAGGATCACCTCCCTCGACCTGCTGGCAATGCTTTGTCTTATGCAGCCGAGGACACTATTCTCCTTTGCCACAAGAGCATGTTGCTGGCTCATGTTCAACTTGGAGAGCACCAGAACCCCCAGGTCTTTCTATGGCACACTGCTTTCCAGCGGGATGGCCCCCAGAATTTACTGATGCATGAGGTTGTTCCTCCCCAGATGCAGGGTTTTACACTTCTCCTCGTTGAACTTCATGACACCCCAGGATGGCCTGAACTAAACCCATAGACTTGGATAACCTGACCTGAAGACCCAAATCTGGCATGTCGTCTCTCTACCTGCTACTCCTCAGAAATGCAATCTAGGAGGGTTGCTCTGTACTCAGGTCAGACCCTACATAAAACACAGCAGTGTTTGAATGTCCCCTTTCCCGCCAGAGAAGCACTTCATGGCAGTATCAGTACTGCTTGTACCTCCCTCCCCTTCCCTTCAGCTTCACCATCAGAGCACTCATGCAGTGCGGCTGAGCCCAGTGTTCAACTCCTTGCCTGTCTCAGAAGGTACCAGAGGGCCCCATACTGTGGATGCTCTCCACTCGCTGATTGTGGCATGGCCACAGCCGCAGGGACTGCATTCATCCTCTGTCATGCGCCACATAGCCCAGCATCTCTGCTTGCTCCTCATCTCTCCTCTAGATAACCATGGAGCTCTTCCTCTGGGATTGGGGCACCCTGATAAGACAGCACAGCCACACTGCTGGGCTGGGACAGACCAGAGCTGAGGAGAGCAACAGTGGCCAGCCAAGATGCGGTGAATTATCCTTCAAGCCCCACTTCTTCAGCTGGTGCTACTCCTAGCAGGAGCACAGCTCTGAAGCCATCCTGTCTTTCTCTGGCCAGGTCTGGAAAGAAAAGCCTTTTCTCTCAGCCCATCCTCGGTGACCACTTCAGGAAAAAGTCTGGGCAATGAACCCCGTAAAAGGCAAGACCCGTGGCCCTAAGCAATACATCTCCCGGGTGCCAGGTCATGCAATTCCCCCCCCTTGGATTATCCTTTTCTGTGGAGACCACACGCCCATCATAGGGAAAGCAGAGCTTAAAAAGGGCTTTAACACTACAGATGGCTAATGGCTGGGTGCTACAGAAAACCTTTTTCAGCACTCAGGCTTTAGGTTGTTGCAAAGAAGCAGAAGCAGAGGGGAGTAAAACCCAACTTGCCAGGGCTTCCTTGGTGGCTGGCAGGCAGTGAGTCTCCAGCCTCCCCCCTTCCCATCACAGGTTTACTGACTACTGGAACCATGGCTGTATCCATTGCCAAAACAAAACGAACATTTGTGCCCAAATTGTTAACAGATGTTGGGAACATCTCAGAAAATACATAAAGCCGTAAACTGGTCTTTCACTGAGAGATTAATATTACAATGTCATCCCGGCACAGCGCCACTCACAGTAATCTGCCAAGCCAAAGAAAGTAATTAACAAAGCTAAGACTGTGCTGTAAGTCCAAATAAGGGAAGAGGAAAATGGGAGTTTATCTTAAGCTGTCCTTAGCTCACCTTGCTGTGTCTAGACGTGGCAGATTGTCAGAGAACTGTCTAAGCACCTTGGGAGAGTGGGTATGCAGCAGACCAAGTTCTTCAGCTCCCAGCTGAGCAAGACGTGACTGACGCTTGCAGACTGGAGCTCACTGGAAACCTCAGCAAAGCACAGTTGGATTTTAAGCCTGCATTTTTCAGTCTCCTAATGTATAGGGGCACAGGGCGACTTTGAAAACAAAACCAACCTAACAAGTCTTATGCAGCAAGGTGTGAGGCTTTTGCGACTGTCACTGCCACTTCTGGGCATTTTGGAAGGGTCTGAAGAAGGTCTTGGTAGAGAGATATCCACAGAGATCTTCCTTTTAGCTGATTTATGAAAGGAAGACAGTTACGTGTCAGCATAAGGGCAATACAAAACCCAAGAAATTTTTCATTGGCTGTGATCTAACACTGCAAATCCCCCACATGTGCACAAAACCTGCCCTCGAGGAGAGATCACGTTGTGCAAGAGGAGGAAGACAGGTTGTGGATTCAACAGTTTTGATAGGAAATGGCTGCTAAGAGTGAGTTACTCACTCACTCTACTGCTTAGCTAAGACAAGTTTAGTCTCCTCCTATATTCTGGTGCTCATTGAAACTACGTTGGTACAAAAGCATTCACTGGAGACACAGGGCTTTAAAGAAAGGCTTTGACAGGCTTTGCCTTAGAAATTAGTACCTAAAATGCAGCAATAGGAGATCGAGGTGAACAAGGGTTGGCTACAAAGAAGGAAAAAGGCAAAAGCCAAATGAAGTGGGGAAGGGTCAATAAGTGTGAGCAGTGAGCGAAGCAGACTATAGCAATTACATCGTCAGTTTGCTCTAATGCCAGTACTGTATTTTGAAAACACAGTGTTTTCTGTTCCCTGCGGCATAACCCACAAAGTTGCAGGCTTGCTGTGCCGTAAGCCTTCAAGTGAACATGCTGTATGTTTATATCATTAAAGAAATGAGGCCACTTCATTCATGGTATTTAAGGCTATATATTTCAAGATCTAAACAGGTTTTGAGTGACAAGGCTTAGTAAGGTTATTCCATAATTATTTACTGTGAAATACCTCTAAAGCTTCTGACTGACTGACTGCTGCTGCAGACACATACTGGCATAGCCAGACCACTCATTACAGCAAATTCACCCTCCTGCAAGTCTCTGTGTTCGCACACATCCTTACACTCACCCCATCCCTATCTGAGATCAGAGATGCCGCCATGTCCTGGTTCACAGCACAGCAGGAGCTGAAACTGGAAGTGACATGTTTAGAGAGTGGTCATGTAGCACTAGCGCAGGCTTCATGAGTTTCCACTCACCTTGATATTAAGCAGGTGTTAAACAGTAGGCAACTTTATAAGTTTCTTTTAACTGGAAACTGTCTTGAAAGCAATGAAAACCTCACAGAGGAGGTTTTATGAAATGTCAGAGGGAAACATCTGTTATATGAAAACCTAATAGGAGGAAAGCACTCCAGTTAGAAATTTCTCTTTTGCACGTTTTTCCCGTGCTGGGAAGTGCTCCTCCGGGAATCTCACTCTCGGCTGCCTCCAGCTTTGCTGGTTGAAGGCTTGCTTGCAAGCGCAGTAGGATCTGGAGCTGCTAGAGGTTCAGGCAGTACCCAAGCCACCAGAGGCCAGACGGGGAGAGCCAGCTCAGCATCACACACTCTTTCCAGGCACACGAGGCCATGCAACAGCTTAGCACCCTTTTGCCTCTTCAATTTGCAGCACTTCCAGCAAAGCCTGACTTAGGAAGCACCACCGGTGTTCATCAAATTGTGTTGCTTAGTAGAAAAAAAGTTCATTTCAGGGCCTGTCCTTTAACTGAATTTTACTGAGGGCATCAAGGAGGACTTTAAATACAGGGAATAACAAGTAGGAATGAATGATGAGCGCTTACAATATAGACAGATTTATCGTATTTCTCCTCAGCATCTACTATTGATGGTCAGCCATAGGCAACTGGGCAACTCACACAGGGATTCTCCTAAGGGATAAATTTGAGATGATAGCTCCTGTAAAGCCGTCATTTCAGTTGTAGGTGCAGCCCTGGCTGCTCTGCTGGGGCTTAGTGAGGGAAAATGACACTTTTCAGAGCATTCTGCAACTGGTGTTTCAACCTCTCCTGACATCCTCTCCTTTGCTGCCCCAACCTCAGGCACAAGGATGCTGTGGGTCCTCGCTTTCTCACAACCTCAGCAACTCTTGACAAGGGCAGTTCAGTGGTGATGCAGTGGGTCCTAGGAGAGAGCAAAGGGGTTGCTTTTCTGTCTAGACCTGGGGCTCAGAGTATGACCTGGGTCTGATGACACCTCGATATTATTCACAAGCAAAACCAGGAGATCTGAAGTAGATCAGCAAGACAAGACATATTCAGATCCTTGTTTCTACAGTAATTTCTTTGTTCTTCAGCTTAGCCTGAGAGCTGAGTGGCTGGTGTGCTCCCACATAAGGGGAGAGAGGTTAGCAAGAGGAACAGCAAAGTTTTTCCTCTCTATCCCGTGAGAAGGTAATGACCAAAGCAGAAAACAAACCCGGTCCTGGGGCAGTTCTGTTAGCTCTGTTCCGCTTAGGGCAAACTCTCAGACCCAATGACACAGGTTGTTTACTGTTGCACTGTCAGCTTTAAACTGCTCAGTGTGACTGTGTTGGGTAGAATAAATAGCTTTTGTTTCACTGCTCCGCTGTCTTTTGCTTCAGCATGTACTGGTTTATTGGATTAAAACACACAGATTAAGTGGATAAGCTAATCAACAAACAGTCATCGAACTCCACAAGGCTGGAGCAGATGGCGGTGCGGTGCATACTGCCAGCTCAGCATCCACACCTGGGAGCATCAGTCCTCTCAGTGCATGCCACTGTTGGTGTGGAGATGGGTTTGCCCTCGCCGGCACCACACTCCTGGGTGGGCACCACTGCACATGCCCAGATGAGAAGCCACATCCTGTTCACCTGGACTCATCTTCTTCTAGGTTTGTGTGGTTCCCTTTGGTCTGTGTTTGCACCTGCATTGAGATCTCCTGGTATAATTTTAGACTCCAATCAAATACTTGCAACGTCTGTCCTGGCAAAAGCCTCAGGTGAACTCAGCCCAGGGCTTGTGACACAAAACTCTATAAATAGGACATGCAGGCATTCGTTAGTCGCACATTTTCATGGGGCCCTATTTAGCCAACAACAGACGATTGGCACAGGACGGCGCTTGCGTATGAGGCAAACCTTTACCAGGCATCCCTGCACCGATTTACTTGCACACAAAGGCCATGTGGTAGCGTGCGGGCTGCTGGCAGGATCAGGGGTGCTGGGTGGCACTCGTTTTTAGAAGTCCCCAACCTTTAAACAAAAAAAACAGAAAAGAAACACTGCGGTTTTTTGGGGGGAATGGAAAGAGTGACACATGGACACACATAGGCAGTTTCTTGCCCAGGCGTGGGCTCAGCCAGATATGGCCTTTTTGCTCTGAGCAATCTCCAGAGACACCACGCTTGAATTGTTCCAGCTCTTTGCACAGGCTGTTTGTTGCTGTGTTACATCCCCATGGTATTTGCTATAAGCTGGGCTCCTAAAAGGCTTAGCGTGAAGTCCCTTTTAAGAAAGTTATTTGACATTCAGCTGCTGCTCCGTTCCAGGGAAGGTTACCTTGGATAGGCTGTAAAGTTATGATGTAAACGCATGTATCTTTACATTACAGAGCTAACTCAGCCCTGCCTGGGGACCCATCACTGACCCTGCTGGGAAAACCCAGCAAATACCTCTGCAACCCTCCTACAAAGTTCTCTGTTCTCCCTGGCAAAAAAAGACTGCTGTTTTGGCAGACCATCGAACCCCATGCCTCAGGCTTCACAGCCAGTGCAGTGCCACAGCCACCTCCTTGCTGCAAGATGCGGGATCACAGCCATCCTAACCACTTTTTCACACGGCCATCGCAGTCACTCCCTCCTCCCCTCCACCTGCTCCCTCGCAGTCCTATTTCCCATGTCCTCCCCTGAACCGCTGTGGTTAGTGATACCGTTGCGTGTCCACCCATAAGCAGTCTGCGTGCTGGTTGTAAAAGAAGCAATTCTGATGCACAGCCACCAGCTCACAAGGCAGGCAGGGGCCTTGAGCACAGTGGATTAGCTTCATGCGTTACAAAACAAGAATAACCATGCCATTTTCTTTACTCTTCTAAAAATTCAGAGTGGAGCAGGAAACCTGACCTCCATAATTACCATAATTCTCCAAGGCAGAAATCATGATATAAAAAGTAGACAGCTTCTCACCCAAAGGCACACTTCTAACCTCCTATGAACACATGAAGGTGATGCAAATTGCCCACATTTTATCTGCAAAGGATCTATTGGGCTGAGAAGGTACAGGTTGATCCAGCTGGGCACGGGTTCTAAAAGCAAATAATGCATCCTGAAACACTATTTCAACATGTATTCCTATTAGAAATCTGGCCAAACAAAAATTCTAGGTACACCAATGGACAACAGCTTCACCTCTAAGGGAATCCAAGACTGCACTTTCCAGAGCTACAGCCGCTGCTGCACAGACTTGAAAGCCCCAACCCATTCCTACCTGTGCTGTAAAGCCACTTTCCCCAGCCTCCGGCCCCTTTGTCTCCTTTCAATTGCCTTGATTTGGTGGACTGAAACATATGGGCACTTACTGCAGGAGCCTTTTCCTTTCCAAAAACCCCAGGTCTTGAGTGAAGTCAGGAGCTTTGTGTGAATGGCCTAACTAATTAAGAACCTTTTTTTTAAGGACATATTTTTTAGGCTATACTGACATCTGCAGGTGCACCATAATCAATTTTGGAAATTAGACATGCTATGGTTGAAAAATCAGCCTCCAGAGCTGCAAAGAAAATGATGATTGAGCTACTCTGAAGGGAGTAGAGGAGCAGCACCAGTTCCCACGAGAGGGTGCTACGCAGTTCAGCGGCTAAGCTCTGCTACCAAACCCGATGCTGTAAGCGCAGACTTAACTGCTCCTTGCTCACGAAACTGTTCTCAGGCCTGTAAATCACATCAGGCCAACATAGTAAAGCACCTGCAAGCTACAGCTCCTCAGGATTAGAAGAAAGTTGTATTTAGGTATATTTTTGCTGGTATTCAAACCTGGGTTGGCCACTCTCAGCCTTAATTTATTTGTAAACTAAAGCCAGAGAAATCTATATTGGGAAAAAATGCAGAAGACTGTAGGGGAGAATGACGGTCAAATGAACTTGGGTAATTGTTGCTTGAACTTAGAAACATCCACTGAAATTATATTCAGCCAGAATATAATGTGCTTTGTTCCCAATTTTCTACAGTTCCGCTCTTACAGTGAAGAAGTATTACATTTCTGCTTGCTTGCAAAACTGCAGCAAGATGTCATGTGTTCTTCCAAATCAATGATTCAGAGTCTCTTGCCTTTAATGAAGCTGTACACACAATACCCACGAGAGATGCAACTTAAAGCAGTTGAAGGACAGAGTGCAGCCCAGGCACCAAGACAGGTGGGCATTTCTACGGCCTGACGCATGCCTGGAAGTTACAGAACTGAAAGAAACTGGCTGAAGTATGGCAGGAGTACAGTATAACCGTTTTGCAAAGGTGAGTTTTTCTTAGATAATTTCTTCATAATGTAAAAACACACACTAAATTATCCTCATTTTCCTTCCGAAGATTTTTCTGACTTCTAAAACTATTCTATTTCCAAAATAAGGCTTTCTGCTTTATCTCATCCTCAGAGTATTTCAAGACATGAGGACCTGGACAGCCACTGAGTTATTTCTAGGTATTCTTGAAGTGTTAAAGAAGAACAAACCCATGAAAACAACACACAGTCCTTTTAGTTTAAACAGAGAGACTTCCAGTATCCAAGCTGTGATTCATTTGTCTCACAGCAGATTAAAATTCAGGCTCTTTGCCCACTGCCTAATGGGCCTCAGCAGACGCGCAGGCACACCTGAGCGCAGGAGCCCCAAAGGAGGGTGCTGCAGGGAGACGATCTGCACATTCTCCCCCACAAAGCACCCTTGTGCACTCTGTGCTCAGCACCTCTGCCGCTGACCCCACTGGACACCTTGCAGCTCATCTCAGAGGCAGCGAGGACTGATCCTGGAAGCTGTTACTTTTTAACATGAGATTCACATGGTTTACTACCCAGTTACAAGAGGAATTACGTGCCGTGAAAATGAACCCCGTCAGTCGACACACACAACAGCAGGAGAAAGCCGGGGATTAAGACACCCCTCTCTCTTACCTCAAAGGCCAGACTCGGCTCACTTTGTCTTTCCAGATATTCCCACTGAAGTTGAAGAAGCTACTGTAGCAAGTACAGAGAAGGGAGTTGGACCGTGGGTGTGCCAGCGTTAGAAGGTCTTTCCCCCTCCTCAACCAAGATACTATATCTGAGCATTGTCTCAGTGACCGTGCTGGTGCAGAGCTGCCTTTGACTGCATCGTTTCTGAGACCTGATCAATCGGTGGGTGCATGGAGCAGAAAAGGTACTGTCTCTCCTGTGAGCAGAGTGGGGAAGGACTCCGGCAGCCCCTTCTTGTGCTGAGGACAAAGTGCCCCAACCACAGTGCACAAGAGGAGGTAAGTCAGCTAATACAGCTGTCCTCTGCACCGTGCCTGGAAAGGGCACCCCAGAGTCAGATTCATGTCTTGGAACAGCTCTCAAAAAAGTTGCAACAGAGCTTGAAAATGACCCCAGTGTGTGTTGGTGCAGAGTGCTGGCCAGCAACAGATCAGGAGCGTATGAGCACGAGCAATGAACTCCTACCAACACTATGCACTCCATACACGTCTCTCAGGGCTAGATTCACAAAAAAGGGTCTCGAAGACCTCAGCTGTCAACTAGTACCCATCTCCCTGAGTTATGTGCCTAAGCTCTCTGCACACTGTATGACTGCGGGGAGTCAAGCACCTATGACTACGGAGTGATGAAAAACAAACTGCAGGGTGAGGAGTTGCTCTTGCACAGCGATTTGGAAACAGGACGGGTCTGTATTGTGCACCTCCTGGAGTATCCAGAATAAGATACAGAAGTCCTGCAGTAAAAACAGTGGCTTTTCTCCAGCTGAGATTCACAGCCTTGGAGCTACAGAATCTATATCCCTCCAAGCACAGATGTCTGCACCCTTTTGTAAATCCTGTAACAGCTGATTCTCTGATAAGGCAGGAGGCAGACATACAGCTCTCCTCTGCCCCAGTGGCTTCGGACACGCTGCTCCCAGCCCCCGGTGTTCTTGCAGTGAGGGTCCAAGGTGGAGGCAATGTGGCTTTTCCAGCCCCGCCAGCAGGAGTCGCTCCTTTTGCAGCACAAGAACAGGATAAGTCTAGAGAGCTGGAGGCAAAGCGGATCAAAGAAACATTGACTCACCTGTGCTGGCAGAGAGGCTTCCAAACATCCTGTAGAGAAGATGGAGGCTGAAACGCCTTGAATATCAACAGATCTTCATTGCCTTCTCTCAGTTTATATTGGGCATCCAGGTGGACAGAGATCTTGCCCTAAGTGTGAGCTGTGAGCAGGTCAGCAGCCCCACAGGATGTCCCAGAAGTCCTCAGCAGCACAGTATCTCCCAGGAGTTCATTACATGCCATAGCTTTGCCGCGTGGGTGCTTGTATGCTTGAGGTCAAATTCAACAATACAACAAGCACACCCCCAAACCAAGCAAACTAGCCATGAACCCAACATTTCCATTACAGCTTTATACATCTAGGGAGCAAACAAATCTCCCCATCTCTTCGTTTTCACAAGAGAGGCCCTGGGGCAGGTAAGCTCTGCATTACACCTGCCATACATGTTGTGCAGCACAGCTGACAGCTGCAAACATGAAAGAGCCATGAAACGGATGAGGAGGAGAGGATGGGTGCAGTTCTTGTACTGCCCAGCAATAGCAAAGACCTTGGAAAGCGGTCTACAGGAGAAGGACACAAGGGCCAACTACTCACTTCTCTTTATCAAGAGGGTTGTAGTACAAATCACCTAACAGATGGAAGCAAGGTCATAAAAGTCATGGTCATAAAACCCACGGTGAGCCTTCCTCTTCTTCTGTTATGAAGACCGGGCATTTAATAAAACAGGGAAAATTCACTGTGTGCAAGACCCGCTGAACTCTCTGTGCTGAGGACCTTGCTCATTTGCTGATATAACACAGCTTTGGTTCTGCAAAGAGCAACATGAGAGCAGGTAAAAACCTCATCCAAGCCCTACTTGCTGAAAGTGATGAGGATATGAGAAAGGAAAACAAGCCTGAGTCAGGACCCAGAATATATGTCTTGGTTTGTTTTCTGTGATGGTCTAAATCTGAAGTCTAATCTGAGAGCTTCTGAAATGCATGGAATTCAAATTCAGGTCAAGGCTTCACATGTGAATCTATTCCAAGTAAAACAAAAAAGGATGAAGTCCTCTGCTGTCTGAAGATTAGTCACCTTTATCTGCCAAAGTGTCTGTTACCAAGCCTGAGTTTAGCACAATGAAAAAAAAATAAGAAGAGGCAGTGGATTGCATTTATCTGATTTTTAAGCAATGATTAAATAGTCTAGAACTGAAAATAGCACCTATGAGGAAACAAGACACTAGCCCAGCTCTGAAATTGAGAGTTTTCCAAACTATTAAAAAAACCCCATGTAACACATTGTCAAAACATGCTACAGGTAAACAAGCATACAACAGGTGAAAAAATGTGGCTGCAAGCGGTGTGATGACAGTTCTGTTTGCACAATACATTAATTTCAAGGTACTTGAGCATCTGTTATATATTTAGTTCCTTTCTGCTAAAGACAATAAAGCAAGTGAGCATCACTTACACCTAAAAGACCATATGTTTGTGAGATGCTGGGAGGTGCACTCAGCAGAGAGAGAGAGAGAGATGCTTTCACTTCAGGGGAAAGCAAAGCAGACAGAAATTCTTCTTTGCACAAACTGCTCTTTATTATCATAAAGTTACTAATGCAAATGATTTAAATTCATGTACACAGAATACAGCACCTGGGCTAAATGTCTCCTCGTCCTTCCTCCCAAGACATTAAAGAAGAGTCTTGCTTTGGCTTCTGTGGACAAATTGAGTATAAAAAAGAAAGTTAAAAGGGGCTGCTTTCTTCTATCCTTTTTACTACATCCTCTCCTAAATTGTCAGGAGGGGAAACTGAAAATGAAAAGGTGGCTCCTAGGCAGGTTTCTGCTACTAAGGAGAATGTCCCAGGTGCTTCGCTTAAAGCCTCTGCTGGAGACAGGAAAGGAATAGGCAACTTTGTTTAACACATTGCTGTTTTATGACGTTCCCATTCCCAGAAACACGATGATGGCTGCTTTTTCTCCCACTGTTTGAGGCACATTCTCATGCTTTGAGGAAATAACATACTGAGGAAAGTGGTGACTCCACTTCTTTCAGCATGCGTGAGGCCATAACGGCAGCACTGTACCCAGTTTCATACCTTCAAGTACAAGACAGACATTGATATACTGGCTCATGCCCAACCAAGATGTTTGGTGGCTGGTGCACATGATGCACCAGAAGAGGCTGAGAGGGCTGGGCTTGCCCAGCCTGGTGAGGGTCGGCTGTCAGGGCTCCTACAACTACCTAGTGGGAGGGAATAGGGAAGATGGAGCCAGACTCTTCTTGGTGGTGCACAGCAAGAGGCAATGAACACAAGCTGGAACACTAGAAATTCCAGTTAGCTTGTAAGTTGGAAGTTCTCTGCTGTGAGTGGGGTTTGGGTGAGATCTTGTCCCGAAGTCCCTTCCAATTTATATAATTCTGTGATTCTACAATAGGGAGGAACAACCACCATGTTCTGGTGGTTCCATGGAGGAACAACCCACCTTCTTCATACTTCAGATTTGGGTGGAAAGGCAAATAATGGGAGAGAAACCATATGAAAGAGAAGACACATTTTTATTTGACTACTTGGTTTCCAGGACAATTCAGCTAGAAGGGCCCAAGTAAAGAAATTTCCCTGTTTGTAACTGCAGCAATGTGAAGTTCACCCTGCTCAAATGGTGAATGTGTCCACTCTTTACTGACCACTGCACTGCTAAGCCAGTCAGACCTCAGCCAGGAGAGAGGTTATAAATGTAGAAATTAAATCTAGCTGTGTGCGCTAACTGGACAAACTATATGGTATTAGTGTAGGTGCAAAAGTAGAGGTTCGGAGGAGTTTCACTGCAGCTGAGGAAGTTGGTCAAGTCGTAACAGCAAAATATTGCTAGCGGTGAAGATCCCCAGGCTGCTTGCTGAAAGGGTTTTGAAGTGTTTAGAAAACAAGTAAGATGACACTTTTCTTCTCCAGGTCTTAGGAATTCAAGTGCTAAGCTACAAATTATGGTTGTGCTACAAAGACAAAAAAATTATCTCTGAAAGACATTGAGAGGGGACTATGTTTATATGTGTGTACTGAAGTACAGAAGTGCAAGTGTTATGGTGTAACCTTGCATGATAAGTATGTGTAATGGTAACAAAGGTGAAATTCTGTATGAAAAAAAGGCAATGGATTTACTCCTTGAACAGGTTTTGTTTAAAAATAAAGCACTGGTATTCCAAATAGTACTTAAAGTGTATTTTTGATCTATTAAACATGTGTTTATTAAGGAAACAGACGGTATTCTTTCATTGAGGTTAGTGGGGACCATTGACACCTTCAGTCAATAACTGATCCAGGTAAAGTTTTCTGGAAGGACAGAACCAAAGCCTGCATTTCAGCAAAGGGTTAGACAGAGATCTCCAGTAAAGGAGAGCTGGATGGCAACACATTAAGCAAACCTGCCAGCATTTTAAGGCTGGCAATTTGAGGGTGCCCTTTTAGCATCCACAGGCTTCTGGGGACAAGAAGTGGTCAGGCCTGGGAGCTGTTTCTCTGGGCCAAAGGGCTAGTCCCTGCCTGGGGCTCTTTGCTTCCCCCTGTACCAGTGCTCCCAGCAAGGCAGCACTGGCGTCAGGGCGAGCAGCCCTGGGGGGACGCACAGGGAATGGAAGATCTGGCAGGAGATGCACAGGCTCCTCAGCCCGGGGCTCCCCGCGCCGCCTTTGGAGAGCCTGCCCAGGAGGGGACGACACCGACATCAGCAAACATGTCAGTGCTGCCATCATTCATCCATATGCTTTTTAAAATAAAGGATATGAACCCAAATAAAACCAGGGAAAGTATATATAAATAGCAGGAAACACTGGAGACTTGGAGTAGCATCTTTCCTGTGCTGGGGGGTTTCCTTCTGCATAAACACAACAATAAATAACAAGTGCTTTAACTAACAGCTATAAATAGCATCTTGTGTGCACACTCAAATGATTTATATGCTTGCCATGGAGTGATTGGGCTGGAATGAGTTGCAGCCTGTTCCTCTTCCTACATGGCAGGAGTTCTCCCATTACCTAAGCTTCTTTGTTTTTACACTTTTTATTCCAGGGCTTCACACATGGCTTGTTTGCTGCTCAGTTCCTTCCCGTGTCCAGCTTCCCTCCCTGCCAGCGTTTCCAGTGACGGAGATGACACCTGATGGTGAGCTGATCAATGGCTGGTTTCCTTCCTCTGAACTCACCCTGTCCCACACACACTACAGCCCATCGGCTTCCCAGATGTTCCCACTTGTTTTGTTTTCGTTGGATATTTGAAAACATTTCAAATCCACCAGCAGCTGGATGAAAATAATTCAGGCCTCAAGCAACTGTGCTGACTTTAATCGTACGCATCCTGTTGAAGAGGGGACACACACGCATAGACACTGTATACACTCTTTTCACACATGTGCATGTATATATATTTTGTCATGCAAATAACATGTTTCTTCTATTGGTTACTCTTGGTATAAAACAGTATCTTTTGAGACAGAAAATATCGCATAGCACTGACAAGAAGATTGTATTATTTGTATTGTTATGGCAAAGGCACTGATGGACATTTCCCTTTGGAAAACGCGTAGCACCTGAGATTTCTCCTTACGTTCATGAACATACAAAAGTGAGCCTTGATTGCATGAATTGCTAATTGAGAAGATTCAGTATAACTCCCCTTGCAATCCTGACTTCATAGCTGTAGAACTGCATTTGCCTTCTTTAAAGATTTCCTGCCACCTCAACCAAACAGAGGCCAGAAAAAGGGAACTACCTTCATAAAATACACCATTGTCCCAGAACGGGGATTCACAGGCTTTTTTAATCTGATGTGCCAGCTCTCAGCCTTTTGAACTACAGCTCCACAGACGAATGCCATCTCCTCTGCAGCCCACATGTTGCTGGAAGTGGTCCAATGACATATAGGGACTGAGAGCCTGTTACAAGGAGAAATCAGCATTGCTTCTGCCGAAGACAGGAAATGAGCCAAATGAGAGCTTGTGATGTACAGACGAAGTCAAGCCTGTGCTTGCTTAGCCCACTGCTCCGTCAGCCTTAGCAACTCCCACAGGCAACCGCAGAGTCGCAACAATTGACTGAGAACTGTTGGCCTAGGAGAAGTCATCTGCTGCTTTGATGTTTCTTGCGAGGAGATATGGAGGCAGACCTCCTAGTTTATCCCAGACCTGTGAAGATTCACATTTCTCAAGCAGCATTAACAGTTGCAGAGAGGATGTGCCTGTGCTGAGGCTCCCCAGAGCTGCGGGGTGCTGCAGAAGGGCTGCAGGCACTCCCCGATTGTTTGCTGCATCTGGATTATGCACATGGTTGCTTCCAGTGCCCACAAAATTTTGAAGAATGCAGAGAAAACATCTCAGACAATTGTTTATTTCTATTAAAAAAGGAAAAGAAAGAGACTCTCACAGTGGAGAGCATCAATTCATGGCCAAGCACGTGTCTTTGGGACTGGAAGAAGAGGTGCCTCCACCAAAGGAGATGAAAGCTGGTATGTCCTGCCAGGCTGGGCCATGACACCACGTCCTGCTTCTGCCTTACCACAAATGACAGGACAGCCTCTCCCGGAGTCGAGTTCAGCAGAATTAGGGTCTCAACCTCTTTGTGCAGCTGTCAGTAGAGGGCAATGTAATTACAAACAACTGACCTGCTCCAGGTCCCCACCCAGCAGAAGGCACAGACCTTACCTAGTATTTTATATTGCCATGTGTGACCTAACATGTGTATCCTGCTGTTATGTGCCGTGTTTAACATACCAGTAACACTATGTCATGCAGCTGATACTAGAATTAAGGTCTAAGGTATTTGTTTATGAAGGCAGGTTCCCTTGCGATCACTGCTGTTTGTAGCAGGGGGAAAGGAGGGGACACAGCACTGGAATGGATTTCCAGTGGGCGTTTGTTTACTGTACTTTCGATGTACTGGTTTATCAGCCCAGGGAATAAGTTATAGCTTCCCAGCCTGCCTGTCTGGTTACAAATTCCAGTCTGTTCCTCCAAGCTGAATATAGAGAGCAGCTGGCTGAAGCTAAATGAATAATACTGCCTCACGAAACAATAGTGCTGGGCTCAACATGTTGCACAGACATCTATTTTGAGTTTGGATATTTAAAGACTAAGGAGGCATGACAGGCACATTTATGGGGCAGCAATTACCATCCTGCAGACTGTGCCTTGGATGTGAACAGATTAACACCTTCCTCCCTGCGTGTGTCAAATACTCTAGTAAAGAGTTCACCTCTACAGAGAAGGTGTCTGTGAAGAGTTGACAAGTCCTTCCACTTCTTGCACACCAAGCATTTGCACGTTGGATAACCTAAGGTAGAAAGTTTCTATGCTACAATCAATCCTGTCTAGAATAAAGTGATGAAATGTAATGCTGCTATTTTACTCCATCCTGTAACTTTTGTCGGTGTGAAAAGCTAGAAAAGTCTAGCAGGCCTGTATGGCTTATAATTTTCTGATTTCAGGGCAAACTCTTATCTCTGGAAGAATGAAAGCTCTGCTGAGAACATGCTTAGCACATAAGGTGCCTCAGTACTTAGCAGTGATTATTGCTCTTCGAAAGCTAGTGGACAATGGAGATTCTTTTCTGTTTTTCAAAGCAATCAGAGGTAGGATGTAAACAGATATAAAGGTTGCTTCTGTAGCTAGTTCATCTCTTTCTGTTTCACCATCTGAATACAACTATGAATTCCTGCATATACCTGTATTCCAGAAGGAGACTGGATTCCTATTTTAGGCAGAACCTGCGAGCCTCTCTCCATTTCAGACAAAGCTGAACATGTGCAGAAGAGTGATTCGTGCAACTTTGTGGCCTGAGCCTGCAAGTATGTACTGAAAAGCATGGCTTTCAGGACGCTGTCGCAACAGCTTGAACCGGTCTCATGCAGAGCAGTGCTAGGATGAGGCCTTAAAATTTACTTGTTTTAGAACTCAGTGCCATAGAACTGGATACAAGCAGTCATAGGAACTTTCCAGAGGTATAAGCCCATGGTAGCTTCAAGTACTTGGAAGCTCCAAACTTTGACTTTCTTTCAGCAGGAAGGAAAAATACTCTCCTTTAAATTGTGCTTAAGGGAAAAATTCAAGCTTTCTTAACAAGCTTGCTGGCCACTGACCCTGGGGTTAGAGAAAGCTCCCAATCATAGAAGGAAGTGACACTATAACCCAGGTTTAGGGACTGAGATATAAATGAACACAGGATAAGAAAGGTCCTGGTCCAGGTTTCAGCTAATTAGTAATGTGGACTAGCCTGCAGATGCCATGTGCACTGATGCATTAGTAGTTTCACGACAAGCAACTCAAAATACCTAGTAATAGACATTGAGATGGGTTAAAAAAGAATGGTAGGAAGTATTTTCTGTCTTTTTCTGCAATTTTGAAACCAGCACAATTCTCACATTTCGTCATGTAGTTCTGCATGCAGCAAACAACTACAACAGTGAAAACAAGCAGTGGACAGAAAATCCCAGTGAAAAATATAATATGGCACACATGACTTTTGTCTGAAGAAGGGACATGATAAAAATGCTTTGATTTCACCAATAATGTCCATATTAACGAAGATGAGCATGTGATTAAATGCTTTGCAATACTAACAGTATTTAGCTGAGGCTTTTGGAAAGCTTAAAACATAAGTTTATAATCATTTTGTAAGAAACAAAAAGATTCAGATTCAGGTTGCAATTTCCAGAAACAGTAAAACTAACATTGCAGCTGTATTAAACATTCACAACTATATTTGTGTCATAAGTCTTACAGCAGATAACTGAGGATCGTATTCCCACAATCCAATGCTGCACACCTCTTTACCTGGTTCATCCCTCTAAGGTCTCAGTAAAGACTGAAAGGCTTCTTTAGTGGGCAAATTAAAGAACTTCACTGGAGCACAGGCTTGAGGACACCAACTGGCCAGTTTAGCCTGGACAGTGCTTCAAGGCCGTAGACTAATTTAGGTCAGAAGGGACCTCTGGACGTCATCTTGCCAACCTGATGCTCAGAAGAGGGCCAACTACAGCAAGTTGCTCAGGGTTTTGACCAGATGAGTTTTGAATATCTACAAGGATGGTGACTCTACAACCTCTCTAGGAAACCTGCTTCAGTGTCAGGACCTTTCCATGCCCCACTGATGAAAAAGGTTTTCCAACTATCTAGTTGGAATTTCCCATGTTCCAGCTGGTGTCTCTTGCCTATCCCTCTGCACCACTGAAGAATCTGGCTCCATCTGCCCTTCTGGGGAGCATCCTCCTGAAGCCTTCCCTTCTCCGTGCTGAACAAACACAGCTCTCAGCCTCTCCTCATGCATCAGCTGCTCCAACTCCCTTGCCATCTCTGTGGCCTCGTCTGGACTCATTCCAGTTTGTTGATGTACTGTAGAGTCCAAAAGTGGACACAGTGCTCCAGATGCAGTCTCATATCCCTCTGCCTACTGCCTCCGCTTAAGCTCATACAGCTCAGCGTGCAGCCAGCTGCCTTTGCTGCAAGGGCACACTGCTGTCTCAAGTCCCACATGTGGTCCACCGGGACTTCCACCTCCTCTTCTGCCAAACTGCTGTCTGTCTACCTGGCCCCTGCCTGTTCTGCTGCATGAGGTTGTTCCATCCCAGGTACAGGACTCTGTGTTTGCCTTTGTTGAGTTTCATGAGGTTTTTCTAAGTCAACTTCCCCAGCTTAAGCTACCCCTGTACAGTGGCAGCTCTCCCTCCAGTGTATCAATTATCCCCTCCATGTTGGACTGCAGCCTATAGATATAGGAAATAATTAGTACAACGAAGTGCATCCAAACCCCCTGAACAAGCCATGCTTGAGGTCTTCTCTGCACAAGAGGCTGTGGCAGCAGTCATGGACAGCCCTCCTGGGAGCCAGCTGTGGGGACAGATGTTCAGCACATGGCAGTGCCGAGTCCACTGGTGTGAACCCTCCTGCCGCTCGCAGACAATCTTTCTTGGTGCCTGGCGTGTTTCAGATAATCAGAAGCCTAGGACTGCAGTGACTGAATGTCTAGGGCATGTGTCCTGCTCTGTCCGAAGGATTTATTGTTGCAACAATGTAATATTAGGACAGTAAGCAGGAGACAAAATGTCATCATGTTTGTTATCAATCCTTTTGCCATCATCCTGCACTGCTAGATTTTTAACAGCCAAGAGCATGGGAAGTGACTGAGAATCTCTACTTGAGCCAACAGTTTCTCCAGATTTCAGCAGTATCCCACTTTTCATCTTGATTTTAGGGTGCTTTTGCTGGGACCAGCTCTGTCCTCTGCTGACAAGGTTGCAGCTGATCCAAATCCGACAGGCTAAATGCTGTGTTCTTATCTGTGACGATGTTTTACTGCTCTGGAAACTTTGCCAGAGTCATGTCTCCAATTTGAATCTGATCTAATAAAAGTCACAGTGTCTAGACAGTGAAGCAAACTGCGTGGGGAACGCGCCGAGTCCAAGCTCCGCTCGCGGTGTCGCACAGCTCCTGGCCGTGGCCTCCTGCCCGGGCGGTTGGAGATGGCTCTTTGTGTCCGGTGGAAGGTACCAAGCCCTATTCTGTGCCAGGGAGAGCCCTCAAGCAAGAACAAACCATTTCTCCTTACCTCATGCAAGTGTTATTCAGCACAAAAGGTTACGCCGTTTCCCAGGGACGCGATTACAAAGCTGAGGAGACATGCTCGCGCTGCCTATTAATAAACTCTCAGTTAGTTAGACAACTCTCCTCTCTGCATGCTGAGCTTTGGCGGTGCTGGCCACGCAGGGCTCCCAGCTTTGCCCTGCAGTGTGCACAGTGGTCCCTGACTCCAGGCTAAATAGGCTCCCACCTGCTGCAAGACCCCAGGAAGCACTTGGCGTTGCTCTACTTATAAATAGCATACACCTAATCCAACTGCTAAATTAAATTAGACTTAAAACATTCACGTAGTCTACACCTGGCTCCCTGCTAATGGCAGCTAACAGCTACATTAGCCAATGCTCTTTTTCCCTACCAAAGCTCTCCTCTCCAAGGCAGCTCTGGCACAGCTGCTCATCCGGAGCGAGAGGTGCCAAGGGGGCCACCCCTGAAGCCTGTTGCCCTTTCTTTCCACTTCAGAGAGTTCCTAAGTTTGCTATTTTTACATCATGCATGGCGTACCAGCTCCTCTTGTTTTTAAGGATTAAAAAAAAGAGAAAAAAAGGACAAGTCTTGCATTTCCAGAGATGCTGAGAGAGCATGTACTGGGCATCTCTAAAAACACAAACCAGTATTTATTCAAGGTGTCTAATAGGTCTTTACCTAAAATCTTTCATTTTCTCAGTGACACACTGAGCACAGAGACTGATGATGTGGCCTTGCTGTTTAAGGATTGCTGCATAATTGTTTCCATATAATAGTACTATAAAAGGTGTTGTATTTTTAGCACCTAGCTTTGACCTAGAAGGCAACTTGCCCTGCTAGACTTCTGAGGAACTGCTGCAGGAGGAAACAGCTACTGCTGCACATGCAGTTCAAGAAGCAGAGCCTGTATCTGAGCAAGTTATGCCTAGCCCAGGCTGCTGTGGCTGCTTTTACCAAGCTGGATAGCCCAGAAATTTGCAGGGCAATCAAACCTGTTAGCAGGTGTGAACACTGAACTGCCTGGGCCAAAGCCTAACAAAACCATCTCCTCAAAACAGGAAGAAAACTCTGAAACTTCTGGATAATTCATTTTGCGTTTAAAAAAGGAAACATTTTTCATTTTTGTTTTAACTTACGCTTATCAGAATGGTAAGGACAGGTAATTCAGAAAAAAAAGCCTTGATGTCTGGCCTGAGGAAAGTATTTGGGGGTTCACTGTTTTGTAACAGTTTTGGATGCCAGATAAAAAAAATCCACTATTCATACAGGTCTTTTCAGAGTCTCTCAGCCTGCATGTCCCATATAGCAGGGTTTAGGCTTTGAGAAGTACCAAATATAAAATATTTGATGCAATTTTGAGGTGGGGGGGAGGAGAAAAAGACTAAAGTAAATATTTATAATTCAGGTTCTGTTTAACCCATGTTAAAAAAAAAGTCTTTGAAAGCCACTGTGGAGGCAGCATTTAATGTGTTTAACTCAGAACTGTATCTCCTGGCAAGCTGGAACTGAGCGAGAGTCATTAAAACCAGCCTTCACAAGCTCTATAAAGCCCTTGTACAGTTCCTTTCTGCTAGTAGTTATGAGCCTTGTTCTCAGTGGTGTGGAAGCTGTGCCAAAAACTGTACCCCTGTAAACAGGACTTTTAACTGGATCACCCTGGAAATGATAAAGTAGCAGTAAAACTCAGGGCACCCGAGGAAACAACAGGCAGAGTTATGAATAACAGGTATAAAATATTAATCATTTGCAAATTGCCTATTATTTGCTGAGTATTGCATAAAAACAGAGACGCTGCCTGTTCTGATGAGCATACGGACCTCGGCTTTTTAGCCAGTAGCATGTAGCCAGACTGCTGTGGCTGAAGGGCAAACCACTGCTTTCGTGGGCAATTCTCACCAGCAGACCTACTCATTAAAAGCTGCTGCCTAAACAGCAGAGCCACCCAGTAGGAAGGATGAAAGGGAAACTAGGATTTTGAAAACGGTGTTTCTATTCCTTGCTTTACCACAGAGACTGCCGGCAAGCCGAAGGGTCATGTTCCCCATCTTTAAAAGACTGGTGACAGCACTTTTCTGCCCTGCAAGGATGGTGAAGATTTGTACATTTAAGACTGTGAGAGTCTCTGACACTAAAAAGAGAGAAGCATCGTAGACAGATACAGAGTAGACAGGATGCCCTGGAAAGCCCCGAGTGAGGAATGTGGCTCAGTATTTGCAAATTACAGTTGACACTCTTTTTAGGACTTAATATTTTCTGGCAATGATAACGCTCTCAAAAGAACAGACCTACAAATCTTGCACTAGAGGAGATGTCATATTTCTGATGCTTTGGTCCGTTACACATATTTTTGGAACTCAAAAAACCTCTAAATCCTCCAAATCTAGATTGAACGCCCTATCTGTGTTGTAACATAAATATGCATAGCTGAAACCCTGGTTATGACTGTCAATACTAACTAGAGAACCCTAATGTGCTTAAAATTAAGCCCACTTAATTTGCAGAAAGTTATTCAGGTACTGTCAATCAGGCTGGGAAGTTGAAGACTATTTAAGTTTGTTGATTAAGTACTTAACATTACAGGTTAATGAAAAATTGTCTGTCCTACTTTTCTTGCAGTTATATGATGACCTGTATAAATATTGGAGTTCTGTCTCATTCCTTCCACTGCAATCAGATCCACATCACCCCAAATAAGCGTGGACTAGAGGAGGTGCCAATGTACTTTCCCATGCCAGGCTACCCATAAGCAACTCCCTTGTGCTGCTCATTTGCTCCCACCGATGCGATGTTCACTTGTTGTGCGTGTGAGACCCAAATAAGACAGGAGGAAGAGGCAGAAAGTCCACTAAGCTGTTCCTCTTTCCAGACCTGTAGTGAGGTCTTCTTGCTTGAGAAGGGAGAAGGACGGTGCCAGCAAAGACATGGATGGGAACAGGCTCACTCTTCCAAGAGCCTGGGTTTTATCACAGCTCCAAAGTGCTATGAGTCAAGGTGAAACTGGCACCCCTAGGTCCCTCTCTGCCCAAAACAGCTTCCACCTGAGAAAACCCTGACTCTGTCATCATTTTGCACAAGAAAGCGGGAAGGTGAAACTCTCTCCCCTCTAGAAGCTGTGGATTTGTGTGCTGGACAGCGGGTCAACATCACAGAGCAGAACAGCGTTTGCACTGCCAGTGCCACAGCTTTCACGGTGAGGCTTTGATTTCTTTTTTCCTGAAGTCATAGACTCTGGAACAAGGGTTTACAGGATGCTTTCAGCATAAAACAGACAAAAATACACGCAAAACCTCCCCACCAACTTCCTAACCCATCTTCTCACAGAGAAATGCCAGAAAAGATGACTAAATGCAGTGTAAAAGACTTAAAATTGAGAAGGTGTCCCGTTCTTGTGGGCTATTGTAAAATCTTGTGATTTTAGGCAGATGGACCCGTTGAATATTGTGGCTGCCAGCACTGCTTTGTTGACCCCCCATGTAGGCCAGGGTGATTCTGTACTTCTAGACTTAGAGGTGGAAGTGGCCCAGACAACAAAGCAGAACTAAAATAGACCCCATACCATGAATAATGCATGGCCCCTGGTACTCCAGGAGTCCAAATCTGTCCCTCCAGCCACTGTGTTAGCCATGCTGTGCTACAAAGCTCCTATGCAGGTGTGTGTCTGTCTTGTAAACCTCTTTTAGGGAAGAGGAAGCTGAAGACCTTGGATGCCCTCTGTCCTCACAGGTCTCACTTGATATGTTTGAGGCCAAGCACAGTTCACATTTACCTCCCCTTGTTGTTGTTTAAAGAGATTTAAAAATCCAGTGAGGGGGTTAAAACTCATTAACTGTTTGGAGCAGAGATCACCCAGTGACAGTGTCCTCCACCTCCACATATGGTTGCAGAACCCACCTCATCTCCTTCAGCTACTGACACGCCATCCCCATAGCTGATGCAATTACCTACTTTTGTGTGTGACACCAGGGAAGAGTATCATTGATTTCTTGCTTCTTTTAATGGAGTTTAGCAGCCAGAAAGGAGGTAGAACAAATGCTGCATCATCAGCTAGCTCCTACAAATAAGCACCAAGTGGTCCTCAAACCGTAACTGGGAAAGCAGCTGATAAAGATGACATATACTGACATGTATGTAGACTCAATGTGATGGAGGAGTTCCTGGTACTGGTCAAGGATTGGGATTTTTGGGGTTAGCTATGCAAACCTGTATATTTACCGAGTCAGTTTCTCTACAGTTAAGGAAATCAGGTTACCACATGCCTATTTGACTACTGGACTGTAAGGATGCAGCGGGTCATTAAAATTATATATTCTTACAACACGATACTCACATTTATAAAAGGTCTAAAAATCTAAGTCTTGTAACAATGGCACATGCAGTATGTGCCTTTGGGTTGGTTTAGCCCTAAATGTACACGTGAACAGAACCAATAGGTTGTTTAGTTTAGCCTTAAAGAAAAATGCTTGTGACTTATTTCTAAGTGTTTATTCTAGTATGTGTTCACTTCCCTGGGAGATGGTTTTTAAACTGTATTCCTGGGGTAGCTGGGATATTGGTAAATATTCATTGGCAAAAACATCCCCACATGACTGGAGTTCACTCCCAGCAGGCATTAAATTGGAACAGAGGAACAAAGGAGATGCCAGACTTGATCAGACCACTGGTCTGTCAAGCTTGGTACCCTGCCTCTGGCAGTGGCCCATTATTTATGCTTCAGACAAAAGCAAAAAAATGAAATAATAATAATGCACCTGTCTGGAAGTGCATCCCAGATACTTAGCTCAGATGTACTACTTCCTCTTAAGTAGCTAGAACTGGAGTAACAGAGAATAAAATAACTTTATATGGTATTGCAGGGAATGATTGTATTCACTTAACTTTTGCTGCACTTTATTGATCATCTAATTATGAGAGACCTCACTTTAATATTTATGCAGCTTCTGAGTTTCCCTGACACTGTTGAAAAGGAGCTCTGGCTTCTCAGGCGTAATTCTGGTGGGTAAGTGTCTCAGAAATCAATCAGATTTGACTCTGGCAGTTTGACACACAAAAACTGCCTTTCACTTACAGCTCGACCGCCCAAGTCCAGGAGAGCTGGGCAGTGTCCTGAAGTCAGCGCCTCGGGTGGCCTTTGCAGAAATTGTTTGATTCCAACAACTGGGTTACGCTTTTATTATTGTAGTTTATCCTGTATTAAGGCTTCTCCATGCTATCCTGCTCAGGACCAACTGCAGTGGCCCATGTACAAGCCTATCTGTGATCTGACACTCCCTGCCCTCAGAGACTTTATGGTCCAGAAGAGAAATTGTGGCAAGTGAATGAAACTGGCAAGCCAGGAGGGAAGATGGACGGTGGAGTAATATATTCATCAGGAGAAAATTAACAGGTTTCTCCCACACTGGTACAATGACAGATCCGATCTGTTCATTGAGAATGCGGCTTTATTGGCAATGTCAGCAGAAAAGCTGAGTTTTCGGTGACATGGGAACTGAATGATGCTCTCAGCCGAGACGTGTTGCCCTCTGGGGCAAGTCTGGGGCACGTTGATGAAGAAGGTGCTCAGCACCAAGGCTTGGGTGGCAAATAAAGGCTCTTAGAGAACCTTAGAGGCCTCCAATGCTGTGTTCTTCATGGGCAACACACGAATAATACAATTATGACGTGTCTTTGTGTGCTCTTGTGCAGGTCAAGTCTTTTCAGGTCTGTGAGCAAGCAGAGCACCTCTGTTTCCGGGTGAGGTAAAAGGATTTTTAGACAAGTTTTCTTTGAATTTTGAATCCCCCTGCCTCAGGCCAGTCTCAAGCACTGCAGCTAAGAAACCTTTCATCCCCACTGCCCTATATTACACAAGGGATATGTGTCATGAGGTCCCTGCTTTTGACCCTGCTAAATTGTAACCACGTACGTTGTGTGCCAGTGGTGTGTGAAAAGTGATGCTCATAGAAGACGGGTGCAGCGAACGCCACTGGCAATAAATGACTGACTGCTGAGGAGGGTGGGCACGGTAAAAGGGACCGGTGCTTTGATCTTAAAAGCTGTTCTGAGCACGTCCAGTCTGTATGGAAAACTCAGTCAAGAATGGACATCTGTGTTTTCGGTCTGTTGACTTGTATTTGACAGCTTGGGTTCTGGCAGCCTGAAAAGATTAAAAAAAAAAAATGCAGCCCAGACGGGGCTAACCTTGCGCTAACACAGATAGCAGCGAGGGGATTAGCGATGGAAGGGCGGCTGAGATGCCAGGCACAGCGGTAGCAGTGGACCCAAAGCTCTGCAAACAGCCCAGTGCTCACTTTTCCTCAGCTGGTAGCCATTTCTTTGAGGATTTGAGCCTGCTGGCCACTGAGTGAGGGTTTGCAAAGAGCCTGTGCAGAAAACATTTCCATCTGTGTTTCTGCATGCAGCTGCTGGAGGAGAGGAGCATGGCCTGGGAGTCCAGCAATGCTCTGCACCCCCCATCTTCCTTGAGCATGCCCTGGGCTGAGGGGCTTCACTGCCTGCTTCAAGCTCTTCCCAGTGCTTTTAGAGCTGATAGAACTCTTCCCTTGCCTCTAGGGAGAGTTCACTTGCTGAAGGTAATTAAAAAGAGGAGCTCACATATCTGACCACCATGGGGTATAAAACTGGATGAGAAGAAAAAATATTGAGCCTCCAATGAGCAACATAAATGTCCATGTCTGTACCTGTGGTCTTATTTCCTAGTAAATTTTTTTGTTTCTTTGCCTTAAGAAAGAAATTAAGAATTTTGTCTGATGGAGTCTATAACAGGACAGCAGATTTAGAGGAAGGCTTGTCAACGTTTTGCTGCTAGCGGGCTGAATGCCAAGAGAGATAGATGCAGGCAACATTCACGCCAAGACATTTATTAACCCTTGCTGCTGTTAGGACTGTGTCAAACCAAAATACCCTTCATCACACTGAAACATCTAATGGTGATATGCTGATGATAATGATATGCTAATGACAAAAGATTTTGCAGGCATTCTCCTTCCCCCAGCAGCAAGAACCAAGAAGGTGAGACCTCTGTGTTGGTTGTGGAAATGCGCATATCCTGGTAAAGAGGTACTTCTGTGCTCTGAGATAGGAGCTCAGAGTACTGCCGAATGTCATTCTGAAATATGATGATTTGGTGGAAGGGGCACATGTTGTAACACTCAGCAGTGTCGTCTTCTGCAATGACGGCGGGAGCCAGCTGGAAGGCAAGGGTCTGCAGGCTGTTCTGCTCCAGAAACTCACCCTGTAGCTGATCGGCAGCGCTAGCTGAACCTTCCAGACCTCTGAGAGCCTGTGACCATTCCAACTCAGGGTCATTTAGCAATAACACATGACAGAGAGGGCATTTCTTACAAGCTAACGTGTGACTGCAGATGTTTTGGGGCTGAAAAATAATCCAGTCAGTAAAGAGCAGTAAGAAATGCCAGCCTGACTGTTCATGAGAAGCAAACTGTTTGTTTAAAGTTGTGACTGGTGGAAGAGTAGGATTACACTCCCAACATCTGTAATGCTTATAATGAAGTAAGGAATAGAAAAGCACCATAAAAGCCCAGTTCTAGTCTCCGGCAAGGACAGAAACACTGAATATTCGGAGTTGCTTTTTGTTACTCCCCTAGAACAGCATGTGCAGGCCTTATGGAGTGTCCAAGCTGCCATGAGGCTTGTTCGAGGGAGTCGTGCGTGTCTGAGCAGACATATGGTGAGGTGAAGAACCAGGCAGTGCAGGTTGGCGCAGACATTGCCAGCTCGCTTTCTGCTGCTGCTGGGCAATTAGGCACATCAGGAACTCGGTGATTTTTTTTTTCTCTCTCCATGTTTGTAAGTGAAAAGACATAAAATGTCTGCAGGGCTCACACACACGTTCCCAGCCATTGTCTTCCTCTGTGTCCCCCGACTCAGCAGTCACCAGAAAGCAAGACAAAAATAACACTGTTTGAGCTGAATGTATCTCTGTGCAGAGGGATCGTGTAATGCCCTCCGCAGTATTCAAGCCTTGCCTTGGGACTGCATATGGCTCATGGGTGCAGCCGCCGCACAAAGAGGGCTGTTGTATTGAACAAGTTCCTCCAGCACAATAAAAGTCTCTGCCATAAGAATAAAGCTCCTTTGTGCCCGGAGCAGAGCATTTCCAGCCTGCGGCAGTGGAAGGAACACCCCTAGAAACCGCGCAGCATCAGGCCTTCGCCATCGTGCTTTCCCAGCGCAAGGCGCCGTTCTCTGACGCTGCCTGCTCGCAGGGGAACACATGGAGCCATTGATCTCAGAGAAACAAGAGGCCTTCTCCTGCCTCTCCCCCCGGGCCACGGACGAGCTGAGCGAGGCCCTTCGTAGCCACGCTGCTGCGGGAGGGAACTTGGAGGGTGCAGAGCTGAGACCTCGCTGCTGCAAGACTGTCTCTGAAAGAGAAAGGGTGAAGGGGCTGGGAACCGCTGCCGTTGCATATCCAGGACACCCTGGGACCTGCTGGCAAGGATGCCAGGCATGGCCGGGACACCAGGAGCTTGTAACCCCCTCTCCTGAGCCCTGCAGCGCCAGGGTTGCAATGCACATGATGGCCAGAGAGTCAGAAAGCCCCAAATGGGCGTCTCTACCCTCTGCAGAGATGCCTGTGCTCCAACGCTCTGCTGAAGGGTCCAGACCCAGCCGGTGAGTGGAGGTAGCCCCTGCTGCCGCTCCTTCCCAAATGAAAAGCACTCTGTAAAGGCACGAGCGCTTGTGAGGCCTGTGCTCGAAACCACATCTAAAACCAGACTGTGTCAACAGAATATCTAACCAGACATCGACTACCTCTAAAACCACATGCAAGGCCTGACTTTAAGCTGAATCTGCCAAATGTGGATGGCAAAATGGCTGGTGCGACCACATTTCCTGCTGTCCCCTGGCCCGGGGTGCTGCGGTGCCGTGAAGCAGAGCATTCATCCCCGGCAGCACCGGCCAGGGAACGGAGCAGCCTCCTTGGTTTGGGGAAGGGTGCTGGAGATGGGAAAGCCAGGCTGAAGAGAGCTCTTGGCCTGCTGCGATCGCTCCTGTTGGCGCAGCGTGAGACTCAGCCCAGCCTCCTCTCCCGGGCTGAGGAACGGGCTGCCGGCTCCCGGGCTCCTCCGATGGCGACTGCCAGGGCTTGGTCCGTGAGCGGCGGCGGCTCCACACCGCTGGAACGCCTGGGGAATACACAACCCACCTTAAAACCCACCCTGGCTCCAGAGCAACCGAGTGCCGGGACAAGGGGGACCGATTAGAGGGACTCGTGGAGAGCGGGAGAGGCTGCAATACTATTCACTCGCTGTCACTTCAAAAAGGTTTTCTTTTCTGCGTGTTTAATATGCAAATATTTAATAGGGTGTATTAGAGCATAACAGCCATAACTTGAAACCTTTCAGTCAAGATTAAACAGGTGCGGAGTCTTTCTTTTCAGGGCCCGGCACATCTGCGAGCCTGCGCTCCCCGGTACGTGATAACAGGATGCTGCTGGGGCCTTTTCCGCATCCCTCCCCCACGACGCCTCGCCCGGTCCTGCAAAGACCCTTTTCTTGTCTTTCTGCAAGAGACTGTCCTCACTGTTCAAAAGGAGCAGGAAAAAAGAATCTTGATTTATTAGCTCTGGCGTAGAGGGCAAGGTTTTGACCTCAGGTGTGAATCGGAGAAAAATATTATTTTCCTGACAGCCAGCCCTCTCGGACTGAATTAAAACTGCTGTTGTGAGGAAATGGATTAAAGCCATTTTGGCTTTTATGACAATATCAAGGCTATTACTTTACAGAGCATCTAGGATGTATACTTGCCCCAAGGTGCTTTATAATCATCGGTTTAAAGGGAGAGAATTTGCCTGCGGAGATGAATCAATGGGTGTATTTTATGAAACATTGATGACTGCTTTTGTAGATGTAAATTTGGGGGTACGTGCCTGCATCTCTCCGTGCTGTCCTGCAGCTGCAACTTAAGCTCTTCTGCTGTTAGTGAGGATCATAATCCAGCAGCACAGTTTTGCTGGAGGAGCTTTACATCATCTTCTAATGTAAACAATATTGTAAGAGAGCCCGACAGCCCCACAGGATTTTCATTGAGCGATGATTGATGTGGAAAGGGATGGAACTGCAGTGATTCTGCATCAGTCACAGCTCTCGCTTGGCTCTAAAACTGACCCTGTTAGCACAGTCTGACTTGGATCATTTGTCTCAGAAGTACCAAGGGATTTTAAAACAGCTGTGGATTCAACCATTTCAAATGGGAACATATTTTCGGTTTGTGGTAAGAACAACATAAACCGTATGTGTTTCAGAACTCGGGCCTCAGCATTCCTGGCTTGTTTTGTCAGCGTGTCTTTGCTCCCCTCGGCAGCACATGCGGCTCCACGATGGCGTTTTTTTTATTTATTTTGTTTTTCTGCTTCAGGTCTTCCCCCCTTCTTCTTTCCTCCTGCCCCCAAAGAAAGACAGACAGAAAGAAAATGTATGATCTTTGCTTTTTACAGCGAGGCAAGGTTTCAGCTGCGGGAATGCTTAAGCAAAGGAAGTGTTTGTTTTTCAGCCTTTGAAGTGTCCCCCCTCTGGTGTGTTTTCTCCTAAATGCTGTTGATTGTAAAAATGTCCACTGGTACATGCAAGTACCAGACGTCATGGCAGAGCCCTGTGCAGCAACTGCGCACTGCCAGCACTCTCTCTGTGTCCAGATGGGTATCCCATTTCACTAATGCAAAATTACGCTGATTTTCTGCTCCTCTCCCCAGCCCTTTCCATCACTCCTCCCCTTCTCCGTCGGCAGGTTCCTTCCCCACTGACATCTGTTCCAAGGAATGATGAACTGAGCCTTAGAGCAATTACCACAGTTTGCATTTCCACCAGCTTGCAGCATGTGTATTGAAAACACCAGCACTGAAAGTCAACAGGGTGTAAAAGGTAACAGAGTCTTCCACCTCAAAGCTAATGACGTTTTGCCATGTGAACAAGAGCTGTGGATCTTCATTTGCTGGCTCCTTTCTCATTTGTACAATTTTCAGCCATTGCTTAATGAAGCCCGCCTGGTTCCCATGATGTGATATTATATTATCTCAATGCTCATGTTAAAGGTCTTCTATTTCACCCCAAGCACCTGTGGCTGCTCAGCAAGGAGCAAAGCCCTAATGTGCCAACTTGGATTCAGATTTTGCAGCAGGAAAAGTCTGATTTTGGAAACGTTGCTCCGCGTTCCTTGCAGCCGAGCGCAGCAGGGGTTGGGGAGCCGGCAGGCTGCTCAGGGTGCCTGCTGTCCGAGGCACGCTCTGTGCTACAGCCAGCGGCTGGGGATTAATATCACAGAGAGACTGAGAGCCGAGTTATTTCCTCAATCCATTCACATAATGGATGTGAATGTCAAGATGCCGCCATCTGAAGTATGAGCACCTTGGAACAAACCAAAAAATTACTGGCAGTGTCAGCTTTCAGGAATGCTTTTCAGAGGTGGTGGAAAGCTGCACACACAGCACTGACTTTCTTCAGCATCTTCCCTTCTGAATAAAGGGTGACCTCAGGCCCTCTCCTCTTGCTCTGCAGGCAGTCACGCACAGATCTCTTACAAATGAAGCCCTGCGCACACTTACTACAACGTGAACAGCTTTTCGGCAGGCAGTTTCTTGGGCACGCGCCCTGCTCAGAGTGGATTTGTGGCTCCAGTGCGTGCAGACTCTGCCAAAGGATTGTGAACAGACCAGAGCATCTACAAACCCTCTTGGAGGTTTTATCCCCCTCTTTGCTGCAGACTGCCCGGAGCTTGTGTCGGACATGAGACACGGGCTGGTTTGGCAGTGTCCCCTGTACCAGCACCACATCCAGGACAAACCTGAAGCTGGAGCAGGGTTTAGTACTAACCAGGAGATGGCTGTAAGCACCCTGCTGTGTAGCTGTGCTCATGAGCTGCCTCGCTGGAGGTTTAAGTACTGACCATATCATCACCATCACCGCGGCTGGTCAGAATAACTTACTCTGACAGTGAGCTCTGATTACACTGGAGAGCCGTTTACTCTCTGTTAAAATACTTCTCTCTGATCTGGGGACACAGGTAGAGAAAGCTGCATTGCTCACATCTCGGCCTTGGATGTCCAGCAAGCCTCAGCCCCCAGGGCTGTATAACTGCTATATGGCATTTCTAGGAATTTTCCATTTGTATTTTCCCTAGAAAAAAGCTACTGACTTTGCAGTGGGTCAGTGTGTAGGAGACGGCTGTTCCCTGTTTGGAAGGATCCCAGCCCAGACCCTGTAAGAGCTTTGTAATAGGGCCGTGGAGGACAGAAAGGGACTTTTCCCAAGAGTTCCTGTATTTGGTGCCTAAACTGCACAGTGACAGATGTCTTGGAAATGAAATAGCCTGGCTCTTGCATCAAAAGAGCTGTGAAAAGAATTATTTTCTCCAAAATAGGCACTCCTGCCCAAAAGTGCAGCCCCAAAATTTTGTTGGTAGAGAACCCTCAAAGCCTGGAGATCACTCTTTCCCTGCCCCAAGTCAGGTGCAAGATCACCAATACCAAAAATAGTAGATGCAAAATAAGTATTAGATCCTTGGATCAGACTCTGCCATGGCCTGTCAGGGTATCTCAAGGGCTGAACGGTATTTCTAGCCTCCCGCCCCATGTCACCAACTTTCCCATCATGTAATGAAGTTACATTTCTAGGAGGAGTGCCCTGGCATTCAGACCTGATTGCCTGAGTTCAATTTAGATTATTCCATCAAGGTAATAACGAGATCTGGGATCACAATCTGCTGGAATAATTTAGTAAGCCATGCAAGGTCACTATTGCTTCTTACAAATATGGCTTACACATAATTTACCTGACGGTAACTTGACCTGGAAGAGAGAGGTTTATCTTCTTGGCATGCTGTGTCTGGGTAGCTTGACAATCTCTACATAAATTTGAGATCTTTCATTCTCCAGCTGGTTGTTATTACTTATAATCTCTTAATGCAAGAAGTATTTCTTCCAGAGGTCCCTTTCCTTGCCTTTCTTACTTTTTTTTTTTAAAAAAAAAGGATTTATTGCATGTTATTTTGTCTTAGGATCTCAGGCCCACACCCTTGCAGCCATGACATTTGATCAAAAGCCTTTGTTCTGGTTTAGGTCCCTCTTCACTTCTAAATGTTCCACTGTATTGTAACATACTATTTTCAGGAAACATTGATTAAAGGACCTATGTTGAAATGCTTTCCTTGTGGATGTATCCTGCCGCATTGCCTAGCATCCCTTTTGTGGGCAGATTACAAGCAGAACGGGGGAATTACAGGATTACAGTAGAAATGGGGAAAAATTGCAGCAGGGGTTCCTGAGGGAGGCCTGATGCTGGCGTCTCTTGGGGTAGTTACTGTGCAGCTCTTACACATCCCGCTCCTTCCTTCTCTGGGTGTCTGAGACCGGCAGTGGGTTGCTCTTTGCCCATACCGTTCAAGTACATGGCCCTTCTCCATGTCTTGGGGCACCTTCCCTATCTGTTGTCCCCTTCCTCGGTGCCAGCAGGGATGAAGCGGCTCCTCGTCACCATCTCAGCCGCCTGCCAGCTGTTTCCTTCTGCTTGTCTGAGGTGCTGTCCCTTCTCCCACACCTACTGCTGCTGTTAGCGGAAGCACCGGGGGATTTCTGCTGCCCTTTGAACCTCTCTGGCTGCTGGAGCATGAAACACCCCCTCAGCATTTCCATGTTCTAGAAAGGGCAGTTTCACTTCTCTTTCGGGTTTTCGGGTTTTTTGAGCCCAGGAGGGCAGCCCACCGCAGGCTCTGCTTCCTGCTCCCTTACCAGCAAGAGCCAGCGCTGAAGAGCTGCCCCGTCCTCATGACCAAGCGCTGTGGGAAGCCCTGCGCTGCCTTCACCACTGTAAGGGGAGCAAGGAGAGACAAAGCCCAGCTAGAAGTGAGTTGTGCCTCTGGTGTCTGCCCATCGCTGGCACGACCCAGGGTGAACTGGCTGACGAGTCCCACTGTCTTGGTCACCGACGGTCCCACGAGCCGGTGATGGCCACCGGAGGCGCGGCCCATGGCAGGGCACACGCAGGGTGAGTCCCCAGGAACCGGGATGCTGGGGAGCACTGTGGGGTCAGCCTGCCCTGCTGCACAGGCGCAGCCCCAGAGAGCTGCAAGGCGGCAGACCCTTTGTGTCCGGGCTCTGCTTCGCTTCCAGAATAGAAGGCTGGTGCCCTGACATAGCCAGCATCAGCACTGGGCTTAGAGGATGGGCACCAAAACACAGACACTGTAGAAGGCAAGCAGAAACTCTCTGGAAATGGTGCTGCTCATTTGGCAGAAAATATCAGCCTTCAATAAAATATTTTGCAATGCAAACCCCCTTTACAGTTTGATACAGCCATTATAGTTGTTGTCAGGGTCTATGCAATTTCTCTCAACAATCTTTTATCTTTCATGTTATGGTTATCTGGACGCCAATCATTACCAGTATCTCCTTCCCATTATCATTGTACCTCATTTCAGCAACGTGACAAGTAGCAGCAGCATCAGAAATGCCAATTTTAAAGAGTGACTAAATGCTCACCCACACTTTTAAATTGGGACAGCTGAGAAAGGGCTTTATGTAAGATGATGCAGAGCATTAGAGCCATCCCCATCAGGTTGGTCTTTTTTTTTTCTCCTCCCTCTCCTCAAGATGTTGCAATTTTAGCTTGTATTTGCTTTTCTTCCAGCTCATGACTCCACTTCTGACTGGAAGGCACAGCCTCGGAGCAGGGCTCGGCTGATGTCTGTAGCATTAGCGCAAGGCTGTCAGGGAGCAGACAGCATGTGATCAGGGGAGGCTAAACCAGCACGCTGTCATTCAGATAATCGGTTTCCCTATTTTTGGCTTTGCTTCGAGTTCCAGGTTCTGCAGCTCCTCGTCTTGGAGGTGGGGGTGCAGGGCCACAACATCCTGCCGCAGCAGGCAGCTGGTTCCCGGGACCACACAGAAACAGCACGTGCATGAGGCAGGGCGTCAGCTCTGGAAGCAGAACCAGCAAGGGGACTGGGCTGGAAATACCCCAAAGAACAAGCATTTTGACTAGTCCTATTGCAGAAACTGAAGGATTTCCTGCTTTTCCAGCAGTGAGGAGCGCTCGGCACTGTGCGAGGGAGCTGCTCCATCCCCGCTGGCTCCTCTCACACTGCTTTTTCTTTTACTGTGCATTTCTTAGCAACTCTCCCAACTGGCTGTCATCTCTAGCTCGTCCTCCTACCACTTAGTCAAGTGCCTGTGGTGGATAGGAGGTGGAGGTGGGTGCTCCTGGGGAATCTATCCAGCAACCTTCGAACTATGCAGAACTGTACACCTTCAGCAAAATTTTAATCTGCCCTTGGAAATTGTAGGTTATTTTTTATTGAAAGAGAGATTTAATTGAAAATTCAAGGCTATGTCTCCTGTTGGGCTATTACTTATGATAAGTGTAATCACTTAAAGTGAATTTTACTTTTAAATTACAGGGCAGTGTCATAAGAAAGGAGCATAATTTCATTCCTGTAAGAGAGTTGCCCACACACATCTGAGAGCGATGCTCTTCCTGCACAGCCTGCCAGAGGCTGGTGTCTGAAATGCATAAACCTACAAGAGGCAGAAAGCAGAAATGAAACTGCTGCTTGCCAACCTGCACTGCACAAAGTGCTAAGAAAAAAGGGTTGCTTTATCCAAAATGCCCATTTAAGCTTCATCTCTCCTGGCAAATATTACCAAAACACCTATTTCAGGCTATTCTGCCATTGCAGATAATATAGCTGATGACAAAAAGGAGTGGGAATAAAGCTGCTCTCGTTTGATGTTCCGTAGGTGGCTCTAGAAGAAGCAGCTGCTGCTCCATTCCCACAGGTCCATCGTAAAAGCTTTAACAAGGCAACAAACGGTGGGAGCCCTGCGCCACAAAGTCGGTTGCAGGTGGCCTCTCCCTGCTGCAGCCAGAGAGCCCGCAGTGCCAGCAGACAGTCAGGACACAACATCTGCCTAAAGTTCACAGCTTCTTTGGCTCAAACCCTCAGCCTAAAGCCCTTGCTCAAAGATCTCCCCAACCCATCTCCCTTCCTCATCCCCTCTCCCTGCTGGCCTCAGCCTGCTTCTGGCACAGGCCTAGTTCCCTTTTTCTTCATCTTTCCTTCACAATTTCTGTAATTTCCTTTCTGTCTCCTGTGCATCTTTCTTGCTATATGTGCCCTGCCAGAGTTTTTCCCCACAGCATCCCTTCCCTATTCCTCTATCCCGTCTCCAAATTTCTCTGCCGCAGGGAAATGGCACTTGCTGCAGCTGGGCTGCTTCATGCCCTCCCTGTTGGCTCTGCCCAACTTCTGCTGGGTCTTCCCTCTCACATTGCTCTGTGACATCCCGCATCAAAGTCCAGCCCCATCACTGCCCCCCTGTATCTGCCTTTCCTTCAGGGAATCCTCCTGCTTCCTGGAGGCAATACTAGACGCAAGAGGACCCAAGACAAAGTGGAGGTTTGGGTGTCCCTCCTCTATCAGCAGATGGGAAGCAACTTCTTAGCTTTACCTGTAAGGAACCAGCTATCGTCTTCACGCATGGACAATGGCCCAGGCTGAAATGTAGCAGAAATGGCTTTCTCTCCTGACTGCTTCTCCCTCCTGCTCTCTTCAGCTGTGCTCTCTGCCTGTGGCTTCTCATAGTCTTCCCCACCAGCCCTTTCCCAGCTGTATGGTTTGCCGGTAACAGCACCAATTGCACCTCCATCTCTCAGTCACAGTCATGCTGTGCCATGTGTCCTCTGCACCTGCCCGGCATCACCCCATGCCTGATATGCACACGTTTGCCTCCTGTTGTGGCTCTTTGGCTCAGAGCAGCCACCCATCCAGGTGGTAGGATACTGGCAGGAAAACGGGGGGAAGGAGCTGACCCTCCATCCCCACCTGGCCCTCTCTCTGCCGGGCTTTCCATTCCTTTTTCCCCACCTTCCCTCACTCCACCACAGATTTTGTGTGTTAACGTGCCCTCGTTTGATTTTGCAGCCCGCGTTGAGAGGTTCAGTCCTCTTCTTGATCTGGACTGACTTTATTTTCCCAGGAATTTTTGCTACCTTTCTAGAAACCTTTCCAGGTCTCTGCAGCTTGTGCTTTTCTGTCTGCCTCTGCCTCCCAAAGGACTCCCCCCATATTCCCTGCCCCCCCCCATCCCTTTTGTGTCTTATGCTCAAAAGCATATTTAGATTAGAAGAACTGTGGAAGCTTGTGCTTTTTAAGTTTCAGCAGTGCTCTGGTCTTGGCAGATTTCAGTGATGTTGTAACAGATTAATCTATTGCCCGGGAAACTAAAGCACCCCACCTGCCCTGCCCTTGGCGGTGACACACACTTGGACTCGGCCACATCTGATGTAATTATTCCTGCAATATGTCTCTGTGGGCTTATCATTTATCCCATGTAAGATCTACTCTTACCTTTTTATTTCTGACACTGACTATGTCTCTCCTGCCATGCCCTGTCCCTTACCCTTGTGTCAGCAGATCATTCCAGTTCATTTCTTCACAAAAAATATAGTTCTTCATAAGTCTCTGCCATCATGCCTATTTTTCCAGTCAAAAGAAAACAGAAATGAAATGAAACTGAATTACTTTGGGTGTTTTCCTCTGCATACTTTTAATGTCCTCCTGAAGAGCACTTCAAAAAAGTTACAGAAGCGATGACTAACACAATGCAGTCATGCAATTAGTACCATGCTCATTTAATAATCGTCTTACGAAACAAATTGCCGTTATGTCAAGAAAATTTCTCAAAACCCCAAAACACTAACTGTCCTGACATCAAGATATCAGTTCATCTTTCCTCTTCTGTCATTCGTTGCCATATCACCTGGGCTATATGCAGCAAGTCTGCGTGCAAGCCCTTTGCTTCTTCAGAAGTTATGGTTTGCCATAACATTCATGAAGAACAAGCCAGTCCAGGGGCTTTTCTCCAGTGATATTTGGTGTTGAAGTTTTCAGAGGCATGTCTGAGCTTCACTTGCATGAAATAAGACAAATCTTTCCTATCTCTACTTGGCAATGAAGTTATATGCTTAAGGAGAAGGATTGCCTCTTGTGTGGTTTTCCAGTCCCTAGCATAACTACAGGTACAAATCTTATTGATACCGGTACATAGACTCTGTGCTTTTGGTTTGACTGTTGAAAAAAACACTAAAGCCTTATCTGAGTGGAAAGATTACTCTTGACCCCGTGGTTTCGGGTGCTGTCTGTCCTTTCATCTTACTCCATTTCCCCGCACAGCGCAAGCTGGAGGGGAGACGGGCATGCTCTGCTGTGCCTGCAGCACAGTAAAAATATTTTTAATTCACCTTTCACCAGCACGGTTGTGAGGAGTCAGCTGAAGCTGTGTCAGGAATCACAATGATTTTGTATGCCATGACTCTGGAGGAGAAACACATGCTGCAGCAAGTATAGGGTCTGAAATAATAGACACTAGGGGGAAATAAAAGCATGTCAGTGGGCGGACTCTTAACCCTACACAGCCAAATCCTGAGAGGTCCTAAGCTCTCACAAGAAACTCCTGTTGGCTTCAAGAGAACTTCAGGTGCTCACGTCCCTCAGGATTTGGTTGCAGGGCTTTTGCTTAATGAAAAGGTTTCCACTGACTGGGTGGAGAGCAAAAAGTTTTAGAGGACAACAAAATTATTTCCCTGGATTTGTGGAGCAGGCAGCATGGATCAGGGTTAAAAACAGCAATACCTGCTCCCCTGGAAATGGTGGTCATGCCTTCTGGTGCTGAGAATACCTTGCTGACGCTCTGCAGCAAAACACTGCATGAAATGGGGAACAAAAAGAGCTGCTGTCAGAAGGGCTCGTAGGTAGCAGATGCCTGCATGGCTCTCTGGAGGGAGGAAAAAAAAATCTCTTAATTCAGATGGTTTTGGATGCCTGACTCTTCAACAAACCTCATCTTGTACAAAACAAAACTTATATTTGAACAAAAGAGACTTCTTTGTTTCCACGTGGTGTGGAGGGGGTCCCATACGACTCTTCCCAGGGATGCAAAACCATTGCTAACAAAGCAGCATTTCAGAGCTCATGCATCCAACAAAGGGCTAATCTTTACCATAAGACTGTCTTAATATTATTGTTATTATTTAAAGACACTGAACAGAAGTGCACTATCTCGGAGTATTATTTTCAGTAGTTCCAACAATGTCTGCAGCACACCTGCTCTCCGTGGTCATTTCAAGCCAGCTCCTGCTCTGTTGTTATTGGCTCCACACCAAGAGCCAGCAAAGCAAGAAGTTTTTCACTTAAGACCAAACTTACTGTTCTCCTGTCAGCTTCGCTGTAATGTATTACTTCACCATGTCCTTTGACCTCTTGTATTTCTTTGTAGAGAAATATAATTAATCGTGAGCCACAGTTTAGCTCTTGGGGTTCAAAACAGTTTCACGTGTTTACTCAAAACATTAACTTTCTTCCTTCTTTTTTAATTTCCAGGCGGAAAAGGTGATGAGGGTTAAACAAAGCATCACTCCTTCCAAGAGCTCCAAACTCCAGCAGGGCTGGAAGAAGCTGATGGGAGGGAGGAGGGCAGGAGGGGTGGACAAGGGGGTTTCTCAGCCCAACCCCAGCAGCCAGAGCTGTGCCTGGGAGCTCTGGTGCAGGAAGGAGCCAGGGACACCTCTACTGCACAAATAGCGCCAGCCTCCGAGCAATCAAAACAAAAAGATGATGTTCTAGAAAAAACACAAACCAAATTACGGTCATCTAGTACATAAGTGCCTAGGCTCTTAAGGGGGTATGGGTACAACGCTGCAGCCCTGCAAGAAGCTCTCACCATGCAGGATGGACAGCGTGGTCCGAGATCCCACTGAGAGAGCCATGGGGGACCAGCCATGGTGTGCAGCACCAGGCAGCCCCGGGGAGCTCATGGTTCGGGTGCACAATGGCAGCAAACCTGCTGCCTGGGGTTCAGTGCACAGCCTTTGCCTTCTGGCTCCAGAGGGTTGCGAGACCAAGCTTGCAATGCAATAACCTTAACTTTATACCATGCAATTAGTCTGTAAACGGTCATCATGGGTTTCTGTGCTGGCCTGGGGAGCTGGCAGCCAGCAGCTGGGGCAGTCGAGGGCTGCTGCATCCGAGCTGCTGACTTTCCTTCTCTTAGCACCATAGGGGTGTAGATGATGGGGGATTTCGGTGGATCTTTCTGTGTTTTCAGGGACTGTAATAAACTACTGCTGCCAACAGCAACGTCATGAGTTGCCCTTCTCATGTGGGCTCCCTCGTGGGGAGAGCTCAGCTAACACAGTGACATGTCCCAGGGAGCCAGGCCAACACCAGTATCTTTGCTTCTCACTGAGAAATCAGGACTCAGAGGAGGTGTTAATATGACCTGCAACTTTCCGTATTTACACATGAATTCATGAGGATTTGTCACACAAATGATGACAAACCTCAATGCTGGAAGGTCTTTACTCGTCACACTGATAGCACCTCTGCAGCAAACTTACGATACTGTATGAAATCCTGCTTCATTTGTGGATTATTGTCAGAAGACCCAAGGTGTTTCTAGAAACCCTGAAGGACCCAGTTAAGCCACTTTTCCCATCCTCTTTCTGCTGCAGGACATGCTTACAGCCCATCTGAGGGCAGCTGCTGCAAATCCAACATGTGGGTGTTGTTAATCCCACAGGAATTTTCTTAGGAAATGGAGGGGGAAGGAAAGCTGCATATAGATACCAGAATAAACAAAAAAACCCTCATAAAGCTTCAGCACATTTCTATTATTCAGGGACCCAGAGCCATCCAGCACCATAAGCAACCACTAACTGGAGAGAGAGATATTCAGTAATAATGAGAGATGCACGTGGGGTTATACTTTCAAGGGACTGTGAAGTTTCCAGTCCTTATGAACTTAACAGTAGTGTCCTAGCTGACACTCCACAGAAAGCCCTGATACCCCTTTGCGGGCCCAGTCAGCACCTTTGAAGTCAATGACTACGTTGCCATGGTAAGAGCTCTGAAGAGCCATGTTGGCCCCTATATTGCTGAAAGACCATCTATTTTGTACCATTCAGGTTCTTTGAAATACCACCACTCCCCAGGCTTACAGCACCCAACACATCTGCCATCAGGCCGCTTTGCTTTTTGCTTACTGCTTTTCTCAAGCAAGTTCTCCTTTAAGTTCATTTATTTATTGCTTTTAATAGAAAAAAATCTGGCTCCATAATAAACTCCATGATTAACTTTGCATGTTATACAAACAGCCCTGCTGGGATTGAAGCAGCAACCAGCCACTGCAGATCTGTGTTTCTGCATCCTCTTACTTTAATTCCTTTTCCTCAATGCAGTGCTGAAAACACTTTTGCATGGAAACTAGTGGGATTCCTAGATCTAGATCAAGAAAGGTGCAAAACTAGTTGGAAAACAGGCTGTGGGTTGTTTTTTTTAAAATCAACATTTCATTGTCATATTGGGAGTGGTGTCCCAACAAGGTTTGTCACAAATCTGGCACAGAGTAGTCAAAGGCAGCAGCCAAAAGCTACTATAAAATCCAAAGCTGGCATGTAACGTCACGCACCAGCTAAGAAAACATGAATCTCACAGCACAAATCTGATCTAATTTTGATATATTTGACAGCTGGATGCCAGAAAGTTCTTTGCAGCTTACTTAATGGAATGATGGAGTACCAAAATGGTAGGGCGATGCCTTGCCCAGGCCTGGCATAGTGACCTCAGCCTAAAGTCTATGGCGCAAACCAGATGTTCAATGTTAATGCATGGCGCTTCCCACAAGGAGGATGTAGTAACCTGTACGAGATTGCAAGCCCAAGGATGGTCTTGCCCTTGATCATGTTCTACGCACATAATGAGGAGAAGAGTGCTCAGTCCTGGGCACTAGGTTAGATCCCACTGCACCATGGCTGCTGCTCACCACCTACCTCACCGCCCCAGTAATCTGAATGGCAAACCCAGTACTGAACCGAGCTTTGAGGCCACCTCACGCCTGGCCCTTAGCAGGAGTGAAATAAAAACCAGTTCTGGAGTAACTCGTTGTAGCCAGGGCCCAGGAGGAGCAGCTCAGGAGGCAGCAAACAATCTGTGCAACATTTTTATCTGAAAATTGTCTGCTAAGCGTCCAAATCATTATGATCTCTAATAAGGAAGGGAAACTAATAGTAATTTTTCTGAAGCGTTATGGTCTTTTGGGTAGACTAATTTTCCTTGCCTCTCAAGCACAAGTCCATACAGACAATGCAGATTGGCTACTCTGTTAGTACCCAGACTAAGATAAATGATCATCTTGTCCATGAGTCATCTGTACCATTTCCCATAGGAAGACAAGGTTTGAATTCAAATTGACCCTGAAAAGCACAAAGGAACAGACAAAAACCAAATGGAAGACAGCAAATACACTTGAGGGAAATGCCTAATCCAAAAGCCCCCAACAAACAAGCTCAGCCTGTGGCACCTCCCAGGCAGCAGTGTGCAGAGAGGGACCCACAGCCTTTGGAGATCCAGAAACTGAGGGAGACCTTGGTCTTGTCTGTGCACAACATAAGAAAAAATCAAATGTCATCCTGGGACACACCTGTAAGAGTGTTTTATGGAAGACACAGAAGAAATTATCGTGCTCTGCTTGGCACTGGTGCAATCTCAGCTGCAGATTGGTGTCCAGTTCTCGGCACCATGCTTTCAGGAAAATGGAAGTTGGACAAGGTCCAAATAAGCTCATATGAAAGAGGAAAGGTTTAGAAAATGTAGCCCAAGGAAAAAGGCTGATGAAGTGGCCATCTTCTGTGTGGAAATGGGAAGATGTGGGAAACCTAACAACACTTCACTGTCAGACAGAAACCTGATTTCTTTCTGCCAGTTATAAACTGATGATGTGAAGTGTGATGTCTTCCGCTCTCTGCTTTCATTTGATGGGCTTGGTACAGCAGGACTGCTTTTGCACCTCTTAGAGCATTTTCTGGCCTTCAATATGTCCTTAGAGGAACCAGAACTTCCTCAGACCAAAGTCCCTCAAGATTCCCCTCAGGGTCCAGTTTTGTGGCTGGCATTCATCACGACTAACTGCTTTTGAACACGTCCGGCTGTCTGGGAGATGGTACTGCTCAGTCCTGTCTTAGTCCTACAATTAGGCTGAGACAAGGTCTGGGATATGATGGTTCTTACTGCACAGCATCTGTCTGCCTAGTGACTTCTCACAGCAGAAGCAAGGGATGCCATCCAGAGGAACCTGGACAAGCTTGAGAAGTGGGCCTGTGTGAACCTCATGAGGTTCAACAAGGCCAAGTGCAAGGTCCTGCACCTGGGTTGGGGCAACCCCCGGTATCAATACAGGCTGGGGGATGAAGGGATTGAGAGCAGCCCTGTGGAGAAGGACTTGGGGGTACTGGGGGATGAAAAGCCGGACATGAGCCACCAATGTGCGCTCACAGCCCATAAGGCCAGTTGCATCCTGGGCTGCATCAAAAGCAACGTGGCCAGCAGGTCGAGGGAGGGGATTCTGCCCCTCTGCTCTGCTCTGGTGAGACCTCACCTGGAGTCCTGAGTCCAGCGCTGAAGCCCCCAGCACAAGAAGGACATGGAGCTGTTGAAGCAGGTCCAGAGGAGGCCAGAGAAATGATCAGAGGGCTGGAGCACCTCTCCTGTGAGGAAAGGCTGAGAGAGTTGGGGCTGTTCAGCCTGGAGAAGAGAAGGCTGCGGGGAGACCTTATTGCAGCCTTTCAGTACCTAAAGGGGCCTGCAGGAAAGAAAGGGAAAATCTTTTTAGCAAGGCCTGTTGTGACAGGACAAGGGATAATGGCTTTAAACAAATGGAGGGTAGATTTAGACTAGATATAAGGAAGAAATTTTTTACAATGAGTGTAGTGAAACACTGGCACAGGTTGCTGAGGGAGGTAGTGGAGGCCCCATCCCTAGAAGCATTCAAGGCCAGGGTAGACAGGGCTCTGGAGCAACCTGGTGTAGTTGAAGGTGTCCCTGCTCACTGCAGGAGGGTTGGGCTAGATGACCTCTAAAGGTCCCTTCCAACCCAAAGCATTCTATGATTCTATGATTCTCACTCCAGGAAACAGAACCTGGACACACAGGGCTTGAGTTATGTCCAACACGGGCATCTCCAGTGGTGCACCTGCCAGGGCTGGCAGGTACAACAGAGGATCTACAGAATACCTGCATGTTTCAGGACCAGCAGTTGGACTCAGGTGGCAATTCCTAGCGGAAAATTGCATCTAGCCTGTGTTCAAGCAGGTGAATTGTGCCTGCTGCCCAAGCAGAGGAAGAAGCATCGGAACAGCAGTCTGTTTATTAAATCACACATAACAGGGGCACCCAGGGCATGGATAAAGAATTACACCGTGCTGCAGTGACTCTACTGGGCAGGAGATGGGCTTTCTGTCCACCCTACAACAGAGGCTCCCAAACTGAAGCATGAGACATCCACAAGCACAACTTGTCCAAGGACCAAGTGCAATGCAGTGCCCGGCAGGGCTGGCAGCGGGGTGCACATGTGAAAGCCAAGGAAGGCAGCAGGACAAGGGGCACGGCTAGGATAGGGGCTGTTTCCCCAGCATGATACTCCAGCCACCCATCCGTGCAGGCACTGCCTCCCCTTCCGTTGCTGGAGCCGTTACTCCCAGAACCTCCCTCCTCTTACCCAGGGTGTGGAGCTGGCACAGACCGACATCGACCCCAGATCCTGTTTCTGGGCCACACTGACCAAGAGTGCAATCATGCACACTTCCTTCCACATTTATGCAAAAAGCATCCACCCCACATGTATTTCCACTGTATTTGAGGCCTTGTGTAGTCTTGGCAGAAGTGGATGGATTTTGCCCAGAATACACAATTTAGTGCTAATTATCTCTTCCTGCTGGGCTTTAAAGCACAGAGCTTTCAGATCAAGAACAACAGCTACAAGAGCTAATGGATTGCTATGTTACCAGGAAGCAAAGCCTTTGCAGAGCACGGAGGATCCTGCCCTGCTGCAGGTCCTGGGGAAACTCCGCAACAACTGGAGGATGGAATTCGTGAACTCTTCAGAGAAGGAGAGAGCCAGCATCATAATTACCTTCTGCTGGTGCTGCTGGGGGGAACTCCCCCACACAAAAGAGCATCTTACCCCTCCCAAGGCATAGCAAATTGTGTTGTAAAAGTAAGAGAAGAAAACTCCCCTCGTTGGATCAGTGAGAGGCTGTAGGACAGAAAAGGAAGGAAAACTATAGCTGAGATTCATCCCTTTCCATGTCACATACAGTAAAAGCCCACACTTTCTGCTCTCCTTTGGGGTTAGTGTATATCGGACGTGGATTAAACTGCTGCTTTCCAAACCTCACTTCTCACGTGCGTTTGTACCACATCTAGGATGGCCTATGGGCCTCTCTGCTAAGGCTTCACTGACAAACCAGTTCTTTTTTGGTGATACTCCCTGAGGTGAGAAAGAGCTTTGCACCACTCTGCTGGCAATTCAGCTGCAGGTAATGAATTAACAGCATGTGGGAGTCACACTTGGAGCCAATAATAATTTAATTCACCTGCACTGGCACTTAACAATCCAGCAATAACCATTGCAGAGCTGCTCTCTGCACAGCTAATTAGGGATCTTTACAGACATACACGTGGTGATCATTTGATTCTAACACAGACGTGTTACCTGAAGCAGAGTCCAAAGAACCTCCTTATACAGTGAGTAACTTGGCTGGTGGTGGCCACATCTTAGCTTCTCTTTCAAATGCAGTCTTTTAGGTGTAGATGCTCACCTACTTGAATATCCTTAGAAGTGTAAGAAATACAATATTGAAATATAGAGCAGATGCTTCAGTACCTTGGACTAGATCCGTTATTAACACAGGACTAACTTTACACCCTTCTGAAAGACACTTTCTCACTTGCTCATACGGTGCACAGATGTAGGCTGCTGACAGCAATCTCCAAGGCAATGTGGGCAACTTCCAGATTTTCAGCTACCCTGTGCCTCCATCTCTTGTGAAAGCTTCTGGACAAGTTATTCTCCTTTGGGTGTCTGTACTTCTCACGCTGAAATATAGAATCATTGAATCACAGGTTGGAAAAGACCTCTAAGATCACCGAGTCCAACCACCCACCCAACACCACCACGCCTACTGAACCATATCCTGAAGTGCCACATCTACACCTTTTTTTAAACACCTCCAGGGATGGGGACTCAATCACCTCCCTGGGCAGCCTATCTCAATGCCTGACCACTATATCCTCATTATTGCTGTATTTTGGCTCCCTCTTGAAACACTGCTAGATGAATGGAACACAGAGCACTGGAGGTGAGGGATGGTGTTCATCCCCGGCAGCATTACTGCAGGCCACTGAGATAATCCTGTGACCTGCCAGCCAGTGTGCAGAGGCTCTAGTAGCAGCTTGTCTACACAGCTTGTTATTACCAGTGGCAAAGTTCTTCATGGTGTGGAATCACAACTACCAGCACCAAAAAGTAAAAGGCTGTAAGGAGTGAGGATCCTTCTTCCTGAGGCAGTTGAGGAAACAGCTGTACAAAGCCTGATGCCCCTTTGCCGAGAGAGCTGCAAGCATCCTCCATCACGTTCAGATACAGTTTCCTCTCTCTAGAACAAGTTGTCCAGCAGCAGTTTTCTGGAAAACACAAGAAGAAAAAAAGAGAAATACCAGGTTGATTCTATGCAAGATTTCCTTCTGTGAAATGCAGGTAAATAATTCTGCTGCTTTATGACTGGTGATTTTAATGTGAGGCATTGCACAACAGGCTTAAATTACGCTGCAGTATGACTGCCTCCAGTTTTCTCAGCTGTAATGTTTCTTCTTAGCTCATTGCACATCAGAGAAGGTTCACTATGAAGAACAAAAGCTTTTCAGGGCTGCAATCTCTTTCCACATGAGCCCTTCTCTCCCAACCGCAGTAATACGCGTGTGAAGTGCACATTGAAGTGATTCTTCATAATGTTTTGTCTCATAACATTTGAAAATGAAGTAAGCTTTTCACTTTTACATAAATATTGAGCTAATTGCATTAATAAACATAAATCAAAATTGTACATTTTGGCAAACAAAAGGCAGAATGTATTCTTCCTATCCTGCATGTGGACAGCCCTGGTTTCCAGCATGAGCGGGTCTGTGAGGGACCAGTATGGACAGCCAGTGCAAGGGACATCAAAGCATCTGGACACCCTGTCCCCAAGTCCCCAGGAGCCCTAGCCTGGGGCCTGGAGAGGCCCATCTCTCCCGTCTGCCTGCCCAGTTAGCCTGGCCCTACTTCTTGCACATTATCAGCAGAGTTTGCCACGCTCCTTTTCTGTCCAGATGGTCTCTAGTTTAGTACTGTCCCAAGAGACAGGAGAGACTTGACCTCAGCAAACCTGCTGCCCACCTTGTCCAGTGGAAAAAGGAGCTGTGGCAACCCTCACCTTGGAAAGAAAAGCATTGATTTGCCGCTTCTTACATAATACTGAGAACATTCCACCAACACCTTCCCCACCCATCACCTCCAAGGGCAAGACATGTCTTCTCTCCCTTACTACTTTTTTTTTTTTTTTAAAAAAAAATAACTCAGTTGAAAAACTGAGAGGCAAGTCCCTACAAGGAAAACCGAGCTTTTGCAAAAAGTGATAAGCAGCTTGAAACAGATCTTGCTTGGGGAGTCAAGCAGGGTTGTTAGACAGTAAACTGAGCAGGTCCAGAGACATACGTATGCTTTTGTGCTGTGTCTTCAAGCCCTATGCCCTGGGTGCACTGCAACCACGGGAGAGTTGCATCACGCGTGTGGGATTTGACATGCTGCAGCAAAAGTGCAGGAAAGCCATGGCCTGTCTTCCCTTCAGATAAGGCTTGGGATTTGAGCAGTAAGTACAGGACAGCCCATATTGCACAGAGCATCTGGTGACAATGCCAGGTGACCTCCATACTGCAGGTGATGTTCCAACCCATCTGCACAGCTACAGCTTCGCTCTCCTACAGCTCCTACGCTTCGCTGGCTAGGCATTACTGAAATTAGATTCCACAGCATGCCTGTGGATAATGATTTATACTCATCTTTCCTCTAAAGATAGGGAAACTGGAGCAGAGACTAGATTTTTTTCCTGCTGTAAAGACATTTCAATTGTCTGCATCCCTGAATGTGATGTTTGTGATTCAGCACTTCTGCCTCCCACCCTGCTTATTGCTGCACTGGCACCTGGCTGTCCCCCCAGGCAGCTCTGCCACCTGGCTGTGACAGAAAGGGACAACGTAAGGTAAGAAGACCCACTTGGACTCCCACAAAAATGTTGTTTGTTGTTTTTTTAGGTAAGGCAGCACACCGCTCGCCTAGGGGCAGGGGGAACGAGGCCGATCTTTGGGAATTTTTTGGAAGCTTTGCTGACCATCAGCCAGATAGCTATAAAAAAACTTATGTGGGGTCAGGTCTGAAAACACTGCAGGACGATCCTCTTCACTGGAGAGATATCTTGTGGAGACTGGGTGAAAATCAGCGAGGCAATGGACATCGATGCATTTCTTTTTTGTTTTCATGGCTGATAGAAACAGCTGGTTCATGTATTTGCTGACATGATGTAGATAGCAAAAGCTAGATCTAAGTGCCTGTAGCAGCCCTTGGCCCCTCCGGCAGGCTCCCAGAGGTCCCTGCTGTCCAGGCCCAACCTTCCCACCCAAGGCAAGAAGGTGTAGGACACCTAGTTTTTGGGAGATCCCAAATTCTCCCGAGGAGCCTGACCTGCTGGCGGTGCCCAGAGCCCAGCTCATGCGTACTGATGATTTCTGCCCCTTGTGAAACACAGGTGCAGTCGATGTTTTCTTCTGCAGCTTGTGTGGAAGAGACACCTGTCCCTTATGTAGCGGCTTGGAGCGAGAGCACTCACCAAGGATGTTGTCCTGTGCTCAGGTTGGGGCTTGTCATCTTCTACTCCATCACAGTGGCTGAACATGCATGGACCAGTCCTTGGGACACAGCAATCAGCACAGGGGCATCTTCTCCACCAAGGGACTGCTCTTCCCATGGGATCAGAGACAGGTTCCCTCTGGTGCCTCTGCTTGTTTGTATGACTCTTACCTCCTTTCTCCATCTTGTCCTTTCAACAAGTCCTGAAATACTAAAGAGGAAAAGAGGAAAACATCCTCCGTAAAAGGAAAAGGAGTGCCCCAGCCTCGCCCTGAAATAGCCTGTGTCCACTTGGTTACAGTTTTCAGTCACAGAGGTGATGAAGGGTGGATTAAATAGGATGTTTGGTTCCTCCTCCTGACATGAATACTTTTACCTTTTGGATGCAGGCAGGGTGAGGTCTGCAGCAGCACAGCGAGCCCTGCCCAGTGCAGGTCCAGGAAAATGCAAATTCTGAGGGAGAAACCTGTGTTTTGGAGCGTGCGTGGACAGAGAGACCTGAGTGCATCCCCGAGCCAAGGCAGTGCCAGCTGATTTGCTCCCCATTTTGGTGCACCTGATTTTCCATTCACACTGTGCAGCTTCCCAACAGAGATCCCTGGTCTTTCTTCCAGGGTCAGCCCTCAAGTCCTTCCTTCTGTCTAGCCTGTAGTCTCAGCGTGATGACATCCTGCTGCCAGCAGCTCATTTGTAAGCAACAGAAAAACCAACCCATTCTAATTTTGAATATGTTAAATGACTAATAGAGCTAATTGTGCCCTCTGCTCTTGTAACAGCTTGAAAGTGAAAAAGAGATGTTGACTCAATAGGGCAAAGGACATTTTCTAGCTCTTACAATAACTCAGCAGCCCTGACCAAAGCAGCCCTGTGCCTTTGCAGAGACGGTGCCGCGCTACCAGTAGCCCACTCTTGCTGGGGTCGTGCTCACCTTTATAATTCACTTCAGTTTTTGGCCACCAGTACATCATTCTTGGCTTCACTCTGGTACCTACCAGAACATGCAGAAACCCTGTGATGGATAAAGCAAACCCAGAATAGCAGAATACCTGTGATCCAGCCCCCACTTCTTTTTTTTACCAGAAGCGGCAGCACACAGAGCGCAGGCAGAAGAGCAGGAGAGTGGAGAAGCGCTATTTTAAGTCAACCAGCACAGGAGGTGGTTCTTAGCTCAAAACCAAAATGACCTGCTTGTATCATACAATAAATGAAGTTTTTAGCAACGGCTGGAAGTCAATGCAGCCACATACACAGGCAACAAAGAAATTTGTTTACATGACACTGGTTACACTGCATTTCAGGGTAACAAATGTCAGCGCAGTACTAAGAGCAGAACAAAGCCAGAAGTTTGGGTTGCTCTTTGGCAAACCAGATTTAAATTAAAGTGGAGAACATTTCAGAAGGGCAAAATCAAAGGCAAAGAGAAGCTGATGAATCTTCTCAGTAAGGATAAAACACCTTTAAAAAGCATTTCAGCTAGATCCGCTACCAGGACCAAACTGCTCCACCTGAACTAGCTCGCTCTCTCAGCAGCTCCATCCTGAAGCACGGCCCTCAGAAGCACGGGCCAGGCGCTGCGTCCTCGGGAGGCAGGGATGCCCGGGGCAGCTGAGGCTGTAGCGCAGCACGTGCTCGGTGCCTGCTTTACACCAGCGCAAAAGGAGCAACCCCGCGCCCCAGCCTTCCTTTCTCTTGCTCTGGCAAAAGCTTTGGTGTTACTCAGTGAACTGATCCAGCTGAAAAATAACCCAGGAAAACTGGCTGGTTTCTTGTTAACTGGGTCTGTCCTGATAGGGCTGCACCAGCCTGGGAGAGGGCAGGGGACGAGAGGAGGCCGGATTCTCCCTTCCAGCAGCAGCACTTGTTAATACTGACTGCAATGGTTGTTGAATTGCAGGATCGGTGTTTGGAAATACAGTTCTCAGGAGGTTTAAACATCTGCTTCTGGCATTCCCAGGATTCCACCAGCATCAACGTGCTGACTAATCCAGGAGAGCCCACAGACTGGGTCTTCCCTCACCTGTATCGCTTGGGGACCGTGGTGAAACAGGCTTAAACCGTTTGCACTGAGCTGTGCACTGGTGTGGGAGTAACAGGATAATCCATGATTATGTCCATGTTACAGCACTCATGAGGGACATGTGAAACTTGCGCTCAGCTTTTCCATCGAAATGAGGAGGTTCAAAGGCAGCATGCTCCATTCTGACCCTCCTGGAAGACAAAGATTCTATTACTGGGTTAGTTCTACTTTGCATGAAAGAATTTTGTATTTGTTTGGCTGGAGAGTGAACATATAAACATGACTCTTAGCCTGTGATGGAGATGAGGGTGTCAGTCCTGTTGGCAGTGTCCCATGTGAATAACAGCCAGACACTGTAGTTACGACCATAATTCAAGTCTCCTTTTTAAAGGGAGTGCAATAGTAAACTACTAATTAGAAATTCATACTTGCTTTTGTGTATTTTTTCTGTTCTCTTTTGTTTACTTAAATGGGAATGGTATTTTCAAGGGTACTTAGTTTATTGTTGCCATTTTTTAACTGAGAAATACATCATTATCCAAAACTCAGAGTGCCCCAGATATTATACAGCAGCATTCTCCCACCCTTTGCCACTGCCAGGCATTCAGCAGAGCATCTCTGTGTGCTGCAGGACACTGATAGTAATGTCCACTTTTTTGGAGAGCAAAGGCTCCGCTTTCTACAAGAAGAGCTGGGCCCTGCACGCCCTCAGCAAACTCCACATCAGGTAACACCACATGTCTAAACACCTGAGTAGAAAGGTGGGCAAAACGCTCTTCAGCAGCTACGGAAGACAGCTCGTTTCGTAGAATTACAGGAAAGTTCGTTTGTGAAATACAAAGGTATTAACCATGAGAAATCCCACAGAAATTTTTGTTTCGAAGGAAGTATATGACTAGGCTATGGTGAATTAGGGGCAATGGTCTGGCTGATTGCATGAGGCAGTTTTGCCATGACAATGAAGCTAGGCTGCCTCCTGTTCTGGCGTTCTCAAGTGCTTGCGTTTCCAGTCACCGGAGCATGGCCACAACACGAGGAGAACCTTATTTACCTGCAGCTGTCACAAGGGGTGCACACGTGTCCAGGTGGAATGAACCTACAGAGCAAAACTGAGAGCCGCTGGGTAGAAACTAGGTAGCAGGAAGAGCAGAGGGTGGACTTGGACAACACTTTTCAACACACAGTTTAAAAAATGAGGAACATAAATTGTCTTTGACCTATACTTGGTTCTGGTCATGAAATATTTGCATTTTTTTGGCATCAGATTCTCCAGCTATTTTCAATTAGTTTTAGATACAGTGAGCTGAACAGATTCAGATTTCACTGAACCAAATACATTTCCATTATTAGAGAGCAAGCAATGCAGTAGTGCCCTTCTTAAACAGAGATGGCGGGGCCACAGTTAGGAACAAGAAATGCTCTAATAAACTACAGTAAAGCAAGAGTTAATTTTTTGTTTTCCTTAACATTAAAAACCATCTAACTTCTAACTGCAAGGGCGAAAAGGCAGATCCCACAATGGTTTTACTTATATAAGGTGAGCAATTTCTGTAAAGCAGGATTATTCATACATGGAACAATTTGCAGCATTGAGGTGGTTTTTCCCCTCCCCTTCTCTCCCCCAGGGGTTACAGCTGGAGTCCCCACTGGGGAGCCATCAGGACCCAGACAACGTGTCCCTGACAGGTGGCCTTCACAAAAAAACCTACGAGGAGCAAGATGACATATTGGGCCAGCAGGAAATGTAGGCAATCAGCAAAGCTTTCATTTTTTCCCCTCGTTAAGGCTGAATTTGAACTCCCCCCAGACTGACAGCACACTCACCACTTCGCTTGTAGCAGCAATCCCTCCATCAGCCCATGCAGGGAGTAACGGGGCACAAAGATTATGGGTTTCTGAAAACAGCTCTGGAAGTAAATTGCTAGTGGCAATCAACCATTTAGCCAAGTGTCCCACCAGCCCTTTTTTGGCATCTGCTGGTCCTGAATAAGATGCTTTTATTGCATTCAAAGTCTGAGACTTCTCCGCCTGAGCTGAAGAACTGGCCTCTTGACTGCAGTGTAACAGGATAAGCTTGTCAAGTGTTGTAGCTGCTCAAGGGTGAGCTCCACTGTGCTGCTGAAAATCACAGAAATGCTCCATTTGCCACATTCCTTCAGAACAAACTGCATGCTAAAGTAAAAGGCAGATGGCTTGGTCACGGTGGAGACCCCTCAGCTCTGTTCCCAACTCTACCTGAATAGCCCTGTGCAAGCTATATTATCATTCCTCAGTTAATATTTTATGT